>Ga0187780_10003450_pt1 | contig 11924 bp, 11 predicted proteins | sample 1015_Q2_SP10_20__FD_132429 | JGI IMG/M metagenome (GOLD analysis project Ga0187780, IMG submission 132429) | Tropical peat soil microbial communities from peatlands in Department of Meta, Colombia - 1015_Q2_SP10_20_MG | ecosystem: Environmental > Terrestrial > Soil > Wetlands > Peat | place...
CCGTCCCCGCCGTTCCCTTGGCAAACACGCCCCCCGCCTGATATAAGGGCTCCCGGTTCCCACGCCGGGACGGCGCCCGCGCCATCCGGGCCGAGCAATGAGCGATGAGGAACGAGCAATGAGTGGATATCCGCACCCGGACTCCTCCCCCGCTGATCGCTCGTTTCTCTTCACGTGGTTCTCATTGCTCATTGCTCATTGCTCATTGCTTCGCGCCGCGGAGGCGGCACGCCGGTGAAGCTGGACGCCAGGCTGGAGGGGGGGACGCCGGCCGCGCTGGGCGCGGCCGCGCGGGATGCAGAGGCGTGGGGGCTGGACGGCCTCTGGACCCACGAGACCCAGCACGATCCGTTCCTCCCCCTCGCCCTGGCCGCCGAGCACACCCGCCGGCTCGAGATGGGCACGGCCATCGCCGTGGCCTTCCCGCGCAGCCCCATGGTGGTGGCCCACACGGCGTGGGACCTGGCCCGTTGGACCGGCGGGCGGTTCCTCCTCGGCCTCGGCACCCAGGTGAGGGCGCACAACGAGCGCCGCTTCAGCGTGAAATGGGATGCGCCCGGGCCGCGCCTGCGCGAGTACGTGCTGGCCCTGCGCGCCATCTGGAATTGCTGGCAGACCGGCGCCCCCCTCAAGTTCGAGGGAAGGTTCTATACCCACACGCTGATGACGCCCTTCTTCAACCCGGGCCCCCTCCCGAACCCCCGCATCCCCGTGTGGCTGGCCGCCGTCAACCCCTACCTGTGCCGCGTGGCCGGCGAAGTGGCCGACGGGCTTCAGGTCCATCCCTTTCACACGGCCCGGTATATCCGTGAGGCGATCCTCCCCCACATGGCGGAGGGCGCCCGGGCGGCGGGGCGCCGCCGCGAGGACGTGGCCCTGGGCGGCTCCGTTTTCGTTGTCACCGGCGGGGACGCGGGCGAGATGGCGGCCGCGGCCGCGGCCGTGCGCGAGCAGATCGCGTTTTACGCCTCCACCAAGGGCTACTGGCCCGTCCTGGAGGTGCACGGGTGGCAGGAGGTGGGCCAGCGCCTCAACCGCATGGCCGCCGCCGGGCGCTGGGGGGAGATGGCCGCCCTCGTCTCGGAGGAGATGCTCCACGAATTCGCCGTCGTGGCGCCCTACGCCGACCTGGCCTCGCGGCTCCTGGCCCGCTACCGCGGCCTGCTGGATCGGGCCTTCCTCTACCTCCCCTTCCCGGAGGGCCTCCCGCGCGAACTCTGGGCCGCCCTCGCCGCGGCCTGCCATGCCTAGCAGGCTGCTGAAAAAGGCCCAACGTCTTTCCCCGCTGCCCCGGCGGCAGCGGGCGGGGCGTTGGCGCTGCGCCGTAGCGGCCCTCCCAATCCGCATTCCGCAATCCGCATTCCGCAATCGAGAGCGCCGCCTTGCATATGGACCTTTTTGAGCAGCCTGCTGAGCGCCGGTGACGGCGCCGGCCGGCTCTCCCCGCGAGGTCCAGGTGGCGGTGGCCGCCCAGTTCGGCCTCGCCTTCTCCATCAACTTCATGTTCGTCTTCCTGCCCTTTTACGTCCAGACCATCAGCCCTTTCGACGAGGCGGCCACCCTGCGCTGGACCGGCCTGATCATGGGCGGGGCCTCGGTGGTGGCGACGTTCGTCTCGCCCATGTGGGGCTACATGACGGGCCGGCGGAGCCCCAAGTTCCTCTTCGAGCGCGCCATCTTCTCCCACGGCATCGCGCTGGCCCTCATGGCCTTCACCACGGACCTGTACCTGCTCCTGGGCCTGCGCCTGGTGCAGGGCTTCCTGGGCGGCCTCTCCACCATCGGGATCATCATCGTCTCGGCCACCTCGCCCCGGGAACAGCTCTCGCGGAACATGGGCCTCTACCAGGCCTCCATGACGCTGGGCCAGCTGGCGGGCCCCCCCGTGGGCGCCCTGGCGGCGGCCGCCTTCGGCTACCGGGCGGCCTTCCTGATCACGGCGGCCCTGGTGGGCGCCATCTTCGCGTTCGCGCACCGGTCTCTCTCGGCCATCCCGCCGCAGCCCGTGGAGCGGGAGCGGACGGCCGTGTCCCTCGGGCAGGTGGCCGCGTTCTTCGGCGTGTGCCTGGCGGCCACCGTGCAGATCACCTTCCTGCCCGCCATCCTGCCCCACCTCCTCCGCGGCTTCGCCGTGGCGGAGGGCATCCAGCCGGTGGCGGCCGGCCTCATCGTCTCGGCGTACGCCCTGGCGTCCGTCGCCGGATCCATCGGGAGCAGCCGCCTGGCATCCCGCGTCGGCGCCACCCGGCTGATGTTCCTCTGCGGTCTTGCCGCCTCCGTCCTCCAGGTGCTCCTGCTCGCCAGCCGCGACGTGTGGACGTTCACCCTGCTCCGCATGGCGCAGACCGCCGCCGTCTCCGCCCTGCCCACGCTGGTGATGGCGCGCGTGGCCGAGCGCGGGCACGGGGGCACCCTGGGGGCGGTGAACGCCTCCCGCTTCGCCGGCAACGCCCTGGGGCCGATCCTGGGCACGTTCATCCTGGCCAATGGCTCGCTGCCCTCGCTCTACGCCACCATCGCCGCCCTCACCCTCGCCGCCCTCCTCGCCTACCGCCTGGCCGTCCGGGCCTGACGCCCGGCGCCGCGCGGGCACGCACACGCTGCCGCTTCCCCGCCTCGGGCGTCACGGGCCTTTTCAGCGCCCTGCTGCGTCTTTCGTCTTGCTCCCGCCGCTGCGGCGGAATACCCTGCCGGGGAATCCTCGCGGCCGTGGCGGCCCTCCGCGGAGCGGACCCATGCGCTTCCCCTCCGGCGTACGCGCGCTCAACCACCGGGACTACCGGCTCTTCTGGAGCGGCCAGGCGGTCTCGGTGGTGGGGACCTGGATGCAAACGGTGGGGCAGTCTTGGCTGGTCCTGGAGTTGACCGACTCCCCCTTCAAGCTGGGGTTGGTGGGCGCGCTCCAATGGACCCCCATGCTGCTCTTCTCGTTCGTGGGCGGGGCCATCGTGGACCGGGTGCCCAAGCGCCGGCTCATCATCGCCACGCAGACGGCGCTCACCATCCAGGCCTTCACCCTGGGGCTCCTGGTGTGGACGCACGTCGTGCAGTACTGGCACGTGGCCGTGCTGGCCTTTCTGCTGGGCCTGGTGAACACCGCCGACATCCCCGCCCGCCAGTCCTTCATCGTGGAGATGGTGGGCCCCGAGGACCTCATCAACGGCATCGCCCTCAACTCGGCCGAGTTCAACGCGGCCCGGGTGGTGGGCCCGGCCGTGGCCGGCCTGCTCATCTCCCGTTTCGGCATCGCCCAGGCGTTCTTCCTGAACGGCGCCAGCTTCCTGGCCGTCATCGCGGCCCTCCTGGCGGTTCGGGCGGAGGGGCTCCCGCGGCCGCAGGGCGGCGGCTCCATGGCCCAGCAGATCGCCGAGGGGATCCGCTACGCCACGCGGAGCCCCCGCGTCTCCCTCATCCTGAGCCTCGTGCTGGCCATCAGCATCTTCGTGGTGAACTACAACGTGATGGTCCCCCTGCTGGCCCGCGACGTGCTGCACCAGGGGGCACACGGGTTCGGCCTCCTCATGGCCGCCATCGGCGCCGGGGCCCTCACCGGGGCCATCGCCCTCGCCCTGCTGGGGCAGGGGCGGCCGCCCCTCTCTGTGGTGGTCTTGCCCGCCCTGCTGCTCTCCGCGGTCACGCTCGGTTTGGCGGCGGTGCGCCAGTTCGGGGTCGCCGCCGCCCTCCTGGTGCTCCTGGGGATCTTCCACACCCTCTTCCTGGCCAACTGCAACACGACCCTACAGTTGGGCGTCCCCGGGGAACTCAGGGGCCGGATCATGGGCCTCTACGCGTTCGTCTTCTCGGGGGTGACGCCCATCGGCTCGCTGCTCATGGGCTCCGTCGCCGAGACCTTCGGCGTGCCCGCCGCCTACGCCGCCGGCGGCGGCCTCGGCCTGCTGAGCGTGGTGGGGCTCGTGGCCGCCTGGCGGTATCGCCGCCGGCGGTAGGGCCCGGCGCGGCCCCTGCGGGCCCGGGGACGAATTCCTCATCCCCAAGCCTCCGGGGTGCTGGCTTGACACTCCCCTGAGCGCATGGTATCAACGCCCGATCCTCCCCATTCCATCGCGGCCTCTGGTCGAACTCCATGGAGCGCAGGATCCGGATCGCGGCCGGCTCGGTGAGGGCCGAGGCGAGCCTCAACGCCTCGGCCACGGCCGGCCTCCTCTGGGACGCGCTGCCCCTCGAGGCCGCCGGTGAGACCTGGGGGGACGAGATCTATTTCGGCATCCCCCTGAGGGCGGAGTTGGAGAAGGATGCGCAGGAGGTCGTGCAGATCGGTGACCTCGGGTATTGGCCCCCGGGCCACGCCTTCTGCATCTTCTTCGGCCCCACCCCCTCCAGCCGCGGCGACGAGATCCGCCCCTACAGCCCGGTGAACGTGATCGGAAAGCTTGCGGGCGACCCCGCCGTCTTCAAGAAGGTCCGCTCCGGCACGAAGGTCCGTCTTGAGCGCGCCTGATCCGCAGTTCCCTCCCGCCTTCCCCCTCGCGCCTCCGGGGGGATCGTGCTCCACGGCCGCCGTTGCCGCCTCGGATTTCGACGGGTTGATCCGGGCCCTGCGGCGCCAGGCGGACGAGGGGACGCTCGTCCACCAGCAGATCCTCCCGCCCCGCCCGGCGGATTTCGTGGACGCCGAGCCGCCCCTGCCCCCGCCCATCGCCGAGGCCCTCGGCGCCCAGGGCATCGCGCGCCTCTACCGCCACCAGGCCGAGGCCCTGGCCGCGGCGCGGGCCGGGCGCAACGTCGTCGTGACCACGGGCACGGCGTCGGGCAAGAGCCTGGCCTATCAGCTCCCCGTCCTGGAGACGCTGCTGCGCGATCCCGAGGCGCGGGCGCTCTTCGTCTTCCCCACCAAGGCCCTGGAGCAGGACCAGCTCAAGTCCCTGGCCGGCCTGCTGCCGCCCGGCGCGGGGATCGCCGCCGCCATCCTGGACGGGGACACGCCCCCCTCCCGCCGCGAGAAGCTCAAGGCGCAGCCGCCGTCCATCCTCATCACGAACCCGGACCTGCTGCATCTCTCCCTGCTGTCCCACCACGCGGCGTGGAAGACGCTGTGGGAGCGCCTCCGCTTCGTGGTGCTGGACGAGCTGCACACCTACAAGGGCATCTTCGGCTCTCACATCGCCCACGTGCTCAGGCGCCTGCGCCGCGTGGCGGGCGCCTACGGGGCCGCGCCCCAGGTCATCGCCTGCTCGGCCACCATCCGCAACCCCCGGGAGCTGGCCGAGAGCCTCACCGGCCTCCCCTTCGCCCTGGTGGACCGGGACGGCGCCCCGCGCCAGGGCAAGCGCTTCGTCTTCGTGAACCCCCGGGTGAGCCCCTACACCGAGGCCACGCGCCTGCTGGTGGCCAGCCTGCGCCACGGCCTCAAGACCATCGCCTTCACCAAGGCCCGCAAGATCACCGAGCTCATCACCATGTGGGCGCACCAGACGGACCCGGGGCTGGAAGAGGTGGTGAAGGCCTACCGCGCCGGCTACACGCCGGGGGAGCGCCGGGCCATCGAGCGCGGCCTCTTCGAGGAGGACCTGCACGGCGTCGTCTCCACCTCGGCGCTGGAGCTGGGGATCGACGTGGGGGGGCTGGACGCCTGCATCCTGGTGGGATACCCGGGCAGCATCGCCAGCGCCTGGCAGCGCGCCGGCCGCGTGGGCCGGGGCGGGCAGGACGCCCTCATCATCCTGGTGGCGCTGCCGGACGCCCTGGACCAGTACTTCATGCGCCACCCGGACGACTTCTTCTCGCGCCCGCCCGAGACCGCCGTGGTGGACCCGCGCAACCGCCGCCTGCTGAAGGACCACCTGGTGGCCGCCGCCGCCGAGCTGCCCCTGCGCCCGGCCGAGGGCGCCCTCTACGGGGCGGACCTGGGGCCGGCCATCGCGGAGCTGGCGGCCGAGGGGCGCCTGGTGCAGAGCGCGGCGGGCGACGAATGGTACGCCCGCCGCAAGCACCCGGCCCGCGAGATCAACATCCGCTCGGCCGGCGAGGCCTTCGCCATCCTGGACCCCGCCGGGAAGTCCATCGGCAGCGTGGACGGCGTGCGGGCGCTGCACGAGTGCCACCCCGGTGCCATCTACCTGCACGGCGGGCGCCAGTTCGAGGTGCTGGCGCTGGACCTGGAGCGCCGCACCATCCGCGCCCGCCCCACCCGCGTGGACTACTACACCGGCACCCTGGGCGAGAAGGAGACCGAGATCCTCCAGGTGGAGGAGGGGCGCCGGGCCGCGGCCCACACGGCCCGCCTGGGGCGCCTGAAGGTGACGGAGCGGATCACCGGCTACGAGAAGCGCCGCATCTTCGGCCAGGACCGGATCAGCACCCACCCGCTGGATCTGCCGCCCCAGACCTTCGAGACCCAGGGCCTCTGGATCGAGATCCCGGACGCGCTGGCGCGCCGCGTGCCCGCCGAGGACCTGCACTTCATGGGCGGCATCCACGCCGCCGAGCACGCCATGATCGCCCTCTTCCCCCTGTTCGCCCTCTGCGATCGGGGGGATGTGGGGGGCATCTCCTACCCGTTCCACCCCCAGGTGGGCGGCCCGGCCATCTTCGTGTACGACGGGTACCCCGGCGGCATCGGGCTCAGCGAGCGGTGCTTCCGCGTCCTGGACGACCTGCTGGCGGAGACCCTCCGCCTCCTGGAGGAGTGTGCCTGCGAGGCGGGCTGCCCCTCCTGCGTGCAGTCGCCCAAGTGCGGCTCGGGAAACCGGCCGCTGGACAAGGCGGCCGCCCGCCTCATCCTCGCCGGCCTCCTGGGCCGCCTCCCCCCGCCGACGAGCGAAAGCGAGCCCGCAGCGGACGGCCTGGCCCGTCGAGCAGGAGGGCACCGTGCGACCGCCGACCGCCGACCGCCGACCGCCGGCGGCGGCGGCGCGGGGCCGCGCATCCTGATCCTCGACGTGGAGACCCAGCGGAGCGCCGAGGAAGTGGGGGGCTGGAACAACGCCGACCGGATGGGCCTGGCGGCGGCCGTCACCGCGGACCTGGAGGGGACCCGCTTCCGCGTGTACCGCGAGGCCGAGGTGCGCGCCCTGGTGGCGGACCTGCGCGCGGCCGACCGGGTGGTGGGTTTCAACGTGCGGCGGTTCGATTACAGCGTGCTCCGCGGCTACGGGGTGGACCTGGCCGGCATCCCCACGCTGGACCTGCTGGAGGAGGTCCAGGCCCGCCTCGGCTTCCGCCTGAGCCTGGGGCACCTGGTGGAAGAGACCCTGGGGGAGCGCAAGCTGGCCGACGGCCTGCAGAGCCTCGCCTGGTTCAAGGCCGGGCTGCTGGACAAGGTGATCGAGTACTGCCGGGCCGACGTGGACCTGACCCGCCGCCTGCTGGCCTTCGCCCTGGAGCACGGCTACGTGATCTACCGGGACCACGCCGGGCGTCCCGCGCGCCTGCCGCTGGACCTGCGCGAAAAACTCTTCCAACCCCCGAGCAACTGAGGTATATTCAGACGCCCCGCGGCCCCGGCGCAGGCCGGTCCGCCGGGTCCCCCGCACCCCGATCTCGTGAGCTGCGAACCCAGTGGGACGCTGAAGAAGTCCGTCCTGCTCGGGCCGCTCGAAAAGGCCCAGACGCCGGGCGGCGCGCGCAGTGCGGGCACTCACCGCAGGTGGGTCGGAGGCGTACCGGGCCGTACGTTGCAGCCCACTCGCTGCCGCCGAGGCGGCGGGGAGAGATGTTCGAGCGCGCCAACGCCCCACCCGCTGCGCCGAGGCGGCGGGGGAAGATGCTGGGCCTTTTTCAGCAGCCCGTCAGAGGAGGTGATCGGTACGTCATGCACGTCATGGATACGGCCACCATCAAGCGCGCGTACGACCGGCTTTCTCCCGTCTATGATCTCCTGTTCGACAAGATCTTTCATCCCGGGCGCGTGGAGGCCATCAAGCTGCTGGGCCTCAAATCCAGCGACCATGTGTTGGAGGTGGGCATCGGCACGGGGCTGAACCTGCCCCTCTACCCGCGCCACTGCCGGATCACGGGGGTGGACCTGTCCGAGCCGATGCTCTGCAAGGCCGAGGAGAAGGTCCGCGAGATCGGGCTCACCAACGTCACCCTGCGGGTGATGGACGCGCAGAACCTGCTGTTCCCGGACAACAGCTTCGATCACGTGCTGGCCGCCTACACCATCAGCGTGGTGCCGGACCCCGTGCGCACGCTGCTGGAGATCAAGCGGGTGTGCCGGGCCGGCGGCCGCATCGTGATCCTCAACCACTTCCAGAGCGAGAACAAGGTCATCGGCACGTTCGAGGAGCTGCTGGCCCCCCTCTGCGTGAAGCTGGGCTGGAAGACGGACCTGAAGCTGCGGCCCCTGCTGGAACGGGCGCGCCTCGAGTCCGAGCAGGTCCACCGGGTGAACCTCCTGAACGGCTGGCGATTGGTCCGTTGCATCAATCAGAAAGGGACGTGCTGACGCGGGTGCGGGCACGGCGGCGCCCGCGGGCGGCGGGCCGCCCGGGGGACGCACGGGCATGAGGCCCATGCGCGCCCTCCTCCCCGTGGAGGAGGCCAAGGCCATCATCCTGGGCGCCGTGCGCCCCATCGAACGCACGGAGCCGGTCGCCCTGGACGCCGCCGGCGGGCGGGTGCTGGCGGCGCCCCTGACGGCCTCCCAGGACGTCCCGCCGTTCCCCCGCGCCATCGTGGACGGGTACGCCGTCCGCGCCCAGGAGACCTTCGCCGCCGGCCAATCCCGCCCCGCCGTGCTCCGGCTCGCGGAGGTGGTGCACGCCGGCGAGGAGGCGCGGGCGGCCCTGGTCCCCGGGTGCTGCGTGCAGGTGGCGACGGGCGCCCCCGTCCCCGAAGGCGCCGACGCCGTGGTGATGTTCGAGGACACCGAGGCGGACGGGGAACGGGTGCAGGTCTTCAAGCCCGCCCACCCCGGTCAGAACATCGCCCCCCGCGGCCAGGACATCGCGGCCGGCGCCTCCATCTTGGCGGCCGGCACCCTGCTCACCCCGTCCAAGGTGGGCGTCCTGGCGGCCCTGGGGGTCCGGGAGCTGTCGGTGTACGCGCGGCCCCGCGTGGCCGTGATCCCCTCGGGCAACGAGGTGGTGGCCGTGGGCGAGCCCCTGGCCCCCGGCCGCATTTACGACGTGAATTCGCACGCCCTCGCGGCCCTGGTGCGGGAGCACGGCGGCCACCCCGCCCTCTTCCCCATCATGAAGGACACGGTGCAGTCGGTCCTGGACACGCTGCGCGACGCCCGCGGATCGGACCTGATCGTCCTCTCCGGCGGCAGCTCGGTGGGGGACCGGGACGTGATGGTGGAGGCCCTGGCGCGGCTGGGCGAGGTGAAGTTCCACGGCATCGCGGTGCGCCCCGGCAAGCCCACCCTGTGCGCCGTGGTGGAGGGGACGTTGGTGCTGGGGATGCCCGGCAACCCCACCTCGTGCCTCACCAACGGGTACGGGCTGCTGGTGCCGGCCCTGCGCGTGCTGGCCCGGCTCCCCCGGGTGGACCGGCCGCCCCTCACACTGCCCCTGGCGCGCCGAGTCACCTCGCCCCTGGGCCGGCACGAGTACCTGCCCGTGAAGGTGGTGGAGGGGCACGTGGTCCCGGTCTTCAAGGGCTCGGGGGCCATCACCTCGATGGCCGACGCCGAGGGCTACATCGAGATCCCCTGGAACGTGGAATTCCTGGAGCGAGGGCATCCGGTTGATGTCCGCTTTTTCTGACAGGGTGCTGAACGACTCGCGCTCCCGCAGGCTGCTCAAGAAGGTCCAGATGCAAGGCGGCGCCCGACGCGTATTCCGCAATCCGCATTCCGCAATCCGCAATGGAGCGGTGGGCCTTTTTCAGCAGCCTGCTACGCGGGCCTGGCGGGGCGGCGGCCTGGCCCTGGGCCTCCTGCTGTGCGCCGCCGTGCCGGGCGCGGCCCAGGCCCCGGCCCCCCGGACCTACACCATGGAGGTGATGGGCCTGGCGGAGGGCCCGGCCCCCGGCCAGTGGGTGCTCATCCTCCGCGCCAAGGAAGACCGGCGTGAGCTCCCCATGTTCATCGATCCCGTCACGGCCCTCAGCATCCGCATCGCCCTCGAGGGCCAGCAACTCCCGCGCCCCTACACCCACGACCTCATGCTGGCCGCGCTGCGGGCCGTGAACGCCACGCTGGTCGAGGTGGTCATCACCGACCTCCGGGACAACGCCTATTTCGCCACCCTTCACCTGCGCGCTCAGGGGCGCGACATCGAGCTGGACAGCCGCCCCAGCGACGCCGTGGCCCTGGCCCTGCGCGCCAACGCCCCTATCTTCGCCGCCGAGCGCGTCCTCCGGCGCCCGGCGCAGGCACCCGCCCCGGGGGAGGGACGCTGACGTGAAGCGGAAGGGTTTCATCGCCTGGCTGGGCCTGGACAAGCCCGAGGAAACCCGCACGTGTCCCCACTGCAGCGCCATCATCCCCGCCGCGGAGAACGTGTGCCCGCACTGCAAGCGCATCCTCCGCTTCGAGGGCATCGCCGAACTCCGCCGCACGCGGGCGGGCAGGCCGGGGGAGGCGGCGTGAGGCCCACCCGGCGGGTCGGCGGTCGGCGGTCGGCGGTCGGCAGTCGCATCGCGGGCGCGGCCGGTGCCATCCTGCTCATCGGCCTCTGGGCAGGCGCGCCGCCGGCATTCGCCGCACAGGGCGCCAGCGGGTCCGTCCCCGCCGGGGATGCCGCCGCCGAGGCCGCGGCCCAGCAGGCCCAGGGGCTCGCCCATCTCCAGGCGGGGCGGGCCGCGCAGTCCATTCCCTTCTTCCAGCAGGCCCTGGCCCTGAACCCGAAGCTCTTGGAGGCCGAATACAATCTGGGCGTCGCCTACTTCCGCACGGGGAACATGCCCGGGGCCATCGCCGCCTTCCTGAATGTCACGACGGCCCGGCCCGATGCGGCCGAGCCCCGCGTGGGGCTGGCCATGGCCTACCGCCAGGCCGACCGGATCCCCGACGCGATCCGGGAGTACCGCCAGGCCCTCCGCCTGAACCCCCGGGACGCCGCATCCCGCCTGGCCCTGGGAGAGCTGTACCGCCGCCAGGGCCAGCTCGACGATGCGGCGGCCACCCTTGAGGAGGCGGCCCGCCAGAGCCCGAGAGAGGCGGCCCCCCGCCTCCAGCTCGGCCTGGTGTTCGCCGCCCAGGGCCAGACGGACAAGGCGATCCAGGCCTTCGAAGAGGCCATCGGCCTGAACCCGAACGATGCCGACGCGCACTACAACCTGGGCGTGGCCTACGGCCAGAAGATCCAGCGGCTGCTGGACCAGAAGATCGCGGCCTACCAGCAGGCCATCCAGATCCGCCCGGGCCAGGCGGAGGCCCACTACCAGCTCGCCATCGCCCTCCTGCAGAAGGCGCACATGAGCGGTCCGGAAGAAAAGCGGGCGTTGCTCCAGCGGGCCCTGGGCCAGTTCCGCCTCTTCCAGGAGTACGCCCCCACCGACCCGAAGGCCGCCAGCGCCCTCCAAGACATCCGGACCCTGGAGCCGCTGGTGAGTCCGGCGCCCGCCGCGCGCTGACGCGGCCCCCGGATCCCGACGGAGCGACGGGACCCCCGTGACGCCTCCCCGGCAGCCGCCCGACGACGATCCGCTCTACGATGCCTCGGGACAGCGCCGCCCCCTCACCCGCGGGGAGCGGATGATCGGCGTGCGCCACATGGTCCTGGGCAGCCTGGTCCTGCTGGCCCTGCTGTTCACCCTGGCGCTGTGCGGCCTGCCCCGCTGACCCGGGGCCGGGTTCCCGGTTCCGTGTTCCCGGTTCCCGGTTCGATCCCGCGACGCCGATGAGCTCTGAACCGGGGGGTGCGCGCGGCGGCCAGCGGCGGGCCCTCGGCACGTTGGACGCCACCGTGCTGGTGCTGGCCAACGTGGTGGGCGTGGGCATCTTCCTCACGCCCGCCGGCGTGGCCGCGCTGGCGCGCACGCCGTCGTGGTACTTCGCGCTGTGGGCCTGCGGC
>Ga0187780_10003451_pt1 | contig 11924 bp, 10 predicted proteins | sample 1015_Q2_SP10_20__FD_132429 | JGI IMG/M metagenome (GOLD analysis project Ga0187780, IMG submission 132429) | Tropical peat soil microbial communities from peatlands in Department of Meta, Colombia - 1015_Q2_SP10_20_MG | ecosystem: Environmental > Terrestrial > Soil > Wetlands > Peat | place...
GCATGCCCGGCCACGACGCAAGACGCGCCACCGCCGGGCGTTCGGCGCTAGCGCTTGGCTGGCGCCGTGCCTGCCGCCGCTTTCTTCTTCTTTAGTTTGTGCGGCCGCGTCTTGCCATAGCTACCGTTATAAATCTTGCCGCGCCGCGTGCGCGTGTCGCCCTTACCCATCGCCGATCTCCTGCCGCCAAGCGCGTAGCCGAAAGCGCGATTTTATGCTGCCCGCGGCCACCTTGCGGCATCGAGCGCCGGGGCCACTACAATGCAAGCCAGCAGGGCATTTGCGTCGACCCATTTTCGGAGATCGCCCATGGCGCTAGTCACATTTCGCTCTCCGGCCGCAAGCGCGATCATCATGTACTCGCAGACCGCGCAGCAGCTCCTCGAGATCATGGGGAGACCCCTCACGGAGCGCGGCGTGATCACGAGCGAGCAAGTCGATGAGGCCCTGGCGCGCCTCGAGCAGGCCGTACAAAACGAGAAGCCCGCGGCCACACCCGCCGATGAGGACGACAAGTCGCCGGTCGAGTACCCCGTGAGTCTTCGTCAGCGCGCCTTTCCCCTTGTTCAGATGCTGCGTGCCGCGCGCAAGCGCCACGTGGACGTGACATGGGGAATCTGAACCGCGAATTCGCCGAGCCGCCCCGTCTGCCGGGCATCCGCCGTATCCGGATCCTGGGCCTAAGCGCCCTGGCGCTGGTGGCGCTAGCCATCGGTGCCTCGGCATTTGAACTGCGGCACAACCGCGAGCTCCAGCAGCAGTACGAATACTCCCTGGCGCTCACGCGCCTCGCCTTTGACGCCGAGAGCCTGGCTTCGCGCATGCGCGCACTGCAGGCGCTGGGGGCTGCGGACGCATCAATCCCGGGCTCGGGCGATGCGGCACTGCGCGAGACCCTCCGCTCCCTGGATGCAGACCTCGTCGAGTGGAACCAGCACCTCGACGATGCCCGTCAACGCGACATTTCGCCCCAAACCAAGGACCAGCTCGTGCGGCTGCAAGGGGCGCTTGCGGCGATGCGGTTGGCGACCACACCGGGTGGCGGCACTGGCCAGGCCGCGGAACGCGCGTATTTGGCGGCGGTGGAGGCGGCGCAGGCGGCACTGCTGAGCTCGATGCGCTCTGGAGTCGAACGCGGGCTCATTGGCGGGCGCCCGGTTGGGGAAATCGCAACCGCGACGGTCGTCGTGACGAGCTTGGGTGCGCTGCTGCTCGGCGGTGTCGTGGCCGCACTGGTGCACCGGGCACAGCACGAGAGCCGCGCCACCCTGGGAGTTATGGGTCAGTTGCTGCGCACCGACCCGCTCACCGGGATCGGCAACCGCCGCAGCCTCGACGAGAACCTACCCGTCGAGCTGGCGCGTGCCCGGCGCACGGCTGCGCCGCTGACCGTAGCCATGATCGATCTGGACTTTTTCAAGCGCTACAACAGCCGGCGCGGCCACGCGGGCGGCGATGCGCTCCTGCGCCAGGCGGCACAATCCTGGCGCAAGCAGCTGCGACCCACCGATACCTTGGCGCGTTACGGAGGGGAGGAATTTACCCTCGTGCTGCCGAACTGCGCCGCCGACCAGGCCTGCCAGCTCATCGAGCGCCTGCGTCCGGGTCTGCCCGACAACCAGACGTTTTCGGCGGGGGTGGCGACGTGGGACCTGCAAGAAAGCGGTGAGAGCCTTTTGCGGCGCGCCGACCAAGCGCTTCTCATCGCCAAGAAGCAGGGCCGAAACCGCACGATCGTCTCCGGCCGCGAAGAGCAAATATCGCTGCCGCTGACCGGCGCGTAGCATGCATCGATGAACCCGGGGATCGCCTACGCCGTGTCGGCGTACCTGCTCTGGGGTCTGCTGCCCATTTATCTGCACTGGCTCGCACCGATTGGTGCGCTAGAAATCCTCGCACACCGCATCGTCTGGTCGCTCGCAACGGTGGCAATCCTGCTCCTTGCGCTGCGTCGAGTGGCATGGATCGGCGCCGCGCTGACCACGCCCGCGAGACTACGGCGCTACGCGCTCACGGCGGCGCTGATCTCTTGCAACTGGATCCTCTACATCTGGGCCGTTGGTGCGGGCCACGTCATCGACTCCAGCCTGGGGTATTTCATCAACCCGCTGGTCAACGTGCTCCTGGGCTATCTGCTGCTAGAGGAGCGCCTGCGTATGGGGCAAAAAGCGGCGCTCCTGGTGGCTGCCCTCGGCGTGGCGTGGCTCACCTGGCAAGCGGGTTCACCGCCTTGGATCGGCCTCACGCTGGCCGTGAGCTTTTCCCTATACGGTTTGCTGCGCAAGACCGCGGCCCTGGGTGCCATCGAGGGCTTTAGCGTCGAGGCCGCGCTCCTCACTCCGCTCGCACTCGCCTACCTTCTGTGGGCGTCCGCGCACGGTGCGTTGGGATTTTTCGATGCCACGACACCTGTCCGCTGGCTGTTGGTTGCGGCCGGTCCGGTCACTACGGTGCCGCTGCTGCTCTTTGCCGCCGCCGCCCGTCGGATTTCCTTTTCGCTTCTTGGGGTGCTGCAATACCTGTCGCCCACGCTCCAATGGTTCGCCGGCGTCTTCGTCTTTCGCGAGGCCTTTGAGCCATCCAAGGCGGCGGGTTTTTGCTTGATTTGGCTGGCGCTGCTGCTCTACGCGGCCGAAGGTATGTGGTTCGGCTCGCAGCACCGGCGCACGACGGGCTAGCCGCGCGGCGACGATTCCGCTGGGCCCGCGCCCATGCGCAGGGGTGCCAGATGGGCGCATGGATCCGCGCGCGTTTGCACGGGGGTGCGCAGCGCCACGTCAAAATCGCGAGCCAGCTCTGCCGCGCGTTCGTCGTCCTCCAACAAACCGATAGAAATCGCGCGCGCAGCCTCCTCGCGGGAGAGGTGCCGCGGCACGCCGATGTCGCGGCGCGCGTGTCCGTTGCCGGTGAGCAGCACTACGCCACGATCAAAATACGGTCGGATCGATTCGGCCAAGAACGCATCGCGCGCGATTTGCGCCATCGCCAACGCGGGGAGTGCCTCGGGCGGCACGCGCCCGCAGTGACCGAGCTCGATCTCGTGCTCCTGGGCGCGCTGAAGATCGGGAGCGACCGCATCCAGCCCCAGGGCAGTGCGTTGTTTCGCGTCAAAGACGCTGTCGGCGCCGTCGCGCGCGATGCGCATGGCCTGCGAGCGGGAGAGATTGGCGGCCACAATCGGCAGATCGTATTCGAGCGCAAGCGCGAGGTAAGGCCGGTAGAGTTCCCAGTTCCAGCCCCGCGCGCCTGCAACCTCGATCAAATGCGTGACCCGCGATGCCGTATCGCCCGGCTCCTGACGTGCGCGATTGATCTGCGGCTGCATGTCGCGATCGAACTGCTCGAAGGCCAGCGCGGGCCGCGAACCCCGCTCGAGCATTTGCCGCAGCGCCTGCGCGCGCAGCCGGTGTTGCGCCACGTTGTCGTGAACCTCGCCCAGCAGCACGATGGGTTCGCGCATCATCGCTTGGCTAAGCAGGTCGGCGCTGGCAAGCGGCGGCGCGGGCGCATGGGCGCACGAGACCACGGCGCTCATCGCGCAGGCGGCGGACAGCCGGCGCAACGCGGCCCGGCTCCAATTGCGCCCGTCGGAGCGTTGCATGGCCCTTCGCTCACGACAAATTGGGCGCAAGCCAGCGCTCGAGTACGGCCACCTCCAGGCCCCGGCGCCGCGCCTGATCGAGCAGCTGGTCGCGGCCGATCGGGCCGACCGAAAAATAACGAGCCTGCGGATGCGCAAAGTAAAAGCCACTGACGGAGGAGGCCGGCGTCATAGCAAAGGATTCCGTCAGACCCATACCGATGCGTTCCGCATGCAGCGCGGCCAGCAAATCGCGCTTGACGCTGTGATCCGGACAGGCCGGATAGCCGGGCGCGGGTCGGATGCCCCGGTACGATTCTTCGATCAGCTGCTCGGAGCCCAGTTGCTCCTCCGGGGCGTAGCCCCACAGATCGCGCCGCACCCGTTCGTGCAACATTTCGGCGGAGGCTTCAACCAGGCGATCGGCCAGAGCCTTGAGCAAGATGGCACCATAATCGTCATGCTCCTTGGCCAGAATCGCTTCGCGCGCCTCCAGACCCAGGCCCGCCGTGACAGCGAACATCCCCAGGTAATCGTCGACCCCGCCGGGAGCGACAAAGTCGGATAGCGCACGGTTGGGTCGCGCGACCCCGTCGATGACCGGTTTTCGGGTTTGCTGGCGCAGCCCATACCAGGTGAACAGGCGGGCGTGGCGCGACGCGTCCGCAAACAGCACGATGTCGTCGCCGTCGGCATTGGCGGGGTGAAAACCCACGACCGCGCTTGCCGTGAGCCAGCGCTCGCGGATGATGCGCGTCAGCATTTGCTGAGCGTCCTCGAATACGCGCCGCGCCTGCGGCCCGACGAGCGCGTCATCGAGAATCGCCGGGTAGGAGCCCGCGAGCTCCCAGGTCTTGAAGAACGGCCCCCAGTCGATATAGCGCGCGACGTGCGCCAGATCCAGGCAAGCGAGCTCGCGCAGCCCGAGGAATTTCGGCGGCGGTGGCCGGTAGCTGTGCCAGTCCAATTTCAGCGAGTTGGCGCGCGCCTCGGCCAGCGAGACGAGCTCCGGCGCCTTGCGCGCGGCGTGCTGGCGGCGCAGGCGCTCGTACTCCGCGCGCTGCTGTGCGACAAACCCGTCCCGGTTCTCGGGCGAGAGCAAGGACTGGCAGACCGCGACGGAGCGGCTGGCGTCGGGAACGTGCAGCACCGGTCCTTCATAGCGCGGCGCAATCTTCACGGCCGTGTGCACGCGCGAAGTGGTCGCGCCGCCGATAAGCAGCGGGACTGTGAAACCCTCGCGCTGCATTTGCGCCGCGACGTGACCCATCTCTTCGAGCGAGGGTGTGATCAGGCCGCTCAATCCGATCAGGTCGGCCCGCTCTTCGCGCGCGGTCTGCAAGATTTTCTCGGCCGGCACCATGACACCCAGATTGACGATGTCATAGTTGTTGCACTGAAGCACGACCGCGACGATGTTCTTGCCGATGTCGTGCACGTCGCCTTTGACGGTGGCCAGAACGATCTTGCCGTTGGAACGCCCGCGCTCGCCGCTTGCGGCCTTCTGCGCTTCGATGAAGGGCACAAGGTAGGCGACCGCCTGCTTCATCACACGCGCCGATTTGACGACCTGCGGCAAAAACATCTTGCCGCTCCCAAACAGCTCGCCCACGACGTTCATCCCCTCCATGAGCGGGCCCTCGATGACCTCGATGGGTCGTCCGCCGCGGCTCTCGATCTGGGCGCGGATCTGCTCCGTGTCCTCGACGACGAACTGCGTCAAGCCGTGCACGAGCGCATGCACCAGGCGCTTTTCGACTGGTTCGGCGCGCCAAGCCAACTCCTCCTCGCGCCGGCGCGCGGAACCCTTGCGCTGTTCGGCGAGCTGCACGAGGCGCTCGCCGGCGTCCGGGCTGCGGTCGAGCACCACATCCTCGACGCGCTCGCGCAGTTCGGGCTCAATGTCCTCGTAGACGCCCAGCTGCCCCGCGTTGACGATCCCCATCGAAAGCCCGGCACCAATTGCGTGGTACAGAAAGACGGTGTGGATCGCCTCGCGCACGAGGTCATTGCCGCGAAAAGAAAACGATACGTTGGAAATGCCTCCGCTCACATGTGCGAGCGGGAAGCGCTGGCGAATCCAGCGCGTCGCATCGAGGAAATCGACCGCGTAGTGATTGTGTTCTTCGATTCCGGTGGCGATGGCAAAAACGTTCGGGTCAAAGATGATGTCCTCGGCGGCCACGCCGGCCCGATCGACGAGCAAGCGATAGCTGCGCTCGAGGATGGCGGTGCGCCGCTCGTAGGAATCGGCCTGACCTTTCTCATCGAAGGCCATCACCACAACGGCAGCGCCGTAGCGGCGCGCCAGCTTTGCCTGGCGCACGAATTCGGCTTCCCCCTCCTTGAGCGAGATCGAGTTGACAATGCAGCGGCCCTGTACGCACTGCAGTCCGGCTTCGATCACGGACCACTTGGAGCTGTCGATCATCACCGGAACGCGGGCAATGTCCGGCTCGGAAGCAATCAGGTTCAGAAAGCGCCGCATCGCCGAGGCCGAGTCGAGCATGGCCTCGTCCATGTTGACGTCAATGATCTGCGCGCCGTTTTCGACCTGCTGGCGGGCGATTGTGACAGCTTGCTCGAAGTGCCCCTCGAGGATGAGACGGGCGAACTGTCGCGAGCCGGTCACGTTGGTGCGTTCCCCGACGTTGGCAAACAGCGAGTCGGGCCCCAGGTTCAACGCCTCGAGCCCGGAGAGCCGCAGTCGCGGTTCGATGGCCGGGACGGCCCGGGGCGGAAGTCCCTGCACGGCGCCCGCAATCGCGCGGATGTGCGCTGGCGTAGTGCCGCAGCAGCCCCCAACGATGTTGACCAGCCCGGCGCGCGCGAACTCCTGAATCAGGCGCGAAGTGATTTCAGGGGTTTCGTCAAAACCCGTCTCCGACATCGGATTGGGCAGCCCGGCATTGGGGTAGACGCAAATGAACGTATCGGCAAGGCGTGCGAGCTCTTCGATGTAGGGACGCATCAGGGCCGCACCCAAGGCGCAGTTCAGGCCGATGGCGAGCGGGCGGGCGTGGCGCATCGAATTCCAGAAGGCTTCGACCGTCTGACCCGAGAGGATGCGCCCCGATGCGTCGGTGACGGTACCCGAAACGATGAGGGGGACGCGCTCGCCGCGGCGCTCGAATTCCTCCTCGATCGCGAAGACTGCCGCCTTGGCATTGAGCGTGTCGAAGATCGTTTCGATGAGCAGCAAGTCGACGCCTCCGTCCAGAAGGCCGCGGGCTTGCTCGGCATAGGCGCCCGCCAATTCGGCGAAGGTGACGTTGCGTGCGCCCGGATCGTTGACGTCGGGGGAGATCGATGCCGTCCTAGGCGTCGGTCCCATGGCGCCAGCCACAAAGCGCCGCGCGCCCGTGTCGGCAAACCGGGCGCAGGCGCGGCGCGCAACGCGCGCGGCCTCGACGTTCATTTCATAGGCCAGATCGGCCAGACCATAGTCGGCCTGGGCGATGCGGGTGGCCCCAAAGGTGTTGGTTTCGATCAGGTCCGCGCCGGCCTGCAAATATTGCTCGTGGATCTGCTCAATGACCTCGGGGCGGGTGAGCTGCAGCAGTTCGTTGTTGCCCTTCAGATCCACGGGGTGCGTGGCAAACCGCTGCATGCGGTCGACGCCGCGAAAATCGGCCTCCGTCAGACGATAGCGCTGAATCATGGTGCCCATCGCACCGTCGAGAACGAGAACGCGACGGCGCAACGCATCGCGCAAGGCCGGCTCGATGGCTGCCTGCGTTGGGCTGGGGTCTGGCGCGGCGCGCCGGGGCAAGGTTTGCGTCACGGCTACGCATTGTACGGAGGCGCGCCGACAAACCCCTAACGCACCAAGGGGCGCTCGCTGGCCCCGGTACGGCGTCTCGCCCGCGCGCGGGCGAGTCTCAGTGCAGCGCCACCGGCTGCGTCATCAAGCCGGTGTAGCCGGCGAGAAACGCATCAAAATCGTCGGGCGTTGTCTCGTCGGAGATCATTCGGACGACATAGTCCCGAAACTGTTCGGCCTGCTTGCCATCGAGAAAGATCTCGCGCCGCAAGCCCTTGTCCATGATCTCGAAGCCGCCGGCAGGGTGCTGACCGTCCTCCCCGAAGTCGGAGAACTGCACCACACAGTAGTTCGCGCTGTTGTAGACCATGTTCATATCGAGCGCTTTCGGGCCGATCGAGGCAGCGCGCCGGCCGAACCCGCCGGCGAGTAGCCGCCTCTTGATCTGTATATCGGTCCGGCCACGCCGTTCTCAAGCCCCCGCGCGATAAGCGGGCGCCAGGCGGTGCTCACTGGTCAATCAGAGGCTTTAGACCGAGCGGGGCCCCCCGATGCCGGCCGCCGGCAAAGACACGCGGGCGGCATGCGCAAGGAACGTCTCTACACCCCGTCAACGGCGCCTGCGCCCGTAGCGGATCATCAGCCAGCCGCCCAGCATGCCGCCCAGATGCGCGAAATGCGCTACGCCCGCCTGGGTACCGGTCACGCCTTGCAGGAGCTCGATGACGCCGTAGACCGTGACAAAAAGCCAGGCTGGCATCGGGATGGGGGGAAAGATCAGGATCACGGTCCGCCTGGGAAAAAGCAGGGCAAAGGCGAGCAGCAGGCCGAACACGCCGCCCGAGGCGCCCACCGTCGGACCAAGGGAGCCGCTCACCCAGGTGAAGACGAGTTGCGTGAGTCCGGCCGAGATCACGCACGTAAAGTAATAAGTCAGATACCGGCTTCGCCCCCAGACGCGCTCGATGTCCGAGCCGAACATGACCAAACCCAGCATGTTCAGAAAGATGTGCGAGAAACCCTCATGAAAGAAGCTGTAGGTAACTAGCTGCCAAGGCATAAAACCCGTCCCGCCTACTGCCCCGGAGCCGATCGGCCACAGCGCCAGCTCCTGACTCAGACGTCCGCCCAGATAGCTGTCAAGCAAAAAGGCGATGACGTTCATCCACAACAGAGCCTGGGTACCGGGAGGAAGCGGAAACATGGTCGTCTTTGCGCTGTGGCGGTCAGCCGTCGAGAACCGGGGTCTGCACCCCGAGCAGTTTGTGAAGTTTGGGCGAGGTGGTCGTGTATTGCATTCGAATGGCTTTGTCGGGGAACACGTAACGCGCCGCGCCGAAAGCCGCCAGAGCCGCCTCGTGAAAGCCGCACAGGATCAGCTTCTTCTTGCCCGCGTACGTGTTGATGTCGCCCACCGCGAAGATTCCCGGAATACTCGTCTCGAACGTCTCGGTATTGGCGAGGACCTGTTTGCGCTCGAGCGCAAGGCCCCAGTCGGCGATGGGACCAAGCCGCGGCGACAAACCATAAAAAACCAGCAAAGCGTCGAGTGCAATGGAGTGCTGGTGGCCGGTGTCGTCGACGACGTGCAACGCGGCGAGCCTGCCGTCGTTCTGGGCAAATCCGGTGATCTGACCGACGAGCAGTTGCATCTGACCGCGCTCGCACAATTCGCGCATCCGCGCCACACTCGCAGGCGCAGCACGAAAGCCCTCGCGTCGGTGCACCAGCACGACGCGGCGGGCCCGGTGTGGCCCGTCTTGGGCGAAGTGCAGCGCCCAGTCCAGAGCCGAATCGCCCCCGCCCGCGATGACCAGGTCCTTCCCGGTAAATTGCGCGGGCTCCTGGACGCGATAAAAAAGTTGTCGTCCTTCGTACGCCTCGATTTCGGCCAAACGCAGCCGCCGTGCTTCGAACGCACCCACGCCCGCCGCGATGAAAACCGTCCGCGCCAAGAAACGAGTGCCGCTGGAGGTCTGCAGCGCAAAACGCCCGTCGGCCTCGCGCTCGAGACCGGTTACGGTCTGACGCAGGTGAAACGTCGCGCCAAACGGTTCGATTTGCTTGAGCAGCCGCTCGGTGAGCTCGCGCCCCGTGCACACAGGCACGCCCGGAATGTCGTAGATCGGTTTGTCCGGGTAGAGTTCCGTGCACTGTCCGCCGATGTGCGCCAGCGAATCGACCACATGGGCCCGAATTTCCAGAAGCCCGAGTTCAAACACCTGGAACAGACCCACCGGGCCGGCACCGATGATCAGCGCGTCGGTCTCCACGACACTGGGCGTCAGCGCACCGGTATTTTCTTCTCGCGTCCCTTGCTGCATGTTCATGGCAAGCAATCGCTCGGTTTTTCGGCGATACACAACCATTGTAAGGCCAGGTGCGAGCGGTACCCTCTACCGGCCGGACGGCGCGCTGCGGCTGACGGGCGTAGCTGGTAGCCCCTTGCGCTTGGACCTATCATTGCCGCGTTTGACCCGATGCGCGCCGCGCGGTCGGACAACTTCAGGCGAAAGAGCAAGGCATGTGTGGAATCGTTGGAGCGGTGGCGCAGCGGAACATCGTTCGGCTGCTCATCGAGGGCTTGCGCCGACTCGAGTACCGGGGCTATGACTCCTGCGGCATCGCGGTTAACGTCGACAGCGCGCTGCAGCGGGTGCGCAGCGTCGCTCGCGTGGCCGAGCTCGATGCGCAGTGCGCGACGCTGAGCGCCAAGACCGGCATCGCCCACACGCGCTGGGCAACGCACGGGGCGCCGACCACTGCCAATGCACACCCGCACGTTTCGCATGGCCCCGGCGTCCCGGCGCAAGCGCACGGCGCGCACGTCGCACTCGCACACAACGGGATCATTGAGAACTACGAGACACTGCGCAAGGAGCTGCAGGCAGCCGGCTACGTGTTCGAGAGTCAGACCGATACGGAGGTCATCGCGCACTTGATCGACCATCTGTACACGGGTGACCTCTTCGAGACCGTGCAGCGGGCCGTCAAGCGCCTGCATGGCGCCTACGCGATCGTCGTTTTGCATCACCGCGAGCCGCAGCGGGTGGTCGGCGCACGCGCCGGCAGCCCGCTCGTCGTCGGACTTGGCACCTCGGAAAACTTTTTGGCCTCCGACGCGCTCGCACTGGCCGGGGCGACGGACCGGTTTGTCTACCTTGACGATGGGGACGTGGTCGATTTGCGGGTCGACCGCATGCGCGTGGTTGACGCCAACGGCAAGGATGTCGATCGGGCCGAGCGAAAGTTCGCGGCCTTCAGCAACGCCGTCGAGCTCGGCCCCTACCGACACTACATGCAAAAGGAGATCTTCGAGCAGCCCAAGGCAATTGCCGACACGCTGGGACAGATCAGCAGTGTCGAGTTCGAACAGTTTGGAGAGGTCGCCTCCGAAGTGTTCTCGCGCATCGACAGCGTGCTGGTGCTCGCCTGCGGGACCAGCTACTACGCGGGGTGCGTTGCGCGCTACTGGATCGAGTCCATTGCGCAGGTGCCGGCGAGCGTCGAGATTGCAAGCGAATATCGCTACCGCAAGTCTGTGCCCAACCCCAATACACTGGTCGTGGTCGTGTCGCAGTCGGGAGAAACCGCCGACACCCTCGCTGCTCTGAAGCACGCCGAGGCGCTTGGCATGAGGCAGACGCTTGCTGTGTGCAACGTTGCCTCGAGCGCCATGGTACGTGAGACCGCGCTCACGTTTCTGACCCGGGCCGGAGTGGAGATCGGCGTAGCCTCGACCAAGGCCTTCACGACACAACTCGTGGGCCTGTATCTGCTGGCCAACGCGATCGCCAAGGCCCAGGGGCGCCTAACGAGCGCCCAGGAAACTGCCGCGATTCGCGCGCTACGTCACCTGCCTGCGGCGCTGCAAAGTGTGCTCGCGCTCGAGCCGCAGATCATTGCCTGGAGCGAAACGTTCGTGCGCAAGGAACACGCCTTGTTCTTGGGGCGTGGTCTGCACTACCCCATTGCGCTCGAAGGGGCGCTCAAGCTCAAGGAGATCAGCTACATTCACGCGGAGGCGTACCCGGCCGGCGAACTCAAGCACGGGCCCCTCGCCTTGGTCACGGAGGCCATGCCTGTCGTCACCGTGGCACCCAACGACCGGCTGCTCGAGAAGCTCAAGAGCAACATGATGGAAGTGCGGGCGCGCGGCGGTCAACTCTACGTTTTTGCCGATGCCGACACGCGCATGCAGCCCGATGAGGGGATGCACGTGATCCGCATGCCCGAGCACTATGGGGAACTCTCGCCGATTTTGCACGTCGTCCCCCTGCAGCTGCTTGCCTATCACACCGCGGTGGTACGCGGCACCGATGTCGACAAGCCGCGCAACTTGGCCAAATCGGTTACGGTCGAGTAGCTGCGCCAGGCCGCACCCGGCGCCGGCGGACAGGCCGCCGCCGATTCCCGGGTACAGAACAAACGATGCGGCCCGTAGTGCTCCGAAAAGCCGACGATTTTCTCCTCGCGGGTTTGGCCAAGCGGCCACGTCGGGCGAATCGGACGACTCAAAGCCTCGCGACGGCGATTAACACCCCGGTCGCACGCACGAAAACGCCGGGACGCCCGGCCATA
>Ga0187780_10003452_pt1 | contig 11921 bp, 9 predicted proteins | sample 1015_Q2_SP10_20__FD_132429 | JGI IMG/M metagenome (GOLD analysis project Ga0187780, IMG submission 132429) | Tropical peat soil microbial communities from peatlands in Department of Meta, Colombia - 1015_Q2_SP10_20_MG | ecosystem: Environmental > Terrestrial > Soil > Wetlands > Peat | place...
AGGCCTTCACGCCCGTCGAGAAAGCCAAGACGAAAGAAGTAGTTGTAGATGAACGTGAGTAGCGGTCGCACCACGATGTCGAGTGGATTGAAGCTGCGCTTGCCTTTTTCAAACGCGACCTTCGCGCCTGATGACGAATAGCTATTCATGTGATCGAAATAGCCGCGCAATGTGGGATACGCGTTGTGAATCAGTGCGTATCTAAACCTTCCCGTCGGGCCGTTTACTTTGATTGTGGGATGCGCGCCGTATTCCTCGAACTTTCCTGCTGCACGGCGAATGAGACGAAGTTTGGGATCAGGATAGAAGCCGCCGTGCCGAATCCAGCGACCCAGAAAAAAATTCTTGCGTGGGATCCAGAACCCCTTGACGCTAGGGTCTAGATCCAGCGCTTTATCGATTTCATTTGCTAATTCCGCTTCCAGTGTCTCATCTGCGTCCAACTGAAACACCCAGTCACCGCTCGCCTTCTCCATTGCGGAGTTTTTTTGCGCGGCAAATCCCTTCCAGGGTTCGTTGAAGATCTTCGCCTCAAAGGAACGTGCGATCTCCAATGTGCGATCCGTCGAACCGGAGTCGACTACGATGATCTCACCCCGACCGTCGCGCACCAGCGGCATCACACTTTCCAGCGTTCGAGGCAGATTGGTTTCTTCGTCTTGGGTTATGAGAACAACCGAAAGTCTCACGCGCAAAGCATAGCAAGCCCACCCGCAGTTTTGAAATTAGTGTGGGGCGGGCGTCCTCGCCCGCCTTTATCCAATTCGCAAATCCCACTAGCGTACTCACTCGAGCAAGCAAGACGTCAATAGCCGCTGGGCTGCGGTTCCGTCCGGATCGGAGACTGCAGTTCCGATTGCGGTTGTGGCATGACTGACTGAGCATCGGGACGCGGCGTGGCGTAAGGGACATTGGGCATGTGACTCACCTCACCCTTCTCAGCGTCGGACATAATGATTCCCGCATGCTCCAGCAGAAGCCCAGTGGCGCGATCCATCTCGATTTCAGCTTTTTCGTAAGCCGCCTCGGCTGACACGAGGTTGGATTCGGCAGACGTTAATGCCGCCTGGTCCTGCAAAACGCTGGTCGGAGTGCCCACTCCCGCGGCTAACTTCTTTTGATCCGAATCCAATGTTTGTTTCTGGAAGTTCACCGCTGCCTGGGCTGCATTTACCGCAGCCCGATTCTGCTGCACGTCAAACTGCGCGTTGCGTACCTCAATCCGAACCTGATTTTCTAGTTGCTGCAAACGGACCTGAGCTTGTCGGTACTCCAGTTCCGCGCGCACTTGATCAGCCACCGCCGTGCGATTTCGTATAGGAATGTTCAGGGTCAGGCCAATTCCCTTGTCTGGGGCCACTGACGTGACGAGTTGATCGAGAGTGCTGCCATAACCCACCGGCTTTCCCGCGCGAAACGGTGGCGCAGCGGTGGCGGAATTGAAACAGAAATTGGTGCTGGCACTCGGAGCACCACAAACAGGAACTAGCGGGTTGATGTCCCCACCAATGCCCGATCCGCCATAATACGCATAGAGAGCTAGAGTCGGCAGCATCGCATTGCGTACCGCTTTGTTGTTAATTTGTCTGCTATTCAGGTCGATCCGCGATTGTGCCAGTTCTGCGCGATGCCCCAACGCATCGTTAATCAAATCCTCCGTTGGAGTGATGGCCTCAGTTGCTGGAAGCTGCATGGTAGACGAAGGGATCACTTCCGCGCCCGCCAGCACCGGATCCACGAGATTCCGGCTCAGAGCGTTTTTCATCAGTAGTTCTTGCAGTTCAAGATTGGTTTGCGCCAGGATCACATTCTGCTGGTCCGTCGAGACAGTGCTTTCCGCGCTTACCACCTGGATGGGTGGCAAAGTCCCGAATTGCACCTGCTTTTTATTGTCTTCCAGCGTGCGTTGAGCGAACGCCAGCGCCTCTTCCTGGACCCGGACATTCTCATACGCGTAGACAAGGTTCCAATACAGGTTTTCGACTTGATCCACAGTAGTGATGACCTGTAGTCGGAAGGCAACATCTGAAATTTCGCGGTTGTTCTTCGCGATGCGCATAAATCGCGTGTTAGGTAAGAATCCGAATCCCTGCAGCAGGTTCTGTGTTAGCCGCGCCTGAAATCCCGAACTCAGGGCCGGCGTATAGGTGATGGTTTTGTTATTGCTTGTGACATGCGTGTTGTTGAAACCAATGGAAAGGTTGGTACCCCAGTGGAAACCCTGCAAATAAGAAAAGTTTGCAGTTCCCGTGTTCGTGTTTGCCACTCCGTTCGGCACCTGGGTGAAGATGCTGCTGGATTCCACGAAATTACGGTCCATTTGCAGCGTACCGGAAAGGATCGGATCAAAACTGGTGATCGGCGAGCCGATACCTAAAGTCGAACTCACCAAACCATTGGTCCCCGTGCCTACGCCACCGGCAGCCACGCTGGTACCGCCCGTGCCCGAACCAACCGTTCCGCTTAGACCTCCTACACCGCCACCAGGCGTGTTTTGCACGATTCCGGTGTTCACACCCAGAATGTTGGATCCAGCTTTCGCCCGTAGGATATCGGTATCCGCGATATTCAAGTTGTAGCGCGCCAGAACAATATCCAGATTATTTTCCAACGCCAGAGCCACTGCATCGTTGATCGACAGCATAATTTTGCCGTTGTGCATCAGTTGATCGACGCGCGCGGTGTTACCCAGATTGGGTGACGGCACATTTGTCGGTTTATAGGGCGCGATGACATCAGGAAATTGTGATGGCGCTTTCGAATAATCCTGCACCAACGAGTGCGTGGCCGGTGCTTGCGGCAAACTCGTCGCTGTGCCTGCGGGCGCAGATGTCTGCGCTTCGATTTGAACAGAGAACGTTGCTGCCAGAAGCAGTGCGGCGATTTTGACATTCCTTCGACTAACACAATCAAAACGCATCTGAATTGTCTCCTTGGACACCTAACCTCAGAAAATAGTGCTGCTCAATACCGGAATTGGATGCCGGGCCTTCGGAAAACATCCAGAATTCCGCTTCATAACTCGCGAGAATTATAGGGCGGAAGTTTGTAAAGATTTATCAATGAGAACTGGAGACATGCCGATGAGCGGAAAAGAATGTTGTGGGGACGGCGGGGAGGCGCAGTCACCTGCGCCTCACGCCCCTGAACGCCTACTGTTGTTGATTCGGTTGCATCGTTTGCGCTGGTGGCATGACGGGTTGTGGATTGGTACGTGGCTCCACGTAAGGCACATGTGGCGCGTGCGTTACTTCGGCGCGCTCCGCGTCGGCCATGACGATGCCAATGTGATCAAGAAGGAGTCCCGTGGCCCGATCAAGCTCCAGTCGCGACTTTTCATAATTGGCCATGGCAGAAACCAAGGTCGATTCAGCGGTCGCCAATGCCGATTGATTTTGCAGAACCAGCGTGCTGGTAGACGCACCGAGGGCCAGCTTCTTTTGCTCCGCTTCCAGCGACTGTCGCCCAAGTTCGACCGCAGCGCGAGCCGAGTCCACGGCCGCACGATTTTGCGTCACCGAGAATTGTGCATTACGCACTTCGATTCGAATTTGGTTGTCGATCTGCTGCAGCCGCATTTGTGCCTGGCGGTATTCCAACTCGGCGCGAACCTGATTGGCCTGCCCATCGCGATTGCGGATGGGAATGTTAAGCGTCAATCCCAAGCCTTTGTCCGGCGCGGTCGAATTCACCAGTTCATTCAAAGCGCTGTTATAGCTTGCGGTGTTCACCGCTGGAATCAACGTGCGGTTACCGAAATCAGGGTCCGGACCTGAACAGAAACCCAAGCCCCGGATTGCAGCACTCTGATTCGCGCAGAGATTCGCCCCGTTTTGCGCTCCTCCCAATCCCGATCCACCATAGTAAGCAAATGCGTTCAAGCTGGGCAGCATGGAATTTCGCACTGCCTTGTTATTGATTTCGCGGTTTTGCAGGTCAATGCGTGATTCCGCCAATTCTGGCCGGTGGTTCAGCGCATCATTCACGAGGTCTTCCGTAGGAACAACAGGCTCCTGTTCCGGAAGTTTCATCGTGGAGGTTGGGATCACTTCGGCATCCGCCAGAACAGGATCCTGAAGCGTCCGGCTCAAAGCATTTTTCATGAGCAACTGCTGAAGCTGCAGGTTATTCTCTGCAGTGATCAGACTCTGCTGGTCCGCGGCCACAGTGCTTTGCGCCCGCACCACTTCAATCGGCGCCAGGCTCCCGATCTGCACCTGTTTCTGCGTGTCCGACAATGTCTTTTGCGCAAACGCCAGCGATTCCTTCTGCACGCGCACGTTTTCGTAGGCGAAGACCAGGTCCCAATACATGTTCTCGATCTGATCGACGGTCGTGATCGTTTGCAGCCGGAAGGCGACGTCAGAAATCTCCCGGTTGTTCTTAGCTATGCGAATAAAGCGTGTAGTCGGGAGGAACCCAAATCCTTGCAGTAACGGCTGGGTTACCCGGAACTGAAACAGCGAATTTATTAGCGGGCTGTAATTCGTGAACGGACCATTCGTAGTAATGCGGAGGTTGTTGAACCCAACCGACAAATTTGTGCCAGATTGCAATTCCTGGCTGTAACCGAAATTGTAGGTTTGCGTGTTCTGCGCCAGCACCGGAACACCTGTGAAAAGGTTGCTGGCAATCGTGTTGTTGTGGTCCCACTGAAGACCCGCCGTGACAACCGGGTCAAAGCTGCTGATCGGAGCGCCAATGCCCAAAGTGGACGTCACCAGTCCGGCCGTGCCTGCGCCAATTCCACCGGCCGCAGCGCTGGTCCCACCGGTGCCAGAACCTACGCTACTTCCAAGTCCGCCGACACCGCCTCCAGGTGTGTTTTGTACCACTCCAAAATTCACTCCCAGGATGCTCGCCCCTGATTTTGCGCGGAGCACGTCGGTATCCGCGATGTTCAGGTTGTACCGGGAAATCGCCATGTCGAGATTGTTTTCCAGGGCAAGCGCGACCGCGTCGTCGATCGAGAGCATGATTTTGCCATCGTGCATGAGTTGACCGATCAGGGGCGTGTTGCTGAGCTTCGGCGGCGGTACGTGCCGGGCCTCGTAAGGCGCAAGCACATTCGGAAACGCTGCGCGTGGCTTGGAATAATCTACATTCCGAAAACTTTGCGGCTGCGCTGCTTGCACAGCAGCAGGCTGAGGTGCGCTGGGCGCATTCTGTGTTGCATCTTGTGCCCAGCCTGTAATTGCGCAAGCAATGATGAGAAGAACGGAGGACAGGTAACTGACAGACTTCCAGCGCGGTAACGTCATTCCTTTATCTCCAGGGAGCAGCGGTTAAAAAAGAGACACTACACATCCAGTGTAGTTACGAAGAAAACCTCTTGCCAGTTTCAACTTTTGTAATCGGAAGGAATCCTGATCCCAGAATGCTGAACGAAATGCAATAGTATAGCTGACTGCATGAAAGACAACGTCGCCACATGACCCGCAACATCAAGCTCGTGCTTGCCTACGATGGCACGGACTTCTGCGGATGGCAGGTGCAGCCCAATTCGCCCACCATCCAAGGCATACTGGCCTCGTCTATTGGACGAATTACTGGCGAAAAAGTACTGCCGCAGGGTTCAGGGCGAACCGACGCGGGCGTGCATGCGCTTGCCCAAGTCGCCAGCTTTATAACCGAATCACCAATGCCGCCAGAAAATTGGATCAAAGCGTTGAACGACATCCTGCCCGCTTCTATCCGGACTCTGGAAGCCGCTGAAGTTTCTGCGCAATTTCATGCACGCAAATCCGCCACGGGCAAAACCTATCGCTATCGGATATTCCGAGGCGCAATCTGTCCGCCCTTCCTTGCCCGCTATGTGTGGCACTATCCTTATCCGCTAAACGAAACTGCGATGCAGAGCGCAGCGGCCCTCGTGCTTGGGGAACACGACTTTACGTCTTTTGCCGCCGTCGATCCCGAGCGCGATTCCGATGAGTCCCTGTCCAAGGTGCGCCGAATTCTCGAATCGAAATGGGAGAACTCCGCAGATGAACTGATCTACACCGTTCGAGGCAATGGTTTTCTGCATCATATGGTGCGAAATCTTATGGGAACGTTTGTGCTGGTCGGCAAAGGCACTCTCCAGCCACAAGACATCACACGCATCTTGCAAGCTCGTGACCGTTCAACTGCGGGAGCCACGGTACCAGCATGCGGCCTCTCCTTGGTCGCGGTGGAATATTGAACTCAGTCACTGTGCCCTCTTTGCTCTCTGTGGTTAAATTGTTTTGCGCTCGCTATGCCCACCGATGTTCAAACCCGCGCCTCCAAAATCGCCTCGGTAAATCCCGCGACTGGCGAAGTCTTGCGCGAATTTGACTCTGCCGCCATCCAGGAAGTAAATGCTGCTGTCGCCCGCGTGCGATCTGGGCAGCCGACTTGGGAGGAAGCGGGCGTACATCGCCGAGTGGCCGTTCTGCGCGATTTTCAGCGGCTTCTCCATCAGAAGAAGACGGAAGTTGCACGCGTGATCACGCGCGAGGCCGGCAAGCCCATCGGCGAAGCACTCTTGACCGAAGTACTTGTCGTTTTGGATGCGGCACGCTTTTGCATTGCACACTCCGGTACGGTTCTCCGCAAAGAGCCGGTGCCGCATGGCAATCTCGCAATGAAGACCAAAGTTGGCCGTATTCTGCGCCAACCTTATGGTGTCATCGGAATCATATCTCCGTGGAATTATCCTTTTTCCATTCCCGCCACTGAGACCTTGGGCGCACTGGTCACAGGCAATGCGGTTGTGCTCAAGCCATCGGAATTCACTTCCATGGTTGCACTTGAGCTGGCTGGCTTGCTCTACGAAGCAGGCGTGCCACAGGACGTATTGCAGGTGGTCGTGGGTGATGGCAGTACCGGCTCCGCGCTGGTCAACGCAGAGATCGATAAGCTGGTTTTTACGGGAAGCGTCGGCACAGGCAAACGAATCGCCCAATCTGCGGCAACCCGCCTGCTTCCAGTCGTGCTGGAATTGGGGGGCAAGGATCCCATGCTCGTACTCGACGATGCCGATGTCGAAGTTGCATCCAGCGGCGCTGTCTGGGGTGCGTTCATGAATGCCGGTCAGGCTTGCCTTTCGGTCGAGCGTTGCTACGTACATCGCAACCAATACCAGCGTTTTGTGGATGCGTGCGCACGAAAAGCCGGCCAGCTGCGAGTTGGCAACGGATCGGAGCCAGACACGGACGTCGGCCCGATGATCCACGAACGGCAACTGCGAATTGCCGAAGCGCAAGTAGACGATGCCGTCGCCAGCGGCGCGCGTGTGCTCGCCGGAGGCAAACGCCTGTCGGCACTAGGCCCCAATTTCTATGCTCCGACTGTGCTTATTGACGTGAGCCATGACATGAAAATCATGCGCGAGGAGACTTTCGGCCCCGTGTTGCCGATTATGGCTTTCGAGGATGATGATGAAGCGATCCGTCTGGCCAACGATTCGGAATACGGCCTCGGCGCCAGCGTCTGGACCCGAAACCGCGCGCGCGGTGAGGCTGTGGCAAGTCGAATCCAAGCTGGAACTGTCATGATCAATGACTGCGTCTCGTGCTTCGGAATCAGCGAAGCTCTGCACGGCGGAATAAAAGCCAGCGGTCTGGGTCGCACCCATGGCCATTTCGGTCTGGAAGAAATGGTCCGGGTCAAGTACGTGGATGTCGATCTTTTGGGAAGCAGGAAAAAGTCCTGGTGGTACGGGTACGGCGAAAAATTTACCCACCAGATGGAAGGCGTCATCGACCTGATGTTTGCACGGAAATGGGCACAACGCTTGCGGGGCGCGCGGTTTACTGCTGGCACGTTTCGGCTAAAAAGCAAACTCTAGTAGAGGTGTATTGCCGATTTCTCCCCTCCGTCTGTAGTCCTGAGCGAAGCGAAGGATCCATGCATTTCATCAGTCCAGTTGATGTATTCTTCACTGCTTCAGACCAAAAATTCATCGCGGAGCAACCATGATGAGTACGAACGATCCCAAGCGCGAATTATTGCGGCACACGGTGGCCACACTTGCTTACCGAGGCGGCAAAGCCGTACGAGGCGCCCCAGCCGAGTTCGCCAATTTTAACCGTGCGGAGAAGACGCCTGCCAAGCTTCTCGCTCACATATGCGATCTGATGGATTGGGCGCTCTCCATGGCCAACGGCAAGCATGAGTGGCATGATTCCACCCCGCAGCCCTGGGATCGGGAGGTACGGCGCTTTTTCTCTGCGTTAAAGAATTTTGATGATTACCTTGTGTCCACCCAGCCCCTTCAAGCTCCCGCGGAAAAGCTTTTTCAAGGTCCAATTGCCGATGCCTTGACCCATGTGGGCCAGCTTGCGATGCTGCGCCGTTTGGCCGGCGCGCCGATCACAGGTGAAAACTACTTTGTCGCCGACATTGTCTCCGGACGCGTCGGCCCGGAGCAGACTCCACCTAAGCGGGAGTTCTGAACCCCACATGCCAATGAAGAATCAACCATGAATACCGCAGATTTCCGCCGGATTGCATTGAGCTTCGAAGGCGCGGAGGAAGGCTCGCACATGGGGGCCGTCGACTTCCGTGTTGGCGGCAGGATCTTCGCCACTCTGGCCTCGCAAGACCAGGGCTATGGCAACCTGATGCTCGCGCCAGAGCAACAGGCGGATTTCGTTCAAGAAATGCCGGATGTTTTCCTTCCCGTTCGAGGTGGATGGGGAAGAATGGGCGCGACCCATATCCGTCTGGCGAAAGCAAGTGAGGACTTGTTGGCGGGTGCACTGCGCGCAGCTTGGAAGATCAGGGTGGAGAAGAACGCAAGGACCAGCAGAAAGAAGCCTAAGTCCCGGCGTAGCTGAACTCGATCAGCGTCCGGAAACGGCGATCACGCTGAATTTTGAAAAGCCTCCTGAGCGAGCGGACAGTTCAACTTCCGGATTGCCCGTAATTCCGCGATCGCTGCTTGGTCAATGTCGACGCCGCTCGCCATCCTTTGGTAAGCTGTCGCTTCCTCTGAATTACCCCGTGGACAAAAGACTTTACTAAGGGCAGTTTCTCCAGCTCTCGCAGGTATACGGCAATGACGACTAGCCCACAACTACCGGCACGCAGCGTAACCCTCTCGCAACTCGTCGCCTCTCCGCTCACTAAGGCAGCCATTTTTCTGGTCGTCACGATCAATCCGGGTAACGAAAATCGCGCCTCGGTGCTCTCTCTATGCGCTGACCTGTCCGGGCTTCTTCGTGCCGTCGGTTTTCGCGACCTCGAAAGCTCTCTCTCTTGCATTATGGGCTTTGGCTCCGATGCCTGGGACCGCCTCTTCGGCTCGCCACGCCCTGCCGAACTCCATGCTTTTCGTGAATTTCGCTCCGGCCCGCGCCACGCTGTCTCCACACCGGGCGACATAGTCTTTCACATCCGTGCCAAGCACATGGATCTCTGCTTCGAATTGGCCACGCACATCATGGCTCGTCTTGGAGGAGCTGTCACCACCGCTGATGAAGTCCACGGATTTCGATATTTCGACGAACGCGATCTCCTCGGTTTCGTTGACGGCACCGAAAATCCCACCGGCAGCACGGCTGCCGAGGCTGTCTTCATTGGCGGCGAAGATCCCGTTTTTGCCGGTGGAAGCTATGTCATCGTCCAAAAGTATCTTCACAATCTCGACGCCTGGAACAAGCTCTCTACCGAAGCCCAGGAAAAAATCATCGGCCGCACTAAGGTCTCCGACATCGAACTTGACGACTCGGTCAAGCCCACATGCGCCCACAATGCCCTCACCGTCATCGAGGAAAACGGGACGGAAATCAAAATCCTTCGCGATAACATGCCGTTCGGTCGTCCCGGCCATGGGGAGTTCGGCACCTATTTCATTGGCTATAGCCGTTCGCCCCGCACGATCGAACAAATGCTCGAAAACATGTTCATCGGCCGGCCGCCCGGCAATTACGATCGCATCCTCGACTTCAGCACTGCAGTCACTGGGAGTCTTTTTTTCATCCCGACCGCCTCATTCCTCGACAACGTCTCCCCTGACCAGCCGGCACCCGCTGCATCGTCCGACGCACAGAAGGGCGCCACGGAATCGACAGCGGTTGAACCTTCTGCCCGCACCGCGTCATCGAAGAATGGTTCCCTCGGTATAGGCTCTCTGAAAGGAGAAGATTCCCATGAATAACCTGCTTCGCGAACTGGCTCCGATTTCTGATGCCGCGTGGGCTCAAATCGAAGAAGAAACTTCGCGCACGATCAAGCGGTACCTGGCGGGTCGCCGTGTTGTGGATGTTCACGGCCCAGCGGGGTCTTCTCTCTCAGCCGTGGGCACCGGCCATCAGCGTACGATCGCTGCGCCTGGAGACGGCGTTACAGCCCATCAGCGTGAAGCGAGAGCACTGGTGGAGTTGCGAGTTCTTTTCGACCTGGAGCGCCAGATGATTGACGACGTCGAACGTGGGGCTAACGATTCCGATTGGCAGCCAGCCAAAGACGCTGCGCGCAAGCTAAGCTTTGCAGAAGACCGCGCCATTTTTGAAGGCTACGACGCCGCCGGAATCGTCGGCATTCGTCAGGGCACCAGCAATCCGCAAAAGTCTCTCCCTGCGGACGTGCGCAAGTACCCGGAAGCCTTTGCCCAGGCCTTAAGCCAGTTGCGCCTGGTCGGCGTCAACGGCCCTTATGCCATTTTGCTCAGCGCCGACGCATATACCGAGCTGTCCGAAACCAGTGATTACGGCTATCCGGTTCTCGAACACGTCAAGCGCCTGGTCGAAGGGAAAATCATCTGGGCTCCCGCCATCGATGGGGCATTCGTGGTCACTACCCGCGGCGGCGACCTCGATCTTCACATCGGCCAGGACGCCTCCATCGGCTACCTGAGTCACACGGACACACACGTTCGCCTTTATTTGCAGGAAACGTTCACCTTTCTCTATTTAACCTCCGAATCCGCTGTCGCCCTCGGCCGACCGTCCAAGGCACATTCATCGTGACAATCTGCGCGACTACCGTGAAACTCACGAGGTCAGTAGACGAATACGGTTTCGAGTAAAATGAAACCTGCGCCTTTGCGCGCCTGATCAGTTCGACGAGGGAAAATCTTGGTCACTACCGCTCCGGGAATGCAAACCGCACCGCAGTTACCGAATCATAAGGTCAAAATCAAAAAGCTGGGACAGCGCTCGTGCAACGAAAAAGATGCCAAGGGTAAGTTTTGCGGCGGCCATCTCAAGCGCTGGTTTTATATGACTGATGTACTGGAGCAGGAGTGTGGCGATGTGAAAAAGGCCTGGGGACCCGATGCCGAGGTGTACCGCTGCGAGCATTGCAAGACGCTCTATCTGCCAAACCCTGACGAGTCGCAAACCAGCGTGGCAGGTGAAGGGCAAACCTCGGTCTTTGGATTAACCATCCCTGGCAAAGAAAGATAGAGATTAGAGATTAATGTGGGGCGGGCGCCCTCGCCCGCCCGAGGGGCAAACCTCCCAATTCTTCGAATGAAATCCGAACTCATCTACGACTGGAACCAGATTCATCCCGCCTCCTTGCGCCCAGCTCACAAGGTCTTGCTGAATGATGAAACTCTGCGGGATGGCCTGCAATCACCCTCTGTCCGCGATCCCTCGATCGAAGAAAAAATCACGATTCTTCATCTGATGGAGGCCTTGGGAATCAATTCCCTTGACCTTGGCCTGCCAGGTGCCGGCGCTCGTGCCTGCGAACATACCGAAGCGTTGGCCCGCGAGATCGTTCAGCACAAAATGAACATTCGCGCCAACTGCGCGGCCCGAACAGTTGAGAATGACATTCGGCCGATTGCGGAAATCGTTCAGCGCACAGGACTGAAAATCGAAGCCGCAACTTTTCTTGGTTCAAGCCCGATCCGCCGCTACACCGAAGGATGGAGCGACGACTTTCTGCTGCGCACCACCGAAAATGCGGTTAAGTACGCCATCTCTCTCGGGCTCGACGTTATG
>Ga0187780_10003453_pt1 | contig 11919 bp, 12 predicted proteins | sample 1015_Q2_SP10_20__FD_132429 | JGI IMG/M metagenome (GOLD analysis project Ga0187780, IMG submission 132429) | Tropical peat soil microbial communities from peatlands in Department of Meta, Colombia - 1015_Q2_SP10_20_MG | ecosystem: Environmental > Terrestrial > Soil > Wetlands > Peat | place...
ACCGGGGCGCTGCAGGAAGTGCTGGGTTTCCTGTATGCCGAGTGTTGTACGAGGAATCGGGTAGTGCCGGCGGAAGCAGTTGTGCAGATTTCGAAATAAAGGGAGCAGCCATGGGCGATAGGAACATCCAAGAAGCTGTGAAGGAAAAATATGGCGCGGCAGCGCGGCAGGTTACGGCCGGAAAATCGGCGTGTTGTGGCGGAGGAGCCGAGCTCAGTGGTTGCGACCCGATCACCCGGAATTTGTATGACGAAGCCGAAAAGTCAGGACTGCCGGCAGATGCGGTCGCGGCATCGCTCGGTTGCGGCAATCCCACGGCGCTCGCAAAACTGCAGCCTGGCGAAGTTGTTCTGGATTTGGGTTCGGGCGGCGGGATCGACGTGCTGCTATCCGCAAAGCGCGTTGGGCCTACGGGCAAGGCTTATGGGCTGGACATGACCGACGAGATGCTGGCGCTGGCCCGCGAGAACCAGAAGAAGGCCGGGGTGCAAAACGTGGAATTTCTGAGGGGCACGATCGAAGAGATTCCGCTCCCGGAGAACACGGTGGACGTGATCATATCGAACTGCGTGATCAATCTATCGGGTGACAAGGACCGCGTGCTGCGCGAAGCCTTTCGCGTGCTCAAGCCCGGCGGCCGCCTAGCTGTGTCTGATGTTGTGATTCGAGGTGAGGTGCCGGCCGCGGTGCGGAAGAGCATGGAGTTGTGGGTTGGCTGCATCGCCGGGGCGCTGCAGGAAGCGGAGTACAGGGAGAAGCTGCAAACGGCCGGATTCGAAGCGATTGACGTGGAACCGACCCGGATTTACCAAATGGAAGAGGCACGCGACTTCCTAACCGCTGCGGGGCTGGATGCGGACGTGGTTGGACCGCAGATCAGGGACAAGTTCATGAGCGCGTTTATTCGAGCGAAAAAGCCTGCGGCTTACGATCGCCCACCTGGCTGTGTTGACTTGCCTTGCTGCAATTGAGCCATTCGCATGAAGCCGCCGTACAACGTGCTCTTCCTCTGTACCGGGAACTCGTCGCGTTCTATTCTCGCCGAAGCCATTCTCAATCATCGTGGGAAACCGAATTTTCGGGCGTTCAGCGCCGGGAGCCATCCACGCGGCGAGGTTCATCCCAATACGATTCAGCAACTGGAACGAGCAGGGCTTTCGACTTTAGGGCTGCGCAGCAAGAGTTGGGACGAGTTTGCCAAACCGGGGGCGCCTCGAATGGATTTTGTCTTCACTGTTTGCGATCACGCGGCCAGAGAGGTTTGTCCCATCTGGCCGGGCCAGCCGATCACAGCGCACTGGGGATTGCCAGACCCGGGGAATATGCCTGGCAACGCTGCGGACCTCGAGCGCGCGTTCAGAGATGCTTTCGTGACGCTGGATCGCAGGATTGGGCTGTTTTTGAGCCTGCCGCTTGCCAGTTTGGATACGCTGGCGGTCAAGAAAGAAGTGAAGGGAATCGGCCAGAAATAACCTGAATCAGTGCAGGAAGTGGCGCATTTCGGTGAAGACCATTGCAAGCCCTAGACGGTCCGCAGTGGCAATTACGTCCGGATCTTTCACCGAGCCGCCGGGCTGAATCACCGCGGTTGCGCCCGCTCGCGCGGCTTCTTCGACGCCATCCGGGAACGGGAAAAACGCATCCGAGGCAACGACGCTGCCCTGCAGCGATTTCTGTGCCTTGGCCACGGCAATTTTCACGGAATCCACGCGGCTCATTTGGCCCGCGCCCACACCCAAGGTGGCGCCATCCTTGACAAAAAGAATGGCGTTGGATTTCACGTGCTTGCAGACTTTCCAGCCGAACTTCAGGTCGGCGAGTTCTGCTTCGGTTGGCGCGCGCTTTGTGACGACGCGTAATTCCCTGCCCTTCAGGGTGCCGAGGTCGGGCTGCTGCACCAGCATGCCGCCAAAGATCGGCTTGAGTTGCAGTTCGCGGTCGGGATCGAGGCCGCCCTGAGGGAGCACCAGCAGGCGAAGATTCTTCTTCGCGGAGAAGATTTCCTGCGCGCGATCGGCAAATCCCGGGGCGATGATGCATTCCACGAACAGCTTTGAGACAGCTTCCGCGGTCACAGCATCCACGATGTGATTGAAGGCGAGCACGCCACCAAAGGCTGAGAGCGGGTCGCACGCAAAAGCCTTCGTGTAGGCGTCGAGAAGCGTATTCTGCTCGGCGGCACCGCAGGGATTGTTGTGTTTGATGATAACCGCGGCAGGGCGCTCAAATTCGGCTACCAAGCTGCGCGCGGATTCCAGGTCCACGTAATTGTTGTAGGAAAGCTCCTTGCCTTGCAATTGCTTCGCTGCCGCCAAGCCTCTTGGCACGCCGCCCGCCGGGACATAGAGTGCTGCGGATTGATGCGGATTTTCGCCGTAACGCAGTTCCTTTTTCCGCCGCAGGGCCACATGAATGCGCTCGGGCAAAACCGCTTTGGGCTGAACTTCCAATTTGTCCCCAAGCAGGCCCAACCGTTCGAGGTTCATGGTGATGAGGCCGTCGTAGCGCGAAGTCGTGGCAAACACCTTACGGGCCAGCTCCAAACGCAAGGATAGTGAAGTGTTTTTGCCGGCTTCGAGTTCCGCCGCGACGCGTTCGTAATCCGCAGGATCTGTCACTACAGTGACACTTTCAAAATTCTTTGCCGCAGAACGCAGCATGGTCGGCCCGCCGATATCAATGTTCTCGATCAAGTCTTCGGTGGTCAGATAGGCCTTCGCCGCGGTTTCTTCAAAAGGATAAAGATTGACGACGACCAGATCGATCGGCGCGACGCCGTGTTCCTGTGCCTGCTTCAGATCCTCGGGGTGGTTCCGCCGGAAGAGCAACCCACCGTGCACCTTGGGGTGCAATGTCTTCACGCGTCCGCCCAGCATCTCCGGCCAACCAGTGAACTCCGACACATCCTTCACGGGGACACCCTCTTCGCGAAGCAGCTTGGCGGTTCCTCCGGTGGACAGAATTTCAATCTTCAGCGCCGCCAACTTTCTGGCGAAGTCCACGATGCCGGTCTTGTCAAACACGCTCAGCAGCGCCCGCTCCACAGCCATGAGGTCCTCCACAGTTGCTAGAACCCATTAGTGTACGCGGAGGCGCAGGTTTTCAAGAAATGGGGGCTGTGGGAAAAACGGCCGGGGTCGGTCAGGATTTCACGAGCGCTTTGAGCTTGACCTGGCCATCCACCGTTTCGACGACGTATTCCACGTCGCGGCACTTCTTCTTGGTTTGTAGATCTTTGGTCTTCTTGCGGACGAATTCGTTGAAGCTGGAGCGCGTGACCTTCTCGGTCTCTTCCCCAACCTGTTTCTTGGCCGCAACAAACGCTTGATAAAGCTGATCCACTTTTTGTGTTTCTTTATCCGGCTCGGAGAAAGCCACGCGGAAAGGCTTCTGCGCTGCAGCGGCAGCAGGAATCGTCGTACTTTCTTTCTGGCCAGCTTCAGGCTGGGAACGAGCGCGTTCGGCTTCGATGGCCTTCGCCGCCGCGCCGAAGTGGCGCTGGATGATGCCCTCTTCGCGCTGCGCCGTGCGCTTCCGGAACATATCTTTATACTTGGCGTAGGTTTGCGAGAGGTTGTTGTAGCGGAAGCGCTGGCCGAACTTCAGTTCTCCGCCGCGCTCGGCATAGCGCTTGATGATAAGTTCAATGCGCCACTCGACTTCGGTGGGCGGTCGTTTCCTGCCACCGCCGAAGTACATGTCGTACTCAATTTTCAGCTGCCGGATGTCCCGTTCCAGTTGCGACAGCTCTTCATCAATCGTGGCCATGAAGTGGAGCCCCTCGAAACTCATCCTAAGAGCGCCCAATGCGGGCGTCAACCGTCAACCCTGCGGACGGCAGCGGATTCTACAACCGCGCTCCGGGCCATGGCACTGCCCGGAAGGACAGGCGGGAATTGCGGGCGGAGAAGGGCTGTGATGAAATGACGCCATGCCTCAACCGGTCAAGCGTGCACCCTCCGCGGATCAGACCGCGCTGCTTCGAAGGCTTCCGTCCGTAGATGAACTTCTGCTGCGCCCGGGCGTAGCCGCGCTCTGCAAGACACTGGACCGCACCTACGCGGTGGAGACGATTCGCGAGGTGCTTGCGCAGGTACGGAGGGAGATTGTTTCCGGAGAATTAGTGGACGAGGCGGCCATTGGACCCGAAGCTGTCGAGCAACGTATCCGCGCGGCCGTGGAGTCCGAACTTGCGCCTTCGTTGCGCCCAGTGATTAACGCTTCGGGTGTGATCCTTCACACCAACCTCGGCAGGGCTCCGCTTTCCCCGGCAGCCATTGCGGAATTCCAGCGGTCGGCAACGCAGTATTCCAATCTTGAATACGATTTGGGCGCGGGAGCACGTGGCAAGCGCGACGTACATCTTTCGCGGCTGATCGAGCGGTTGACGGGCGCGGAAGCGGCGATTGTGGTGAACAATTGCGCCGCGGCGGTTCTGGTGACACTGGCGGCTCTTGCCCGGGGCGGGGAAGTCATCGTCTCGCGCGGCGAATTGATCGAGATTGGCGACGGCTTTCGCATTCCGGAAATCATGGAGCAGAGCGGCGCGGCGCTTCGCGAGGTTGGCACGACCAACCGTACACGGATTGCCGACTACGAAAATGCCATCAATGAAAAATCGCGCCTCCTCTTGCGCGTGCATCCGTCCAACTTCACCGTGACGGGGTTCACGGAAAAGCCCGAAGTCGAGGATTTGATTGCCCTCGGCGGCCGCCGCGGATTGCCGGTGATCGAGGACCTCGGATCCGGCTGCCTCGTTGATCTTTCCTCTGTTGGAATCAGCGAGCCGACTGCGCGAGGAAGTATCGTGGCGGGATTCTCGTTGGTGCTGTTCAGCGGAGACAAGCTTCTCGGCGGACCGCAAGCAGGCATCATCGCGGGAAAGAAAGACCTGGTCGCAAAGGTCCGCAGGCACCCGCTTTTCCGAGCGTTGCGCGTGGATAAATTGACCATCGCGGCGATGGAAACGACTTTGCGAGCGTATTTGCGCGCGGCCTGGAAGGAGATTCCTTCGCAGCGGATGATTCGAGCATCTCTTGAGGAGATAACGCGGCGGGCTTCGAGTTTTGCGGAATTGTTGAAAGCGAAAATTCAAGCGCATGATGCACGGATCGAGATTGCAGAAGGACATTCGCTGGTCGGCGGGGGGTCCACACCGGCGCAATCGCTGCCGACGAGCCTACTTCGGATCACAAGCGGCCGATATTCTGCAACGGAATTGGAAGCTCGCTTGCGCACTGGCTCTTGCGGAATGCCGGTAATTGCGCGAATCGAGGAGGACCGCCTGATCCTCGATTTGCGCACAGTTTTCCGGGAGCAGGAGAGCGCTCTCGCTGAATCTGTGGTTGCTGCCGTGCGTTGAGATTCTTCATACTTCCTCCATGTTGGCTTTTCAGGTTGCACATTGTCGTTTGAAAGTGGTTCGAAAGTCTCTGCCGAGACTTCGCCCAGGCTGGGCGCTGATTCGCGTGCGATTGGCGGGAATCTGCAATACGGACATCGAGATTCTCCGTGGTTACCATCAGTTTTGGGGCGTGCCGGGTCACGAATTTTTGGGTGAAGTTGCGGACGTTGCGGGAGTTTCACCGGCGGTGCAGAAGCGTTGGCTCGGCAGGCGCGTGGCGGGCGAAATCAATGTGACGTGCTCCGCCTACGGTTACAAGCCAGTTTGCGATTTTTGCCGCCGTGGCCTGAAGACTCACTGCGCGCGACGCAGCGTGCTCGGAATCGTCGCTCATGATGGCGCGTTTGCCGAATACCTGGCACTGCCGATTGAAAATCTCCATCTCATGCCCGCAAACGTCTCCGATGAGAAGGCGGTCTTTATTGAGCCACTGGCAGCGGCTTGCGAAATCCTCGATCAAATTTCGGTTCGTAAGTTTGTTCGCGCGGCCGTACTGGGCGATGGAAAACTCGCGCAATTGATTGCGCTTGTTCTGCAAGCCGCCGACTGCACCGTGACGCTGTATGGCAAGCATGAGGCCAAGCTGAAACTTGCGCGCCAGGCGGGAATTCGGACAAAGAAAGTCTTGGGCAATGCCAAGGACCTGAAGCGGGTAAAGGATTCGTACAAGCTGGTGGTAGAGGCGACTGGGTCACCAATGGGTCTTTCTCTTGCGCAGCAGATGACCGAGCCACGCGGAACGCTGGTCTTGAAATCCACGTTTCAAGGGACTGCACGCGTCGAGACGTGGCCCGTTGTCGTCAAGGAACTCACCGTGGTCGGTTCCCGCTGCGGTCCCTTTGCCAAAGCGATTGCACTGCTTCGATCAGGCAAAGTCAATCCCACCCCTATGATTTCGCGCATATTCCCGTTGAAGGACGCCGCCAAAGCAATTCGTTACGCGCAGCAGCGCGGCGTGATGAAAGTTTTGTTGAAGAGTTGAAACCTGGCTACAAGCGGTTGATGCAGGAGGCGACGCAGGCGGCGCCGAAGCCGTTGTCAATGTTGACGACGGTTACGTTGGACGCGCACGAGTTCAACATGCCTAGAAGCGCGGCCACACCGCCAAAGCTGGCTCCGTAGCCCGTGCTGGTCGGCACGGCGATGACCGGAACAGCGACGAGACCGCCGACAACGCTGGGCAGCGCGCCTTCCATCCCGGCTATGCAAATGATCACGCGTGCTTCGGCCAACATTCCACGGTGCTCGAGCAGGCGGTGAATCCCTGCGACCCCCACGTCGTAGAGATGCTCTGCGCGATTTCCCATCATTCGCGCCGTGAGTAGAGCTTCCTCTGCGACAGGGATGTCGCTTGTGCCCGCCGAGACCACCAGGATCGTTCCCTTCCCGCTGACCTCCTTGGTGCGCTCGATGGTAATGACACCGGAAATGGGGTGATACTTCGCGTTGCGGCTCATGCGTTTCACCGCGGCGTGCGTTTTCGCGTCCGCGCGGGTCACCAGAATGTTTTGCCGCGCGTCTTTGTGGCGAAGCATCGCGCGTACAATTGCCGCGACCTGCGCCGGCGTTTTTCCTTTCCCGAAGACCACTTCGGCGTAGCCTTGCCGCAACATGCGGTGGTGATCCACCTTCGCAAAATCGATATCTTCAAAGGGCATGTGCTTGAGGCGCTCAACAGCGGTCTGTGATGCAAGTTTCCCCTGCTCCACGGATTTCAAAAGTTTCAGAATTTCTTCGGAATTCATCGTGTTTGACCGATGAAAATCTTAACATCCCCGCCGCTCAGGAACCACGCTTGACTTGCTGCAGCGCCGCTGCGAGACTGAATTTCTCCGCAGATTTCCATGGCTGCCATTCAAGGAAGAATCATCACACTCGGTGTGACCGGCGCCAGCGGGGCCATCCTCGCGCAGAAGGCTCTCGCGCTTTTGGAGGATGACTCGCGCGTCTCGCGAATACATCTGGTCGTCACCGAAACGGGTCAGCGCCTCTTCTCCGAGGAATTAGGCATTAACTCCGGCGACCTGAAAAAACTTCCCGGGCGAATTTTGGGGCGAATTTCCCGAAAGATTGAAGCAATTCCGAACAAGGACGTGGGAGCCTGCATCGCTTCCGGAAGCTACGCCGTGCACGCCATGATCGTGATTCCCTGCACGATGGGCGCGCTCGCGTCAATCGCTTGCGGCATGTGTGACGACTTAGTGGCCCGTGCCGCGGATGTCATGCTGAAGGAAGGCCGGAAGCTCGTGCTGTGTGTGCGGGACACCCCGTTCAATCGCATCCATCTCGAAAACATGTTGCGCGCGCAACAGGCGGGTGCGGTGATTATGCCCGTGGTACCTGCATTTTATTTCAAGCCAAAATCCATCGGCGAAATCGTCACGCAGTACGTTTGCCGCGTGCTCGCGCAGGCCGGTTTGCCGCAAGAGAAGATGTATCGCTGGACCGGCAGCGCGGGGGCACGAAAGGAAGAGAAATAACGGCAATGGCAGGGCGCATTCGCACCGTACTCGAAATGATCAAGTTCGAGCACTCCGTGTTTGCGCTGCCTTTCGCGCTGACCGGAGCGTTGCTCGCCGCGCGCGCCAGCACACATGGGTGGCCGACAGTCTGGCAGATGGTATGGATCGTGATTGCGATGGTGGCGGCGCGGTCGGCCGCCATGACCATGAACCGCATCGCCGACCTGCGCTACGACAAAGAGAACCCTCGCACGAAGTCGCGAGCGCTGGCGACCGGCGCGCTTACGGTACCGTTTGCGTGGGTCTTTACGCTGACAGCAGTGGCGCTCTTCTTCGTGGCTGCGTGGCAACTCAATTCGCTCGCGCTGAAATTGGCACCGCTGGCGCTCGTTATTCTCTTCTTTTACTCTTACACGAAGCGGTTTACCCACTGGTCGCACCTGTTTCTCGGGTTCGCGCTAGGCATTTCTCCCGCAGCAGCCTGGATAGCAATTACCGGCAGCCTCGATTGGCGAATGCTGATTCTTTGCGGCGCGGTCACACTCTGGGTAGGCGGCTTCGACGTTTTGTACGCCTGCCAGGACATCGACTTCGACAAGGAAGCCGGCCTGTACTCGGTGCCGAAGCGATTCGGCGTTGCGAACGCGCTGCGCATCGCGCGGCTGATGCACGCAGGTGTGGTGCTGCTGCTGAGTTGGCTGGCCGCGAGTTTGGGTTTGCCGTGGCCAGCGTGGGCGGGAATCGTAGTGGTGGGGGCACTTTTGGCGTACGAACATTCGCTGGTGAAGGCCAATGACCTGAGCAAGCTAAACGCTGCGTTCTTCACGGTGAACGGCTATATTAGTATGGTGTTTTTGCTGTTCTGGGGCGCGGCGGCCGCGATTTGGCACGTTTGAATCGTTCAAAATTTGAGAATTCGTAGCGCCGTGGCCGGGCCAAGGCATAATGGAAAGTGGAACTGTGGCTGAGCTGACCATCACCGACGCAAGTCTGAAGCCCATTGCCGAGAAGGTGCTCGGGGGCGAGCGCCTTTCTTTCGATGATGGTGTGGCGCTTTATAAGACTCCGGATTTGCTCGCCGTAGGCTGGTTGGCCAACTACATTCGCGAGAAGCGTCACGGGGACATCACGTATTACAACGTCAATCGGCACATCAACCCGACCAACGTTTGCGTGGCGCATTGTAAGCTTTGCGCGTTTGGCCGCGATCCAGGCGCACCCGGGGCCTATACGTACGCCCTCGAGGAGATTTATGAACGCGCCGCGCAAGGTGTCCGCGAAGGCGCCACGGAATTTCACATTGTCGGTGGACTGCACCCTGATCTTCCCTTCGACTACTTCCTGGATTTGATTCGCGGCCTGAAGCAGCGGCACCCGCACGTACACCTAAAAGCGTTCACCATGGTCGAGGTGCATTATTTCGCGCGAATCGCGAAGCTCACCATCGACGAAACGCTTAGCAAGATGAAGGAAGCGGGCGTGGATTCCTGCCCGGGCGGGGGCGCCGAGATTTTTCACCCACGGGTACGCCGGATCATCTGTGACCACAAGGTGAGCGGGCGCATGTGGCTGAGCATGGCGAAGAAGGCGCATCGCATCGGCCTGCGTTCCAATGCGACGATGCTGTACGGCCATGTGGAGACCGTGGAAGAGCGCGTTGACCATCTCGTGCTTCTGCGCGAGGCGCAGGACGAAACGCACGGGTTTGTGGCGTTCATCCCCCTAGCGTTTCATCCAGAGAACACGCCGCTCGCGCACATTCCGAAGCCCACCGGATACGACGATTTGCGTAATATCGCGGTGTCGCGCCTGATGCTCGACAATTTCGATCACATCAAGGCCTACTGGGTCATGCTCACGCCGAGCATCGCACAAATCGCTTTGCGTTTTGGCGCAAACGACATGGACGGCACAGTGGTAGAAGAGAAGATCTACCACGACGCAGGCGCAAAGACTGCGGAGTTCACGCCGCGAGCAGAACTCGAGCGCCTGATTCGCGCCGCGGGACGCGTGCCCGTCGAGCGCGACACGCTGTACAACCCGATTGATCGAAGCAAGCTTCCACCAATAGTCCCGGCTACACCTCTCGGCCTGGTCTCCCTGAGCCATAACGTATAGAGTTATACGCGCTGCAACCTGTCAAAAGGTGCGAAAATTCAGTAGTTTCCGCGACTGCGGAGTTGAGTCGTAGCAAGGAACCGGAACGCGTTGCGCTCTGCGAACGTCTTAAGAGCATAGACCAACAGGCAGGGGCAAACCGCTCAATGCGTACCATCGTCCTTCTGCTTATTTCCAATATCTTCATGACGTTCGCGTGGTACGGCCATTTGAAATTCCGTCACACGGCGTTGTGGAAGGTGATTGTCGCGAGCTGGCTCATTGCGTTTTTCGAATATTGCTTCCAGGTGCCCGCCAACCGGTTCGGCTCGTACGAGTTCACCAGCGCGCAGCTCAAGACCATTCAGGAAGTCATCACACTTTCCGTGTTCTCGATTTTCTCGATTACGTATCTGGGCGAGCCTTTCAAGTGGAATTATGCCGCGGGCTTTGGGCTCATCAGCCTGGGCGCATTCTTCGTTTTCCACCAGTGGTAGAATCAGTCGTCGTCCGCGTATAACCCGCCCTCCCCTTCCCGAATCGAATTTAGATACGCAACCCTGGGCGACACGCAAAGGAGACAAACGCATGCAACGCAAAGCTTCCGCAATCTGGCAAGGCGACCTGAAATCCGGCAAAGGCAGCATTTCCACGGATAGTGGCACACTGAAAGACACACAGTATTCCTTCAGCACACGCTTTGAGAACGGCATTGGCACCAATCCCGAAGAGCTCCTGGCGGCGGCTCATGCGGGATGCTTCACGATGGCGCTTTCCGCGCAGCTTGGCGCCGCAGGCTTAACTCCCACGAAGCTTGAGACTTCCTGCACGATCACGCTTGAGAAGGTTGGCGAAGGCTTTTGCATCACCAAGAGTCACCTGGACCTGGTCGCGCACGTGCCCAATGCCGACAAGGCCAAATTCGATACGGCGGTGAAGGCAGCCGAGACCGGATGCCCGGTTTCCAAGCTGTACAAGGCTGAGATCAGCGTAACTGCCCAGCTCGTCACGTCGAAGTCCGCCTGAGTATCGAGTCAGCGTCAATCCGAGTACAATGCTGCGCATGATTCCCGTTCCGGGTGTCTTTATTGCCGGTGTCGCGGTATTTCTCGTCGTGGCGTGGGATGCGTTTGAGGCCATCATTCTGCCGCGGCGGGTCACGCGAAAATTCCGGCTGACACGCTTCTATTACCTGGTGACCTGGCGGACCTGGAAATTCTGTACGCGGCTGCTTCCTACGCGCAAATCGCGGGAAGCGTTTCTCGGATTTTTCGGCCCCATTTCGTTGCTGTTTCTGATTGGAGTCTGGGCGATCGGGCTGGTGTTTTCCTTTGGCATGATGCAGTACGGCGCGGGGTCCGCAGTCAATGTGTCCGGAATGAGCGCGAGCTTGTACACCGACCTGTATCTCAGCGGCACGACTTTTTTCACCTTGGGACTGGGAGACGTAATCCCTCGCTCTGGACTTGCACGAGTCCTGGTTGTCGCCGAGGCAGGGTTTGGCTTCGGTTTTCTTGCAGCAGTGATTGGCTACCTGCCCTTCATTTACGGCGCCTTTGGAAACCGGGAGGCCAACATCGTATTGCTGGATGCGCGCGCGGGGACGCCACCCACAGCAGGTGAACTACTCCGGAGGCACAGCTACACTTCAGGGCACGAAGCTCTCCACGATCTGCTCAACGAATGGGAACACTGGTGCGCGGTGCTCCTCGAAACTCACCTTTCCTATCCCGTATTGGCTTACTTTCGTTCACAACACGATAACCAATCCTGGATCGGCTCCCTTACGGCCATTCTCGATACCTGCTCGCTAGTCATTGCGGGGATCGAGGATTCCTGTGCGAAGCAGGCGGAGCTGACTTTTGCGATTGCGCGCCACGCCGTGGTGGATCTTTGCCAGGTGTTCAGTGCTGCTCCCCGGCCGATGGAGTTCGACCGACTGCCGCGTGAAACGCT
>Ga0187780_10003454_pt1 | contig 11919 bp, 11 predicted proteins | sample 1015_Q2_SP10_20__FD_132429 | JGI IMG/M metagenome (GOLD analysis project Ga0187780, IMG submission 132429) | Tropical peat soil microbial communities from peatlands in Department of Meta, Colombia - 1015_Q2_SP10_20_MG | ecosystem: Environmental > Terrestrial > Soil > Wetlands > Peat | place...
CCGATACCTGAAGCCTGGAATGGAGCAGCACGTGAAATGCTCAACCGCCTTTACAGGCGGGGTAAAACCCATCGTCCAACTCATAAAGGACGGAAGAGCCGACTTTTACCCTATCCCACTCAGCAAGGCCCCATGGCTCATAAGACAAGTGTTCAAGCCAGACATCTTCGTAGCCACCGTATCCCCACCCGACGAGAACGGCAACTGCAGCCTCGGAATATCAGTCGACTACGGACTCTCAGCATTTGAGACGGCCAAAGTGAAGATTGGTGAAGTTAATGAGAACATGCCGATAACAGGCGGCAACAGCCTTGTGCCAGCGAATCAGATCGATTACTTCATCGAGTCACATGAACCGATCTACGAACTACCACCACCTACAATCACAAACTTGGAGAAGAAGCTGGCAGAAAACGTAACCCGCCTAGTCCCGAATGGAGCAACAATACAGATCGGATACGGCGCCATCTCCGAATCGATCACCCCGTTCCTAACTGAGAAGAACGATCTAGGCTTGCATAGTGAAATGTTCCCTGAATCAGCCATGACTCTCGTCCAACAAGGCGTACTAACCGGTGCTCAAAAGAACCTTCATAACGGCAAGGCAATCTGTGCGTTTGCAGCCGGCACCAAGAGGCTCTACGACTGGTTTGATGAGTATAGGGATCTTGAGATGAAACCGTTCGACTACACGAACGACCCGAATATCATAGCAGCCAACGCAAAAATGACTGCCATAAACACGGCTTTACAAGTGGATCTGTACGGCAACATCTACTCAGACATGCTAGGATTCGATCAGTACTCCGGCGCAGGCGGTCAACCGGACTTTGTACTCGGCTCTCAGCTCTGTCCGGACGGAATCAGCATCATCGTCCTCCCCTCCACCGCCGCTGGAGGCAAGGTGTCCAGAATAGTAGCTCACCCAGGTCTCTCTCCAAACCAGCAGGCCCCGATGATTCCCACAATAACCCGATTTCACGCTGATTACGTGATAACTGAACATGGAACTGCTTCCTTAAGAAACAAGACAATCAAAGAACGGGCGCGAGCCATCCTAGACCTAGCTCACCCTGATTTTGCGGATGAACTGTGGAAAGACGGACAGAAGCTTAGGCTGCTAAGCTAAGGACCTAGAAACTGCGAAATCATGCCGGATATCATATGAGATCGTTAATTTTCCCAGCCAGTTTGAAGTCCTTGATCGTCAGTCCCCCTTCATCATGGGTCGTTAAGCTCAACCCGACTCTATTATAGCGGATTGAGATGTCCGGGTGATGATTCATACTCTCGGCTAACCTGGCAACCTGGTTGAGAAACCTGATCGCCTGCATGAAATTCCCGAAAACGAAGGTTCTCGAAATTCGATCGCCACGTCTACTCCATCGAGGCAGTCGTCCAAGTTGAACTGTAATTTGGCCAGAACTAAGTCGCATCTTAACCGGTTAAACAGCTGTAGTGCCCCGTTTATCACGGTATCTTGGAATCGTCACGGGTGTGGGTCCAATAGGCCGAATAATGGCAATAGACCCGTTTAGCTTACCAGAGCACATTCAACCTGCCTGGTGGAAGCATGGTACACGCTACCTTCGAATTATCTGAAGACCAGAATGTTAGCTGAGCAGAGTAAAAACCAAGTAGAAGGCATTGAAGCCCGAATATAAGACATGATAAACAGTGAACTCCACGAGCAGAACTTTCTGTACAGCGCTGGGGACCCCAAAGAAGCCTGCGCCAAGTAGCCGAAGACCTTGAGAAGGCTGCAAAAGCTGAAGCGGAACGTAAAACCAAGATAGCAGCCGGGTAGGTTGAGGAGACGAACTCTGAGACGAACTCTGACACGGGCACTGCGAAGGAGACCAAGTTGGAGACGAACCCTAAGTACAAGTTACCAGAGGTCCACCAGAAGTTGCCGGAGGTGTTAGCTGAGATGTGGAGGCTCTGCTTCACCAGACAAGGGCACGCCTACGTGTCTGCCGAGATTAGCAAGCACTACGGCGACGGCTTATTCAACCTCTGCAAGGTGGTGTACAAGGCGTACATCGACTCAAACGGCGACCAGAAGGTCCTACAGCAACTCATAGGCCAAGTTTCACCACCCGCATCAACTCAAACACCTACTCCGGGAGCTCCAATAACTCCGGGACCAGCATCGGCAGCTACTCCGCCAGCGACTCCACCTGCTCAAACATCGACACAAATACCAGCTCTGGGTACAGAAATCTCACCTCGGGGGGCGATTTTGAATACAAATCAGGGCACCATGGGGAATGTTACTGGCAGAGTTGACGGTGGAGGTGCCGGTGAAGTAGCTCCCAGAGCAGCATCCATGGATGTCTATGCGTTTGAGAGTCCGCTTGATGCTTTCATGAAGAAACAGGACTATCGCCTTGACCCTGATAGTGCGATTTGGTGGACGAAATGCTTCATGCAGGGTCTCTGATTAGATGCCGATTTTCCTAATTCTGTAAGGTATTGGGCTGATATTCTCTCATTTTGAATGGTCTTTCAGATCTCGTGGGTACAGCTAAAGTATCTCAATAAACATCCACAGGTCACTTAGACTTGGGCGTAAATGTTCGACGGTGGAACGCCTCGACTCTGAATGTCCTGGTCTATCTGTCTTAGGAGCTGTAGGCGTTTGTATGTGGGTGGGTGAGTGGCGAAGGCGCTGTTCAACGTGCTCCATCTGGATTTCGCCTCCTGCTCCATCGCCAACTCAAGTTCATGCTCATCAAGAACCCCGTCCCTGTTCAGGTCGTACTGGTTCACGTGCTGCATGACCTGCCCCATCTCCTGCTTCGCCAGAGCCGGATCTGAAATGTATAACGCCCTAGCGCCGTGCGTTGCTTCAGGGCTTAGGGATAGCCCGTACGTGATTCGGGCTAGAGCGCTCTCCAGCTGCCTGGGTGCTGCGGTCAGGTAGCCTGAGAATGCGTCAGCGTACGATTCTCTAAGCCGACTCAGCCGCAAAACCAGCAGTTGTGCTACGAAGTAGACGACCAAGGCCACGAACCCGGCAAGTAGAATAAACAACCCGCTATCGCGTTCCCCCTTTCTCCTTCCGCCATATCCACCGTAGTATCCGAAGCCGAATGCCATTCGAACGATCGAGTATGTTACAAGCGGGATTGCGGACATGAACGTCATGATGACCGAATCCTTATGACGAATATGACCGAGCTCATGCGCAAGCACCCCATGAATCTCATCCTCATTCAACTGGTTGAGCAATCCCTCGTGTACGGCCAGAGTCATGTTGTTGGAAGAGTTCCCGAAGACGAAGGCGTTTGGAGTCCGGTCCGGGACAAGAGCCAATCGTGGCATCTTGACTCCAGCCTGAGAGGCAAGCTTCGATACGGTCGTTTCCAACCACGGATTCTCGCCTGATTCCAAGTAACGGAGTCTAGTGGACCATCGGACTATCGAGGGACTGATCGCGAATTGTATAAGCATGAAGATCAAAGCCAGTACAAGAGCCCCAACCAGAATTGAACCAGGGTCGAGTTGGAGGTCCGTGGCGTAGCTGAAGAAGAATGAAACTACGGCTACGAAACCAACGAAGATTATGAGGGTAATTATAATGGTCATCAGCATCGTACCCTTCAACTGGGCGAGATTACCCATGTCACTTCACGGCGAAGAAGCATGACCATGAAACCCATTAAAGGCTTAGGTCCTTGCTCTCGCCAGGTGATGATTACGTGGTGGCTGTGACAAGCCAGATCAGCTGTTCACATTGCGGCGCCCCGCTGCCCGTTCAGCCGGGTGAGATACTCATCACCTGCAGCTACTGCGGCTTCACCAGCGTAGTAGAGACCGGCAAAGCCTTCGAGTTCGAACACTCCCTAATCCTCAACAAAACCGCGACAGGACAAGTGTTCGAATTAGTAAAGAGTTGGATGAAGAACAGCTTCATCGCACCAAAGGATTTGAGCAAGAAATCCTCGGTAGCGGAACAGAGCTTGGTGTACCTTCCCTTCTGGGTTGTGACCGGTGAAGCCACCTCACATTACAAGGGAATCTTCGAACGGATCGCACCAGCCGTCGAGAAAGAAGGAGACATAACAAACCATTACGACTGGATGGTTTTAGCAAGAACACAAACCAACTTTCCAACCCGATCCTACCACTTAACGTTAGAAGGCAAAATCCCCTTCGAAGCGACTAAGATTGAAAAAGACGCGAAAGCCCTCAACAGCGAGATGAGCTCGCAAGACGCAGTCCAGCAGGCACGTGACGAAATTAGCAATCTCCATCAATTTCTCGCCAAAGATAGAGTGGACCGGATCGTAGACATCAAAACGAGTTTCGACGTCTCGGGCTCGTACTATATGCATGCGCCAGTATGGTTCTTGACATATGATTACAAGGGCAAACAATTCAGAGTCATAATTGATGGCGCATCAGGCCAAGTAATCACGGGAGACTTGCCCAGCGGAGACTTCAACCTGATCTAACCGGACGAAAATGCGCCAGACACTAAATGGGCAAGCAGACTCCTCAAATGCTTAAAGCGCACAAGCATTGGTTCCTGTAATGAGTTAAGGAGATTTGACGGCTAAACCTCCGCTTGAAAAGATTCAGACAAGCGAGAAAACTCTTGAACGTTTAACGCTCAACATTCCAGGCTTCCGCGGATACAAGCTCAGGGAGCAGCGGAGAGAAGCAGACCGCATAGTTAGAGACCACATCTACCGCGCCTTGGAACAGTCCCGGGACAACCTTACCTCGTGCTTCCAAGCACTGAATGATGCCAAAGCAAGTGAGCTTGTAGAACCGATGAATCGGCTCATCGCGAAACTGGACCGAGTGGCTGAGAAGATCAACCGTGCCTCTTACGGTTACAGCGGATTCTTCGACGCGATCAAAGTGGAAGAACCCGAGTTGGATAACATGCTCACATACGATACGCAACTGATGGATCTGGCGCGAAAGATCGACGAGGCTGGAAACAGCTTCAAAGCCGACCTTACCCAAGCAAAAATCGAGACCGCCCGGACCAACCAAGCGACCCTTGACTCTTTAATCAGCAACCTCGAATCAGCTTTCGACCAGCGAAAAACCGTAATCGAAGGAGTGAAGGTGTGAACTGATGCCACAAGTAATTGAATGGGTCAACGCGGGCTCCGGGGACATCGTTTGGAGATATCCTGACGAGAACATAATGTGGGGCGCACAGTTAATTGTCCATGAATATGAGAACGCCGTCTTCTTCAGAGACGGAAAGAGCTACGACACGTTCGGCGCAGGAAGACACACGCTCACAACGCTGAACCTACCACTGTTAACCTCCATCCTATCAAGGATCGCAGGATACCAGAAGACCCCGTTCAAAGCAAGCGTAATCTTCGTATCAAACAAGCAGTTCGCTGGGAAGTTCGGCAACCGCGCGCAAACCACCGAACTCGCACCGCTCATGACCTTCGGATCCTTCTGGTTCAAAGTTGAAGACCCCTCAATCTTCGTCAACGAAGTCGTGGGTGGACAAAACGCGTACTCAACCGGTGACGTGAACAATTTTCTGCGCGGATTCATCAACGAGAAGATGATTGATGAACTCTCAAAATTCGACTTACAAACCGTCTTCAGAAAACTGGATGAAACGTCAAACCAGGTCAAAGCCAACTTGACGGATTACTTCAAACGCGTAGGCGTCCAGATGATCGACCTAAAGTTCGAAGGCATAGACACAACTCCAGAATTCCGCGACAGACTCTTCTGGCTCAAATCAGGCGGCGTATCCCCAGACGAGGTTATCCGGATGGAGACCGTAAAGGACGCAGCGGCATCACTCGGCAAATCGAGTGGAGGCGGAGCAGCATTCGGCGCCGGCATGGTTCTGATCCCACCTCTATTCCAAACAACCCCCAGTAACACGGGTATGTCGGTCGCGCTAATCGTATGCCCCAACTGCCAAGCACACATCCCATCAACCTCAAAGTTCTGCCCGAACTGCGGAACCAGCATAACAGCCGCATCAACACCACCATCAAATCCTCCAGCAAGAACTTGCCAGAAATGTGGGACCGTCATCCCGACTGGCGCGAAATTCTGCCAGAACTGCGGCACAAAAACCGACTAGAAACCACCGACGCAATTTGGCGGCAAGCGTGAGTATGGCTTATCTGTAGAAGAAACCATGAACTGCCGTGGGCGGGGGTACCAGAGCCAGGTCAAATGGGCGGGTCGCGTGCCATGTTGGCATGCTGATGCCTACGCTTGGCCACGCGCGCTACACTCAAGATTCGCATGTGCGCAAGCGCTTGCGCGCGGGTGAGCTATCCCGTGGCGTAGGCCTTCGTGGGTTCGAATCCCACTCCCCGCACCACAACATACACCCAGGAATAATGCAACATATTCTAGATCATGCTTGGTTTTTGAAACGCGAAAGTTATGCTGAATCAACAATTCGTATAAGACTGCCGAAGGCATTAAGCCAAAACCATCGTAGTCCATCGTGTGTGTGCGCCACTTACAGAAATAGAAAGATGACAGTTCAAACCCGAGTGGTTACGTAACCTCGCTATCGCTTGGGGGATGTTCTGGATCTTCGCTGGGTAAACGTCGATGGAGGTTTTCCGCTAATGTCCTGTGCTCTAGGGATTATCGTCAATAATACCTCCCCACGTGACGTAACGGATGCAGTGAATTGTTCCTTTCCACCTTCTTCTGTAACGTAGCTCCCTTTTATCGTCCACATCCCCTTCTGGTCTGGACTTTTGGTTTCCTCATCCATCATGATTGAAGCGATCTTGCCGTGCCGAGTACGAGTGCCGTTAATGTACTTCCTTACCATCCCTTTTGCGTCCGCTTCATTTTCTATTCGCAATTAGGCTCAACTCTGCTGGGATTGAGTTGTTACCTCGAAGTAGTGCCGTGTTCCTTTCGCGTCCTCTTCATAGTCGTACTTCTTTCGTGTCCGTCGATCAATGTACAGACCTGAACCAAGATGATCTAATTGCATTCCGCCAATTCGGGCAGTTTGATGGTCGAGAACATTCACGTAAATTCTGCCTTCAGCAGGTTTCCATTCCACGGTTGGTTCAGGTTCACTCATCTTCGTTACCTTGACGAAAACTCGTGGTCGACTGTTTTCATTATGACCACTCGGACAGGTGAAGTTCTTTGAATCCATGAAATCGTTAAACTTCTCATAGGTGCCGTTAAATTCGAATTCGGTCCCGCATTTTTGGCACTTGCACAGGAATGTTCGATCCGACATGGGTTGTAATAGTGGCCCTCACTTATACCCCTGTAGCTCGAGTCGTTGGATTGGTTAACACGCAGGACTGCGAATTACTAGCTCTGACACCACCGGAATTGCTTCTAAATAAGAATCGTAAATTCTCGATTGTGAAAGGAGGTTATTGAATCTTACACTGCCCTAAAACCGGAAGGTAGTAGTTCTCTCAGTCTAACCGGTTTGTGCGGATTTCGCCTCTTTTGAGTATTGATCGTTACCTTCGCGACGCCAATACCAAAGATTACTTTTTGCCACTTGAGTTCACCACCGTAACCACAGCCTATAGCGTAGGTCGTATGTAACGTTCTCGATCTGACTCCATAAGTCATCAATGTATCTCTTGGTGCGAGCAAAGATCGTTTGAAAAATGTGGATGGGCGTAATTAGTTACCGATGTAACTATGCTAAAAGGAGAATCTTGGGTAACTCCTGTCGGTTGTTCCAATACGGTGGCCCACGTGCGGATGAGTCTCGAACTCGAACAACGGAGTGAATTTGGTTACTTTGCCTTCTTTTTCTTTTTCACTTGCTTAGCTTTTCCCATTTTCTGCTTTCTCCTAGCCATCATAAGTCAGTTATGATCTAAATACCCTTGGTTCCATTCATTGCTAATCATTTTCTAATCTTCTCGACCTCCTTCATGATACGCGCATAAGGTTGGGGAGGTCTGGTGGCCATAGTGAGGTCTTGAGTGAACCGTCGAATCGTTCACTCCTTAATGCATCAGCTTCTAAACAGCAGTGGTAGGAAACTTGAAATTCTTCGGTCTGGTTTTCTTCAGTTTGGAGTGCTTACAGGAAGACGGAAGTGAATAAGGGATTACTGAGAAGACAAACGCTGGAAGCGCACCTCCGACAAGGAGTGGTATTCCATCGAACATGATATTCATTGGACAAAAACCCATTATGAGTTACGTGACGGCAATCGTGATGCAATTCAATAGTGGCGGTAAGGAACTTACCGTTAAGGCCCGAGGTCGCGTTATATCTCAGGCTGTCGATGTGGTAGAGGTATGTCGCAGGCGTTTCTTCGCCGGCACGCTCGAAATCAAGGAAATCAAAATTGGAACAGAAGTGCTGGGCGAGGAAGGTCAATCAAGAAACGTTTCCACGATGGAGATTAAACTCGCGAAGAAAGATTAGGTACTTGAGTTTTGTTTGTGGACCAAATTTCTGTTTCGTCAGCCAGCAATTAACCTCTCGTGGCGTGCGTAGACATGCCGCCTCCTCAAATTCCGGAATCAGGTAAATGCGAAGTCATCGTCGAACACGACGGCAAACCCGCGAAATGCGGAAAGACCGCAAATAACATCTACAATATGTGGTGGGTCTGCGACGACTGCCTCCGGTACGCTCGAGAACATGACGGTTTTCCAATCAGCGCATTCAGGAAACTCACGCCATGAACCGACGCGCTGCTACAGGTTCATATAGGGTCGGACCTCGGCACGGAAGGAAATTCATCAACATAGAAAACGTAGTCGCAACTGCAACTCTCCATCAGAATATTGATTTGAACACTATCGTACGCATCTTCCCTGGCGTAGAATACAGACCTGAACAGTTTCCGGGCTTAGTATACCACTTGAAGAAACCGAAGGCCACCGCCTTGATCTTCAGCTCAGGGAAGATGGTCTGCACTGGGGCCAAATCGGAGCGAGAAGCGCCCAAAGCCGTCATCAAAGTTGTTGACGAACTGAAGCGAAACGGTATCGTTATTCTGAGTAAGCCTGAGATTCAGGTTCAAAACATAGTATCTTCGGCAGGTTTAGGCGGTTATATTGATCTGGAAAAGGTAACTTACTCCCTCAAACGCACCATGTATGAACCCGAACAGTTCCCCGGCCTAATCTACAGAATGGAAGACCCCAAGGTGGTCATACTAATCTTCGCAACCGGAAAGCTCGTTTGCACTGGCGCCAAGAAAGAGGCAGAAGTTCATAGAGCCATCGTAAAACTGCAAGAAACGCTCGAAGATAAACAGCTCATAACTTACCCGTAATCTCAGATAGAAGCGCGATCTGACCATACGTTATTTGCTATGCTTGCGCTGTAAGTCTCTCCTCGATCTTCGTCAGAAGTTCGGGTATGTTCGTTCCGGTTTTCGCACTTACTGTTAAAATCTCTTCAGTTTCAAAGATCTTTCGGGTTTCCTGAACGACTTCTCCAAGGCGCGTTTTCGTCACTATGTCCATCTTGTTAAGGCAGACTAGAACTGGAACGCCGTTAAGTTCCTTTCTCATAACGTCTTGAGAAGTTGAGATTTTTCTGAGTAGAGTTTCAGTATCGTCGCTAGCGTCCACGATTAGCAGGATTAGGTCCGAATTCGCTAGTTCGTTCAATGTTGTGTGAAAGGCTCGAAGGAGTAGAGGGTTCAGGTCTTCGATGAAGCCTATCGAGTCAATCATAATTACTGGATGAGTAAATTTTCGTGTAGATTTTGCATTTATCTTGCGGGCAAATGTGGCCAGCGTGGTGAATGGTCCTAAGCCGGTTTCTTTGGATTCTGAAGCTAGCATGTTGAATATTGTTGTTTTCCCGCTTTGGGTATATCCCGTCAAGGCTACGGTTCGAAGACCGGATTTGGCTCTGTGCTCCCGAAGATTACTTTGTTTTTGTCTGACGTCACGTAGTTGGTGTTCGATCTTGCTTATTCGTTTCCGTGCCATCGCTTCGTAGACCTGGTACGGGTACTGGCCGGGGCCTCCTCTGCCCATTTGTTCGCTGACAATACCTTGCATTCGAACAGCTTCCCTGCCCCATGAGAATGTGTAGCGCAATTTCGCTAGTGCTATCTGAAGTTGAGATTCAGCTGTTGCACTCCGTTTCCCAAAGATCTCCAAAATGAGTAAATTTCTGTCGAGAACTAGAATATCTCCGAGTCTTTTCCTGATCCTGAAAACCTGACTCGCAGAGAGTTCTCCAGCAAAGATCACGGTCCCTATAGATTCTCTCTTGATCGTCTGATGAATTTCATCGAGTTTCCCTTCGCCGACATAATATGCAGAATCGATTGTGTCTCGGTGCTGCGAAATTTGACCGGCTACCTCATACCCAGCAGATTTCGCGATGTCAACCATTTCATTCATGCGAGACTTAGTCTTACGAGCAAGGCATTCTACGAGAAGAGCTTTCAGAATTTACACTACCTGAGCATTAAGATGTACTGATTATTAGTCTAACAATATTACAACTTGAATACCAAGTCTTAAGGAGTTTCAGTTAGTTAGGAATCATGGAAGCATGCTCAAGTACGGTAAGAGTACCCGTCTTCCTGCCCAAGGAAAGCTGAATTCTTCCCCTGAAACTTCGAACTCGAGCATTCTCAATCCGTATTAGGTCCCCCTTAGCGACCGAACCGATTTGACTATTCCATACTGCAAGCGGAATTTCACCCGTCCCGTCTGAAAGAGTCACCTCACAGACTAGGAGCGAAGTTCCATCCCTCGAATTTACCGCTCGAACAGTTGACTTCTTGACAACCCGAGCCTCGAAGGATACACCCCTCCATCCATCTCGGAGGCTGCAAATCTCGGATGTCTTACCCGCCCTATCAGACTCAGCGGTAGGTTCTCCCTCGGTCAGGAAACTGGAGAATTCAGCAGGGAGTCTGTTGAGCTTGCTGATTGAATCAATTTGAAGGTCTGCCTGCCCAAGTATTTTTCCCTTAGTTGAGAACATATACGTTGACGATGCTGCTCCGCTGGAACGAATCTCTATCTGAAGATCCCCACAGTGAACTATTCGAGATTGCAGTTCGCTACGGCTCCTCAACAAGGCGTCATGAAACCTGTTTACGGTCACGTTATGTTTCCTTGCGAGAATCAACAGGTAAACTAGATCTCTATCTGGACCACGTGTTTTGGCTCTAGGAATTCTCAACCGGGGTATGATTCTTCAACCAGCATCCACTATGCCAGCATCCGTATTAAAGCACCCGTACGTTATGACTCGCTTTCTTCTGAAGTTCAATACTTAATGACGAACCAAACCAGGTCGGCGACCTTTCATCTTCTCGCGCGGTGTGGGATTGATCATAACGACTTCGCCGCGACTGGTAACGAGTCCCATTAATGTACTTCCTTACCATCCCTTTTGCGTCCGCTTCATTTTCTATTCGCAATCGTTAAACTTCTCATAGGTGCCGTTAAATTCGAATTCGCTTCCGCATTTTGTGTGTGTGCGCACTATGGGCACACACACGGAGAAAACTGGGCGTCGTTCGTCAAAGAGCGGTTAAGAAACATAGGAATGATGCAAAGATCACCAATGCGGCTGTTCAGTGGCGCGAATGTCGATAGGTTGAACGGCGGCGGTACCTGGGGTATTGTGATCTTCCCCCGAACGCGCGACGAGTTTCACCAATAGATATCCACGGCTCCTCTCTTCCCCCGGTGAATACGCCGGGGCCAGAGGTGAAGTTTAGTCGCGCAATCCGGTCGTTCGCCATCGATTGTATTGCTCGAAAGTCGCTATTTTGTTCCGCGCACACTATCGTCACCGCGGTTCCTGTTTTGCCTGCTCGTCCAGTTCGACCAATCCTGTGGAAGTAAGTGTACGGATTCTGGGGGACGTCATAGTTGATTATGTGTGTAACTCCATCAACATCCAAGCCTCTTCCCGCTAAGTCAGTGGCAACTAGGATGCGGCTCTGACCGCTTCGAAATGCCTTCA
>Ga0187780_10003455_pt1 | contig 11918 bp, 9 predicted proteins | sample 1015_Q2_SP10_20__FD_132429 | JGI IMG/M metagenome (GOLD analysis project Ga0187780, IMG submission 132429) | Tropical peat soil microbial communities from peatlands in Department of Meta, Colombia - 1015_Q2_SP10_20_MG | ecosystem: Environmental > Terrestrial > Soil > Wetlands > Peat | place...
GCCGGCCGCCCGGGCGGCGGTGAGGACCGCCTCCATGTCCACCTCGTACGCCCCCCGCTCGCCGATGAGCCGCCCGGTGGGATGACCCAGCAGGTGGACCAGGGGGTGCTGCACGGCCCGCACGATCCGCGCCGTCATCTCCTCGCGGCTCATCTTGAACCGCGAGTGGACCGAGATCAGCACGAGGTCGAGCCGCCGGAGGATCTCGTCCGGAAAGTCCAGGCTCCCGTCCCCCCGGATGTCCACCTCGCAGCCGGCCAGGACGCGAAAGCCCTTCATCTTCTTGTCGAGGGCCCGGACCTCGGCGATCATCCGGAGCACCTGCTCGTCCTTCATCCCGCCGGCGACCGTGGCCGATTTGGAGTGATCGGTCACGGCCATGTACCGGTAGCCCTTGGCCCGGACCCCCTCGGCCAGCTCCGCCAGCGAATGGGCCCCATCGCTCCACGCCGTGTGCATCTGCAAGTCGCCCCGGATGTCCGGGAGTGACACCAGCGTCGGCAATCGTCCTTCCAGGGCCGCCTCGATCTCGCCACCATCCTCGCGCAGCTCGGGCGGGATGAAGGGGAGCCCGACGGCCTGGTACACCTCGGCCTCGGTCTTGCCCGCCACCCGCCGATTGGTCTTCTCGTTGAAGACCCCGTACTCGCTGACCTTCAGCCCCTTCCGCTGTGCCAGCTCGCGCACGCGGATGTTGTGCTGCTTGGATCCGGTGAAGTACTGGAGCGCCGCGCCGAAGCAGCCCGGCTCGACCACGCGCAGGTCCACCGCGATATTTTCGCGCAGGCGGACACTGGACTTCGTCTCGCCGTGGGCCGAGACCTCGGCCACATTGGGGAGGCCGACGAACACGTCCATCACCCGTGCCGGTGTCTTCGAGGTGACGAGGATGTCGATGTCCTTCACCGTCTCCCTCATGCGGCGGAGGCTTCCGGCGGCCTCGATCTGGTCCACCTCCCGAAGCTCCCGGAGTGTCTCCAGGATCGCCTCGGCCAGGGTGAGGGCCGTACCAAGCGGCATGCGCTCGCGCCCGCTTCGCCAGACGGCGATCCCCTTGAGGATGTTCTCCTCGGTCTTGGCCTTGATCCCGGGCAGGCCGGCCAGCCTGTGGGTCTTCGCCAGCTCCTCGAGTTTCTCCACCGAATCCACGCCGACCTGCTCGTACAAGTGCTTGGCCGTCTTCGGCCCGACCCCGTGGATTCCCATCATCTCGATCACGCCGACTGGGATCTCTTTCCGGAGGTCCTCCAGATACTCGACCTTGCCGCCGGCGAGATACTCTTGGATCTTGGCCGCCAGGTCCTTGCCGATCCCGGGGACATCCAGGAGTGCGCCCCGTTCGGCGATGGCCGCAACATCCTCGGACAGGCCCTCCACGGCCTGGGCCGCCCGGCGATAGGCGCGGATGCGGAATGGATTCTCGTCCTTGACCTCCAGGAAGTCGGCGATCTCGTTGAACAGGTGTGCGATCTCAATGTTTCTCATCTGGTCCCCAAGCTGACGGTTGAACGCTTCAAGCCATGGCCTTCAGCAATACCCGTCAATTCGGCGCAGGCCGGCGGCTCGCGCCAGTTGCAGGGCCTCCTCCATCTCCGCTCGCGTTGGCCTCCGGGCCAGGGGCGGATACTCGTGGGCCCGATGGCACGGCCGGTACTGGTCCATGATGTTCACGTACGTGTCTTCCGACAACTCGGCCAAGAACCGGACGACCTCGGCTGTTCCCGCCAGGTCATTGGGCAAGACCAGGTGGCGCACCAGCAACCCGCGGCGGGCGATGCCCCGGCGATCCAACGACAAGTCGCCCACCTGGCGATGCATCTCCCGGAATGCGGCCTTGGCGACTTCTGGATAGTTCTCCACCTTGGAATACGCCTTGGCCGCATCGGCATCGGCGTACTTGAAATCCGGCATGTAGATGTCAAAGACGCCGTCCAGGAGTCGAAGCGTCTCCAGGGCCTCGTAGCCACCGCAGTTGTAGACGAGGGGCACCTGGAGGCCGCCCTCCACCGCGATCCGCAGTGCCCTCAGGATCTGCGGCACCTGGTGGGTCGGCGTCACAAAGTTGATGTTGTGGCAGCCCGCGCGTTGAAGGTCCAGCATCATCTGCGCCAGTTCCTTGGCGGAGACGATCCGTCCCCCATCCTGCTGGCTGATCTCAAAGTTCTGGCAGAAGACGCAGCAGAGGTTGCAGTGCGCCAGGAAGATCGTTCCCGAGCCGCCGACGCCGACCAGGGGTCTCTCCTCGCCGAAATGCGGGCCGTAACCTGAGACCAGGGCCCGATCGGCCACTCCGCACACCCCCGTCTTCCCCTGAAGGCGCTGTGCCAGGCACTCCCGCGGGCAGACGCGGCAGGCCTCCAGCAGCCGCTCGGCCGCTTGGGCCCGCCGCTCGATCTCCCCCGCCTGGTACAGTTCAAGATACGTCGGCCAGGACATGTCTCTTCACCAGTCACATCTTATCACCGGTGGCCAACCACCTCAACCATTGGCAAGACCTGGGGAGAAACCCCCAGCTCAGGGAAATCCGGGATACGAGCGGCGCCCGAGATCGTGACCCGTGAGATGAACCATTGGCCGTGGCACCAGCCCTGGTATGTGGGAGGATGCGGCGCAAAACCGGGAGGGCAAAGATGTAACGTTCGAACGAGGCGACCGGATACACCAGAGGAAGGCGCGGGGGTGCAAGCGGAAAACCCTGAATGATCCTTGACTTCGCTAGAGCGGTCTGCTTGAGTAATGAACGGGTAATACGACTGGGAGGGCCACGGCGTGCTAGCATTCCTTCTGCTCGGGATCTCGGTGGGGGCGATAAATCTCGGATCCAAAGTCGCGGTACTCGTGCGCGGCAATCGGGATGGGGAGCTTGTGGGAGGAATCGTGGGACTCCTAACGCTCCTCATCCTTGCGGCGATCATGCTCCAACTCGGGCTGCTGCCGAGGAAAGTACTCGCCTCCAGCCTGGATTGCCCTTGGCTGCGGGGATGCTAAGGGAGCAGCCAACCATTTACTACGCAGCGCGGAATACAGGACGTTAATCCTGCGCGAGTTTCTCACTCGACCTTCCCTGTTTCCCTCACTCTGCCCTTCGCGGATGCCGCCCGCCGCTTCGCCCAGTACGCCTTCCTCAGTTAGCTGACAGCCCGCGCTGCCGCCCACTCATCCGACGCCTGTGGTCCGCAGAAACTCTGTCCGCGCTCCCCACCTACGCCCGTGAGAGGGGATGGGTGTGCACGCGTTCCGGTGGCGGCAAGGTCAGGGCCAGCCCCGTTGACAGGATGGGCACGAGGCCCATCACAGCGAGCGTGGCCCACAACCCGTGATGATCCGCCATCTGGCCGAGGAGCGGGGTGGCCACCCCTCCGATCGTGACCGCAAGGCCGAGCGTGACGCCCGAGGAGAGCCCGATATGACTCGGCAGATACTTCTGCCCGAGGATGATCAGGGGGCTGTAGGTTGTCGAGAGCGCCACACCGATCAGCCCGAGCACGGCTAACGCGGCGGGCTCGCTGGTCGCCTCGACGAGAGCCGGGATCAACGGGATGAGGGCGCAAAAGCCTCCTGCGGCGATCCGGGTGTGACCGAATCGGTCCGCCAGCCGGCCGCCGAGGAGAGTCCCAATCACGCTGGTCAGTGCGAAAACCGTGAGCGCCAACGCCCCCGACGCCTTCGACCGATGCAGCACGTGGATCCAGTAGAGGGGGACGAAGGTGTTGAGGCCGTAGAACAAGATGGACCGGGTGACCACCGCGGCGGTGAGCCGCGCAAATGGGCCCCAGTTGTCGCGAGGCTTCCCGGTGGACACCGGGGCTTGACCGCTCTCCAGGCCGGCTCTGCCCACGGTCGCGGTGGACAGCTGCCACGCGAGAATACCGGCCATGATGCCTGTCGGGATGACCAGGATTGCCGAACCCTTCAGGCCCCAATGCAGGAGGGCCGCCGTGACGAGGATGGGCCCGGTGGCGAACCCGAGGGTGCCGCCCACGCCAAAGATGCTCATGGCCGTGGCCTTCTGCTCGCCCGCCACGCGATTCACGAGCTGGGCCCCCTGGGGGTGAAATGCCGCGATGCCGATCCCGCTCACCATGACCGACACGAGGACGCCGCTGTAGTCGGCAACGAGTCCGGTCCCGGCGAGTCCCACCCCCGCCAGGACGATCCCGGCCGGCATCAGCCAAGGGGTGGAGAGGCGATCCGCCAGATGCCCGAACACCGGTTGGACTACCGTGGAGGCAATATTGGAGGCGAAGATGATGAACGCTGCGGCCGTGTAGGAAAGGTGGTATTCCGAGATCAGAAATGGCAACAGGGCCGGGAGAGCCCCCTGATTAATGTCGGTGACGAGATGCCCCAAGGAAAGCGAGGCAATGAGTCGATGCTGCATGTCTTCCCTATTTCCGACAGGGTTACTTCTACTTGTCCCTGAGCAAATTCACGGGCGAGCTCCCCGCCCAGTAACAGACGCCTGGGTCGATCCACAACTGGGGCCTCTTGTATCAAAGCTTGGCGTCGAGTCATAGCGAAAAAGCAGCCCCACTCCTGCGTCGTAGCGCGACCGATTCTGGGCTGTGGTCCGCAAAAACTTCGTCCGCTTTCACCTTCTCATGCTAACCTCCCTTGCATCGAGTCTGAATCCAAAGCCTCGCATTGCCTTGCGCCTGTAGCCTGCCAGTCCTGTCATCTAGGCGGGGGCATGCGTCTTCCGCTGTCCCTGACCTGGTGATCCTGGTGGTGATCCAAGGGCTAGGGCGAGGAGGGGCAGACATTTTGCGGATCGCTGTTCGCCGTTCGCGGGTGCAGGAGAGCGAAGCTTGTGCGTCCGCAGCTCTGGAGGTTGCCAAGGAGGGCAAGCGCCACGTGGACCCGACCAAGGTCAGAAAGCTCGTCCAGTTCGCTACGCCCAAGGTGGCCAAGGCGGTGGAAGTCTTGGGCGCGCGTGGTGCCGCTGGCCTGATGGTGTGCGCGGCTCTCGCCGACGCATGGGTGCACCCGTTGGTTGGACGTGAACCGCCCGATGGTGATCGACGCCATGACGGTACGGCCCGGAGACCTCATCCACGCCGACGTCATCGGGGCCGTGGTCATCCCGCCCGACATCGCGGACCAGGTCTACACGCAGGCGCTGGTCGTTCAGGAGAATGAAACCCACGGCTTGGAACGCGTCTCCAACCCCCTACTGGCTCGGGTGGCTGTGTCTCAGCCGGCTCTCGCTATCGTTGATCTTCACCGCGTATGCCGGCGTGCTGCCCATGGTCCGGGCAGAATGGGGCATGTCGGCGGCCAAGGCGGCCACCGTGCAAAGTGCCTGGCATGTGGGCTATCTGGTGTCATTGTTCGTCGTCGGCGTGCTCGCGGATCGCTATGGGCCCAGGCGGACCTACCTGGTCGCGAGTGTCTTTGCGGCTGGAGCTGCGTGCGGATTTGCCTGGTTCGGCCGAGGGTACGGGTCCGCGCTGATGCTGTATGGGCTCGCCGGTCTGTGTTCCGGCGGGTCGTACACTCCCGGCCTGGCCGTGATCGCCCAGCACGCCGAGTCGGGCGCGCGCGGCCGAGCGATGGGGTGGTTTCTGGGGGCCTCCTCGTTGGGGTACGCCGCCGCGCTGGGCGGTGTGGCGCTCTTCAGCGCGCTCGCGTCCTGGCGAGCGGGCCTGGAGTTCACCGCCGGTGCCGCCGTGCTCGGGGCGGTGCTCGGGGGGATCGCCCTGCGGGGGATGCAGGATCCCACCCCGGGAGAACCCCGCCTTGGCAGTCCGTGGGGGGGGATCGCCGAGACGGTGCGGGACCAGGCGGCGATGGCCTGCAACTTGGCGTATACCTTTCACTGCTGGGAACTGTTCGCGCTCTGGGCGTGGCTCCCGAGCTTCCTGGCCACGGCAGGGCGCGGTCCCGCCAGCCGATCCGGGACGACGTGGGGCATCGCGGTTGCGGGGCTGGCCCATGTCCTGGGGGCGACGGGCAGCATCGTGGGCGGCACGGCCTCCGATCGCTGGGGGCGCACCCGGGTGATGCTGCTCCTGACAGGCCTGAGTCTGACTGGCTCGTTCCTCTTCGGCTGGTTGTGGGCGTGGCCGTTCTGGCTCCTGGCGCTGGCGGCCGCGCTGTACAACCTCTGTGCGATCGCCGATTCCTCGGTGTATTCGACCGCGCTCGCCGAGACGGTGCCGCCGGAGCGGCTCGGCAGCGCCTACTCGGTCCGCTCGGTGATGGGATTCGGCGCGGGGGCGATCAGTCCCGTGGTGTTTGGGGCCCTGCTGGATTTCGGGCGCGGGCAGTTTGGTGGCACCTCCACCTATGCGTGGGTGCTGGCGTGGAGCTCAGCCGGGGTCGGCGCGCTGCTCGGCCCCGTGATGATTCTCCAGTTCGAGCGGTTGGTCACACGCCACCAGCGCGATCTGAGGGACCCTAGGGCAGCAAGATTCAGGCGTCCGCGGGCCGGAGCGCCCTAAAGAACGGCCTGGATGAACTGCCGCGTCCGGGGGTTCTGGGGACGGGACAGGATGGCCTCCGGTGCGCCCCCCTCGACAATGACGCCCCCGTCCATGAACAGGATCCGGTTTCCAACCTCGCGCGCGAACCCGAGCTCGTGGGTGACCACGATCATCGTCATCCCGCTGCCCGCCAGTTCCTTCATCGTGTTCAGGACCTCGCCCACCGTCTCCGGGTCGAGCGCGGACGTGGGCTCGTCGAAGAGCATGACGCTGGGCTGCATCGCCAGCGCCCGCGCGATGGCTACCCGCTGCTGCTGACCGCCGGACAGGCGGCCCGGGTACTTGTCGGCGAACTGCGCTAGGCCGACGCGGGCCAACAGGGCGTCGGCGCGGGCGTGGCACTCGGCGGCCGGCAGGCCGAGCACCCGGCGTGGGGCGAGTTCGATGTTCTGGCGCGCGGTGAGGTGGGGGAAGAGATTGAAGTGCTGAAAGATCATCCCCACCTTCTGCCGGACAGCCCAAACGCTGGCCCGGTGCGGATCGACCTCAATGCCGTCAACGACAATCCGGCCGGCCGAGAAGTCCTCCAGTCCGTTAATGCAGCGCAGCAGCGTGCTCTTGCCGCTGCCGCTGAGCCCGATGATCACCAGAACTTCCTGCATCGTGACCTGGAAGGAGACGCCCTGGAGCACCTGGTGCGCCCCGTAGCTCTTGACGAGGCCCTCGACCGACAGAATGGGCTTGGCCATCGCGCGGCCTCCTCAGCGATCCTCGTAGCGGAGCACGCGCTCGATGCCGGCGCCCATCCTGGATAGGCTGAAGCACATCCCAAAGTACAAAACGGCGGCAGCCACGAGAGGGCTGAGGGCGAAGATAGTGTTCCGGATGTTCACCGCGGTCTGCATGAGTTCCACGAACCCGATGATGCTCGTTACGGAGGCGCCCTTCAGCATGTCGATAAATATCCCCATGGCAGCAGGGATCGTGACGCGCAGCGCCTGAGGGGCCACGATGTACAGCATCAAGACCCGGTAGCGGATGCCGAGCGAGCGCGCCGCCATCCGCTGGTCCGTGCCGACCGACTGGATTCCAGACCGGACTGCCTCGACCATGTAGGCGCCGCCGTAGACCGAAAGCGCCAGCGTCGCCGCCTGGTACGGGGACGGACTCAGGTTGGCCAGAAGCGGCACCGCGTAGTACACGAAGAAGAGCTGGACCAGGAGTGGGACCGAACGGATCGTCTCGACGTACAGCTTCGCGAAGGCGCGTGCCGGCGCAAACCCCGACGTCGCCACCATGCCGACGACCACGCCGATCAAGGACGCGAACACCAGCGACAGCCCTGCCAGGCCCAGGGTGACCAGGGCTCCCTTGAGGAGGATTCCGAGGTACGGAGCGAGCTGCGCCACTAGACGGTCACCCCCCAGCGGCCGAACCAGCAACGCTCGATCGCGCGCCAGAGGCTGTTGAGCACCTGGACGATCAAGACGTAGAAGACCGCCAGGACGGCGAAGACGCTGAAGTACCGGTACGTGGTTTCGCCGATGATCTGGGACTGGTACGTGAGCTCGGGCACCGCGATCACGCTCGCGAGCGACGTGCCCAGCACCAGGGAGACAACCTGGTTGCCCAAGGCGGGAAACGCCACTCGGAGCATCTGGGGGAGCTCGACATACACGAGGCTCTTCCACGGCCGCAGCCCCAGCGCGCGGGCGGCTTGCCGCTGATCCTCGGAGACGGCGTTGAAGGCGCCGCGGATGATCTCGGTCATGTAGGCGCCTCCCTGCACGCCGAGCGCCAGCACGGCCGAGACAAAGGGCGAGAACGTCACGCCGACCTCGGTCAGCCCAAAGTAGATGAGGTACAGATACAACAGCGTCGGCGTGTTTCGCATGCTCTCCACGTACGCGTTACCAAGCCAGGAGAACGCACGCATCTTCGACGCCTTCAAGAGCCATCCCACGAGTCCGAAGGCCAGGCTCACGGCGACGGAGACGGCGCCGAGGGCCAGGGCGACCTCCGCACCGGACACGATGACCGCCCGGTTATTCCAGAAGAGGCCCGGGTCGAACAACACCTGCATCCCACACCCCCACGTGCGCGCCTGCGCAGCGCCGCGCTCCGCCGCCGGCCGGCAGGCGGCGGAGCGACGGCACTACCCCGGCTGATACGAGGATGCAAATCGCCTCCCTACGAATGTAGATGCGCGCCCTGGATCAATCGAAGGGAGAGCCGGCCCCCATGTACTGCAGCCACAGCTTCTGGTTTTCTCCGGAGAAGTTGAAGTGATCCACCCACCGGTCAAGCCACAGCCACCAGTCGAACTCGCCGTACGGCACCGCCAGGCCGGTTATGGGTTTGAAATACGAGGGGTTGATCACGCGGAACACGCCAGGGCGCTTCTTCATCTCCAAGGCGTTCACGAGCGCGGGCTCGCCGGTCGCGTCGATCCGGCGCGACGCCAAGGCTTGGAGGGCATCGGCCACGCTGGTAAAAGCCTTCAACTGGGCTTTCGGGACGATCGTGGGCCAGATCTTCGCCTCATCGCCACCCAGAGCGTACCCCAGGGTGACGTCGGGGCTATTGAGATCCTCGATCTTCTGGAAGCGCGCGGACGCCAGCACCATGAACTGGGCCCCCGGCGTGCAATACGCCCGGGTATACGCGACGGTCTGGGCGCGTTCGGGAGAATAGTCCAGTTCCCCGACCACGACGTCCACCTTGCGGGTCTGGAGCAGCGGAATGCGGCCGGCACCCGAGGTTTGGGTGAATTCCACCCTGGCGCCCAAATCGCGCGCGATCATCTTGGCGATCGCGATGTCGTAGCCATCCAAGCTCCCATCAGGCTTGACGAACTCCCACGGGGGATTCCCGCTGATCGTCCCGACGGTGAGGACGTGCGTGCTCAGGATTTTCTGTAGGATCCCCTGCGGCTGGGCCTGCGCATGCCCACACGGCACGCCAAACGCCAGCACCAGCAGGGCGACGGCAACAAGACCCGCCGCAGCCACCCTATTCCGCGATGAGATAGCCATCCCAGCACCTCCTTCTGATGGGTTGCGTGTGTGGTGATCAGCGCGTGTGTGCCCTCCGCCGAGGCGGGCGGAGCCCGCGGCGGGTGTAGGGTGGACGACGGGTGATCCGCAGATCCTTCATCGGCGTCTCCCGTGCATCACCCGCCGTGCCACCACGAGACATCCCCCGCTGAGTACCCGCGGACCCTGTCGACAGCGCCACGTAGCGACCGCCCCGCGCGCAACCGATGGACACTGCCAACAGGCAAAGGGGACCCGAGGGATTTCGCCGACTTGTCAATGGAGAGAGGCGGCACACGTACCACACTCCCCCCCAGAAGTCATCCGCCTCAGAAATACAACGACCCTCTGGGGTGGTGACCCCAAAGGGCCGTCGAGCTCACACGGTCGGAATTCTGCAGCCGGCATCACCGTCCCCACAGGGTGAGGTGATACGGATTTGGTTTCGGCCGGTGCGCCCTCACGATCGAGGCACAGACCCGGCCGCGTTTGGACTCGAGAGAATACTGCCGCAGCAGTGGAGCGGAGTCAAACCAAAACGAATGAAGGGAAAGTGGCAGGGGCGACGATAGGGTGGTCCCCTTCGGGCGCAAGAGTTCTGCGCCTGATGGCTCGCGAGAGGCCCGAGGCTGCCACAAACGACCGGTGGCGGATAAAGAGCGGCGGTTTAAGAGTCGGGTGAGATTCGGGTGAGGGAGCTTGCAGATCACGTCTGGGAGGAAAAGGCATATCGGAATAGGGTAGCGTGCTATTCCACCAGGAGAGTGTGGCGCATTCTTGGGCGTTGTCCATCACCAGCGAGTGCGGTCCTGATTCGGGTGGCTTCCCTTTGGCACTGCGTGCGCGGGGCCTGAGGAATCACGGCCAACTCAAGCCGCAGTTTTTTCATTGACACCAGGGGCGATTTGGCAGGGACTTAGGCGGGAGTTTCGGACTCAGTTGCACCCAGGTTGCGTCCGGGCACGGTGAGAATGGACTCCCAGGCCACGGCAGCCGCCCGGGTCGCTTCGGGGTCAAGGTGCCCATAGACGCTGTCCGTGATCGCGACACTCCCATGGCCAAGTTGTCGGCTGACAATCACCAAAGGCACGCCCCGCTGGATGGCCAGAGACGCGAAGGTGTGCCGGAGGTCATGGACCCGGAAACGCCGGGTGATCCCTGCCCCACGGAGGACACGGCGCAGGGGATGTCTCACCATGCTGGAATTCAGCAGGTACCCGGACTGGCTTGGGAACAGCCACGTCGCCTCCTGTCCCCGCACGGCAGCCTCGGCCCGGACGGTATCAATCCAGCCGCGCAACACCGCGATGGCTGCGGGGGGCACGTCCACGGTTCGGGGCTTCCCGCTCTTGGGGCTGCCAATCCTGAATTTCCGCACGCTACGCCTGATGGAGAACTTCCTGCGCTCGAGGTCCACATCGCCCACCTGCAACCCCAACGCCTCGCCTACCCGGATCCCCGTGCTGGCGAGAGTGAGAAGGATAGGGTAAAGGCGGGGCTCCCGTTGCTGCGCCACGGCGAGGGCCTTGGCCAGCTCCTGCTCGGTCAGCCATTCTGCTTGCCGAACATCGCGATCTTCGCGGCCGATTCGAGCGGCGATCGCCTCGGCCGGGTTCTGCCCCAGGACCCCCGAGGCCACGGCACGCTTGAAGATGTTCGCCAAAACCCTTCGGATAGGGCGCATGCGAGAGCGCGACAGTTTCTTCGCACGGATTCCTGCCCACCAGTCCTCAACCTCGGCCCGGGTGATACTCGGCAGGGGTCGGTCTCCGAAGATCGGCAGGATATGGCACTTCAAGATGCTCTGGTAGTCCTCCTTCGTCCCCCACTTGAACGCCTCCCCGTCCACGGCCAGCCACCGCTCGGCGGCCTCCTGGAAGGTGGGGGCCGGCACATCGGGGGCAGGGGTGGGCTCCATGAACACGTCGTCCACCTTCCCCAGCTTCAGCAGGGCTTCCACGTCGGCGGCGTACCGCTCGGCGCCCTTGCTGGAGTTGAACACGCGCGTCCTGCGGTGACCGCCATAGTTCACCCGGACATAGGTGCGTCGGTTGCCTCCCGGGTGTCCGGGCTCCCCGGGCCGCTGGATCTTGACACCCATCACTTGCCCCCTTTCTTTACCGGGGTCTTCAGGTATTCCCGCAGGAGCCGTTCGGCCAGCTTGGTGAACGACACGTTCTCGTCCACACACCGGTGCATGACGGTCCGGTGCAGCTCCTCGGACAGGTACACGGTCAGGCGCACCGTCCTCACCTCCTTTTCCGGGCCATGCGATGTCTTTTTCATACTTAACAATATAACAATATAAAGCGATAAAGTCAAGCCCTATTTTCGGGGCCGAGCTTTCAGGAGTGCGGCAGCATCAGCAGCAGCCAGGCGGGTCGCCTCCAGGGGCTTGCGGTTCCGGCGCCGGGCCATCCACACATCGAATTCCGACTTGCGGATGAGGATCTTCCCC
>Ga0187780_10003457_pt1 | contig 11916 bp, 12 predicted proteins | sample 1015_Q2_SP10_20__FD_132429 | JGI IMG/M metagenome (GOLD analysis project Ga0187780, IMG submission 132429) | Tropical peat soil microbial communities from peatlands in Department of Meta, Colombia - 1015_Q2_SP10_20_MG | ecosystem: Environmental > Terrestrial > Soil > Wetlands > Peat | place...
ATGCCGCTCCTAAGCCAGGAGAAGACTAGGGCAAGAATCCACAGGAGGAATCGCAACGATAGGCCGGAGAACACAACTCCTCCCACGTCGATTCGTCCAAAAACAGGCACGGCAGAGATCAGGAAGAGACCAGCGGCGACTCCCCATGTGACTGCCTCTTCCCTGAGCTGCCTGAGCATCGACTTCGGCACAAGGCGATTCTCCTCCTCGGCGAGTGCCAGGGTGAACACCGCCATGATGAGCATCATCCCGCCCACGTCCAAGCCGAAGAATGAAGACGCGGCCTCGTAGAGGGCAAGGGAGGGGTGGTTAACCGTGTTAAACGAACGCAGAATGTTGAAGATGAAGGGCTCGAGGGCCACGGTGAAGAGCAGGACTCCGTTCAGGAGTATGGTTCCTCTTGTTTCAACAGGGAGGACTGACATGATTCTGGTGTACCTGAGCCAGATTGAGATCAGCACGATGAAGTTGAAGGCGAAGGTCCCGACGTCATAGTAGAATTCTCCATCCGTCACAGGAGGGTTGCTCACAAGCGCAAAGGCGCCTATGGACAACGCTAGACCGAAGACGAGGTCGGAAAGGGACTCGATCCTTGGCCTAGGTCGTGTCCCTTCGTCGCTCTCCAAGCCCAATGGGAAGGCAACTGATTGGGTGATTTAACGTTGGGGAGGGCGGTGGTGCAGATAGGATTCAGCCCGGCCACGACATGGGCCGCGATGGGTCTTTACCCGACAGGCAATTGTTTTAGATTCAGTCTCTATTGAGCCCCGAAGCAGTCTGATGGTGGATGGCCTTCTCTGGCACCACCACCTGGAAACTCGGGCTCGTGCCTCAGTCCGTGGCCAACGGACTCACAAACATACTCGTCCTATTCTATCTCATCCAGGTCCTCCGTGGAAGCCTCATTGATGTGGGGCTCGTGACAGGGGTGGCTTCCCTCGCCCTGATACCCTCACAAGCAGCCTGGGGGAGACTTGTTGACTCGTCTGGGAGGTGCAAGCCGTTCCTCATCTTCGGATTCATCGGGTTCGGCGCGTCCATGGCGTCCATCCCCATCGCCTCGAACGTCTCGGAGCTGCTCGTCATCGTGTCGCTGAAGTCAGTGTTCTATGCTGCGACCCTCCCGGCAAGGCAGCTGCTCACGGTCGAGTCCGAAAATCGAGATGGATGGCAGAAGGGCCTCGCGAACATGTCGTTCCTCACGGCCATGGGAGAGACGATTGGGATGGGGCTCGGTACCGCTGTGGTCGTGAGCCTCGGCTTCGGTGAGCTGTTCCTCATGTGCGGCCTGCTATGCTTCGGATCCGCAGGAGCTCTGAGTGTCCTCGCCCAGGAGCCCGGAATCATGATACAGAGGAGGCTCGTCTCGTTGGAGCGCTCCCTGGGGACAATAATGGCAGTGTCAGAATACGCGGGGTACCCCAGGCTGTCGTCCGTGGGCGCGCCGCGCGGAGACATCATGAGCGTACTGAACAGATCAACGAAGTTCCTCCTGGTCGGCATACTCTGTTTCTCCCTCGCCGGGTCCGCTTTCTATTCGCCCCTGCCAGCCTACTTCCTGCAGTTCTACCCATCTCAGGCGGTGTTCTTCGTCTTCTTCGCGGGCTCCCTCGCCGGGGCGCTAGGGTACCTGCTGGTCGGACGCGTGCTCAAGAACGCTGTGTCGAACCTGTTACTGTCTTCCTTCTCGAGAGTGATAGTGCTCCCCCTGCTGCTCCTTGCCGCGATCGGGGCGTCCCCAGGGCTGGCGGCCGCCGCCATGGTCCTCGCGGTGCTGGAAGTCCTCTGGTCCCTCTTCGATGTCTCGAGTACATTCGCATACCTAGAAACTGCGAAAGTGGGACGGGCAGGGTTCTATGGAGCGTTGGTCGGCCTGGGGAGCGCGGCGGGCGGGTTCCTCGGCGGGTATTTTTCGATGGAATATGGGTTCCCGGCTCTATTCACGGTTTGCAGTCTGCTCTGCGCTGTAGCCTTTCTGGCATACGTTGTGCAGTACGGGGGAATGGCCTCGTTGATGCGTCGGAGATAGCGGCGCTGGCCGCTCCTATTTTTTGCCTTCTTCTACGTAGATCGAATCGTATTTCTTGACTTTTGGAATAATGCACAGGAACTCCACGGTTTCTTTTCCGCTGTTCTTGTACCAGTGGTGGGTTCCTGGAGGGATGTAAATCGAGTCACCCGCCTTCACCTTGTAGACCCTCTTCCCGAGGCCCACCCTGTACTTTCCCTTGAGGACGTACTGTTCGTGCTCGATGTCAGGGTGGAAGTGCTCAGGGATGCTCCCTCCAGGCTTGATTGTGAACCTGCGCATCTCGAAGTTCGGGACGCCATCATGCCTGTCGAGCAGCCACTCAATCTCCGTCTTGACCGCCCTATCGACCTTCTGGGGCTTCACCTTGCCGGCTTGCCTCACCGACATGAACGGAGTCAGTTCGGAGCGGGCCTACTTTAAGGTGACCGCCTGTTGAGGAATTCCGAGAGTACGGCGAGGCCCTGTCTAAGCGACTCCTCGTCAGCAGTGTAGCACAACCTGAACGCCCTGGGGGCGCCGAAGAAGTCGCCAGGCGAGACGAGGACCCCCGTCTTGGCCAGTACCTCGCGGGCGAAGGGGACGGAGCGAGGCCCCCCCTTGTAGCGAACCAAGCAGAAGGGCGCCACGCCGAGTTCCGCTGATACTCCCTCTGTCTGCTCCAGGAACCTGCGGACGAGCTTCACGTTTGGGGAGTAGATCTGACGGGCCCGCTCGACGAACTTCGGCCGCTGCCTTAGCACCTGGGCGGCTATCCACAGGGAGTAGGACGAATCGTGGCCGCTGACAGCCCACTTGGCATAAAGCAGCTGGCGCGACTCCCTTTTGTCTGCCAGTATCCATCCCACTCTTAGTCGGCCCAGCCCGAAGAATTTCGTCATTGTGTTGCTTGTGACGACGTTACTGGCCAGCCCGAAGTGGGTGTGGGCGCTTCTCTGGAATGTGAACTCCTTGTATGTTTCGTTGATGTAGATAGCGGCACCAGATTTTTTCGCGGAATCGACCAGCGTTTCTACCTCACCCTCGTCCAAGCTCCTTCCGGTGGGGTTGTTGGGGTCGGTCATGCCGATCATTGACCCGGGAGCCCATGTCCTCGCTGTCAGCGAGCCCCGCGCCTTCATTCCAAGAGACCTAGGCACGGTGAACATCGGGGGGTAGTTCGGAAGTGGAACAACTGCACGCCTGCCCGTGCCAAGAACGGAGTACGCCAGGAAGATTGCCTCAGACCCTCCATTGGTGAGTGTGACGTTCTCGGGTTCGACTCCGTAGAGCCGGGCCACCTCATCCATGAATATTCTCTCATGCTCGTCTCTCTCGGCCGCGAATTTCTCGAAAGACGTGTCGATGCCCACGGCCTGCAGGTTAGGTTCCGACAGACCGCTTGCGGTGAGGTTGTATTTCGATGTGGGCCCCTGGCTGAGAATCCAATCGAACAACTCGTCGCGGACGGGGCGCAAGGCGTACGGCGCGTCCACCTGAGACCACTCTAGTTAAGCAGGACGGGAAGGTCCAGCGCGCACAAAGCCCGGCGTAATTTGATTAGGTGGCCGGTCACGAGAGGGAGGGCAGATGTCGGCCATATGGGGGAGGACGAAAATCAGGCTAGTTCAGGGAGACATCACCGACCAAGACGTAGATGCGGTGGTCAACGCTGCCAACTCCAGCCTTTTGGGCGGAGGTGGGGTCGACGGGGCGATACACAGGCGAGGAGGGCCGGCGATACTTGAAGAGTGTAAACGGATTCGCAAGAAAGAGTGGCCCAGCGGGCTCCCGGCAGGGAAGGCGGTGATTACCACGGGGGGTTCTCTGAAGGCCAGGCACGTCATTCATACGGTGGGTCCTATCTGGTCGGGGGGACAGAGCGGCGAGCCTGCAGCCCTCACCGAATGCTATTCCAACTCTCTCAGGATCGCGGCGCAGGACGGGCTCAGGACCGTGGCCTTTCCCTCCATAAGTACGGGGGCGTATGGGTACCCGGTTCGTGAGGCGAGCAGGGAAGCCCTGAAGGCGGTGAAAAGCTACGTGGAGAGCGAGGGGGCACCGGCAGAAGTGACGTTCGTCTTATACAGCGAGAATGATTTCAAGACCTACATGGAAGCCCTGGAGGAGCTGGAATGAAGGAGGAGACGGCGAGGCTCGAAAGGGACCTCGCCCACACGATCAGGAGGCTGTACGAGAGAGGGCTTGTTTCGGGGGTGGGTGGCAACGCAAGTGTCCTCCTTCCGTCAGGGAAGCAGATACTGATTACGCCGTCTAAGTATTTCAAAGGAGGAGTGGCCGAAGGAGACCTCGTCAGGGTCAACCTGCAGGGGAAGGTCGTCAGTAAGGGAAATCCTTCGAGCGAACTCGCGACCCATCTGGAGGCCTATAGGCTGAGGAAAGACGTGAAAGCGGTGGTCCACGGACACCCGCCGACGGCGGTCGCCCTCATTACCGCCGGCGTATCGATTCCCGTAATGACGCCGGAGCACGCTGTCATGGTCAGGAGGCTCAGGGTAGTGGACTTCGCCCCTCCGGGCGAGGCGGGAGCCAAGGCGGTCAGAACGGCGCTGAAGCTGTGCGACGTAGTGGGCATTCGGAATCATGGGTTCTTCTCTCTGGGGAGCGACCTCCATGAAGCGGCTTCGCGGCTGGAGGTCCTGGAGGAGAGCGCAAAGATTTACCTGGCCGGACAACAAGTCGGTGGCGTTTCTGGGCTGGGAAGGGAGGTCCTGCGCGAGATAAGAGAAGGGTACGTACGCGAGTAGCTAGCAGGTGCCCGCAACGCGCAGGGTGGATTTGGTCTGCCCTATGGCAATCTGTCGGGGCTTATGGTCCCCTTCGGGTCCAAAGCCTGTTTGAGCTTCTTGAGTAGCCCCATGGGGACCTCGTCTCGGGCATAGGCCCGCTTGAGGATGCCGACGCCGTGATGGTGGGAGATTGTTGCATCGTGGGTGCTCGTTACTTTGGCCATCGTTTCCCAGATGGTCCAGTATACGTCGGTGTTGGGCTCGAAGAGGATGGTGAGGTAGAGGCAAGCTCCCTGATCGTAGATGTGCGAGAGGTGTGCCCCTACGCCTGCGACGCCCTTGACATTGGAGAGGCTGATCATTATGTCCGCGTACATCTCCACAATCCTGCTCCACTTCGCTGCGACCTCTATCGTCTCTAGGGTGTACCCCATCTTCTTCACGGTCTCGATGTCGTCCCTGAAGTTGAACCTCCTCTCGAGCCATTTGTCGACCAGGGCCGGGTCGGCGACGGCGGCACTCCCCTGTAACTGGCCGGATACTTCCTCCTTGATTTCTTCGAGAATCTTCGATGACCTTGCATGGTAGATCAGCATCATGACAGGCTTGTCCCCCTGGAACTGAAAGGCTGTCTCGACTTCGTTGTAGAGCCTGCACACTGCGGGTTTCACATCCAGCTCCATAAGGAGCTTGGCGGCTACGACCCCTGATTCGAAGTTCGGCAGGGTATAGGCAGCCCTCCACTCGTGGTTCGGGAGCCTGTGGACCTTGAGCTCAGCTGCTGTGATAATCCCGAAGGTTCCTTCTGCCCCCAGGAAGAGCCTGCTCAGGTCGGGTCCCACTGAAGACCTGGGCGCCCCGCGCTTGCGGGTCCAGACGACCTCACCGGTAGGGAGGACGACCTCCAACCTGAGCACCGAGTCCTCGATTCCGCCGTAGAGGCTGCTGTATTGCCCCGTCCCCAGAGTCGAGATGTAGCCTCCGACCGTGACGAGCTCCAGTGATTGAGGGAACTGGAAGAGCGACAGTCCCTTTTCTCCAAGCTTCGCCTCCACCTGCTTGAGCTTTGCCCCTGCCTGGACAGTCACAGTCTTGTTAGTCCCGTCGAGGTCGAGCACCTGGTTCATTCCTTGCATGTCGACTACTATCCCCTTGGAGGGGATTGATGCCCCAGTCACGGAGCTCCCTCCACCGTGGACATAGAGAGGCACGCCGTGGGCTGACGCGAAGTTGACCACAGCCGCGACCTGATCGACGTTCGTTGGTTTCACCGCAGCTATGGCGCTCCCAAGAGGCTCTTCGCTGAACCATGTCAGGGGCCACCAGTCCTTCAGGTATGGCCCTACGTCCCTGGTCACTCGGCCAGGTAGGATCCCTTCGAGCTCTTCAGCAATCCTGTCGTTTTCTTCCATTTCTGGTACTCTTCCTCTAGTGCTGCGTTCCCCATCTCACTAAAAGCCTCCCTTTCCCTCTTGGCCTTCGCAAGGTCCTCCAGGGAGGATTTTCCCGTGGCGGCCAGCTGGAGCATCGCGATTCCCCTGGACGTCGCTTCCAGGTCCAAATCCCTCTCGACTTTGGTTCCCGTTGCCGCAGAAACCGTCTTCAATAGAGCGTTAGACCTGGAGAGTCCTCCGTCCGCCCTCAGGGTTTTCAGGTGCTCTCCAGATTGCTCCAAGACGAGCCTGACGTGGAAAGCCACCGACTTCAGTAGCCCCGATACAACAGCGGCTTTGTCGGACCAAAGGGTGAGACCGGCTATGAGCCCCTTCGCACCCATGGCGTGGGGCGTATACAGGCCGCTCAGTGCGGGGATGAAAATGACCTCGCCCGCCGGCTCGACCTCTAGGTCGGAATAGTCCTTCAGCAATCCCATATTCAGCGTCAGGTCGACCGCCTTCCCGGTGGTGGGGAGATAACCTTCGACTCCGTACCATATCCTCCCATTGTGTTTGAGAAGCACCAGGGGTATCAAGTCCCCCCTGCGGGCGTAGCCTGACGTCGGTATGTCGACGAAGGTCCCTGTTGAGTTTGTTACCTTGCCCATCCCCGGTTCGACTGCCCACTCCCCCACGCTCGCGGCCTGCTGGTCTGCGATGAGGGCGTTGACCTCCATCCCGCTGTAGGACCCGATGGCTTCCGCGTTCTCCACCAGTTCAGGGATCTCCATTTTCAGTTTGAAGAGGGACTTCACCAGCCCTATTTCCTTTATCGTTTTGGGGTGAACGAATCCGGTGAGGCATGCATTGGTGACATCGGAGACGAACTTCCCCGTGAGCCTGTAGGCGAGGTAGGAGTCGATGGTCCAGAGCATACTCTCCTCGTCAAGTGACTTGTTCAGCTCCCCGAGCCTGAGGAACCTCAGGACTGGAGAGTAGGGGGAGATGATCATGTCGAAGGGGGGTATCTTTCCGACCAGCTTCATGTACGCTGGAAGACGCCTGTAGGTCGACTCTCCCCCTCTGTCCGTCCAGGTCACGACGGGGGTGAGTGGCTTCCCCTCCTTGTCCCATGCCACGGTAGACCCCCTGTAGGTAGCCAGGCCCAAAGAGCTGGCACCCATCTCCTTCCCCTTGTCCGCGAGGTGCTTCACTGCCCGGAAGAGCTCTTCTGCGTCCTGGAGGCCGCTGGGGTTCACTGGAACGGTGAGGGCTTCGGCGTGCTTCTTCTGCATGTTCTCGTCGAAGATGCTGAGCTTGATTCGGGTAGTGCCCACATCGATGCAGGCGTAGAGCATTTCACTCATGGCCTGGCTCCCCTTATCATTCCGTAGACCATCTCCGCAATCGCCGGGGCCGCTGTGAGGCCGGGAGACTCGATGCCCACGAGGTTGACCGCTTTCATGACGCCGTCGAAATCGATGATAAAGTCCCGCGTCGGGGACAATGGCCGTACCCCCGTGTAGACCATGACGAGCTCCCCCTCTTCTTTCAATAGGGGACGGAACTTGGACCTGAGGAGGGTTAGGTCTTCCTCTGTATACCCGCGTTCCTCCTTGGAGCTGGCCACCCTCAATGTCGGGCCGACGATTGTCGTGCCGTCAGTCGCGGGGATTATCGCGCCTCCCTTGGTTCTCGACCCGATGCTCAGAGGGAGCGGCGCAACTATCGCTTTCAGGTCAAGGCCAGAGTAGACTGCCATCACGCCCAGTCCAGGCTCGAGCCTCCCAAGGTCCCTCCCCAGCATCCTGGCCACGTCGTCCGAATAGAGTCCGCCGGCGTTCACCACGAACATTGCCTTCACGTCTCCGCTTGCTGTCTTCAGAAGGGTGCTCTCTCCCTCCCGGCTGCAGGAGGTGAGTTCGCAGCCGAACCGGAAGGCGACGCCATGTGTCTCGGCTGCCTCCTTCAGCCTGAGCACCAAGGACTGAGCGTCGACGGTCCCGTACCCGTCGACGACAATGCCACCGGAAATTCCGTCCGCCAGGAGCGGCTCGATCATGCGCAGGGCCTTTCCCCTCATCAACTGGATCTTGAACTGCCCCCGAAGCTCGAGCTTGAGATAGAGGTAGACGAAGAATAGGATTGGGAGCCTGAGCCATCCCCTGACCACGAGAAGTGACGGGATGCGGTTCAGCTTGACCCCGAGCTCCCGGCAGAGGTCGTCATACATTGCGTTCCCCCTCCTGGCGAGCTTGCTCTTCAGAGAGCCGAAGGGGAGCTGGATAACGTGGATGACGTTCGCCTGCCCTGAGGTGATTCCCTTGCCGGGTTCAGTTTCCTTTTCAATCACCAGCAACCGCTTGTTAAGGTTCGACAGACGGTATGCGATGGTGAGGCCGACAACCCCCGCCCCTATGATGGCTACATCCACGTCTTCGGATTGACCTGAACTCATCCCAGACGGGGGAAACTGCGAAGCCCCCACGAAAGATTGAGGACCAAGTTACTACTAATCGTTTGTCCCGAATCCTGACGGGAGTCTCAGCATAGCCATGGGAAGCCCTAGCCGCTGCACAATAGCCCGCGAACCACGTTCGAAATCCTGGCGCTGAGCGTTTCTGAAGTTGTGCAGGTCCACGGCCAAGCTAAGGGAAGACGTGCTCGCCGGTCGCGGCGTCCCGGAGGAATATCGCTCGGTAGGGACAGGACTGCGCGGCCTTGAAGACCTTCTCTGGGTCGGCGCTTGAACCGCTCAAGGCCTCGAGTGGAGCAGGATCGAAAATCGATTTCTTCTTGCTCCAGTCTAGATGGAATACGTCCGGCGCCAGCTCTACGCAGCTCGATGCGCCCATGCAGAGGTCGTGGTTGACCCCCACGTCGAGCTTCTTTCCCTCGACAATGATGCCGGTCCACCATCCGCTCTCGTGGAGTTCGCTCCGCCACTTGAGAATCACAGCTGACATTACCAAGACGGTTATCCCGAAGGCGATCCAGAGGAGTTCAGTCAGGACGTCGCCCATTGCCAAACATCACCAGAATCTCTCTACCTTGCCAGTCTTGGCCCAGGAGCGAATGCGACCATGGTCGTCGTGTGGCATGAAAAATGGGAACGGGAGGCAGAGCCTCCCATTCTATGCAACACTCTCGTTCGTCTGGTTCCTCTTGGGACTTCGCGTCCTGTCAAGGAAGCCCAGCCCGGCAATTACCGGCTGTATCGACAGCAGTACAACAAAAGGGCTGTCGTTGAGTAGATAACTCCTGAAGACACTGGCAGATACCCCCGCCGGAAGCGAGAACCCTGCTAGGTCGCCCGCCATGGCCAGGAACTGGACCAAGGCCAGGGCCATCGCGAGAGGCCGGGAGTACCTTATCCCGACCCACAGGGCGGCCACGAAGGCGAGGTCCAGCGCTGCGAAGGCGATCAGTCCATAGGCGTGGGCAGGTGCGGCAGTCCAGAGCCAGGCGTCGTTTGTGAGAATCCACGCTCCTACCACGCTTGAGGCTACCAGGGCGACTGAGAGTGCGACTGTTGCGGCTGTTTGCTTCTTCATGGCTCTCTTTTGCGGCTTTGGCGCGGTTAACAGATGCCCTGAAATGGCGCCGGAATTCGGACATTCTCAAAATTCTTGACAACGCTTAATAGATTAGTGAAAATCCTATATCCGATTGCATCGGCCTGACCGGCTAGACGCAGGGATTCTCAGGGAGCTCCAGAACCCTGCTTCAAGGTGGAACGTCAGAAAATCTTTCGCACGAATCGCCAAGAGGCTGCAGGTCGACGAAGAGACGGTAAGGAGAAGAGTCGACAGGATGGAAACACTGGGTGTAGTCCAGGGATGGACCATCTTCCCGAACCCCCACCTGCTCAAGAAGGACAGCGTCGGGGTCTACGTTGAACTCCCTCTTGGGACAGACAAGAGTGAACTAATCGGGAAGCTGAGTGCCGTGGAGGGAGTTACTGCCCTCCACTACTTCCACAACGACTCCCTGCTCGTTTTCGCAGATTACCCTAGCGGCCTGTCGTACGAGGGGATGGTCGCCGAGATCGAAGGACTCGCGGGAGCGAAGAGGACCATGGTCCTGGAATCGAAGTTCCCTCCTTTCGGGCTCGCTATGACTGCGACAGATTGGCTTATTCTCAGGTCGTTGCGAAACGGAGCGAGAAGGAAGCTGGGGACCCTGGCCAGGGAAGCGCGCATAAGCGCCAAGACTCTCAACAGGAGGATGGAGAGGCTTGTTGAGGGGCATGCCTTCTACCTCGAAGTGAAGATGGACTTCCAGAAGATGGCAGGGCTAGCGTACATGCTCGTGGTCCACTACGGGGACAGGTCGTGGAAAGGAGAGGTGGACACCGTCATAGTGGAGAGGCTGGGGGAAGCATACCAATGGAGTGATACAAGGTCGGACCCGGACTACTCCCTGTTCTCCGCATTCTCGGGCAACTTCGGGGAGGCTGAGCAGTTCCGCCAGTGGGTCGGTACGCTGAACGGCATTGCGGATGTCAGGTTGGGGGTGGAGCAGGACCGCCTTACGATGGGCTCTTGGATTGATGAAGTGATACAAGAGAGGAGCAAGTCTGCGCCGACAGCCAAGGAACTTGCCGCTGCCGCCAGGTGGGTGCCCACCCCATATTCCCCCGTTGAAATCACCGGAATCAGGAAAGCTTCAGACTCCTGGTGGACCGGGAGTCTTGTCGAAGGAAGAAATGTCAGAGTGAGGATTGATGCGGATCTCTGCATGGGTGCTGCGAGCTGCGTGGCCATGGCCCCAAGGGTGTTCCGGCTCGACTGGGCCAAAAAGAGGTCGTCGGGGGTGGAACCTGCTCCGCTGGAGGTCCTGAAGTCCAAGGGGACGGAGCCGGAAGCGCTGTTCCTGGCTGCCCAGTCATGCCCCTACGGCGTCATACAGATAGAGGACGCCGACACAGGGGAGCAGTTGTACCCGTGAAAACGGGAGAATCTGATCACTCTGGGGCTAGACGCGAACCACAGGGGGCGCTGAGATCAGCGGAACAGAGTATCGCTTCTCGACCTGGGGCCTGTGGAAGTTATTCATGGTGCAGAATGGGATGACTCTGGCGCCGAACTTCTCGTCAGGGACCAGGTAGTGGATGGCACACTTGTGGACCCTCTGGAAGTCGAAGTTGTAGGCGTCCATGAAATGCATGTCTCCTATCATCAGGACCTTCCTCATGAACTCCCCTGTTCCCTCGTAGTTCCCCCTCATGAGGATTGGACCAATCATATCCCGCTTTATCCTCCAATCGGTGTGCATGAGGACGCCTGACAACCCGTGCAGTGTACCAACGAATCGTCCGCTCCTGCCTGCCTTCTCCAGTGAAGAGTACAGCCCATCAGCGTTCATGTGCCTAGTAATCGGGTCGAAAGTCACTTGGCCGTCCTTCTTGTTGACGTAGACCAGCGTCGCCCTTCCGCATTGGGAGTGAGTTGAGAACCTGTCGTAGTGGTCAGTTTTGCCCCTGACGAGCTCGATGTAGCTGGCGAGAGGCACCTCTACGGGAATCGGGTAGAAGTCGCTCGCCTTGATCTGGCCACCGGTCTGTCTTTCGACGCCGTTCACCACGTCGGCATTGGTTATTCTGACCTCGCGTATCTTGTTCCTGTCCATCCTCCCGGCCATCGAGACTGGCTGGAAGTTGACGCACCTCACGACGTCAGAGTTCTCTCCAGCGTACCTCAAAATATCACCCATCTGGCCGTCGTTCAAACCGCGCTGCAGGGTGACCACGAGGACGATGCTCTCGAACCCTGCCTTCCTC
>Ga0187780_10003458_pt1 | contig 11916 bp, 9 predicted proteins | sample 1015_Q2_SP10_20__FD_132429 | JGI IMG/M metagenome (GOLD analysis project Ga0187780, IMG submission 132429) | Tropical peat soil microbial communities from peatlands in Department of Meta, Colombia - 1015_Q2_SP10_20_MG | ecosystem: Environmental > Terrestrial > Soil > Wetlands > Peat | place...
AACTCATCGATCTTGACGAGTACGAGGAGCGGACAGGCAGTAGAAGATCTGATGGAAGACCGGACTGGGAATAGCTCTTAAATTTCCTCGTCTCATTTCATCCAAGCATCCAAATTTCGATCGGCAGATTCTAACCAATGTGATAACATTCTCTGTGTTTTATAGACGACAACTCGCTCACGCCCGCCGCGCATCCGCTGTAAGCCCTTTATCATCTGTATTTGCAAGCCATCACCCACGCGTTGATTCCAAAGCACTTGCACCCGCGCTAACTCCTTTAGAATCTGCTCTTACAGAATGTGACGCTCTAACTTCTTTATCATCTGCTCTTACGCAAAACTGCCGGGTGTCGTACCCCTCACTCTCAATTTTTTGCCATTTCTCTGCGTACGGCGCGATCGGAGCGCCTCTGCGCGACTCTTTCTTTCCAATCACTTGCCAACTGCACTATTCCTCAAACGCTTTCTTTTCACACTCATCCGTCATTGCCGGGGCTGGGGGGCTCAACGTTTCGACGTCCCGGCGCACAGGCAAGAGTGCCTGTGCCACCGAACCAAGATTACAGGTTCAGGGAGCCGGAAAAGGAGACGCGGGGCTTGCCGGATTCGGAGCGCTCGATGCGGCCGATGAGGAAGAACTTCTCGCGGCGCTTTTTTAAAGCGGCTTCGACGAATTTCGCGTTTTTCGGCGGAACGACAAGAATCATGCCGACGCCCATGTTGAAGGAGTGCAGGAGTTCGTCGGTATCGATTTTTCCAAGCTTGGCGAGGTATTTGAAAATCGAGGGCACGGGCCAGGAAGCCAAATCGATTTCGGCTTTGAGCCCGTTGGGCATGACGCGAGGCAAATTGCCGGGAATGCCGCCGCCGGTGATGTGGGCCATCGCGGAAACCCAGCCGCGCGCGACGATGTCTTTCAGCGCCGGCGCATAGCAAAGATGCGGCTTGAGCAGCTCGGCGCCAATTTTGTTGCCCACGTCCGCAACGTAAGTTTCCGGCTTTAGTTTTGCGACTTCGAAGACGAGTTTGCGGGCGAGCGAATAGCCGTTGGTATGAAGGCCGGCGGAAGGCAAGGCGATTAAAGTGTCCCCCGCCTGCGCGTTTTTGCCGTTGAGCAGCTTCTTGCGCTCGACAACGCCAACGATGAATCCGGCAAGATCGTACTCGCCGGGGGCGTAGAAGCCGGGCATCTCGGCGGTTTCGCCGCCAATAAGCGCGCAGCCCGCTTTGCGGCAGGAACGGCTCATGCCTTCGACGAGCTGCTCGACAACGTGAGGATCGAGCTTGCCCATGGCCAGATAGTCGAGAAAAAAGAGCGGCTCGGCGCCCTGGACGAGAATGTCGTTGATGCAATGATTGACGAGGTCGCCGCCAACCGTGGAGTGCACGCCCATGGCCATGGCGACCTTAAGCTTGGTGCCAACGCCATCGGCGCTGGAGACGAGCACGGGCTCTTTCCACTTCTTGCGGTCCAGAGCAAAGAGCGCGCCGAAGCCGCCGATGCCACCGAGCACACCGGGAATGAATGTGCGGCTGGCATGATGGCGGATGCGCTGCTTGGCGTCATCCGCGACGGCGATATTCACACCGGCATCCGCGTATTTCATCGAACCTGTTCGCTTCCGTTCCGAATGAGGACGCAGCATCGCGTCCGGGACTCCCATCGAGGAATTTCAACGGCGCGGCGGCGGGTCACAGCGCCTGCTACAAACTGCAGCAATGGTGCAAAAACCTAAAACGTGCGGAAAATCCGCTTCCAGCGCACGATGCCGGGATGCAGGATCGCGCTCGCGTAGGCAAAGAAGCGCTCGCGAATGTGGCCCGGCTCCCAGGCATCCGGAGAAACGTCGAGCGACATATAAATCATCACCGGCGTGCCAATGATATCGTTGCGCGGCACGCAGCCCCAGAAGCGGCTGTCGTAGGAATTTTCGCGGTTGTCGCCCATCGCGAAATAGCAATCCTGCGGAACTTGGTAGGGAAATTTCAGGTCCGCGTGACCGAAGGGAGCGGTGCCAGGAGGGGCAGGTTCGGTGGGGCCGGTCGTGTATTTTTCCACGAGACGCCGGCCGTTGACCCACACGGAGCCGTCGCGAATGTCGATGGTGTCACCCGGGAGGCCGATAACGCGCTTGACGTAATCGGGCGTGTCCGGGGCGAAGGGCGGCTTGAAGATGATCACTTGCTGGCGCTTGGGATTGCGCCACAGAGGCACGTGCCAGTTGGTGAAAGGCACGCCAGCGTCGTAGCCGATGCGGCTCATGATGAGGTGATCGCCAATGAGCAGCGTTCTTTCCATTGAGCCCGAAGGGATGACGCGCGCCTGGCCAATCGTGCCATTAATGAGCAGAAAGGCGAGGCCCACCCAAAACCACGCGATGATCTCGCGCTGAATCTTCGTTTTTACAGGGACGTTCTCTTCTTGCTTCTTCTGTTTGTCAGCTTTCACGTTCCACCGCCACTGGCCGTTCCGCGGCCACACGCTCATTTTCTATTGTAACCGAAGGCGCCTCCAGTTTGCCGTTGGAAGCCGGCTCACGTACCTCGAGTTGAACGAGGTCCGTGGGATAGACGCCCGTGTAACAAGACGTACAAAAGCGTCCCTCGGTATCAGCGACGGCCTGTTTCAGCGCGGGAAGCGAAACATAGCCGAGCGAATCGGCGCCGAGGAATTTGCAGATTTCTTCCGGTGTGTTGAACGAAGCGATTAACTCCTCGCGCGTAGGCGTGTCCACGCCGTAGTAGCACGGCGAAATCGTGGGCGGGCAACTGATGCGCACATGAACTTCTTTGGCGCCGGCCTCGCGGACCATGCGAACGATTTTGCGGCTCGTGGTGCCGCGGACAATGGAGTCGTCAACGAGAATGACGCGCTGGCCTTCGATGAGGCCGCGGACGGGATTGAGCTTGAGCTTGACGCCGAAATTGCGGATGGCTTGCGAAGGCTCGATAAACGTGCGGCCAATGTAGTGATTGCGAATCAAGCCCATGCGAAACGGGATTTTCGATTCGAGCGCGTAGCCCACCGCTGCGGGGACGCCGGAATCGGGGACGGGCACGACGATGTCGGCTTCGACGGGATGCTCACGCGCCAGCAAACGCCCAAGCGTTTCACGGCTCTCGTTGACGGAGCGGCCGAAGATGATGCTGTCCGGCCGCGAGAAATAGACATGCTCGAAAATGCACTGCTGGTGTTGCTTTTCCGGCGCGAAGCGAATGGACTCGATGCCGGATTTGGAGATGCGTAGCATTTCGCCGGGCGCGACTTCGCGGACGTAGTGCGCGTTGAGCAGATCGAACGCGCAAGTTTCGGATGCGACGAGCCACGCCGCGAAACCAGCGGGAGTGGCGAGCTTGCCGAGAACCAACGGGCGGAAGCCGCGCGGATCGCGCACGGCGTAGAGTTCATCTTGCGTGAGAACAAGCAGCGAATACGCGCCTTCGACTTGATTGAGCGCGTCGCCGAGAGCGCCGGAAAGGTTGCGGGCCGCGGAGCGCGCGAGAAGGTGAACGATGACTTCGGTGTCGCTGTTGGTCTGGAAAATCGAGCCGCGATGCTCGAGCTTACGGCGCCATTCGGCGGCGTTGGTGAGGTTGCCGTTGTGGCCGAGCGCGACTTTGCCCTTGTTGCAATCGATCATGATAGGCTGCGCGTTCAGCAGCGCTTTGTCGCCAGCGGTGGAATAGCGCGTGTGGCCGATGGCGAGAGAGCCGGGGAGCTTCGCGAGAACGCCGGGCTGCTGGAAGATTTCTTCAACTTCGCCCATAGCGCGATGGAGATGGAGTTCCGTGCCGTCACTGGAGACGATGCCCGCGGATTCCTGGCCGCGATGCTGGAGGGCGTAGAGGCCGAGGTACGCGAGATTCGCCGCCTCAGGATGGCCGAAGACGCCAAACACTCCGCAGTGGTCGTGAAAATGATCATCCGCGCTTGCGCTTGTAAAGATCATCGCACCTTCAGAGAACTCTCAATTGAGTTGGCCCAGGCGTCGCAGAGCGATTCGACCGGGGACTCGATCACCACGCGCCCCTTGTATTCGATGCGGAGGGCATCGCCGCGGGTGACCTGGCCGATTTCGCGCGCCGCCACGCTATATTGTCGCGCAGTTGCAAGAACGGCGGCAAGGTTTTCGGGCGCGACGGAAACGATGGCGCGAGCGCCTCGCTCGGAGAAGAGGGAGAATTCGGCAGGCAGAGAGTCTCCGAGATTGACCGTGGCACCGAGGGAAGAGAAGAGAGATTCCTCGCTGCGCTCGGAATGACGGTTTGGCGCTTGGTTACCGGGGTGGGGCGCAGCATGCTGCGCCCCTACAAAGGAAGAAGAGGCGAAGCAGGACTCGGCAAGAGTGACGGCGAGACCACCGTCGGAAATGTCATGCGCGGATTCGACGGCGCTTTCGGCGGCGAGCGCGATGAGGCAATCGATGAGGCGCTTTTCGGCGGCGAGATCGATGGCGGGTGGTTCGCCGGAGACGAGGGCGGCGATGGATTTGGAGTATTCGGAGGAGGAAAATTCACGAGCAAGGGCAGAAGTGGCGAGTGAAGTAGACGAAGAGCCTACAACGGATAGACCAAGCCGCGATTCCTCGCTGCGCTCGGAATGACCGGTGGGCCACGCGTTGCCCGATTCAGAAAAGCCAGAGCCATCGAGGAGGAGGAGGAGGTCGCCGGAGTTGCGGAAGGCGATTTTCAAAACGCGGGAAACGTCATCGAGGATGCCGAGCATGCCGATGACGGGCGTAGGGTAAATCGACTTGCCGAGCGTTTCGTTGTAAAAACTGACGTTGCCGCCGGTAATCGGCGTGCCAAGTGCGTTGCACGCTTCGGCGATGCCGTCGATGGCTTCGCTGAACTGCCACATCACTTCGGGCTTTTCCGGGCTGCCGAAATTCAGGCAATTCGTCGCGGCGATGGGGCGCGCGCCGCTGGCGGCGACGTTGCGAGCGGATTCCGCCACGGCGTGCATCGCGCCGACGCGCGGATTCAACTGGCACCACCGGCCGTTGCCGTCGGTCGAAAACGCCAGCGCGCGCTTGACCTCGTTCGTCTTGGGATCCTTGATGCGCACGACGGCCGCGTCGCTCGCACCGGGGCCGGCAAGCGTGTTCGTACGAACCGAAGTGTCGTACTGCTCAGTGATCCAGCGCTTGGAGGCAATCGCGGGCGAAGCCAGCAGCTTCAAGAAATTCTGCGTGAGGTTTGTGCCTTCCGGCGCAAACGCGGACCAATCTTTTTCCGACTCGACGCGCGGCGCGGGCGCGGCAATCGGGCGGCTGTAGACGGGCCCTTCTTCCGCGAGCGGATGCGCGGGAATTTCGGCTGCAACACTGCCGCGATTCTTGATGCGCGCGAGGCCGCCTTCCGTGACCTGGCCGACCACAACAGCGTCGAGTCCCCACTTTTTGAACACGGCGAGAACTTCGTGCTCGCGGCCTTTTTCAGCAACCAGCAGCATACGCTCCTGCGATTCGCTGAGCATGATTTCGTACGGCGTCATGCCCGTTTCGCGTTGCGGCACTTTCGCGAGGTCGATTTCGATGCCCGTGCCGCCGCGTGAAGCCATTTCCACGGTCGAACAGGTGAGTCCCGCCGCGCCCATGTCCTGAATCGCTACGACGGCGCCGGTTTGCATCGCTTCGAGGCACGCTTCGAGCAGCAGCTTCTCCATGAACGGGTCGCCGACCTGCACGTTGGGGCGCTTCTGCTGCGATTCTTCCGTGAATTCGGCGGAAGCCAGCAGCGATGCGCCATGAATGCCGTCGCGGCCGGTTTTCGCGCCAACGTAAATCACGGGATTGCCCGCGCCTTTCGCCTTCGCGAAAAACAAATCTTCCTTGCGGGCGATGCCGAGCGCCAGCGCGTTTACCAGCGGGTTCTGCGAGTAGCACGGCTCGAAGGCGACCTCACCGCCCACCGTCGGGACGCCAAAACAGTTTCCGTAGCTGCCAACGCCGCGAATCACGCCGTCGAGAATTCGACGATTGGCGGAGAGTTCGGAAGGAAGTGGCGAGTGGCGAGTGGCGAGTGGCGAGACAAAACCTTCCTTTGTAATTGGTCCGAAGCGCAAGGAATCCAATACGGCAATCGGCCGCGCGCCCATGGTGAAAATGTCGCGAAGGATGCCCCCGACGCCGGTGGTCGCTCCCTGAAAGGGCTCGACGTAGCTCGGATGATTGTGCGATTCGATTTTGAACGCGGCGACGAGCCCATCGCCGATGTCGACAACGCCGGCATTTTCGCCGGGGCCTTGCACGACAAGCTTGCCGCGCGTGGGCAAGCGCTTCAGGTGCACTTTGCTCGATTTGTAGGAGCAGTGCTCGCTCCACATTACGGAGAAGATGCCAAGCTCCGTGATGTTCGGCTCGCGCCCGAGGATTCGCTTTACGCGCGCATATTCTCCTGGGGTGAGGCCGTGTTCGGCAGCGATTTCGGGAGTGACTTTGATTTCGGTGAGTGCGGTGGCCATTTCGTTTTACGCGGTCGCCCTTGCCGCACCGACGAGCGCTTCGACCATTGAACGGAAAATCACGAGGCCATCGGCGGAGCCAAGCGCCAATTCCATGGCTCGTTCTGGATGCGGCATCAGTCCGGCGACGTTCCGCTCCTGGTTGCAAATTCCCGCGATGTTATGGATTGCGCCATTGGGATTGCCAGCCGCGTCGTCCGAACCATCCGGCGTGGTGTAGCGGAAAATCACCTGGCGATTTTTCTCCAGGCCCGTCAGCGTCGAGTCATCCACCGTCCAGTTGCCGTCGGAATGTGCGATGGGAATTTTCAGAATCTGGCCCTGTGACGCCGCATAGGTGAACGGCGTGTCCGTTTGCTCGACGCGGATATACACGTGGCGGCAGATGAAGCGCAGGCCGCTGTTGCGCATCATTGCGCCGGGGAGCAGGCCCGCCTCGCAAAGAATCTGGAAACCATTGCAGATGCCCAGGACCAGCCCGCCGCTGTTGGCGAATTTCTCGACCGACTTCATCACCGGAGAAAAGCGAGCGATGGCGCCGGTGCGGAGGTAGTCGCCGTAGGAAAAGCCGCCGGGCAGGATAATGGCGTCACAATTCGCGAGGTCTTGCGACTGGTGCCAAATGAATTCGACAGGCTTTTTCAGGACGTTTCCGAGGGCGTAGTACGCGTCGTGGTCGCAGTTGGACCCGGGAAAAACGACGACTCCAAATTTCATTCTGTGCCGGCTCCCCTGTAGCGTTGCGGGAGCTTTTATTTTAGCACACGAGCTTCTTACATCGAGCGGCCGGATGGCGGCGTGGGCGTTGCCGGAGGCGTCGGCGCATCGGGCGCAGCCTTGGGAAGCGAATGCACAGCGCCATCGAGGCCGAGAACGTTCACGAGGCTGGAACTCGAAGGCACGATGTACTTCGTGTTTTGAGCCAGCGTGTTATTCAACACTTCCAGTCGGCGCATCATTTCCGCTCGGTCTTTGAAATAGGTTTCCGCGGCATTGGAAACGAGCTTAACGGCTTCGGCTTCGGCGTTGGCGCGCGTAATGCGGGCCTGAGCGTCGCCTTCCGCTTTCAAAATTTCGGATTGCTTCTTGCCCTCGGCCTGCAAAATCTGGCTTTGCTTGATGCCCTCCGCTTCGAGGACCGCGGCGCGCTTGTCGCGTTCCGCTTTCATCTGGCGGGACATCGCTTCGGTGATGTCGCGCGGCGGATCGATTTTCTGCACTTCCACGCGGGTCACTTTCACGCCCCAGTTGTTGGTGGCTTCGTCCAGCACGTGGCGCAGATTGTTGTTGATCATGTCGCGCGCCACGAGCGTTTCGTCGAGAGTGCGGTCGCCGATCAAGTTGCGCAAGTTCGTTTGCGCCAGCGTGGTGCAGGCATAGCCGAAATCCTGCACCTCAAACTGCGACTTCGCCGGATCCACGACCTTGTAATACACGACCGCGTCCACTTCGACCGTGACGTTGTCCTTGGTGATGAGCTTTTGCGGCGGCACGCTGATCACCTGCTCGCGCATGTCCACGCGGATGATGTCGTCCACAAACGGCATAATGAACGTCAGACCGGAAGGCGCCATGCCATGAAATTTTCCAAGGCGGATGATGATGCCTCTCTCATATTGCTTTACCGTGCGCGCGCCTTTGGCCAGCGCCGTCAACGCGAGAATCAGAAACGCGAACAGCGCCACCATAAACAAACCGCCGAGAAAGTCCATAGCCATTCACCTCACTTTGAAGGTTACGCCTTCCACTGCTTCGATCTTCACCGTAGCGCCGACATCGCGCGCGCCATCTCCGGCTTGCGCCAGTTCTGCGCGCCAGACTTCCGACCCAACTTTCACCAGGCCGGCCTCCGCTGCGCCAATTTTTTGTGTAACGACCCCAGTCTTGCCGACGAGCGCGTCGACGTTCGAGGGCTGATCTTTCACCGTGAGCTTGGCGCGCAGCCATCTGCGGAAAAGAACGAGATAAATGAAGGAAAGGACGCCGCCAGCCAGCAGGCCGATCTTCGCCGAACCAGTGAACAGGCCGATGATTCCGCCGACCGTAAGCGAGCCACCCACCAGAGCGAGATCGAAGCCCGTCAGCGCGCCCAGGGCCAGCTCGATAATCACGCATACGATGCCGACAATCACCAGCAGCCAGTTCACCCAGTTGCCCACAGGGAAGCTCCTTCTGCTTTATCTACCGCGGACGATAACATCCGTGCCGTAGGGATTCAACGATTTGGGCGCAAGGATGGAGCGGGAGCGATAACCGTATCGTGGACACAAAGAAAGAATCTCGGGCCACGAGAACCCGCAAGCGCTACGTGCGTTTTCTTGGGGAACGGCGCGGCTTTGATTTCCTTTTCGTTTTGCGGCGCGGTGATTTCTTTGGCTTTTCGGCTGCGGCGAGTTCACGGCGCTTTTTTGCGGCCCAGCCGGGCTTGTTTGCCTGGCGCCCGCGCGCAATTCCCAAGGCACCGGCGGGAACATTGTCGGTGATCGTCGAACCAGCAGCCACATAAGCGCCGTCGCCGATGCGAACTGGAGCGACGAGCGCGGAGTCGCTGCCGATAAAAACTTTGTTGCCAATCGTCGTGGGGTATTTATGAAAGCCGTCGTAATTGCACGTGATGGTCCCGGCGCCGATGTTGCTCTTGGTTCCGATTTTCGCATCGCCGAGATAAGTGAGGTGCATGGCTTTTGTGCCTTCGCCCACGGTGCTTTTCTTCAGCTCGACGAAATTGCCAATGCGCACGCCCGCCTTGAGATGGTTATCCGGGCGTAGGCGCGCAAAGGGGCCGATAATCACGCGATCGTCGAGACGGCTTTGCGCGACCACGCAATGCGGCTCGACCGTGACGTCATCGCCAAGAACGGCATCCGTCAACACGCTGCCTGTTCGAATCGTGCACCGCGCCCCGATTTTCGTTTTGCCGAGCAATTGCACGCCCGGCTCGATGACTGTGTCCTCGCCCGCGGTTACGTCGGGATCGATCAGCACCGTCTCCGGCAGTTGAATCGTCACGCCGGCGTCCATTAGCTGCGAGCGCTTCCATTCCCGGAAGACGCGGTCGACCTCGGCAAGATCCGCACGCGTGTTGCAGCCGAGAACTTCGCGGGAATCGGCGGCTACTTGCGCTAAAACGGGTTCGCCTTTCGCGCTCAGCACGCCGATGGCATCCGTCAGGTAAAGCTCGCGATGCTTATTGTTGGGCTTCACCTGTGCGAGCGCGGGCCAGAGTTTTTCCAGCGTGAAGCAATAGATGGCGGAATTGATTTCGTTGATTTCGCTTTGTTCGCCCGCGAGCTGCGACTCTTCGACGATAGCCGACACTGCGGTTTCGGACTTTCGGAGAACCCGGCCGTAACCTGACGGGTCAGAAACCACGGCGGAAAGAATGGTCGCAGCGGCGTTGCCGTTGCGATGCACCGCGATCAGCGCCTTCAGGGTTTCCGTTCGAATGAGCGGAGCGTCGCCAGGAAGCACGACTGCAAACTTCGCGCGTCCCAAGGCGCGCTTGGCGACTTGCATGGCGTGCCCGGTGCCATGCTGCGGTTGCTGCAAAACCGTAACGGCTCCGAGTGGTTCTACAACAGCCGCCACTTGGTCAGCCTGATGGCCGACCACCACCACGGTCTGACGTGCTTTGAGCGACTCAGCCGCGCGCACAATGTGTTCGACGAGCGTTCGCCCGCCCGCGCGATGCAGCACCTTCGCGAGGTTCGATTTCAGGCGTGTGCCTTTTCCGGCCGCAAGAATGACAATAGCTAAATCCTGATTGGACATGGCGTCAGCCCATTCTGCGGGAGCACTGCCCATTTCGCAATCCGTGGATTTCTGCGAAGCGACGAAACCTTAATCAGTGGCGGGGGCAGGGGAAAGGGCGGGGAGATGGCCTTCGGCTTCGGCAGCCTGGGAGGGAGTCTCGGCCTCTGAGGTAATCGCCCAGAGCGAAGGGTCGGCCAGGAGGCGGCTAACGAGCTGGGTGTGCAGGGAATGGCCTGCTTTGTGGGCTTCCACACGCGCCAAGAGTGGCAATCCTGCCAAGGCGAGGTCACCGATTAAATCCAGGGCTTTGTGACGGCCGAATTCGTCGGGGAAACGCAGGGGACCGTTCATTACGCCGTCATTGGTGAGCACGATGGCGTTTTCCAGGGAGCCGCCCCGAATCAAGCCCATAGCGCGGAGAGGCTCGATGTCGCGCTCGAAACAGAAGGTGCGGGCGCGGGCCAGCAGATGACGAAATGTGTCTGGGCCGACGAGCATTTCGACTTCCTGCTGGCCGACCAGCGGATGGGGGAAATCCACATAGCAGCAAACGCGGAATTCATCCGCCGGGTGAATGCCGATCCGGCGGTCACCTTCTCTCACTTCCAAAGGCCTTAAGACCTTTAAATAGCGGCGTTTGCGGCGCAGCTTTCGAACCCCGGAATGTTCCAGCATCTGCATGAAAGGCTCAGCGGAGCCGTCCAGGATCGGAATTTCGATGGAGTCGATATCGATGAAGACGTTGTCGATCCCACAGGAATAGACGGCCGCTAGAAGGTGCTCCGTAGTGGAGAGCAACACCCCCTGCTTCATCAGGCTGGTGGCATAGCTGACACGGGCGACGTTGTGCCCTTGGGCCTCAATCGGAAAGTTGTCCAGGTCGACCCGGCGGAAAACAATGCCCGTGTCAGCCGGGGCTGGCACCAGCCGGACATGCCCGTGCACGCCGGTGTGGAGGCCCACACCTTCGGCGGCGGATTCCCTGGCTATGGTAGTCTGAAACATGCCCCTTACTGATAGCATAGCACGTTGCTAACCAGTCTTAACACGCTTTGTCCTTATGTATCAATAGCTTAGCAGGAGCTCTGGCGAACACCGGATATGGTATGTGGTAAACGAGCAACATTTTCGGTATTGGCTGTGGTTTTGTGCTCAGTTCGTAAACTGTTCACTGTTCGGCAGTTAGACGGGCATGAAGCAATTGCGAACATCGCTCCGTTAAATGGCAATGCCAGGTTGTTTATGGCGTAAAGTGTGTCCGTTCGGAGTTGTCTCCTGCAGCACTAGTTTTAGAGGCTTCCTTTTTGTAGGATTCGGCGTCCCAACTAACTTAGGTGGTATACTGTGCTTTTGCGTAATGTAGATGGGAACGTAGAACGAAAGAAGGATGGGGCATGAACCGAGCAGGACGCGTCGTGATTTTTGCAGTATCCGCATTGATCTTCTGCTATGCGGGGATTGGGCACGTCCTCGGACGCACTTCAGACGACAGAGCCTACAAGTCGCTGACCGTCTACGGCGAAGTGCTGCAAAAGATCCAGCAGGATTACGTGGATGACCCGAACATGCGCACGATCACGGCGGGCGCACTCCACGGGTTGCTCGAGTCGCTCGATCCGCAGTCCAGCTACCTTACCCCCCGCGAATACGACGAGTACAAGAAGAAGATGGCCAATCCTGGCACCGGCGAAACCGGGC
>Ga0187780_10003459_pt1 | contig 11913 bp, 3 predicted proteins | sample 1015_Q2_SP10_20__FD_132429 | JGI IMG/M metagenome (GOLD analysis project Ga0187780, IMG submission 132429) | Tropical peat soil microbial communities from peatlands in Department of Meta, Colombia - 1015_Q2_SP10_20_MG | ecosystem: Environmental > Terrestrial > Soil > Wetlands > Peat | place...
CCGCGATCGACACCAGCGCCGTCCCGGCTGGATTGTTCACATCGATCGCCCCGGCGACATTCACGCTGCCCTGATCGACGACCAGCTGGAAGCTCGAGGCGTTGATGCTGGTGCCGGCAGTCAAGTCGACGGATGTGTTCGCACCATCCAGCCGGAAGGTGCGTGATCCGGAGAAGCCCCCGGCGTTCAGCATCGCATTCAGGGCATTGAGATCCGCCCCGGTGAGGCTGGCGTAGAACGCCGTGAAGTCGGCCGGCTTGGCCGATCCACCGGCGCTCGAGCCCATCAGGGAGGCGGCGGGATCGACGTACAGGCTACCGGCGGCGGCGCTGAGCGTGACCGCGCCGGCATCCCCACCGGCCGACGGTGCCGAGACGTCGATCGTGGCGCCACTATCTACGCGGATGCCGCCCGCGCTCGTCGTTAGTGCCACGGTGCCCGCCGGGCTGTAGGCCGTGTAGTTCGGGAACGTCACGACGGCACCGGGCGCGCCCGTATAGGAGTCGCTGCCGAGCTCGATGCCATTGGAAGCCACGAGCGCAATCGCGCCGGAGGGAACGGAGAGGTGACCGCCCTGATTGATGACGTTGGCCTGCGCGCTCAGTGCTCCTCCCAGATAGGGACTCGCCGTCGCCGCGCCATTGGCGGCGAAACTGAGCGTGCCGGTGCCGTCTGCCGAGGCGAGCGCAAGATTGCCGCCGTCGGCCACCGTGATGAGCGGGGCGGTGGCACTCAAGTTGCCCTGGAACGTCACCGCCGCCGTGCCCTTGCCGAGGATCATGGACGAGCCGGTCATGCCGAGGTTCGCGAACCCGTTGATGGCCAGCGGGCCGTTACCGAAGACGATGCTGCCGGCCTGGGCGTTGAGACTGCCCGTCAGCGGGCCGAGCGTGGCGAATCCCGAGGCCGCGGAGGAGTCCTGCAGCGTGATCACGCCCTGCGCCGCAAGCGATACCGTAGTGCTTGGGTCGGTGAGCGCGCCCGACAAGGTTGGCGCATCGAGCGTCAGATTGAGCGCCTGCAGGGTGAGGGGTGACAGGAAGGTGATCGGGCCACGACTCGTCAGCGTCAGATTGACCCCCTGCAGGCCGGCGAGCTGTGCGGCGCTCAAGAGCAGCCCCGATCCGGCCGCGCCCTGCCCCAGGCTGATCGACGAGGAGCTGAGGTCCACGGTCCCGCCATCGGGGACGCTCAGGGTGCCGGCGACCTGAAGCGTACGGGCACCATCGAGCAGCAGGGAACCCGAGGCCGAAAGGCTCGCGCCCTGCTCCACGGTCAATGTGCCGTGCTGCCCGGGGATCGCACCGCCGGCGTACGTGCGCACGACACTTTCGCCGTTCTGTGCGCTCAGGAGCGCAAAGGCACTGTCGCCGCTCAGGAGGTAGGCGGTGGCTGCCGTGCCGCTCGAGCCCGTGGTCGTGATGGTCGCGCCGCTCGCGATGTCGACCGAATTCGTGCCGAGGAGGATCAGTTCCGGAACGCTGATCGAGGCGCCGGCGCCGACCGACACCGAGCTTGCGAGCGCCGTCAGATCCGTGCCCGCCGGTCCGCCACTGCTGCGGGTCCCGCCGATCAGGATGCTGGTCGCGCCAAAATTGCTGAGATCGTCGGCCGTGATCTCCGTGACGTTGGCAGCGCCGTCGAGCGCTGCGACGACGGCGATGTTCTGCGCCGTGACGTTCACCTGCGCGCCCTGGCCTCCAGTGGCGGGTGCGCTCACGAACGTGCCGCTCAGCTGCAGCGCGCCCTGCCCGGTGATGTTCAAGGTTCCCGAGTCGATGGGCAGCTGCGGTATCGCCAGCGCCAGCTGCGCCGCGCGGGTCGGCAGGTACGTATCGGCGCTCGTGATCGCATATTCGGCGAGCTGATTGGCGTAACTGCCCGGATGAACAATGAACCCCGAGATATTGCCGGCCTGAAGACCCGTGCCGATCATGGAGTCGAAACCGGGCACCACGATCCCGCCGTCCTGGAGCGCGACGGTCGCAGCCGGGCTCATGTTGGCGTAGCCGGAGGTGGGAATGATCAGGAACGCGCCGGGCAACAGCGCGTATCGGGGCGGCAGGATCGCGTAGGTGCCGGCGGGCAATCCCTGAGCTGCCTGCAGCAGCGTGATCGCCGAACCGGGCGGTGCCGTCCAACCGGCAAACTCCGACGGATCGATCGGCCCGAAGCCCGCCTGCATCGGCAGCACGGCGAACATGCCATTGGAGTTATGCAGATCGAGCACATCCGTCGTGCCACCGGTGCCCGGGATCTGCTCGTAGGCGTCGATGTCACCGCCACCGGAGAGATCGACGACTGCGCCCTTGAACATGACGACGTTGTGGCCGTTAAGCGTGACCTGCTTGCTCGGGAAGGTCTGCGTGTTTGCGCCGAAGATCTGGTCGCCGCTGTTGATCCCGGTGGCACCGGCATACGAGTAATACCAGTCCGTCTGGTTGATCGTACTGCCGAGCAGGACCTCCGGCACATTGAGGTGCACGCTCGTGATGCTGTTCGGCCCGAGGTTCAGGGATTGGGCGGCGTTGAGCACGATGCTGCCGATCGGCGCCTCGAGCACGCCGTTCTGATTAATCGTGTCAGCCGTCAACGTGAGCCGGCCGCCGACGCTGAGAATGTCTGCCTCGGCGGAGGTGCCATTGGTCGCGACGTTGATGACACCGCCGCTGCCCGGCGCGCCCGCCGTGATGGCAAACGAGGTCATGGACTCGGGATAGACCTGATTGGCCTGCAGCGTGAGTGAGTCGCTGGTTGCGAGCGCGCCTGCGCCTGCGGGCCCGAGCAGACGGATGTCCCCGCTCGACAGCAGCGAGGTGGTGCGGAAGCCGGACATGCTGATGCCCCCGCTCAAGTCGATGTTCGCCGCGTTGGCGATGAGCGCCGCAGTCCCACTGCTCGCCCTCCCCGCCGTCGCCACCGGCGATTCGATGGTGAGCGATGGGACGGTGAGACTGACCGTCGTGGCGCCAGCCCCTGCCGATAGGCTCGGTGCATCGAGTGTGAGCGTGCGTGCCAGCGCGACGGCGATGGGAGTGCCGCCAACGAAGCTGATGGTGTTGTCGGATTGCAGGTCGAGAGTGTCGATGCCGCTCGCCGTGAGCTGCGCCACCGACAGGAGCGCCTTGCCATCGAACGTCGAGCTATCGAGCGCTGCGCCGAACTGTGCGCCGCTCGGAAGCAGCGGCGGGCTGCTCTGCGTGATCTCGAGCGCGGTTGCGGTAGTCGGGTACGCCGGCACGCTATTGATGAGGTTGCCGGAGCGCAGGGAGCGGGTGAGCTCGACGGTGAGGCTCCCGGCGAAGTAGGCGGGCGTACCCGCCGCGGCGCTCATGGCGCCATCCAGAATCATCCCTTCGCCGGCTGCAAGCGTGAACGCGCCGCCGGCGCTGCCGACGAGCGTCGTGTTGTATCCCGGGCGATCGAGCCATTGATTGTTGACGCCGCCGGGCACGACATCGACCACGGTGGAGGCTCCGTCGGCGCGCAGCTGCGAGCCGCTTTGCGTGACGAGGTAGCCCCCCGATGAGATCGAGGCCGTGCCGGCACCGAGCACGCTAACCATGGTGGTTCCGGCGGACTCGGGTGTGAGGATTACGGTGCCGGAGACATCGATCAAGGCGTTCGGACCGAGCCAGGCGGCGAAGCTCGGATCAAAGTTCTGGCCGCCGCTCTGACTGGCGGCGAGCGTTACGGCGCCCGCGGGCGCGCTCAGCTGCCCGTCGAGATACAGACCGCCGCCATGACTGGTGAGCGAGATGCTGCCCCGGGGGTCGGTCGAGATGGAGGCGCCGGCATCAACCTGCAGCGTGCCCGGAAAGCTGAGCGGGTCGATGAGGTTGGCGGCCAGGGCGATGCTCGCGGGTCGGCGCAGGTACACCGGCAGATATTGAAGGCTCGAGAAGCCGTCGATGTCGCTGCCGGTGGGCTGCAGCACGTAGCTCGGACTGAGCACCCGGCTCGCGGCGACCACGGTGATGGCGGCGCTGCCGTCGACGAGGAGGCTTCCCTGCGATGCGTCGATGTTGTACTGAGCAAAGCCACCCTCCGCGAAGATGCTGGAGGGTAGAGACAGCGGACTCGAGCTGGTCACCGAGGGTGCAGCCGGGAGAACGAGCAGCCCGGAGCCGCTCGCGCCGCCCCCGCCGCCCGCAATCGTCACGGACGGCGCCGTGAGGCTCAGCGTGCCGCCCTGAGCCACGCCAAACCCTCGCAGCTGCGTCCCGGCACCGATCGCGAGCGTCGACTGGATTCCAGCGGCAGCCAGCGAGATCGTGCCGCCGTTGCCACCGGTCACGGCACCCGCGGTGTTCTCCCAAGCCCCGCTTTCGGCGTCGAGCACGGTGTTGTTGCCCAGCTCGAGCTGGCTGCCGACGGCGTTGGTGATGAGGCTCAGGCGACCCCCGTTGATGAACAGGGGTCCGGCGGGCTGGAATAGGTTGAGGTCGTTGACCCACTGGCCCGCGACACCGAGCCTCACGTCATCGCCGACCGCAACGCCGGCGGCCGTCAGGAGCTGTGTCGCCGGGCTCAGCACAGCTCCGGTCAGCGCGATCGTGCCGCCCGGCGCGGTGAGGTTGGAGTCCACCACGATCTGCTGGCCAGTGAACGCGAGCGTGCCGCCCGGCGCGATCGCGAGCGGATCGCCCGCGGGAACGGTGATGCTGCCATCGCTATACAGCTTGAACCCGGTGAACCCATTGGCGGCGAAAGTACCGAGGGGAACCGAAGCCGCACCAGCGCCCGCGGCGGCACCGGTGCTCGACACGATCAGCGAGGGCGCATCGTAGTCCGTGAGTCCATTGCCGTTGATGCCGCCGGCCTGGCCGATGATGAGCGTACCGCCGGCAGGTGCCTCGGCGGCCGTGCGCTGATAGGGGCCGACGACGGTGGTGCCCGTGAGGGTGCCACCGAGCGCCAGAGTGTGCCCGGCGATGTCGACGGTACCCGCCGACTGGCCCTGAACATACCCGGGGTAGTAGGTCGGCTGCAGCGTCGCGGGCGTGGTGAATATGCCCCACTTGGTGGCGGTCGTCGTCGCAGCGCCGACGATGCCGTCGTAGATGATGTTCTCCGGCGCCGAGCCGATGTCGTAGATCTGACCGTTCGACGCGAGCTTGGTGGTCGTGATGGATCCGGGCGTGTAGTTCACGACACCGCCCGAGACATTGACCTGGGAGCCCGGCGCGAGTGTGACGCTTCCCTCGGAGCCGATCTGGACCGTCCCGCCCTGTCCCAGGCGCTCATCGACGGTCCGCAGAGTGTCGGCGTCGATGTAGCCCGAGACATTTGCCAAGGGCGTTCCGACCCGCGCGTCGATGTACACGGTCTGCCCGTTCAGGATCCCGTTGCGCTGCAACGGTGAGTCGGCGAGCTCGTTGCCGCGCAGCTGTGCCACGATCTGGTTGCGCGACATCGGCACCGTGACATCGCCACCTGAGACGTCGATGCTGGCGCCGGGATCCACCTGGATCGATACGGCCGGATTGTTCGGCTGGACCGTCGTGACCGACGGATCGCTCTCGGCCGTAAGCGTGATCGCGCTTCCCGGTGCGATCACCTGGCTGCCGCCCTCAAGGTGGATGGTCTTGCCGGCGACGGTGATCTGCGACTGCGGCTGCGGCTGGTCATCGACCGCGGTGGCGCCGCTCGTATCGAGCGAAACCTGCGTGACGCTCGTGGGCCCGAGCGTCACCGTCCCCGTGTTCTGCGGCACGGGGACGTGCACGCCGCCCGGATTGATCTCGAAGGTCTGCGTATCCTCGGCGAGCAGGTAGACGGAGCCCGCCTCCGTGATCGAGGTCGTTGCGTTGATTCGGCCCTGCTGGTTGATCGCTAGTCCCAGCAGAGTGATGTTGCCCGTGGCGGCCTGGATCGTCCCGGCGTTGGTCACGGAGCCGCCGCTGTCGACCTCGACGATGAGCCCGCGCAGGTTCGGATCATCGCTCGCCTGCAGGTAGACCTTCTGCCCCGCGGCCAGGATCGTCTGACCGTTCGGCGTGCTGATCTGACCCGAGTTCTGCACCGTCGGCGCGAAGAGCGCGATGCGCCCTCCCGAATCGGTGCTCAGCACCGCACCGGAGTTGACCTGGATGAAGCCGGTCGTGCCGGCGAAGGCCGCCGTGTCCAGCTGGATGGGATCGAGAATGCCGTTGGCCGTGGCATCGGCGCTGATCTGCAGGCTCGAGGCCACGAGCCCGTGCACGTTGACCTGAGCCGGCGTTCCCGAGGGGTCCCCGAAGATGATCCCGTTCGGATTGATGAGATAGAGCTGGCCGTTGGCGCTCAGGGTGCCGAAGATCTGGCTGGGGTTGGCCGCGTAGATCTGATTGAGCGCAATCGCGGTCGCGCTCGGCTGCACGAACTTGACACTGTTCCCGGCCGCGATATCGAAGCTCTGCCAGTTGAGCGTGACGTTCGGCTGAACAGCGGTGCCCGCCGTAACGGTCATGCTGCTGCCATTCACCGACGGTGCAGGGCCGCCGAAGGTCAACGGCGAGCCGGTCTTCGGTGTGCAGGGCGCGCACGGCACGGGTAGCGGCGGCGGGCTCGCCGCGCGCGCATCTGTCAGCAGCACGCCCGTGAGGACGGAGGCCACGAGAAGACCCCGGCTGATCGGGCTGTGTTGCAGTACCGCCACGGACGGCGTGCGCACGATCATGCAGGCTACCTCAGGCATATCCCTAGGGACGCAAAAGCCCCGGCTCCTGGATCGGAGCCGGGGCAGTCTTGCGCGGAGGACGTCGGGCGGCGTCCTTCGTCTTCGCTTCTCAGCGCGAGCGGTTTGGCGTCTGAGCCGAATTGTCGACCTGGTTCACGATCTTCCGGCAGGTCAGCGGGCTCGTCCCGGAGGCCGGGAACGCCGCGCCGACGTTGCCGTGCTGGCCACCCATCGTCGGGTTGGTCGGCACCTTGAAGTCGTGGTTGCCGAAGTTGGCGCTGTTGCTCACGCCATTGTCCCAGCCACCGCCGCCGTTGTACGTCATGGCAGCAATACCGGAGTCGCCTGCCGCGGTCATGTCGGCCGGAGTACCGAGGGCGCCCTGCAGGTACGCGGCGAGCGCCAGCTCGTTCGCGTTGGCATTGGTTGCGTTGTAGGCGGACTGAGACTCGACCCACTCGTCGTACACGCCGCTGATCGCGTTGGCGATCGTCGGTGCGTTGCCATCGATCTTGACCCACTGCCAGGTGTCCGCCAGCGGGGTGTCGGTGGAACTCGGGTCACCACTCGCCCCGAGGATGCCGATGGCACCGTACTTGACGAGGTTGCCTTGGTTGTCATGCAACTGACCGGCGGCGGCCTGGTTCAAGCACCACTTCACGTAGGGGCTCGCGCCACCCTCGAGGACGTACAGCAGGCCCGGACCGACGGCGGCATTGGCGACGCCGACGCCGCCCGTATCACGCGCGGGAGTCCCGTTCTGCGTGTCGCAGGGATAGTTGAAGAAGTACTGGTTGGTCGTGGCTTGCGTTCCCGATCCCTGGTCGCGGCGGCAGATCGCGAGGTTGTTGAGGTTGCCGGCGAGGCCGATGTTGCCCACCACCTGCGTCCAGGTGTTCACGTTGCCGGAGAGCAGCTGGCGGATCTGATCGCTCCCCAGAGTCGGCCAGTTCGATGCGGCACCCGTCTGATCGGGCGCGCCGGCGGTAATTCCCTGAGCGGTCTGTAGTGCCGTAAAGACATCGGCCGACACCGCAATGCCGAACACCTGACCGAAGATCTTCTTGCGGGTGAGTGCACTCAACTGGCGCGCAGTGAGGGCGGTCCAATCATCAGTATCTACCTGATCGCTCAGATTCGGTTTCCAGTTGATGTTGGCGCCGACGAACATCTCGGCCTCCGTGTCCGAGAAGCCCATCGTCGCGCGGCGGCAGAACGTATCCAGATAGCTGTTGGCTGCGCCGACCGGGGGAATGGCAACCGGATTCGCCGGGGCGACGGTGTTGTAGTCGCACTCGTCGTCGTTCACCGTCTCCGTCGCGAGACCGCCGTGCGCCGGATCATGACGCGGGAGGTCGTGCGCGGCGAGATTGGTCACCGGCGAGGCTACCGTGCAGTCAAAGGTGTTCGCCGACGCGTCGGCGACGCAGGCACCGCTGAACCGGTCCGAGCGGATGTTCATGAACTCGACGTAGGTGTTGCGCGCCTGCGGCAAGCTCCCATAGAGAGAACCCTCTTTCTCGCGCTTGTGGATCAGGATGTTCTGCCCCTGAAGCGCTGCAGGAACGGGCGCCGCGCTGCCGGCGGTGCAGGTGTACACCTTGTAGTTGCCGCCCTTGACGCCATTGGCGTCGATGTCCTGGTAGACATCGTACGTGCCCGCCTGGCACAGGACGTTCTTGGTGTAATTGACGAGGTCGCTGTCGACGGCGCTCGAGCCGGAGGTGAAGAATTCGAAATTGGTGCCGACGACGACATCGACGGCCGCTTGGTTCAATGCGAAAGCGCCCGGGCTGGCGGCGAGGGCCAGCGCAGCAAGGACGGCGTGACGGATGCGAATCATGGGGACCTCTCGTAATGGTTTTCTAGCGATGGGGGCCCGGCGGCAACCGGCGACCCAGGCTTCGGGTCGCCGGTCGGTCGCTCGGCCGAATATCAGGTCTTCCTAGGCGGCGGCTGCACCGCCCGCGAGGCGGCGGCGGCCGATGCCCACCAAGCCCAGCAGGCCTGAGCCGAACAGCCACACGGCCGCCGGCAGCGGCACGGGGCTCAGCGGGAGCGTTGCTCCCGTGGGCGTGAACGTCAGCGTCGCGCTCGTGGCAGGGGTTCCACCAAATACTTGGTTGAAAACCAACGTGAAGGTGCCGAGCTTCACCGATTGACCGTTGGTGCCCAGTCCCTCGAGGATCATCGTGGACGATGCGGTGCCGTTACCCGGATCGGAGAATGTCTCCGTCGTGTCGCTGAAATTCCCGCCGCCGGCGGCATTTGAGGCTGCCCAGTAGGTATTGGTGCTGCTCGTCTGCACGGAGCCGGTCGTGCTCGATCCGAACGTGTTGCTGGTGCCTCCGGTCGCGAGGTAGCCGTAGGCGAGCTGCAGATTGGTGACCGCGTGGCCCACGGACAGAGTTCCCAGAGGCTCGGAGGCGACGGGTGTCGCGGTCGTGCCGGTTGAGGTGGTCGCAAAGGCAGAGTTGCTTCCGGAGACGGCCCCGCCGACCACGTCCCATACGGCATCATCGTTCGTGTTCTCGAAGATGTTGAGGAAGTTCGAGTTGGTGATGGTCCAAGTCTCGGTGCTGGTAGGCAACGCAGCCGCCTGAATGCCGAGATCGAGCGTCTCGCCGTTGTTACCGAGCGCGGTCCATTCGTTGAGCGTCAGATCACTGCCTGTGCTGTTGCTGACATTGAGGAGACCGTTGGCGTTGGCGGCGCTGGCTGCGAGAGCGAGCGCGACCGCGGCGCCAACCGCCTTGATGTTGAGCTTCATGCAGAAATCCCCTTAAGTCGAAGATGTGTTCAAAAATCGGGGCGGGGCCGAATACGGAATACGGGCCTTCACCGCGGGGGCCAATCTAGTGAGCCCACATTGCAGTCGCGCGTAAGTTCCGTGAAACACTTCCCAGCATGGTGTCAGACACGTGTCATACGAACGTCAGCGACCGTAGCGGACGTCGAAGAGGAACCGATCCTCCCCCAGAGAGACGGGCGAGGATGCCCGCAGCGCATGCGCCCACTCGAGCGTCAGGTCGAGGCCGTGCCAGCTGCTGATCCGGAATCCCGCCCCCCAGCTCGCGAGCTCCTGGCGCGAGATCTGGCCCTGCAGATTGTCGAAGCTGTTGACGGCCGCGCCATCGGTGAAGACCAGCACATAGGCCGCCCCGGGCGGCACATGCAGCAGCTGTGAGAGCGCAATCTGCCGCAGCTCCAGCGTGCCGTACGCGCCGTAGTCGCCGAGCTGATTGGCCTCCAGGTACCCGCGTACCGTGTCCGCGCCGCCCACCGCGAGCTGCTCGTTGCTGACCAGCGCATCCTCGGACGCCTGTCCCTGCAGACTGCCAAAGAGCTCGAGTCCCAGGGGCAGCTTCTGCAGGCGCGTGGCGCCCCCCCTGACGTAGAAATAATCGGGATTTCCCTGATAGCGCTTGTTCGCGAACTCATTCGTGTTGTTGATGAAGCGGCGGACGCCGAAATTGGCGCTCAGGTTGAAATCCGTGGTGCTCTGGCCCTGCGTCAGCGTAGCGGTGTAGCCGACGAGCCAGTTCACATAGTGAACCGGGGTGATCTGATTTGCGGCCGAGGCGAGCTCGATGCTCTCGAGAAAATCCTTGTAGTCGATGCCGAAAGTCAGGTTGTGGACGTAGTCCGCCGCACCGCTCAAGGATTGGATCGCGCGCACGCCGTAGATCTCGCCGTTTCCGATCACGGCGAGCGTGCCGAGCGCGGCCACGTCACTCTTGGAGTTGACGGCGTAGAGCGCCACCGTGGCATCGGTCCAACCGGGAATGCGGAACAGGTAGTTCGCCACCGTCGCCTTCACCTTGGAGGCATCATCGGGCGCTGTCTGGTACTGCAGCGACAGGCTCTGCTGCGCGTCGAACAGGTTGGAGTAGGCCAAGGTCCCGTTCACACGCAACGCGGGAGTGCCCGGGGAGTAGCGGTTGTTGAATTCCAGACTCCCGTGCACCGGCAAGGTGTCCTTCACCTTCAGGTCGATGTCGACGGTTCCGGGCGTGCTCCCGGCCTTCAGCACCGGGACGACGACACGATCCGCCGTGACCCGGTTGAGCTCCGCGAGCTCGCTCTGCAGCGCGGGCACGTTGAGAACCGCACCGGCCGCAACCGCGGGCAGCGCCGCTCGGATCGCGCCGTTGGAGAAATAGCGGGCACCCATCACCCGCACGCGCTCCAGGCGCCCCTCCGTGACGCGCAGACGCACGACGCCTTCCTCGACCTTCTGCTCCGGGATGTCCACGAACACGCTGCCATAGCCCGCGCCGCGATACGCGCGCTCGAGGTTCTGGCGCGCCGCCTCGACGTCGGCGATCGTCTTCTGCGGTCCGAGATACGGATACACCGCACGCTCGATCGCGACGGTCGTCAGAGTCGTGTTGCCGATCACGCGGTACTCGAGAGCTGCGAAGCTTTGCGTGGGTGCGGCGCCTGCCGGGCCCGTTCCGCTCGTAGCCGGCGCGGCCGGCGGCGGGCTCGGCGCACCGGCCTGGCTGTGCGCGACCGCGCTGAACGCACAGGCGGCCAGCAGCAGCGCGGCGCGCGCAGTGGCGCGCGTCGTGCCTGTATCCCCGCCGAAGCTGCCGCCTGAGGCCATCGAGTTGAGTCTCGTCACGCCGTGCTTGCGCTTGCGGCGCCTGTTGTTATTGAGAAGAATCGTCGTCCGTTCGAGTGTTGAAGAGCGTCTTGAAGTACCCTTGGGGCGGGTCGTTGACGGGCGGGTAGGTAAACTGCGGAGCAGCACTTGCTACCCGCCTCGACGTGGCTGCACCCGGCCCCGTGCCGAGGGACAGCGCGCCACTCGGCAGCGCCAGCCGTTCGATGACACAGCCCCGGTCGATCACCACCTGATCCGCGTAGATTACGCGCACCGCAGCCCCGTCGGGCGTCGAGTCTCCGACCTTGAACAGGCGGTCCACCGACTCTCCCGCCGCCCGCAGAATGGCAAATCCCTGCGCAGGGTCGGCGACCGCGACGACGCCGGTGAGGGACCACGCACGCCGCGGACTGGCGACCTGCGCAGGCCGCTCAGGGGTCGCGGGCGCGCCGAAGAGCCGCGCCGCGCGAATCTGCTCGGCCAGCAACCCCGCGCTGCGGCTCGCGCGTGCCTCGGGGTGGCTATACGCGGCGGCGCCGGACGCGGGCGCGCCCCTCGTGAGAGGCAGCAGCGCCGAAGCCGTCGCCACCAGCTGGCAGCAGATCCCCGTGGCGGCGAGAGCGACCACGAGGTTGCGCCCCGC
>Ga0187780_10003460_pt1 | contig 11913 bp, 8 predicted proteins | sample 1015_Q2_SP10_20__FD_132429 | JGI IMG/M metagenome (GOLD analysis project Ga0187780, IMG submission 132429) | Tropical peat soil microbial communities from peatlands in Department of Meta, Colombia - 1015_Q2_SP10_20_MG | ecosystem: Environmental > Terrestrial > Soil > Wetlands > Peat | place...
AGGCGCAGATGAAGGTGCCGGCCGCGGTCATTCCGCCGTCGCCGGGCTCCACACCGCATGCGAGCGAGGAGCCGGCGGCCGAGCAGCCGGAGGAGTCGCTTGAACTGGTCGAAGAACCGGTGGCCGAGGACACGCAGGAACCGGAGCCGCAGGAAATCGAACTGGTGGGCGATGAGATCCGCGCGCTCGATGTCGACGCCATGGAGCTCGATCTCGAGCTCGCCGAATCGGGCGAGGTCGAGGCGCTGCCCGCCGAGGAACTTTGGGAACCCGCTTCAGCGACCGCCCAGGTCTGGGAGGGCGTAACCGCGGCCGAGGACGAGGAGGAGCTCGCCCCGGAGGTCGAGGCCGACGCCCTGGAGCTTGAGCCATTTGAGGAGGTGGAGGTCGAGGACGGCGACGATAGTTCCGAGGACGCGGCGGTCAACGAGGCGGAGGAGGCTTCGCTCGCTTTTGATCAAGGCGCGAACGTTGAACACGTGGTGATCGGCGGCGAACTCTCCGACGTACCCGATACGGCGCTTGAGTTTGACCTGCCCGCCGAGGAATGGGACCGCGTGTTCGTGCCGGACGCCGAAGCGTCCACCCTGCCGCCGCTCGACCCGGCCCTGAGATCCGCGCAGTCCGAGGCGCTGGCGGAGCCGCCCGCGGTCCAGGAGCCCGAAGAGCCTGAAGAGCTGGAAGCGACGGTGCTCGAGCCGGAGGATGACCCGCTCGCGATCACCGATGAGTTCCCGCCGCTCAACGTACCCGCGGACGAGCTGCCGCCGTCGCTCGCCGCAGAGCTGTCGGCCGCGGCTCCGCCGCCGCCTGCACCGCCGACCCCAGCGAGCCCCAGGCCGGTCGCGCGAGCGGTGCCACGCGCCGCGCCGCCGCCGCCGCCGCCCGCCGCACCACTGACCGGAGAAGATTTTGATGCGCTGGTCGCGAACGCTGCCGCTCGCGCCGCCGGAGAGCTCAAGGGCACACCGGTCAGGCGCGAGCCGGCGCCGCCGGCCCGAGCGCAGCCGCCCGCCCCGGTTCCACCGCAGCCGGGGAGCACTCCCGTGCGGCCGCCGGCTGCCAATACCGCGACCGCCACGCCCGCGAGCGCGAGCGCGAGCGCGAGCGCGAGTCCGCGCGCAGCGCGGCGCCCGCCGCCGGCGCCGGCGCCACCGCGGCCGCCGCCTGAAGAGCCAGCGGTGACGCAAGATGCGGTGGAACCGGTCGCGGAGCTCGCTCCGGTGGGGTTCGATGTCACGCACCTGCGCACCATCGGCGGCGGCGCCAGCGAACGACAGTGGCCGCGCGCCCTGCTGATTGCGCTGTTCACGATCCTGCTGGGCGTACAGCTCACGCACTACTGGCGCGAATCGCTGGCCGGCGATCCGAAACTCGGCCCGCCGCTGGTCCGGCTGTACCGCGCCTTTGGGGTCACGCTCGAACCGCACTGGGACGTTTCTGCCTATACGGTCAAGCAATGGGGCGGCGCCGCCGAGGCGCAACCCGGCATGCTGCGACTGCAGGCCAGCATCGTGAATACCGCGTCCAAGGCGCAGCCCTACCCGATGTTGCGGGTCACCATGCTCGATCGGTTTGGCGGCAAGGTCGCGCGCCGCGAATTCACGCCCGCCGAGTATTTACCTGGCAAGCACGCGCCGCCCGGCCTCTTGACCGCGAACGGGCGCGCCGACGCCGATCTCGCGCTCGCCGATCCCGGACAGGAGGCGGTCGGGTTCGAACTCGACGTGTGCCTGGTTCAGGGCGTACTGCGCTGCGCCGGCGAGCGCCGCGAAGCCCACTGATGCGCCTGGCCCAGTTCGACCTGCGCGCGGCACTGGCGCTCGCGCCGATGGCGGGCGTGACCGATCGCCCGTTTCGGCTGCTGTGCCGCCGATTCGGTGCCGCGGTCGCCGCGTCCGAAATGGTCGGCGCCGATCCCGCGTTGTGGCACTCGCAGCGTTCCCGGCTGCGCCGCGATCACACGGGCGAGCCCGAGCCACGCGTCGTGCAGATCGCCGGCGGCGATGTCAAGACCATGGCCGAGGCGGCCGCGCGCGCGGCCGCGGACGGCGCACAGATCGTCGATGTCAACATGGGATGTCCGGCCAAGAAAGTGTGCAACAAGGCGGCCGGTTCGGCGCTGCTGCGCGATGAACAGCAGGTCGCCGCGATACTCGCGGCCACGGTGGATGCGGCCCGCGTACCGGTGACGCTTAAGATTCGCACCGGCTGGGCGCGGCACGCGCGAAATGGCACGCGCATTGCAAGGATCGCGGAGGAGTGCGGCATCGCGGCACTCGCGGTGCACGGGCGCACGCGCGAGGACCGCTTCGAAGGCGTCGCAGAGTACGACACGATCCGCGACATCAAGGCGACGGTCCGCATTCCCGTTTTCGCCAACGGCGACATCGACTCTGGCGCAAAAGCTCGACGAGTTCTCGACTACACGGGCGCCGACGGCGTGATGATCGGTCGCGCAGCGCTCGGCCGGCCGTGGCTGTTTCGCGAAATCGCGAACGCGATGACGCGCGAGACGCAGCTCGCACCTCCTGCGCACGACGAGGTGCGTGATATCATGCTCGCGCACCTGGAGGACTTGTACGCCTTCTACGGCGAGTACACCGGACTTCGGGTGGCGCGCAAGCATTTGGGCTGGTACCGGGACGCCGCGTTCGGCGACGGCGCGGGCCGGCCTCATCGACGGGAAGCAACGAACGCGGACGCAGTAGCCTCCGCTGTCGATTCCGCTCCGGTCGACGCTGCCCGCGCTGCGCTGTTCGCGCAGCTGCGCAGCGTGGAGTCGGCGCCGCGCCAGCTCGAGCTGGCACGCGCGTGGCTCGCGACCGGAACGGCGCTGGCGGCCTAGGCCGCCGATGAAGCACGACCCGTCGGACGGCCCGCCGGAGGGGACCGGGCCGCCGACCGGTCCGGCCTGAGCGAGTCGGCCGGCGAGCGATCGTGCGCCAGGACGCGTGCGGTGGCGGCAACTGCCGAACGGCACGGGGGACGAGCATGCTGAAGAGCAAGAAGATGGCGGATACACGCCGCCCGGTCGCCGCTCGCACTCTGGTGCGCGCCGGGACCAAGGACGTCCCACTGCGCGAGCACACCGAAGTCGTGCTGCATGCGTATTTCGAGAAGCTGAACGGGCACCGGCCGGCGCGCCTGTACGAGCTGGTGCTGCGCGAGGTCGAGGAACCGCTGTTGCGCGCGGTGCTCAGCTACTCCGACGGCAACCAGAGCAAAGCCGCGACCATTCTCGGCATCAACCGCGGCACGCTGCGCAAGAAACTGAAAGAATACGGCCTCGGCGCCTGAGTCGCCGCGGAGCGCAGCTTGGCCCAGTCTGACCCGCACTCCGGCCGCGTGCCGGTACGCCGGGCGCTATTGTCCGTGTCCGACAAGTCGGGCCTCGTGCCCTTGGCGCAGGCGCTGGCCGCGCGCGGCGTCGAGCTGCTCTCGACCGGCGGTACCGCGCGTGCGCTCACTGCGGCCGGACTGCCGGTGACCGAAGTGGCTGCCTACACCGGCTTTCCGGAAATCATGGACGGCCGCGTCAAGACTCTGCACCCGCGCGTGCACGGTGCGCTGCTCGGCCGCTTCGGCGTCGACGATCGGGTCATGGCCGAGCACGGCATCCGCGCGATCGATGTGCTGGTGGTAAACCTGTATCCGTTCGCCGCGACTGTCGCTCGCCCCGGCTGCAGTGAGCAGGAAGCGATCGAGGACATCGACGTGGGCGGCCCCGCCATGCTGCGCGCGGCTGCCAAGAACCACGGCCGGGTCGCGGTGCTGGTCGATCCGGGCGACTATCCGGAGCTGATCGCCGCCCTCGATCGCGGCGGCACCACGATCAGCGAGCGCCGCGCGCTGGCGCAGAAGGCCTACGTGCACACCGCGCGCTATGACGCAGCCATCGCCGCCTGGCTCGCGCGGCGCGACGCGTCCGCGACCTTCCCGGCGGCGCTCGTGCTTGAGTTCGCCAAGCGCAGTGACCTGCGCTACGGAGAGAATCCGCATCAATCGGCAGCGTTCTACGAGGACCCGCTCACCGCCGGCGCCTCGATCGCGAGCGCCGCGCAGCTGCAGGGCAAGGAGCTCTCCTACAACAACATCGCCGATGCTGACACCGCTCTTGAGTGCGTGCGCCAGTGGCAGGATCCAGCGTGCGTGATCGTCAAGCACGCCAATCCCTGCGGTGTCGCGCTCGGCGCCAATGCCACGGACGCTTACCTCGCCGCCTACCGCACCGATCCGAGCGCGGCGTTCGGCGGCATCATCGCCTTCAACCGTCCGCTGGACGCGGCCACCGCGGAGGCGGTGCTGGAGCGGCAGTTTGTCGAGGTGCTGGTGGCACCGGGCGCCTCGACCGAGGCGCGCGCCCAGGCCGCCGCCAAGCCCGGCGTGCGGCTTCTGGTCACCGGGCCGCTCGCGGATGCGACGCCGCCAGCGCGCGAGTATCGCAGCGTGCGCGGCGGCCTGCTGGTCCAGACCCCGGACTCGGCGCTCGCCGGGCGCGAGGGATACCGGGTGGTCACGCGCCGCGCGCCCACCAGCGTCGAGCTCGACGACCTCGAGTTCGCCTGGCGCGTGTGCAAGTTCGTGAAGTCCAACGCCATCGTGTTCGCGCGCGAGCAGGCGACCGTGAGCATCGGCGCGGGCCAGATGAGCCGGATCACCTCCGTGCGCATCGCTGGCATGAAAGCGGCGGAGGCGAGCCTCGCGACATCGGGCGCAGTCATGGCCTCCGATGCGTTCTTCCCGTTCCGCGACGGGCTCGATGCGGCGGCCGGACACGGCATCACCGCGGTCATCCAGCCGGGCGGGTCGGTACGCGATCAGGAGCTGATCGCGGCTGCCGATGAGCACGGACTCGCCATGGTGTTCACCGGCGAGCGCCACTTCCGGCACTGACGTGAACGTCCTGATCGTCGGCGGCGGCGGGCGCGAGCACGCTCTGGCATGGAAAATTGCACAGTCCGCACGCGTCACCCGCGTCTACGTTGCCCCCGGGAATGCCGGAACTGCCGCGGAGCCCAAAGTCGAAAACGTCGCGGTTGCGGCCGAGAACATCGCGGGCCTGGTGGCGTTCGCGCAGCACAACGACATCGCCCTGACAGTGATCGGGCCCGAAGCACCGCTGGTCAAGGGTGTCGTGGATGCGTTCCACGCCGCCGGCCGGCGCTGCTTTGGGCCGACGGCGGCTGCCGCCCGTCTCGAGGGTTCGAAGGCGTTCAGCAAGGCGTTCCTGGCGCGCCACCGCATTCCGACGGCTCGCTACGCGACGTTTACCCGCGACAATTTTGATGCCGATTACGTGCGCGGCCACCCGTTGCCGGTGGTGATCAAGGCGGATGGGCTCGCCGCCGGCAAGGGCGTCGTCATCGCCGACAGCCACGCGGGCGCAGTCGCGACCGTTGAAGCGATGTTTGCCGGCCGCTACGGGGCCGCGGGAAATACCGTGGTGGTCGAGGAATTCCTGGCCGGCGAGGAAGCGAGCTTCATCGTCATGGTCGACGGGCAGCACGTGCTGCCGCTCGCCAGCTCCCAGGATCACAAGCGCCTCCTGGACGGAGATCAGGGCCCCAACACCGGTGGCATGGGCGCCTATTCGCCAGCACCGGTCGTAACACCGGAGGTTCATCGCCGGATCCTGGCCCAGGTCATCGAGCCGACCGTGCGCGCGCTCGCCCGTGATGGCACGGCGTACACGGGATTTCTGTACGCGGGCGTCATGGTTGCGCCGGACGGCACGCCCAACGTGCTTGAGTTCAACTGCCGGCTGGGCGATCCGGAAACGCAACCGATCCTGGCGCGCCTCGACAGCGATCTGGTCGAACTCATCGATGCCGCGCTTGCCGGCCGCCTCGACCAGGTCCAATGCCGCTGGGACGGTCGCGCTGCTGTCGGAGTGGTACTGGCTGCCGCCGGCTATCCGGAATCAGTGCGCACGGGTGATCCGGTGGCGGGACTTGCCGCCGCGGCGCGACTGCCGGGCAAGGTGTTTCATGCAGGCACTGCGCTCAAGGCCGGACGCGTGGTCAGCAGCGGCGGCAGGGTGCTGTGCGCGGTCGGCCTCGCCGACTCGGTCGCCCAGGCGCGTGCCCAGGCGTACGCGCTCATCGACTGCATCGAGCTTGCGGGCGGGCAGTTCCGGCGCGACATCGCCGCGCGCGCGGTCGCGCGCAGCGGCGCCGCCTAGGCCGGCGCCGGCGCGAACGCGAGGCGCACCTCGAGTCCGCCACCCGGGCAGTTGCGGGCGCTGGCGCTACCACCGTGAGCGTTCATCACCCGCGAGGTGATCGCCAGGCCAATGCCGTCACCGCCGCTGTCGCGGCCGCGCGCCTCGGCGACCCGGTGAAATGGCTCGAAGATCCGCTCCAGCTCCTCTTCCGGCACGCCAGGGCCGTGGTCCCGCACCACCACCGCCGCCGGCTCCTCGACCTTGACCGTCACGGTGGTGCCGGCTGCGGTGTAGCGCAGCGCGTTACGCACCACGTTCTCGACGGCACTGGCGAGCAGCGGCGCGTCACCCGCCACCGTGATGCTCTTGGCAGGCAGCGTCCAGTCGACACGCACACCGCGCGGCTGGGCCTCGAAGGCGGCATCGCGCGCGATGCCGTCGACCAGCTCCCCGAGATCGACCGGGTCAAGCACTGCGTCGGGTCCGCGCGCGTCCAGCCGCGCGAGCTTGAGCACCTGGCCGATGAGTGCGTCCAGGCGCTCAGTCTCGGTTTCCAGTCGGTCGAGCTGTGTGCTGATTTCGCCGCCGCCCTGGCGCGCCAGCGCCAGCGCCACGCGCATGCGGGCGAGCGGCGAGCGCAGCTCGTGGGAGATGTCCGCGAGCAGACGCTCCTTGCCTTCTACCAGCGTACGGAGCCGCTGTGCCATGGAGTCGAAGTCCCGCGCCAGCGTGCCCAGTTCATCGCGGCGCCGGGTCAGGTCCGGAGCCACGCGCAGCTCGAGCCGGCCGCCTGCCAGCTGGCGGGTCGCGGCGCCCAGTCCTGCAACCGGGCGGGTGATTGAGCGCGCGAGCCACCAGCTGGCGGCCCCGGTCACGGTGAGAGCCAGCAGTAACACCGCCCAGCGCGCTCCGGGCAGCCCGAGCGGACCAAAAGTCGGACGCCGTCCCATGACGACGAGGCGGTATTCGGTGCCGTCGGCCGCGATCAAAAGCGGCAGCGGCCGTGCGGGCAGCAGGCGCGCGCCCGGCAGCGGCGGCGCCGGTTCGGGAGATCGCAGGCGCCGCTCGACGCGCGGCGGCAGCGGCCGGTCCAGCAGCTCGCCGGCGGGCCCGATGACGTACACCTCGAAGTTGAGGTCGCGGTTGAGCACGCCGCGCAGCCACTGCGCGAGGCCCGCCTGCCCGCCCTCTCCCAGCGCACGCGCGGCTTCGTGACTCAAAACCTCGGGAACCGTCACCGCTTCGTCGGAACGTTCCATGAGCACGAGCGCTGTTACGCCGGCCGCACCGATGACGACCAGCGCGATGGCGGCCCAGAACGACAGCAGGATCCGCGCGTACAGGCTCACGTCGCCGGATCGCCCCCCGGGAGCGTGAGCAGATACCCGGCGCCGCGGATGCCACGAATCTCAGGATCGGTCGGCGGCGACAGTCCGAGCTTGCGCCGCAGGTTGCTCACGTGGGTATCGACACTGCGGTCATAGAGTTCGAGTTTGCGCCCGAGCGCCTGTTCAGTCAGCTGCTCGCGCGACAGCACGCGCCCCGCGGAGCGCATCAGACACTCCAGCACCCGGAATTCGGCGCCGGTGAGCGGTACCGGATTGCCGTGCACGGTGACCCGATGCCGGCCGGAATCGAGCCGCACCGGCCCGAGCGCCAGTGGCTCACCGGTTCCGCCGCGTTCCGCGCCGCGGCGCAGGACCGCGCGCATGCGCGCCACCAGCTCGCGCGGATTGAACGGCTTCGCGAGGTAATCGTCGGCACCGAGCTCGAGACCGACGATGCGATCGACGTCATCACCGCGCGCAGTCAGCATCAGCACCGGCGGACGCTCGTCACGGGCACGGACCGCGCGCAAGACATCCAGGCCGCTCTTGCCCGGCAACATGACATCGAGGATCACGAGATCGGCGTTCTGCGCCGAGATCTTCTGGACCGCCTCCGCGCCATCGTGCTCGACGGTCACGACAAAGCCCTCGTGACCGAGGTATTCGCTCAGCATGGCAGTCAGTTCCCGATCGTCATCGACGATCAGGATGCGGGGCAGGCTCAGGATTCCGGTCGTCATAGCGAGATGGTAGCCCCACCCGCGATCCTGTCACGAGGGGGACCATCGCTTGACGTAACTTTTCCGGAAAATCGCGACTCAGGCGCTCGATTCGAGCACGACGTGCTCGGCCACCTGGGCAGTCGCCATTTGAAACAGCGCTGCCTGATCCAGCAGGTCCTTGAGCGGCGCCGCCCGGCCGGCGGCGAAGCCCTGCACGTAGTCGACGCCTAACGATGCCACCTCACCCCAGGCTGCCGTGCTCTCAATGTGCTCGGCCACGGTCTTGAGCTTGAGGCTCTGCGCCAGCTGCACGATCAGCCGGATCAAAGCCGGTGCGCGCGGGTTGCTGCCCAGATCGCGCACGAACGCGCCGTCGATCTTCAGAAACTGCACCGGCAGGTCCTTGAGGTGTTCGAGCGAGCTGAACCCGGTGCCGAAGTCATCGAGCGCCACCTTGGCGCCCATGCGATTGACCGCGTGCACCAGGGCAGCAGCCGCTTCCAGCTGCTGGCTGGCCACGCTCTCGGTAATTTCGATCAGCAGCCGGTCGGGGGGCAAGCCGCTGCCGGCGACCGCCTGCTCGAGATAGGTAACGAAGCTGGGATCGGCGACCGACGGTCCGGAGACGTTCACGGCGACGAATGCGAAATGCTCGAGAAACGCGTTCACGTGCTCCGACAGCATGCGCAAGGTCGCATCGATCACGATGCGGTCGAACTGCGGCAGCAGCTGATAGCGGTGTGCCGCAGACATGAAATCATCCGGCATCAGGATGCGCCCGTCGCGCCGCTGCAGCCGCGACAGCACTTCAAGGCCGATCGGGCCGCCGCCGGCCTGGGTCGGGTGGATGCCCTGCGCGAACAGCACCACGCCGCGATTTTCAATCGCGGAGCTCAGCTCGCGCACGATCGCCAGGTCTTCGTGGCGCTGGACCAGGCTTTCGTCCGAGGCGGTGAATACCTCGACGCGGTTGCGACCGCGATCCTTGGCGGCCTTGCAGGCGATCTCGGCCGCCGCCAGCGTATGGGCCGGGTCGATGTCGGGATCAAAAGGCGCCATACCGACCGACAGCGAGACGCGCACCGGCTGGCCGCCCGCTGGCGGCTGCCAGCGTTCGACTTGGGCACGCAGCGACTCGGCGCACTGGCGCGCTTCGCGCTCGCCGGTCGCCGGCACGAACGCCGCGAACTGGTCGCCGCCCAGGCGACCGACCAGCGCCGGCGCCGGCAGGCGCGCAGCGGTCAGCCGGCCAACCCAGCCCAGGAGTGCGTCACCAACCCGAAATCCGTGGTGCAGGTTGACCAGGTGCAGGCGGTCGACGTTGAGATACAGCATCCAGTCGCGCCCGGACGCCTCGTGGCGCGCCACGCGGTGTTCGAGTTCGCTCTGAAATGCCGGACGAGTCAGCGTGCCGGTCAGCGCGTCCACCCGCTGGCGCAGCGGCAGCATGACTTCCTGGCCGACGCGCGCCAGGCGCGCGCGCAGCTGGCCCGGGAAGGCCGGATGACTGGCATCGCGCAACGCAGCGAACACGCCGACCGCGTGGCCGGTCTCGTCCAGCAGCGGCGTGCAGGCGACGCGGCAGGTCGGCGCGCCCTGGCGTGCCCCCGGCGTCTCGTTGAACAGTAGCGGCTCACGCTTGACGGTAGTCCAGTTGAGCAGTGGCGCCTCAAGCGATTCCCAGACATTCGCGACCGATGCCGGCGGCGGAGCTGGCACCCAGATTCGACGCGCCGGATCGCGCAGGGCAACTACCACCGCCGCGGCGCCCCATTCGCGTTTAAGGTCGATCAGGCACTCGCGCATGGTGTCGATCGGCTCGCTGGATTCACCGGCGCCCGGCTCGGCGAGAGCTTTCCCGGCCTGGCGCGTGGCGTCGATCTCGCGCCCGATCAGGGACAACACCGGCTTGAGGATCTGCTCCAGTGGCTTGAGCCGTTCCTCGCCGGCCGAAGTCGCGCCGTCGCGGACCAGCACCATGAGCGCGCCCATGCGCTCGCCGCTGTCATCAAGAGCAAAGCCCGCGAGCAGTTCGCCGCCAGGCAACGGCTGGGCGGCGGCCCGAGGTGGACTTTCGGTGCGTAGCAAAAGCGCGGCCAGCGCTTTGACGCCCACGTCCACTTCGGGACGAGCGAGTGCATCAGAGGTGTAGTGAACTTTGGCGGTCGGGTCGGCGACGGCGATCCCTAGGCCGCGCGGTAGCAGGCGTCGCAGCAGGTCCTCGAAAACGGCGAAGCGCTGCGCCGCGTTCTCTGGGCCGTCGTCCGTGGCCACACGCGCCCCTTCTCGTCAGGTGGGATAAAACCCAGTGGATAACGTTGCCGTTTGGCGACGGTCTCCGCTGCGACCTGTTTCACGGAAGGAACAGGCTGTGCCGCGGAGTGCGGTGCCCGTCACAACCCGCTTTGGGCTCAAACTCCCACGGCGCGGGCGTGCTCGACGTAGCGCCAAAGGTACCAGGCGGCGACGGTCCGGTGCGGCGCCCAGCGTTCGCCGAACTCGGCCAGCCAGCGCGGCTTGGGCTGGCGGCGCTTGCCGTACAGGAGCCGGAAGCCCTCCCGGATGCCGAAATCGTCGACCGGCAGCACGTCCGGGCGCCCGAGAGTGAATATCAACAGCATCTGCGCGGTCCAGGGGCCCACGCCATGCAGCTCGGTCAGGCGTGACACGATTTCCAAGTCGTCCATGCCGCCGATCGCCGCCAGTGTCGGCACCGTGCCGTCCGCTACGCCGGCGGCGAGGTTCCTGAACGCTGCGATCTTGGCGCGCGACAGCCCGACCTTGCGCAGGTCGGCGAACGGCGTCGCGAGCAGCTCATCCGGGTCCGGGTAGCGTGCGCGCCCGTTGCTGCGGTAGAGCGCCTGGAATCGTCCCAAGATCGCTTTTGCAGCTACCCCGTGCAGCTGCTGATGCCCGATCGAGGACAGTAGCGAGTGAAACGGCGACAGCCCGCTTGGCGCCAACGTGCACGGGCCGATGGTCCGGATCGCATGCCGCAGGCGCTCGTCGCGCCGTTTTAGGGTCCGGATCGCCTGCTCGTGCACCCGCCGCCGGCCGTCCTAGCGTTTCATCGACTCGAAAAAGTCGACGTTGGTCTTGGTGTCCTTCATCTTCTCGATCAGAAACTCGATCGCCGCCAGCTCGTCCATCGGGTGGACCAGCTTTCTCAGGATCCACATCTTCTGCAGCTCGTCCGGAGCCGTGATCAGCTCCTCGCGCCGGGTTCCGGACCGGTTGATATTGACCGCCGGGAATATTCGCTTCTCGGAGATGCGCCGGTCGAGGTGGATCTCGGAATTGCCGGTACCCTTGAACTCCTCGTAGATCACGTCGTCCATGCGCGACCCGGTGTCGATCAGGGCGGTGGCGATGATGGTCAGCGAGCCGCCCTCCTCGACGTTGCGGGCGGCACCGAAGAAGCGCTTCGGCCGCTGCAGGGCGTTGGCGTCGACACCGCCGGTGAGCACCTTGCCGGAACTGGGCACGACCGTGTTGTAGGCGCGCGCCAGGCGGGTGATCGAATCGAGCAGGATCACCACGTCGCGCTTGTGCTCGACCAGTCGTTTGGCTTTCTCGATCACCATCTCCGCCACCTGCACGTGGCGGCTGGCGGGCTCGTCGAAGGTCGAAGCGACCACCTCGCCGGTGACCGTACGCGACATCTCGGTCACTTCTTCCGGCCGCTCGTCGACCAGGA
>Ga0187780_10003461_pt1 | contig 11911 bp, 11 predicted proteins | sample 1015_Q2_SP10_20__FD_132429 | JGI IMG/M metagenome (GOLD analysis project Ga0187780, IMG submission 132429) | Tropical peat soil microbial communities from peatlands in Department of Meta, Colombia - 1015_Q2_SP10_20_MG | ecosystem: Environmental > Terrestrial > Soil > Wetlands > Peat | place...
ATCTCCCGGCTGGAGGACAGCACTCAGTGAATCTCCTCCCCACAACCCCTGCTTGCTTCCGACCACTGACCCGTCGGCTCGAATTACGAAAACTCCTTTCTTTTCCGCGAGCGTAGTAGGTCCTCCGGATTGGCTCAGATACCACTTGGCGCTCTTGCCCGGCCGGTACGAAACAGCAGTTGGATTGAAGACCTGGCCCGTGACCATCACATAGCTCGGTCGTTTCGGAATCAGAATCGTGTCGCCGGCCCGAACTTCAATATCTGCAGCGGTGCTTTTCCAGCGTTCTATTTTTGAGGAGATGCGGATATCGACGCGTCCAACCGGAGGATTGGTGCTGAGTTGCGTGAGCGTCGTCTGGTACTGCGCCAACGCAGCATCCCGTGCTTTCTTCTCTTTAGGGTCCGTCGTCGGCAACAGATCGAGATTGCTCTCCTCGTTTTTGACTCGGAGGATCAGCTCATTTCGTTCTTTCCCTTCCAATTCGCGCACCTGCGCCCTTTGCAGGATCGCCCCATAGGGATAAGCACTCGGCTCGAATCCGCCTGCTCGCTCCAAAATGGAGCTCAGCCGCTCGCCAGGACGAATGCCGTATGTCCCAGGGTGCGCAACCTCGCCCTTGACGGTGATGGATGCGCCGAGGTCATTCCAGCCGGGGAGCTGCCGCACGGTTACGACGTCTCCGTTGTGCAGAAAAACATTTGCTTTCGGATCGCCGCTCAATGCTGCTGCAATCTCCACAGGCTCATGTCGCCCGTTCAGCTTCTCGGCTCCCTCCCATTGGTAGTGGGTTACGTCGCCGGCTTCTGTATCTGCGCTGGGCGTTAGGCCGCCTCCCACGCGAATCAGGTCCGCTACTGTCATATTCGTGGTCAGCGGGTACCGGCCTGGTTTTCCCACTTCACCTTGAACGTAGACCGTCGCCGGCTCTGTCGCGTCCGGATTTTGATGAACAAGTACGCGGTCTCTCGGAGCAAGAAGGATGTTTTCAGTTGGGTCTCCTGCAATCGCCTGGCTCAAGCTCACGCTGAAAATCTTCAGCTTGCCGTCCGGAAGGTAACGGAAAACCTGCGCATCTCCTCTCTCTGCGTCCTGCGCGAGACCTCCGGCCAAATGAACAGCGTCGCTCAGATGAATCTGCCCGGATGTTTGGTACGTCCCTGGGTTGCGGACGTCGCCGGCAACGGAGACCACCGGCGGATTCTCAAAGTCGAACCTGCTGAAGATCCGGACCGTGTCCATCGGGTGAAGGACCGGCGCCTGGGCAGGGTTCGCAAATGCGTCTGCCAGGTCGAAGCTCTCTACGCTCGGACGAAAATCAGGCGCGTTCAACCGGATGATTTCCGCGTACTGAATGGCCGGCTCAGGCAGCAGGTCTTTGTAGGAAGCGATCACGTCGGTCACCCGCATGTCGGCGTGATAGGAATATCGGCCCGGCCGAATCACGTGCCCTTCGAGGTAGACCGCATTCTCGTTGTAAGGAGCGATGGGAAACATGCGGACTCGATCTCCGTCGTGAATCTCAAACGCGGCAAGTTTCTTTGCTGCCTCATTTGCGTCTCCTCCATCCGGAACGTCCACGCTGACCATCGTTTCCTTTTCATGAGAGATCGTCCGCTGGACTTCGATGTGCTGTAATGCCGCAGTTGGAAGGAGTCCACCCGCCAGTTCGAGAACGCTGGCTAGATCCTTCTCGTCTCTTAATTCGTAAATCGCGGGACGGCGGACCATGCCTTCAACGGTTACTTGTGGTCCGATAGGGGGAACGAGCACGGTATCTCCGTTGTCGAGACGCTCGATGCCCGATTTCACTCCGTGGAGAAGCAGGTCGTATAAATCAACGTCCTGCACCAGTTGGTTGCCGCGATAGTGCCTGACAATGCGAAGCGATCCTCGTGGCGTGGGTCCGCCGGCGACGAATAGCGCATTCAACGGAGTGGAAAGGGAGCTGATGTCGTACGCACCAGGGTTGACGACATCACCCACGACGTAAACTCGAATGGTTCGCAGCCGGGCGAGAGAGACATCCGCGGACACGTCGCGGAATTGATTTCTGAGCACTTGCTGCAAGTTTTGTTGGACGTCAGCCAGGTTCTTCCCGCTTACAAGAACCGGTCCAACCTCAGGCAGGCTCACCCGGCCTTCTCGATCCACGGTGCGATACAAGCGCTGCGAAACGCTGCCCCAAAGGTCGATCGCCAGCCCATCGCCGGGGCCGACTATGTAATCCGGTCCAGCGGGAAGGTCCATCGGAATTAGCTCGGGATCGCGTGTCCCGTTTTCGAAAACGCTAATTCCAAATCGTGTGGGTGTACTCGGATACGGCGCGGCTTGTACGTACATGTCGTAGAGTGACGGAACGTCGCCATAAGGATTGGCAGCGCGAGTCATTTCCACTGGCTGCATCAACGCAGGGTTCCAATGTCCGCTGTTTGTTGTCACCCGCTGTGAGGCGCTGGGCATTCTGCTGCCGATTCCATTCTCATCGGTTGTCGTCGCGGAGCTGGTTCCTCCCGAAGTTGCAGCGACACCGTTCATCATGAAAGATGTCGATTGCCCGTCCGGGTCATTCGCGCCTGCCTGCGGCACGAGCGGACCGAACGAATTCACTCCGGCATCTTCGAGAGGCTGCCCGTCATAGACCGTTCCTGTCGAAACTTGGGTAAAGGCCCCGGGGAAAAACCCGCCGTTTTGCATCAGCTGGGCCCGCTCCAAAGGCGGACCACTTTCGTGCGAGGGATTTTGAGGGACCGGCTGATTGGGAACGGCTCCGGAAGGAGGCACTCCCGGCTGTATCTGCGACCCAGGATTTTGGACCTGCGATGGAGACGTCTGGTGGGCGTTGCAGTTCCTTTCTTGCTGCGGATCGCAGGCGCTCGCGGCCTCCAGGTTCCGTGTTCGCTGCCGTGCTGCTGAAAGTTGCTCTTCTTGGTCTTGTGCCAGCCATTTGACGCGCTCCTGGACGAGCAACTCCTGTTCCTTGCCTATGGCGGAATCTGGATTCACTTTCGGCACCAAGTAGCCGTAACGCTGAAGCAGCAGCGTCGCGATTGATCGAAAATGCACATCGGTTTCGAGACGATCGAAAATGGCGTCTTCTGTTAGGTCGGCCTCACCGATAATCTGCCCGTGGTCGGTGGCATCCTTCGCCACCCAGCGTTTCAACTCCACGATCAGGCCGGCATCTGTCACGAGCACCGCCTTGATATCCGCGGCAGACGCCGCAACCAAACTCATGTTGTCCTGGCCCAGCTCGGAAGGCGCCATTTGCGCGTTGCGCTGCTGATCTTGAGCCCCGGCGGTAAGACAGATGAACGAGACAAGGGGCAGAGCACAGCAGAGTGAAAGGAAAAGTTGTTTGGCTGTTCCGGTGCGAGTGAATTTCGTCGCAAGTTTCTCGGAGTTCATTGGATCCTCACGGTTGGCTGAACCTTGCCCCGAAGCGCTTGCAGCACGCCTGCCTCCGACGCCTCGATCTGATTCGATTGGACCCGCAGAGAAGCCCAATAGAACACGGTGCTGTTCCGTTCGGCAGAAATCGCGATGATCTTGATTTGCGGATGATTCTGAAGAATTGACTCGCAGACAGCGGACAGTCGATCGGACGTCTCAAGTGCCACAATCAGGAAATCCGGATTGGTTCCTTCGACGGCGGAAGGTATCTCCGACTCGTTCTGTACCTCGCCCACGATCTCAATGTCCGGCTGGTCGGAAATTGTTGCCACGACAAGTTCGCGAATCAGCCTGGGTCGGTTGGCGACGAGAACTCGAATTGCCTTCATGGGGCTCTCCGCGATCACTTGGAAAGTATCGGGAAAGCCGGACCGGAGCGACAGGTTCAAAAAGGTTGGAAGGAAACGGTCCCTGTTTGGTCTAGTGCGGAGAGAAAACGTCCTGCGAATAATGGTACTTTGAAGTTTGGAAGGTCCCAATTGTACCTAATAAAGCGCAGCTTGCTTTTTTGTATGTGAGTTGACGGCTTGAAATTGGCATGCTTCGAGAATCCCAAGGCGGTTTGACGCGCCAACCTTCCGCAGAATCCGATGAACATGGTTCTTAATTGTCTGCTCTGAAAGGCTTAGCTGGCTGGCAATCTCCTTGTTGCTTAGTCCTTCGTTGATCATGGGGATGAGTTGCCGTTCGCGCCGCGTCAACCCCAATTTAGTGCGATGTATGTTGTTGGGTAAGTCCCAATTGTGTTTTGCAATAAGATCAAAGAGGATTCGAGCGTAGGAAGGGGGACACACAGCTTGCCCTTGAGCTACCGTTTGTATCGTCGACACAACCTCCGCGGCAGACGCTTCCTGCAGGACATATCCCAACACCCCGTGCCGAACCGCGGCAAGGAAGTGATCTTGGTCCTCCTGCATTGCGACCAACACGCACCTAGTCAATCGCTTGCAATCACCTGAATTTGGAGATAACAACCGGTTTTCCAAAAGGAATTCCAGCGAGTCGAGAACGAGCACATCTGTGCGCGATTGGAGAGATTCTTCGTCTGCCCCAAAACCGATTACCTGCGCCTCCGAGACCTCAAAGTCTGTCTTCTTCGCGAGAAGACGCGCGATCGATTCTCTTAGAAGACGATTACAGCAGGCTACTAGGACTCTCGAACTATTTCCCACGACTCCGACCTCAGTACTTTTCCTAAATCACACTTTTGGTACCCGGGGCCTGAGAGATGAAATGGATACATCATTGGAACCGTCCGTGCAAGTACTAATATGCAATATTTAAGAAGATTAATTATGTGAATCGGTTGCATCACTAACAGGTTGGGTTTCCTTCGATTTGCGGGTCTATTTCGTGAAGCCAATCCACCGCCCGAATGCCACGACGAAGATCCAGAGCACGAGGGAACATGCTCCTGCGAATCTCGCTGCACGCGGAAGGCGTGAGTCTCGGTCCCAGCTCGCAACATTACGGAATGTCCAGAACTCGAAGACAGCCGTGTTAATGCCCGCGAGCAGCAAGACGAGCATCTTCATGCGGAAAGGAAAGTTGTGGTAGTACTTCGTGGCATTCGAACTGAATAGCAGGAAACCTGCGATTGCCGCGATTCCGAAGCCGGATCTCGTCCACGGCATCACCTCATTGTAAATTTCCCTCACAGTGCGGTCGCGGCCAGTGAAACCGAGCAACCGGAAATCGAACATCGAGATCGACCCGACGACAATCAGGATCGCCAGGACGTGGATCGTCTCGATCGTCGGAAACAACCATGTGGACTCGCGAATTTCGGCGGCAGTATGCGTACTTTCAAGCCACTTACAGATTTCAGGAATGAGCATTAGGGTCCGTTTTCTGGAGAAATTGGTCTAGCCAGAAGGCGCTAGTGAGGCGCAGAGTTGGCCTCGCACACAATGCGGCGCTTCCTAGGAAGTTCGTCATACATAGGCAATCCATCGGCCCGCGGCCACGATTGCGATCCAGAGCAGGAGGGAGACGAAGCCCAACAATGTGGCGGTAGTCTTTCGCGATTCCCAATACGTCGCGTTCGTGCGCGTCCGGCGCTGCACGATCCATGTGATAATGGCCACGATCGCCAACATCAACATCTTCGCTCGGAAAGCTATGTTGAGGAGTTCGCGCTCCGGCTCGCCGATAATGAGGACTACTCCCGTCGCGATGAGCACGATCAACGCGCGCCATACCCAGGGCACAAACCTGCTCACCATGTAAGAAACTGGTTGTTGCCGCCCCGCGAGCCCCATCAATCTCAAATCAAGCATTGCCATTGACGCCAGCACGATCGACACCGTGAGGATGTGCACCGTCTGGACGGCAGGGATAATCCACAAAATCGTCTGTATCTTCAGGCTCAGGGGCGTATTCGAGAGCCAGTCGCAAAATGCCTGCACCATAATCGTCCTTGGATAATTGCGAGTCGCATACTACTCCGGCTGCGTGCCTCCTGTCGAATGGATTAAAGGTCTCCATTCCCGTGCTCCTGCGGCGTTGACGTGGAAAGAAAAGCTTCGTAAAGTGGCACGCATCGACGGGGAGATGCCGCGGAAATGCGCGGCTTACAATCATCATGGAGGCCAAAATGATCCGATCCAAGAGCGGACTTGCCGCAAGTATTGCGCTCGCACTCAGTCTTGCTGCACTGCCGCTTACCGCGCAGGCGCAGGAGAAGACGGCGCCGCCCGTGTTTCCTGAGGGTGCGCTGGCTCCGGACAACCTTGCGAAGCCGCGGCCGAAGCCTCCGTTCAATCTGACGGGCACGTGGACGGTCGATCTGAGCGCCGGGTTCAGCTCTTTCATGTTCGGCCCGCCATATCCGAAATTTCTTCCGGCCGCACAGGCTGCTTACGACGAATCCAAGAAATACGCGGCTGAGCACAAGCCCTACCGCGACGACATCGGTCACTGTTATCCCGCCGGCATGCCCATGATCATGACCCGGGTCTGGCCGATCGCGATGATTCAACTACCGACAGCGATCTACATGGTCAGCGGTTTCGAAAATGCGCTCCGCGTTATCTATATGGATGGTAGGCCGCATACGGATCCGGATATTGTCGTGCGCTCCTTCAATGGAGATTCAATCGGGCATTGGGAAGGGGACACGCTCGTCGTCGATACGACGAGCATGATCAGCGATCACCACTGGATCGATTCGGGCCTGCCCCTCAGCGAAGACTTTCACATGATCGAGCGGATGCGCCTGCTCAACGGCGGGAAGACGCTCGAAATCAAATACTCACTCTTCGATCCGAAGAATTGGGAAGGGGAATGGACCAGTACGAAACACTGGATTCGCGTGGATGATACGGACATCACCGAGGTCGAGTGCACACCCGACCTCAATCAGCATCTTCTAAGCACGCACTAGTAAGGCGATCCCGAGCTAGGCTGCTTGGGCTGGGCGCGATATGCAGGATCGCCTAGAACTGTGCCGTCGGGAAGTTTCACGGAAATGAACATGCCGCCCTTGTCGCCGTTCCTCAAGGGGTGAATCAGAATCGTGACTTTGTCACCGGGCTTCAGGGTCGAGGACTTCCAGCCCTGCTTGGCAAGGTTATTCGGGCTGTTGCACTCCACGCTCCACCTATCCGACCCGCCGCTGTCGTTCGGGACCTCGATTTCGATCCAGCTGTGAGGATTGCTCCACTCGAATTGCACGATCGTGCCGGTCAAAGGGATTTGCTTGTCGTGGTCAAACATCGCGCCCGAGTGATGTGCCGATGCTGTTCCGGCACTCAGAAGCAGAATCACGCCAAGGCATGCAATCAGAGAAATCTTCATTTCTTGCCTCCACCCCCAGAATCGCCTGTCATATCAATCCGTCACTGCTGTTGCTTCGAGGCCTGGCGGAACGCTTCCTCGTCCAGCACTTGCCCATCCGCCCGGGTAAGGGAAATGAAAAGGCCGCCCTTCTCGCCGCTCCGCAGCGGCCAGAACTCGACCGTGATCTTGTCGCCTGGCTTAAGGCTGCTTGATTTCCAGCCCTGACGGGAAAGATTGTTCGGGCTGTTGCACTCCAGGCTCCAGTGATCTGTTCCACCATTCGCGTTCGGCACGTCGATTTCAATCCAGCTATGCGGATTGGTCCATTGGAACTGTGTGACGACAGCAACCGTCGTGATTTTCTTGGAACGGTCGAACATTGCGAAGGAATGATGCGCGTAGATCGGACCTGCGGAGAAAAGCGCAGCTGCGGCCAGACACGCCGCCAGAATCCTCTTCATCACGGCCCCCAAACCTTGCCCCGCCAGCTTCTATGTTGCTTCGCCCTGAACCCGATGGGCGCCACCCGCTGGACGTGTGAATACTATAATATGCGCCAAGACAGAAAGTCATCTTTGATGCAAAATGTTTGCCGTCATCCGGGCGGGGCATTGGCGTCATGAATTGCAGACGGGGGAACTCATGAGATCTTGGCTCGCATTTCTCGCAGCGTCGTTTGCGTTTGTAGGCCTCGGAACTGCGTCTCACGCTCAGACAGCAAATGCTTCTGCGAAAACGGGTGCCTCCTATTCCTCGCTCGAATCTTTGCCGGATTGGCGCGGTATCTGGACACCAAACTTCCCGAAGCCCGGCGATCCCGCCCCCGAGCAGCCATCCTTGACTCCCGCATCAGCCGCCGAGTTGAAGGCTGTCGAAGACGCAGAGGCAAGGAATGACGAGCCTGCAACCGAGAGCGCAAACTGCCTTCCTCCTGGCATGCCGACCATCATGTTTCAGCCCTACGATCTCGAATTTCTCTTCACACCTGGGCGCGTGACGATTATCCAGGAAGCCTACATGCAGGTTCGCCGCGTCTATACCGACGGACGCGGTCATCCGGCCAACCTCGATCCTACTTTTAACGGCCACTCGATCGGGCACTGGGAGGGAGATACTTTGGTGATCGACACAGTCGGCTTGGGCCACCGCACGCCCCTCGGCTTCAATCGCCTCAATCACGGGCCCAATCTCCATGTTGTCGAACGCATTCATCTGACCTCGCCGGATACGATGGAAGTCGCGATGACGCTGACCGACCCGGACGCCCTTCAGAAACCCTGGCACATCGTTCGAACTTTCCATCGCCACCGAGACCTGGACCAGCTCGAGTTCATTTGCGAGGAGAACAATCGCAACCCGATCGATAAGACAGGCCGCGTTTCGACGGTTCTCGGCAAGTGACGCTGTTGGTTCTTTCTCCCGTGCGATGAACTTCAAGGAGATTTGGGAATGCTGGAAGGCGTTTCGTCGAATCTGCCGATAAGAACAGCCGTAAGGGACAAAGGAGCGCCCGTCACTCATGTCTCGGCTGATATTTGCGTGGTTGGCGCGGGGATCTCGGGCGTCTCCGCAGCCATTGAGGCAGCGCGCCTCGGACGGCGCGTGCTGATCGTTGATGGCCAGCCCGCGCTGGGCGGCCAGGCAGTGAACTCCATCATCGGCACCTTTTGCGGGCTGTTCTCGAACCTCCCGAATCCTCGGCAATTGACGCATGGCATTGCGGACGACATTTTGCGCGACCTCGGGCCGCAGAAAGGCGTCGCGCAGATTCGCGGCACGATGACGGTCACCGTCTATTACGACGAGGTGGCATTGAGCCGGTGGGTGGAAAAAACGATCCAAGCCGCAGGAGTGAAAGTAGTTGTTGGTGCGATCCTTCGTGAAGTGAAGTTCAAGAACCGGCGCATTACGGAGCTTTCACTCGCGACTCGCTACGGCGATCTCACCGTCACTGCGGACGGATTTGTGGACGCGACAGGAGATGCAGCGCTCGTATGGCAGGCAGGGCTACCTTGCTATCAGCCAGATCTCCCGATCTATGGCACGCAGGTTGTGGTGCTTGAGAATCTGAATGAGGAGTTCAAGCCAACACCGGGGGACTATAGCGAGCGGTTGCGCCAAAAGGCTAGGGAATATGGCCTCGTGCGGCAGGATGGATTCGCGTTTTTCTTCCCCGGGCGCGGCACCGCCGTCATCAACATGACTCACGTGCAGACACCCCTTGATCCGCTTGGCGCTAGCGAGAAGGCTCTGGAAGGCAAGGAGCAGGCCGATCGCGTAGTCGGCTTCCTGAAGAAGGAATTTCCCAAAGCGTTCGCCGATGCTCGCGTTCGCGCCTACGGTCTGCCGGGGATTCGGCAGACGCGCTGGATCGTCGGTCAGCATCAACTGACGGCGGATGAAGTTCGCGCTGGAACGCGTTTTGAAGATGCAGTGGCCCGCACGGCTTGGCCCATCGAATTGCACGGCCAGCCCGAGGGTTATGTTTGGGAGCCGTTTGACGGAAATCACGTGCACTACGTTCCGCTGCGAAGCATGATTCCTCGCGATGCCGACAACGTGCTCGCCACGGGCCGCTGCATCGATGGCGACGCAGCCGCCCTATCGAGCGTTCGCGTGATGGGCCCCTGCATCGCAATGGGAGCCGCCGCGGCGCACGCCCTTGATTTGGCGGGCGGTGGAAACGTGCAGAAAATCGACATCGCGGCACTGCGAAAGCGGCTCGCGCAGAATCTCGAAGGCTGACCGGACTTGCATCGAAATGAAACTGACCGACTCGGAAAAGTCGATGCTCGATGGCAACGCGGGAGCCGCCACTCAGAAAGCAATGGAGTTGCTCGTCCGCTACGGCGAGGCACTCGGCGCGGAACGTCTCGTTGATACGAACAATGTCTGCGGAGCCGTAACCGCGCCCACGCCTCTGAAGCTGGAGCTGGCAAAGAAGAAGGGGACGGACTACGCTCTCAAAGCAGGTTTCTCGGAGATGAACCTCGACAGCAGGGAAGTCGTCGATGTTCCGCGCGTCAAGGTCTACACATGCCAGTTGATTCAGAATTTCGGCCCGGACACTGCGTCGCTCCATGACGGCTCGCGCGAGATACTCGATTTTCAGAAGCAGTCGGACAGTTTCTTCGGCTCGCGCGGCATACACATTATGGCGACTTGCACTCCCTACCAGGTCGGCAACGTCCCCGTGAAGGGCGAGCACTGCGCCTGGATGGAGTCCTCGGCGGTTGTGTACTGCAACTCCGTGCTCGGCGCCCGCACGAATACAGAGGGAATCGAAAGCACCGGCGCCGCCAGCCTGACGGGAAAGATTCCGTATTGGGGTTTTCACACGCCTGAATATAGGTACGGCACTCATCTCGTCGATGTCGAAGTGGCCGTCGAGAGCATGATGGATTGGGGGCTGCTCGGATACTGGGTCGGAGAGATCGTGCAGGACCAGATTCCCGTGCTCCGCGGCAAACTGTCGAAGCCGGAACTGATCAAGCTGAAGCACTTTGGCGCTGCCGCATCATCGTCGGGCGGCGTGGAGATGTACCACATTCCGGGCCTGACGCCCGAAGCTCCTTCTCTCGAGGCTGCGTTTGGGACGCGCAAGCCGATACAGACTCTGAAGTACGGCAAGGCAGAGCGAAAGATCGCCTACGACAACCTGAACTCCACGGCGAAGGACCGAAAAATCGATTTCATCATGCTGGGCTGCCCGCACGATTCGATCGAACAGGTTTGGCAAGCGGCGCGGCAGCTGGAAGGCAAACACATCCATTCCGGCACGGAACTGTGGATTCACACTCCCCGTGCGCTGCGTGAACTGGCCGATCGTAACGGCTACACGAAAATCGTGGAAGACGCCGGCGGTCACATTCTCAGCGATTCGTGCCCCGCCATCTCGCGCGTGATGCCTCGCGGGACAAGGGTCGTCGCCACGGACTCGGCGAAGCAGGCCCACTATTTGCCCGCAATCATGGGAATACAGATGTGGTTTGGATCGCTCGATGACTGTATCAACGCTGCGCTGACCGGTGAGTGGTCCGGGCGCCTGGAGTAAGCGATGATTGTCTTGCATGGACGCAAAGTCGTGGGAGGTTCGGTTCAGGGTGAGGCCTTGGTCACCAAGGAAACAATCTCAGGCTGGGGCGGGATTGATCCTCAGACGGGCACTGTGATCGAGATGCGGCACGAACTGCGCGGCAAGAGTTTCAAGGACAGGATTCTCGTCTTCCCCGGAGCCAAGGGATCTTCCGGTTGGTCCGGTTTCTTTCATCGCGCGCGCCTCGCGGGCGCTGCGCCCAAGGGGCTCATCTTCAATCGCATGACCACCAAGATCGCTCTTGGAGCAGTTGTCATGCACGCGCCGGCGATCACCGAACTCGATCAGGACCCGCTGGGCGTGATTGAAACAGGCGACTGGGTGGAAATCGATGCCGACAAGGGCATCGTGAAGGTCACGAAGAAGAGCCAATGACCGAGGGGCTAACGGTAATGCCCGACCGCCCAGTGATCGACGTATCGGAAATCATCGAGAATCAGAAGCTCACTCCGTTCATTGTCGGCCTCGTCGCGATTTCAGGGCTCGTCACTTTCTTCGACGGGTTCGACATCAACGCGATCTCTTTCGTTGCGCCTGAGATCTCCAAGGCGCTTCACCTGAATAGCATCATGATGGGCAAGA
>Ga0187780_10003464_pt1 | contig 11910 bp, 11 predicted proteins | sample 1015_Q2_SP10_20__FD_132429 | JGI IMG/M metagenome (GOLD analysis project Ga0187780, IMG submission 132429) | Tropical peat soil microbial communities from peatlands in Department of Meta, Colombia - 1015_Q2_SP10_20_MG | ecosystem: Environmental > Terrestrial > Soil > Wetlands > Peat | place...
GCCCGCGCTTTCGATGGCGATGTCGGTGCCGATGCCCATGGCGATGCCGACATCGGCGGCGGCGAGACTGGGCGCATCGTTGATGCCGTCGCCCGCCATGGCGACCACGCGGCCCTCGCTTTTGAGCCGCCGGACGACCTTGGCCTTGTCCTCCGGCAGCAGCTCGGCCTCGACCTCGCCGAGCCCGAGCTGGTCGGCGATCTTTTCGGCCGTCCGCCGGCTGTCGCCGGTCAGCATGACCAGGCGCAGACCCATGGCGCGCAGGGCTTGCAGCGCTGCAGGCGTCGTCTCCTTGACTGGATCGTCAATGGTGATGGTGCCGGCGAGCTTGCCGTCGATCGCCAGCATCACCGGCCTCTGGAATGTTCCGAGATCGACGCCTTGTTCCTTGAGCAAGCGCGCATTGCCGAGCAGCACGCGCTTTCCGTCGATGGATCCCGACACGCCGCGGCCGGGCCAGCTCCTGAAGTCCGTGACCTCGGCAAGGGCCAGGCTCCTTTCGCGGGCAAAGGCCAGGATCGTGGCGGCGACGGGATGCTCGCTGCCGCGCTCGAGGCTGGCCGCAAGCCTCAGCGTCTCCATTCCGCCGGTGACGTCGGTGATCTCGGGCCGGCCCACGGTCAGCGTGCCGGTCTTGTCGAACACCAGGGTGTCGACTTTTTCCAGGCGCTCGAGCGCCTCGGCGTTGCGGATCAATATACCCGCCGAGGCGCCGCGGCCGACGCCGACCATGATCGACATCGGCGTGGCGAGCCCCAGCGCGCAGGGACAGGCGATGATCAGAACCGAGATGGCGGCGAGCAGGGCATGCGCGAAGACCGGCGCGGGTCCCCAGGCCGTCCAGTCGGCTGCGGCGAGCAGGGCAACCGCCACGACGGCGGGAACGAACCAGCCGGCGACGACGTCGGCCAGGCGCTGGACCGGCGCCCGGCTGCGCTGCGCCTCGGAGACCAGCTTGACGATGCGCGCCAGCACGGTGTCGGCGCCGACCTTTTCGGCCGTCATCACAAACGAGCCCGAGCGGTTGACCGTGCCGCCGATCACCCGGGCGCCGGCCGGCTTGGCGACCGGCATGGCCTCACCGGTGATGGTCGATTCGTCGACCGAGCCGTGGCCGTCGCTCACCACGCCGTCGACCGGAACCTTCTCGCCCGGCCGCACGCGCAGGCGATCGCCGGCGACAATCGTGTCGATGGCGACTTCGTCGTCATGACCGGCTGCGCCGACTTTCAGCGCCGTGCGCGGGGCGAGGCTGAGCAGCCCCTTGATCGCGCCCGAGGTTGCCTCACGCGCGCGCAGTTCCAGTACCTGGCCCACCAGCACCAGGACCACGATGACGGCGGCCGATTCAAAATAGAGCGCGGGCGCGCCGCCCGGAATCAGTTCCGGTGCCAGCGTGGCGACGGCGCTGTACAGCCAGGCCGTGCCGGTGCCGAGCGCGATCAGGGTGAACATGTTGAGGGCGCGGCGCGCGATCGACTGAAGCCCGCGCACGAAGAACGGCCAGCCGGCCCACAGCACGACCGGCGTCGCCAGCACGAGCTCGATCCAGGGATCCGAATGCACGCCGAGCGAATGGCCGCCCATGTCGAGCACGACCAGCGGCACGGTGAGCCCGGCGCCGATCCTGAGCCGCCGCGACATGTCGGCGAGCTCCGGGTTGGGACCCTGCTCGAGCGATGCCTCGGCGGGTTCCAGCGCCATGCCGCAGACCGGGCAGCTTCCCGGCCCGGCCTGACGCACCTCCGGATGCATGGGACAGGTGAAGATGGCGCTCGTTGCCGTGGAGGATGCCGGCCACTTTGGCGCTGGTGGCGCCACCCTCCCGGCGGGCTTCAGGTAACTGTCGGGGCTGGCGGTGAACCTCGCGATGCACCTGGGATTGCAGAAGTAATAGGTGTGGCCGGCGTGCCGCGCCGTGTGCCTGGCCCCCGCGATCTTCACTTTCATGCCGCACACCGGGTCGGTGGCGGTCTCGTCCGTTGCCGTCATAGTTGCCATTTATACCCTACAGGGGTATAGTTCAAGCATGGATGAACGGGTCAAGAGAGGCCAGCTCGCGCGACTGAGCCGCATCGAGGGTCAGGTGCGCGGCGTCCTGCGCATGATCGAGGACGACCGCTACTGCATCGACGTCATCAACCAGGTGCGCGCGGTGCGGGCGGCCTTGGACAAGGTCGAGCAGGAGATCCTGCACGACCATCTGCAGCACTGCGTGGCGCACGCCTTCCACGCCGGCTCCGAGCGCGACCGCCAGATCAAGATCGACGAGCTGATCGACGTGCTGGACAGCCGTCGGCGCTGACATGAGGCTGCGAGCCGCGAGCGTGCTGTTGTGGGCGCTCGCCGGGTCCTCGGCTCATGCGGGAACGTATGACCTCGCCATCGACCGCACCAACGTGACGATCGACGGCGAGCAGCGTCGCGTGTTCTCGATCAACGGTCAGATCGCCGGCCCGGTGTTGCGTTGGGTCGAGGGCGAGGACGTCACGATCAACGTCACCAATCGCCTCGCCGAGGATACCTCGATCCATTGGCACGGCGTGATGGTGCCGTCGAACATGGACGGCGTGCCGGGAGTGAGCTTCGACGGCATCAGGCCTGGCACGACTTTCAGCTACCGCTTCACCGTGAGGCAGTCCGGCACCTACTGGTACCACAGCCATTCCGGCGGCCAGGAGCAGGCGGGAATGTATGGCCCGATCGTGATCGCGCCCGCGCGAGGCGAAAGGATCAAGGCCGACCGCGACTATGTCGTGATGCTGAGCGACCAGCACGCCATGTCGGCAGACGCGATCATGCGCAAGCTGAAGCAGGATGCCGACTATTTCAACGATCGTCGCCGCACCTTTCCGGGCCTCATGCGCGAGCTCGCCAGCGCCCGGTCGGGCGACGAACGCCAGGCGATCATCTCCGACCGGCTGATGTGGGGCGAGATGCGCATGGAACCGACCGATCTCGCCGACGTGACCGGATATGCTTTTCTCGTGAATGGCCGCGGCCCGGCGGACAACTGGACTGGGCCGTTCAGACCCGGCGAAACCGTGCGGCTGCGCTTCATCAACGGCTCGGCGATGACGATCTTCGACGCGCGCATCCCCGGCCTTCGCATGCACGTGGTCCAATCCGACGGCAACGACGTGCGGCCGCTCGAGGTCGACGAGTTCCGCATCGCGCCGGGCGAGACCTACGACGTGCTCGTCACGCCGAGCGAGGACCGCGCCTACACGATCGCGGCCGAATCGATCGACCGGCGCGGCTTCGCGCGCGCGACGCTGGCGCCGCGTCCGGGCATGACGGGGCCGGCGCCGCAGCCGCGCGCCCCCGGCCGGCTGACGGCGATGGACATGGGCATGGACATGTCGGCCATGGACATGTCGGGCATGGACCATTCGAACATGGAACAGTCGCCCTTCCCACTGGTGCCTCCGGTCGATGCGCCGTCGGGCAGCCGGGTCCTGAGTTATGCCGATTTGAAGCGGCTCGATCGCAGCTACGCCCTGCCCGAGCCCTCGCGAACGATCGAGCTCCGGCTGACCGGCAACATGGAGCGCTACATCTGGTCGTTCGACGACAGAAAGTACGAGGAGAGCCCGGCGCTCGACTTCGTCCAAGGCGAGACCGTGCGCCTCGTCCTGCGCAACGAGACCATGATGAACCATCCCATCCACCTGCATGGTCTCTGGATGGACCTCGACAATAGCGCGGGCGAGGCGCGGCCGCGCAAGCACACGCTGAACGTGCCGCCCGGCCGCACCGTCGCCGTCAACGTGACGATGTCGGCGGTCGGCCGCTGGCCGTTCCACTGCCATCTGCTGTTCCACATGATGAGCGGCATGTTCCGCGAATTCGTGGTCCATCCGCGCGGCACGGTCCTGCCGGTCGCTGGCTCGCCGCCCATGGCACCGATGACGATGGGTGGCGGCCATGCGCACCATCATTAGGGGCTGCTCGCTCGCTTTTCTCGCCGCATCGCTCGCATTCCCGGCCGCTGCGATGGACGACGACCAGACGGTGTTCTGGCGGGTCGATGGACTCGTCGAGCGGCGCGCCTCGTCGGTCGCTCCAGACACCGCGTGGGAGGCGTCGGCGTGGATCGGCGGCGACAGCGACAAGCTCCGCATCGAGAACCGCGGCGTGGTGGGCGACGACGGCCGCATCGACAACGAGGGGGGCACCGAGGGCGTCGACACGCGGCTTTACTACAGCCGCATGATCGCGCCCTTCTGGGACGCCAAGGCGGGCGTGCAATTCTCTTTCTTCGACAACGGCGTGAAGCGCTCGGGCTTTCTCGCCGGCGTGCAGGGACTGGCGCCCTACGGCATCCATGTCGACGCGGTGGCGGGCATCAACGAGCTCGCCATCGTGTCGGCCCGCCTCGATGTCGCCTATGACGTGCTGTTGTCGCAGAAGCTGATCGCCCGGCCCTTTGTCGGCGCCATGTTCGCCTCGGCCGACGATCCGGCGACCGGGCTCGGGCAAGGTGTGCCCAGGATCGAAGTCGGACTTCGCCTGCGCTACGAGATCGAGAAGGAAGTGGCGCCGTTCATCGGCGTGGATTTCGAGCAGTTCACCGGCGCCACGGCGGCCTTCGCCGCGGCGAACAGCGAGCCGGCGTCGAACCTAAGGGCGCTGGCCGGCCTGAAGGTGTGGTTCTGATTTCTGCTTCCGCTCTTTTTGCTCGCGTTCCTCGGCCCATCTCACGATCTCGAGGAAGATCGGCCGCAGCCGGCGCGCCGCCTCGGTGTTCTCGTATTCGACGCGCGGCGGCACCTCGGCGTAGATCGTGCGCTCGATCAGCCCGTCGCGCTCGAGCGCGCGCAGCTGCGCGGTCAGCATGTGCTGGGTGATGCCGGGCAGTCCGCGCTTCAATTCGCCGAAGCGGCGCTTGCCGTGGCTCAACAGCCACAGGATCTCGAGCTTCCAGCGGCCGCTGATCATGCCCACGGCGCGCCGGAACTCGGCCTGCACCACCTTGGCGACGGCGGGGTCGTTGCGGACGGCGTTGATGTCGATCATGCGCGAGCGTGCCTGGAAAAAGGCGTCGTTGTTCAATTGTCCAATATACGATGTTGGTTCGAGAATTCACGCCAAAATGAGCGGGCGATGCAAGCGCCGGAACTTGACGTTGAGGCCGCGACCTGCGGAATGCGAGCCGCCGCGGCCGAGGAGCCTCGCATGGACAGCGCCCCGGCCGCAGCCATAACTTCGCGCCATGTCGCAGTCAGGCCGTCCGCCGCTTATCGGCGTCCGCATCGTCGATTTTTCCCGAGTCATCGCCGGACCGATGTGCACCCAGATCCTGTCGGACATGGGCGCCGAAGTGATCAAGATCGAAAACCCCGACGGCGGCGACGACACGCGCAAGGGCGCCGGGCCCAGGGCCGGCGGCGACGATGGCGAGAGCCACTTCTTCATGACCTTCAATCGCGGCAAGAAGAGCGTGGCGCTCGACTTCACCAAGCCAGAAGGCCAGGCGGTCGTGCACAAGCTGCTCGCCGCGGCCGATGTCATGGTCGAGAACTTCCGGCCGGGTGTCCTGAGGAAGTACGGCCTCGACTACGCCAGCGTTCACAGGAAATACCCGCGGTTGATCTATCTCTCGATCTCGGCCTACGGCCAGACCGGGCCGCTCAGCGACCGGCCGGGCTACGATCCGGTGCTGCAGGCCGAATCGGGCATGATGAGCGTGAATGGAGAGGCGAACGGCGAGGGGCTTCGCCATGCGATAGCCATCGTCGACACCATGACGGCGATCCATTCGGCGGCGGCGATCAATGCCGCGCTCTACGCGCGGACCTCGACCGGCAAGGGCCAGCAGATCGACCTCGCGCTCTACGACACCGCGCTCGCCTGCCTCGGCAACATGGGCTCGTACTACCTGATCGGCGGCGAGCAGCCACGACGTGCGGGCAACGGCCATTTTGCCTCCGCGCCCAACAGCTCGTTCGAGACCAGCAACGGCAAGATCTACATGGCGGTCGCCAACCAGAAGCTGTTCGTCGACACCTGCCAGGCGATGGGCCACCCCGAATGGGCGGCCGATCCGCGCTTCTCGACGATCGCGCAGCGCGTCGCAAACAAGCCCCTGCTCACCAAAATGATGGAGGACGTGCTCAGGACCGACACCAAGGAGAACTGGGCGCAGAAATTCCGCCACCTGCCGGCCGGGCCGATCCGCACCATGAAGGAGGCGCTCGACGAGCCCGAGGTCAAGCGCCGCGGCATGCTCAAGATCTACAGGCACTCACGCGTCGGCGAGGTGCCGATCATCGGCTCGAACTACCATTTCTCCGACACGCCGGTCGACGACAGCCGCCCGCCGCCGTCGCTCGGCGAGCATACCGACTCGGTGCTGCGCGAGATCGCGGGCCTCAGCGTCGATGAGGTAAGGGCGCTTCGGGAAAAGAAGGTCGTACTGTGATCCCTGTCGTCCTGGGCGCTGCGGAAGACGACAACAGAATGCCCGTGTCACAAGGCTTTTATCGTCTCTAAAGCTCATAATAGGTGCCGGCCACGGACGCGCCTAGAATCGGCAGCACGGAGTCGTCTTGCTTTCGCCGACCGGCATGGTTTCTCGCTCGTTTTAAAACGATGATGGTCCCGAAGCGGTACCACCTCGCTTCTTCGTGCGGCCATTCAATGGCCGGCGAGCCACGTCCTCAGGATCGCGTTCGTCTCGGCGGGCTTCTCCATGGTGATGAGATGGCCGCACTCTTCGATCACCTCGAGCGCGCTGTCCTTGATGAGCGCCGCGATCTCCTGCGACCAGGCAAGCGGCGTCGCCGCATCGTCGCGGCCGCACGCCACGATGGTCGGGCACTTGATGCGCCCGAGGTCCGGCCGCCGGTCGGGGCGAATAGCGGCCAGCATCTCCTGCCGAACATAGATTTCGAGTCCGATCTCGCCGCACATCGCCATCACCTCGTCGACCAGCGCCTTGTCGGGCAGGCGGTAGGGCGGGATGAAGCGCGCCAGTTGCAGGCCGAGCACCAGCTCGAAATGGCCCTCGCGGGCGAGCCGGATGCGGCCGTTGCGGACTGCCTGCTCAGCCTCGTTCTGGCCGCGCATCGTCGTGTCGAGCAGGGCGAGCCGGCTCACGCGCCCGGGCGCAAGCCGCATGATCTCGGCGGCGAGGATGCCGCCCAGCGACAGGCCCGCGAGCGCGAACCTGCCGGCCGGCGCCTGATCGATCACCCAGCGCGCGGCCTTGTCCCACGAATCCCAGATCGCGAGCGGCGCGCGGCGCCAATCCGGCACGACGATGTCGGCCTCCCCGCCAAGCGCCGCAACCTGCGGCGCATAAAGGCGCGGAGAGCACAGCATACCCGGCACCATCAGTAGCGGCGTCTTGGCCATGCAAATGTTCCTCCCGTCGGCGGGGAACGTAGCGCAGCGAGCAGACGTACGATACCTATGCGCCTAATGAAGCCCGCCGCCATTTCCTCCGCGCGAGACATCCGGCTCGATCTGTTCCGCGGGCTGGCGCTGTGGTTCATCTTTCTCGACCACGTGCCCGAGAACATCGTGAGCTGGGCAACGGTGCGCAACTACGGATTCAGCGACGCCACCGAGATCTTCGTCTACATCTCCGGCTACACCGCGGTGATCGCCTACAGCCGCATGCTTGCGCGGCAGGGCTGGTTCAAGGCCGCGGCGCGAATCTATCGCCGCGTCTGGCAGCTCTACGTCGCCCACATCCTGCTGTTCGTCGCCTTCACAGCCCAGATCGCCTGGTTCTCGATCGCCAAGGACACCAAGGCGCTGATCGAGCAGATGGAGCTCCTCGGCCTGGGCGAGGAACCCTACCGCGCCATCTACGAGGCGGCGCTGCTCAAGTTCAGGCCGGCCAATCTCGACATTCTGCCGCTCTACATCGTGCTGCTGGCTTTCTTCCCATTGGTGCTGCCGGCGGTGGTGCGCTGGCCGCGCGCGGTGATCGCCGCATCGGTGGCGCTCTACGCGCTGACCCTGCATTTCGACTGGAATCTTCCCGGCTATCCCGACACCAAGGTGTGGTTCTTCAATCCGCTGGCCTGGCAGATGGTGTTCTACACGGGCGCGGCAATGGCGGTGCTGGCGCCCGAACTGGTTTGGCTCGACCGCTGGCGCTGGCAGATATCGGCCGTGGCCCTGCTCTATCTCGCCTTCGCCGGCTTCATCGTGCTCACCTGGCACTACAATTCGCTGGAACGGCTGATACCCGACTGGCTGGCTCGGCAAATCTATCCGATCGACAAGACCAACGTGGATGTCCTGCGATTCCTGCATTTTCTGGCGATCGCCTGGCTCGTCAGGCTGGCCGTGCCGCCCCAGGCGCCGTTCCTGAAATGGCGGATCTGCGAGCCACTTCGCAGGTGCGGCGAGCATTCGCTCCAGATATTCTGTCTTGGTACCTTTCTTGCTCTCAGTGCCCAGATCGTCGACGCGCAATTCGAAGGATCGCTTTTGTCTGAAGTCGTCGTCAGCTTCGCCGGTATCGCCGTCATGACAGCCGCCGCCTACGCCGCGAGTTGGTACAAGGGCGAGGCGGATTCCCAGGTTCCGGTATGAAGGCACGTCGCCTTGCCTTCGCCGTTCTGGCCGCGATGGTCCTGCCGTCGACGACGGCGTTTGCCGATCATTTCCAGTGCCGCGCCTCGCATGCGATGCTCGATCTCGGCAATCCGCTCGAGGTGGCGCGCAACGCCGTGGCGAACGAAAAGGAGCTGCGCATCGTCGCCATGGGTTCGTCGTCGACGCAGGGCTACGGCGCCACCAATCCGGCCTTCGCCTATCCGGCGCAACTCCAGATAAGGCTCAGCGCGGCGCTGCCCGGCGTCGCCGTCCATGTCTTCAACAAGGGAATCGGCGGCGAGGACGCGGCGGAAGAGGCGGCGCGCATGCGCCACGACGTGCGGCCGGAGCGCGCGCACATCGTCATCTGGCAGATCGGCACCAACTCAGCGATCCGGCGCACGCCGCTCGACAACTTCGCCGAAAAGCTGCGGGCCGGCATCGACATCGGCCGCGCGCTGGGCCCGGAATTCGTGCTGATGAACCTGCAATACGTTCCCGCCGTCGTGGCGCTGCCCGACGAGGAGGACTATGCGCGCGTCACCGCCGAGGTCGCCAAGGAGAAGAACACCGGATTGTTCCGCCGTTTCGAGATCATGCGGGCCTGGTACAACGACGGCATGCCCTATGCGCAGTTCGTCACCAATGACGGCCTGCATCTCAACGACTTCGGACAGAAATGCATCGGCCGGCTGCTGACCCAGTCGATCCTGAACGCGGTGAAGCCCGAGCAATTGACGAACGAGGCGAAACCGCGAAACTGACGGCGGGTTTCTTGTGCTGGGAGGCCGCGATGCCGAGCCGCCGATTCGTCGACCTGTCGATCTATCTGGAAAACGACGTCATTTCCGATCCGCCGCCGTTCGGGCCCAAGATCCAGTATCACAGGCATGCCGACACGGCCGGGCAGATCGCGGGCTTCTTCCCCGGCCTCAGGAAGGAGGAACTGCCTGACGGTCAGGGCTGGGCGGTCGAGAACGTCAACCTGTCGACGCACAACGGCACACACCTCGACGCGCCCTATCATTTCCATCCGACGATGAACCGCGGCGAGCGCGCCATCACCATCGACGAGGTGCCGCTCGAATGGTGCTTCCAGCCGGGCGTCAAGCTCGACTTCCGCGACAAGGCCGACGGCCACGTCATCACGGCAAGCGAGGTCGAGGACGAGCTGAAACGAATCGGCCACGAGCTGAAGCCGCTGGAGATCGTCGTCGTCAACACGCGCGCGGGCTCGCGCTACGGCAACAACGACTACGTCAATTCCGGCTGCGGCATGGGCTACGACGCCACCATGTTCCTGCTTGAGCGCGGCATCAGGCTCACCGGCACCGACGCCTGGAGCTGGGACGCGCCGTTCTTCTTCACGGCGCAGAAATGGGCCAGGGATCACGACCCGTCGATCATCTGGGAGGGCCACAAGGCCGGCCGCCACATCGGCTACTGCCATCTCGAGAAGCTGCACAACCTCGAAGCGCTGCCGGGCGACGGCTTCACCATCGCCTGCTTCCCGCACAAGATCAGGGGCGCCTCGGCCGGCTGGACGCGCGCGGTGGCGATCTTCGAGGACTAGCCCGGACGAGCCGGCCTATGCCAGCGGTTCGGGCACGCCCGGCGGCAGGGGCATCTCGAAGACGTTGAGCGTCATCGACACCAGCATGTAGTAGCCGCAGACGCCGACCAGATCGACCACGCCCTGTTCACCGAAGGCGTCGATGGCGCGCTTGTAGTTGGCCGCCGAAACCCGGTTGGTCGCGAGGTACTCGCTGACGAAATCGTAGACGACGCGCTCAACGTCGCGCGTGAAGGGCGGCGTCCGGCGCATGCGCACCGCCTCGACGATGGCCGGCGCCAGTCCCGCCTCCTGGGCGAGGCGGGCATGGGCGTAGAATTCGTACTGCGCCTTGAAGTGCCGGCCGATCAGGCAGATCGCGAGCTCGCTGAGATCACGCGGCAGCGAATTGTTGAAGCGGCAATACTCGCCGAGCTTCTGCGCGCGGTCGGCAAGTTCGGGACGGCGCAGCCAGGGCTCAAACGGTCCACGCAGCGCACCGCGCGGGCCCGCGACGATTGCATCGGCGACTTTCTTCTGTTCGGGCGTGAGCTTGCCGAGATCGAGCGGTGCGAGACGCGGCATGGGCGGGCTTCCTCCTGTCAAAGGCCTGCTAGAACGGGCAGCCGGCGTCGCCAATATGAGTCTTGTCGGCGTCGTCGAAGATGTTGTCGATCATCGCCTGGCCGGTGCTCAGCGCCTTGCCGGACTCCACGACGCACGACGACGAGGCATACCACAGCACCTTGCCGTTGCTCACAGAATAGAGCGTCAGCGAGACGCGCAGCGTCGAAGCAAGCGATGGCGAGGCGTCTCCACGCAGACCCGGCAGCTGGCCATACATTTGCGGAAGCGGATTGGAACCGGGCGATTGATAGCTCGGTTGATAGTCGGATTGCGGACCGACGCCGCTGCCGCCAGACAGGTCGAGGTAGGCGACGTCCATGCGCATCACGTTGCCGCCCGAAAAGCCGACCTCGTTGCCGCGCTGCGACAGCCGGATCATCACTTCCCGGCGAAGGCTGCGCGACAGCGAGCTGTCTGTCGTGAGCTGCACGGCGACCTTGGTCTTGGGGATCGCCTGGAAGACCTGGACCTGGACCTGACCCAGCGAGGGGGCTTGCGCCGAGGCCGGAAATGCCGCGGGGCCCAACAGTGCGATCAAGGCGATGGCGATGCGCATGTGACTCTCCCCCCTTATTCCCCAACTAGCGCCGGCAATCGGCGCCAATCGCCTTTATTACCGCGCGGTTCGTTTCGAAATGGCTGCACGCTCGACGATGATGCGGCCAAGCGTCCATCGTGGCCAAGTGAAATCGCCGAGGGTCAGGAGTCGTGTCGACGGATGCGCTGCTCGAATCCCCGCTCGGTGCGCTGCTGGCCAGGCCTTGGGTGGAATGAGCAGGCCTCATCGGGCTGCGCCGCTGGTATTTGCCGCCGACCAACGTCTTCTGCTACCAGCTCGACCATCTCGGCATGCCAGTACAACTCGTGCGCGACGCCGCCCTGTTCGAACGGCTCATGCAAGTGAGCGACCAATCACAAGATTGCGGCAATCAGCAGAAGCGCGCCGTTCAATAGAAAACGCCGGGGTCAACCCGGCGTCCGTCTACTCATCGTCATCGAAACCGCGCTTGCGCGGCTCGTAGTCCCGTTCGCGACGGGCCGGGCCGGCGTCGCGCCGCCGTTGGGGTCTGCCGCCATCGCCGCTTTCGACTGCGCCGCCGCCCGAGAAATCGGCCCGGCGGTCGCGCATCGGGCCGCCTTCGCCGGGATTGGCGCCGCGGTAACCACCTCCTGAA
>Ga0187780_10003465_pt1 | contig 11909 bp, 7 predicted proteins | sample 1015_Q2_SP10_20__FD_132429 | JGI IMG/M metagenome (GOLD analysis project Ga0187780, IMG submission 132429) | Tropical peat soil microbial communities from peatlands in Department of Meta, Colombia - 1015_Q2_SP10_20_MG | ecosystem: Environmental > Terrestrial > Soil > Wetlands > Peat | place...
CTGATCCCGGCACAACAGGGCCTGGTAATCACGGGAAGTCCCGTGTGGAACTACATCGTCGGGCCGGGACGGGTGTGGCGGGAGCGCGACGATGACGGATACATGCGCGCGACCTTCCCGTTTGCCCTGGTTCAGCGCAATCAGAACTGTGTACACAACGGCGAGATGGCGTTTCTGTTCACTAATCGCAAAAAGCCCAACCTGTCGAATGTCTACTATCAAATCACGCAGGAGACCTGTTACCCGATGAAGTTCAACATGTGGGGGCTGGCCGCGGCGACCTACACCCCAGGCTCCGTCGCCAACGCTCGAACGATCGCCAGTCGGCAGGCGCAGGAGTTTTCCCGTCGCATGCCCACCAAGCCGTGGAGCGCCTTCTCCAATGATTTCCCCCAGGTTGCCGTCGATGGGACCTCGTTCCTGGCCGCTTACAAGCACCCGCAGGAGGTGACCACCTATGGAGTGGTGGCCAACGGCATCCACTATTCCTCCGGCTGCCCGACCCGCTTCGGGGAATATGCCTATTGCGAGGAAATGCGGCTGCCGTCGTATTCCATCGCCAAATCCGCGTTTGCCGGCGTGGCGCTGATGCGGCTGGGGCAACTCTATGGTCCGGGTGTTTACGCGGAGCTGATCAAGAACTACCTTCCGGAATCGAAAGAAGGCGGCAACTGGGATCGAACCACGTTCAACAATGTTTCCGACATGGCCTCGGGCAATTACAACCTGCCGGGTTACGAGGCGGACGAAGACAGCCCGGCCATGGATGATTTCCTGGTCGCCGAGGACCGGGAAGCGAAGTTGAAAGCCGCTTTTGCGATTCACCAGCAGTTCGCTACTCCGGGTACGAAGTGGGTGTATCAAAGTTCGGCCACGTTTATCTTGACGCAGGCGATGAATGCGTACTTGCGGCAGAAGCAGGGGACGAAAGCCGACCTGTTCGACATGGTTCGCGACGACGTCTATATTCCCTTGCATTGGAGTCAAGGCGGCCTGACGACAATACGGACGGACAACAGCCCGACCGGTGCGCCGAGCGGATACTACGGATTGTTCTTCAACAAAGACGACATTGCGAAGATGGCAAATTTCCTAAATAACGGCGGCGGTCGAATCGACGGCAAGCAAGTATTGGACCGCGTGCGGCTGAAAGAGGCGCTGCTTCGCGGCCCAGATCCGGCGGCCGCCGGAGTTCGCGTGGAAAACAGCAGCTCAACCTCCGCCCTGGGCCGGCCCGGCGACGGGGCGGCGTCCAACGGCCGCCGTTACGTCCATGGATTCTGGGGCGGTTACGTGAGCACGCAGGAAAATCCTCAGCTTCGCTGCAGTTTCTGGGTTGCACTCATGAGCGGCTATGGAGGCAACGTGGTGGCTTTCATGCCGAACGGCACAATTTTCTACCGTTTCAGCGACGGCAACGAGTTTCCTTGGGCCGACGCCGTTCTCGAGTTGGCCAAGCTCGCGCCACCGTGTCCGTAACTCGCGAGCAGGGAATCATCCGGCTGCGACCTTGTGCGCTGGCAATCGGGGCGAGCCGCGGTTCTCTTTCAGGAGTGTCGCAGGGCGTGGAACAATCCGACTAAGGTTTTCGCATCGTGAATCCCGCCACCTTCGATCATCCGAGCGATCTCTGCCAGGGAAAACGGTCGCACTTCCTCGATCACCTCGCCGACATCGAGCGACTGTTGGCGCTTCACCAAGTGGCGGGCAAAGAAGACATGCATGAGCTCGTCACTCGTTCCTGGCATGGCATAACACTCACAAACTTTCTCGAGTTTCCCCGCTTCATAGCCGGTCTCTTCGATCAGTTCACGCCGGGCGCAGAATTCGGGGGTTTCGACGGGCAATACCCGTCCGTTCTCCAGGCGTCCGCTGATCGTTCCCGCCGGCACTTCCCATAATGCTTGGCCGGCGGCATAGCGATACTGATGCATGAGCAGAATATGGTCGACGTCCAGGAAAGGAACGATTACGCAAATTCCAGGGTGACGAATCGTACCGCGGGTGATTGTGACCCCGGTCGTTCGATCGAAAATGGTCTCCTGATTGACAATCCAGCGCAGCTCCTCCGCATGGTCGGAAGGACGCAGCTCCCGGTATGCGGTCTCAATCTTCTGCCACTCGAATCGGCTCATCGATTTCCCTCTTCTGGACTCGCTGCCAGGTTTCCCAGAGCCTGCGCCAGCTCGTCTCCTGTCGAGAACCATATCAGACTCAGCTCGCCTGCGCCTTCCCAGGTCTCCACCACTAGGTTCTAGAAATTCCGTGCGACCCCGGCCAGAGGAAGCCAATCGAACAGCTACCCGTGCCGGTTTTCAAAGCCCGGGAGTTTGACCATCCCGAAAGCAACGAACGTGATCAGCGGATACCTTTGGACCGGGTTCTTTCTTGTCTGGTTGTTGTGGGCGATTGGGACCAAGCCCACCGAGCGGCGCGAGAGTATTCAATCGCGGCTCTCTTACACCCTGCTCGTGTTCGCAGGTTTCTACCTGCTCTATGCCCACCCGGTTTGGCTTCGCCGGCCCATTCTGCCGCCCGATGGTTGGGTCACAGGGTTAGCCGTCGGCATGACGGCTGCCGGACTGCTGTTTGCCATCTGGGCCCGTCTTCACCTTGGTGGCAACTGGAGCGGCACCGTGACCATGAAAGTCGGACACGAATTAATCCGCTCTGGCCCTTACCGTTGGGTGCGACACCCCATTTATTCCGGCCTGCTGCTGGCGGTTCTCGGCACTGCCCTCGAGCGCCGCCAAGTGCGCGGTATTGTCGCCTTGGCGCTGATATACGCCGGTTTTTCGCTCAAGATCCGAAAGGAAGAACAATTCATGAACACCCTCTTCGGCGCCAGCTACGACGAGTATAGGCGGACGACCGGGGCGCTGATTCCTCGTCCGAGAATCCCGAATAAAGACACGCATTCCTGAGAAAAGGCGGTGGGACGAAGCCGCGGCCGCCTCATTCGTGGGCCCTCGATCAGGGTTGGTTCTTCAAGTAGTGATCAAACCACTCGACGGTTCGTTCTAAGGCGTCGATCTGGTTTTCGCGTTTGGCAAAACCGTGGCCTTCGTCCGGATAGTAGTGGGCGGCCACGATCTTGCCCTCCTTCTTCAGGATCGTCTCCGCCTGTTCCGCTTCCTCCTTCGGGTCACGAATGTCGTTCGCTCCTTGCAGGATCAGCAGAGGGGCTTTGGCATACTTGAAGTATTTGATGGGCGATGCATCCTCATAGGACTGGCGGTCCTTCACCGGATCCCCCAGGATCGATTGATCGTATTGTTGCAGCGTAGGCTCCTCGTGTTCCTGTTCGGTCAACCAGTCGGTAATGCCGAAGAGTTCGACGCTCGCGGCCCATATGTCTGGCGTCCTGCCAATGGCGATCATAGCCATATATCCGCCGTAAGAGCCGCCGGTAATGCCGATCTTCTTGGCATCAACATACCCGGTGCTCGAAAGAAAGCGCGCCGCGTATACCTCGTCCTCGAGATCGCCCCCGCCCAGGTCTTTGTAATTTGCCTTCTGAAACTCCATCCCGTAGCCGGTGGACCCGCGAACATTCGGCGCCATACAGACGTACCCTCGGGAAGCGAGAGCGGCCGCGGTTTTGTTAAAGCTATCCACGGTTTGTCCCGTGGGGCCACCGTGCGGGAGCACAACTCCCGGATTACTCCCATCTCGCTTCAGGTTGAACGGCACCCAGAGAAAGGCGCTGATGGTTTTTCCGTCAAACGTCTTGTAGTGCACCAGCTGAGAAGCCGGCAGGCGGGAGGGGTTCAGACTGGCAACCGCGGAAAAGGTCAACTGCTGCGAACTGTGGCTGGCGAGGTCATACACCCACAGATCCGCCGGCTCGGTCGAACTTTGGTGGGACACCAGCAAGCGATCGCCTGAGGGCGAAAACGCTATGGGATTGCCCGCAAGGGAATTGATTCCCGCCCGGAACGGCAGCTTGGCCCGATTGCCGGACTTGCGGTCCACCCAATAGATGTCGGTGCGGCCATCCGCGTTCAGGGTGTAGGTGAAACCCTTGGAATCGGGAGAAAACTCTCCCCCATTCGCCTCCCACTTCAGATCGGTAACCCAGGTTCGCTTCTTGCTGGCAACATCGAGCAACGCGACATTGTCATACCCGCCATGCTCGTTCGAAGTAATCAGCAATGTCTGGCCGTCGAGCGAAACCGACGAGACACTGTACAGGACGTCGCCCTGGTGCGGCGTAAGATTCTCCTGCTGGCCGCTGGCTACGTCGATGCGGTAGATATCCGAGTCCGTGAAGCCGGCATTGGCGCGGTTCGCATACAGGTTCTTTCCATCTGCGCTCCAGATCGGTCGATACCACTCGCGGTTCCTGGTTTGCTCATCCGTGACTTTGCGCACCTTTCTTGTCTTCCAGTCGAGCAGCGCGACGTCGGTGGTCGAGGAGGCCTTGGGCCGGTAGGAAATGGCCAGCAGGCTGCCGTCGGGAGACCAATGGGCATCACTCTCAGACACCTCCGGAGTATTCGTAAGGTTGATCACTTCGCCGCCATCGCTCGGAACTGCGAAAAGGTCGTAGAGTTCGCCTCCGCCGAAATCCTGCTCAAACACAATCCACTTTCCATCCGGCGACCAGACAGCCCCCGATTGACGATCCTCGGACTCGAGCAGTTGAATGGGCCACCCTCCGGCGGCCGGCACTTTCCAGAGATTGAATCGTCCCGTCATATTCGTGGTGAAGACCACCTCGCGCCCGTCCGGAGACCAGGCCGGTCCCAACGTGCTCCGGGTGTAATAGAGCTGAGGTATGGGAACCGGGCCCGCCGCGGGATTCATGACGGACACGATCGAGCTGGGATCGGTAATTGGGCGGTCATCAGGCGAAGTTGCCGCCAGCAAGACGAGACCAGATAGGCCAATCAAAATTCGCCAGCCGACTTTATGAAACGTGGTTCGACGCATGTTTACCTCACCGCGCGAGATACAAAATGGCAATGCTAGCTCACCACGAAGGCTAACTTCCGACAACCCGTGCTTCGCCAATCTGGGCTTCAACTCCCGTCCGCCAGAAGGGCGCGATCATGCTTGGGCCAGTGCTTGATCTTCCGCGGGGTAGTCGAACCGATGGAAGGTTGGCCCGTTCGGTGGATTCGCTTGTTCCCAAGCTATCGTTCGACGGAGGGCCTCGTCCATCGTAAAAGGTTCTCGATACTCCAGCTCCTTGCGAATTCGCGCGGAACTTGCCACCAGGTGCTGCGACGCATTGCCGGGCAAGAGCAAGTGCTTAGGGGTTTGCTGCCTGGGTAAGACAACCCATCTCCCGCACCAGCTTGTCTCGCCTGCAATCCTCCTTTGCCATTCGAGTTCGGAAAGGCTGGGCTCGTCACAGACGTGGTAGATCCGTCCGAACCGAGCCTCCGATCCGGATGCCACGGCGATCGCATGCGCCACGTTCTCGACATAGCCGCGGGGTCCTCGCCAGGCGGCGAAGTCCTCGGACAGGATGATGGCCGGCCGGCCATCTTGGATCCGCTTCAAGACACCATGAAAGCGGTGCAGGGGATCTCCCGGGCCATACACCATCGGCAACCGAACCACCGTACCTTCCGTTCTGCCGCGCATGACCGCTTGTTCTACGGCGATTTTGTCGTAATCGGTGTTCACCCACGTGAATATGCTTTTCATGGTCTCGACCACTTCCGGGGGGTAGGCCCGACGGGCCGTACGCAGAGGGGAGTCCTCGGTGATTGGCATCGGCTCCGGTCCTCCCGGTTCGGTCCCCTGCATCACTCCCCAAGCACGGTAGACATCCATGCTGCTAATCGCAACCACGCGCGCATTCAGTTCGTCGGCGAGATCGACCAACTGGGCTGCCTGCTCGCCCGAGCTCAAGATCATATCGATGATGACCTGGGGGGCGAATCGGCGAAGCTCCGCCCCATATTCCGGGAGTCGATTACGATCGCCCTGGATTTGCGCAACCGCTCGATTCGACCGATCCGCAGTGCGATGAAAAACGCCTACGTCATGCCCGGCCTCGAGCAAGCGACCCACTAAAGGCGTCCCAATAAAGCCGTTTCCACCAATTACCAGGATCCGCATGAACAAAACCTGACGAGGGGTCGGTTAGATTCGATGGGAGAGTCTTTGCGGAGGGCGTTGTCTGCCCCCTTTCCATTGCGAACCATCCAATGGCGAACCAAGTCCCCGGATCATTCTAGTCCAGCGCTGAATGGCGCTCGAATCGACCGGATCGCCTTGGGGTAATGGGGATCCGCCTTGCGGCAGGTCGTTGGCCATCGTATCGTTCAAGGTTATTTGCCGATCCAAGCCGCCGCGTCGGCGCGGAGGAACTGCTTGACACCCTCTCTTCCCGTCAGGCTTAGCCAGAGCGGCCCGCCTTCGCGCTCCAGGTGCAGGTCGATGTCGAAAAACGGGCAGCAGTGGCGTTCACCGGCGGCCCACTCCGCAACCAGTTGCACCGTGCCGGGATCGGCGGGAAACTCGAATTCATATCCGTTGGGGAGTTCTCGAACCCCTTTCTTTAGGGAAAGCAGTTTGGGGGCGAGTTCCTCGAAGTGACGCTTCCTCTCGGCGGGCGTCAGCGCCAAACGGTTGCAGGCAAAGGCTGACTCCTGCAAGGTTTTGGGCGGGTCATTCCGGGCCCACGCCCACAGCGGCAGGTTGACGGCTAAGCCAAACAAGCCAAGCAACATCGAAGCTACGGCCAAGGCGATCGAGGCTTTGCTCATAGTTTCTCTCCTGTCGGAAACCGCTTCCCGCCGATTTGCCGGCGAAGGACCTGACCCATCCGCTCTGGCATGGTTTCTGCTTCGAGGACGGCTTCCGCTTAGAGCAAGCTACAACTTCAAGTCAACTTTAAGGCAAGAGAGAATTTTGTAAATTCTTTGTCATGCTTCGCATTGCTCTTGGCGACGGCCCAAGAAGTTCATCTATGATTCCCTCATGCCGTGGTTGACGATTTCCCAAGTCGCAAGCCAGATCGGACTTCGCCCCTCGGCCATCCGCTATTACGAACAAATCGGGATTCTTCCTCCGGCCGAGCGAATCAATCGACAGCGGCGCTACGATATGACCGCACTGTACCGCTTGATCGTGATCCAGAAAGCGCGGTGCACTGGTTTTACCTTGCCTGAGATTAAACATCTCTTTTATGGCTTTCGCGCCGGCACGCCGCCTTCCACCCGTTGGCAGAAGTTGAAGAGGCAAAAGATCGTTGAACTCGACGCGATGTTGGAGCACATCCGGACGATGCGGGACTTGGTTCAGCAACACGGTAATTGCGGCTGCCGGGCGCTTGAGGAATGCGGAAAGAAATTGTTCGAGAAGCAGTGCGCCAACACCTCAAGGGCCCTCAAGACCAGGAGTACAACCGTCCGCGGCATCGGACTGCGCGTTCCCTCCCAACGATGACCTGCACCAAGCACGCGAAATCCAGGTGTCGACGCCAAGGGCTCTCGCTGATCCAACTCCTCCCTTAACCGCATCCGCTCTCGGCGCCAGCTACGAAAGCTTGCCCGAAAGTTTCCCGGGTGGAACATTCTGATTCAGCCGGAAGAAGTTACTGGGATCATAGTGCGACTTCACTCGCACCATGCGATCCCATCGTTCCTGATAGACCTCAGGCACGCGATCCTGCTCATCGGCACTCATGAAATTCACGTAAGCGCCGGGCTTCATGGCCGGCCGAAGTCTAGCGAACAGCCCACGAATCCAAGAGATGTTCGCTCGGTCAGCGGAAGCTTCCGACCAGCTGGCCAGCAAGTTCACGATGACCGGAGCGCTGCGATCGCCGAATGCGGTCTCGGCCGGCGGAACCTCGGCTGCGGCACCGCCAAGATAGGCAAGTTCAATTTGGGTTTCGAGTGACGGAACCGTGGCAACCGCCTCCATCATGTGGGCGATACTGCGGTCGTCAAGATAGCCGAAATAACCCGATTTCGTGTAATAACGCCGACCCGGCGGAAACTCGGAATCGGCCATGGTTTGCAGGTCCAGAAACGAGACAATCCGGCGGCTCACCGAATCCGGACGGCAGCGGGAAAGCGCGCCCTCGAGATGGGGACGACCAGCTGTGGGGTCCCCGGTCCAGACCAAGGCGTTACTGGCCACGGGCCGGCCGCGGAGATCTGGGGGCACGGTTTTCCGCTGTGGAGCAAGGCGCAAACTGATATTCCACTTCAGGTCGAGCGGTGCCGCGGCCATGAACTCTCTCCAGTATTCGAGAAGCGCTTGAATCTCAGCCTCTGGGGACAATCCTTCCGCCAGCACCACCGCGGTAAGCGGATGTAGTCTCAGGGCGAATTCCGTCACCACTCCGAAGTTGCCTCCGCCTCCGCGCAACGCCCAAAACAAATCCAGGTTCTCCTTGGAGCTGGCATGCACCAGGGACCCATCGCAGGTGACGAGCGTGAATTCCTCGACGTTATCGCAGGATAATCCGAATCGCCGGGTGAGCCATCCCGTCCCACCACCCAGAATCAGTCCGGAAGCTCCGGTGTGAGAAACCACGCCGGAGGGAAAGACCAGTCCCGCCTCTTGGGTCGCGCGATCGACGGATCCGAGCAGGCAACCGCCTGCGACCCGCGCACGGCGGCCCTCGGCATCAACCGTGACCTGGCGCATTCTGGAGAGGTCAATGACCAGGCCGCGATCGCAGGTGCTGAAGCCCGCCAGGCTGTGCCCTCCGCATCGAATCGCGGTCAGAATTCCAATCTCATGGGCGGTTCGGACCGCATTTTGTACATCAGTTACGTTGGCGCATCGGGCGATGAGTTCGGGCGTACGCGCTGCCAGACTATTCCAGATGGAACGCGCCTCTTCGTAGCCGCTTTCGCCAGGACGAAGCAAATCACCTTTAAAAGCCGGGCCAAGCGACGCGTAAGCCTCTGCGCTGGCTTCGACCATCTCCTAGGCTCCTCGCCAGTGATTGTACGCAAAACGCCGGAACCGCCCCGGCAGCTTCAATAACAAGACAAGATGAGACAAAAAGTTGCCGGCGCGGTCTAATCCCGACGCATGCGCGATTGATATCCGTGTCGAAGTCTTGGCGGGAACTCGGGGGCAGGAATATTATTGGAGCACCCCGACGACACAATGCAGAGAGGAGAGGTACCTATGGGAACCGAGCAACGACTCGTATTCCATGATAACCACCCGGGGCGCGTGCTATTGGCTATCCTGCTTCTTTTGCCTAGTCTTCTTCTGGCGCAGAGCTTTCGCGGCTCGATCCGGGGCAAGGCCTTCGACCCCAGCGGAAGCGTCATCGTCGCCGCACAGATCACCGCCAGGAATGTAGCTACCGGCCAAGTGCGCGAGGGTGTGACCGGCGAAGACGGTGCATTTGTTCTGGCCGAGTTACCCGCCGGCGAGTATGCGGTTACCGCGAAAGCGGCAGGATTGACCTCCCAGGTCCAAAATGTGGTCGTCAGCGTTGGCCTGGACACCACCGTCGACTTTGGCCTCCAGCTCGAAAAGCAAACGCAACAAGTGACGGTCACGGCCGCCACCCCGATCGTGGACAGCACGCGCGATGTTCTCGGTGAAGTGGTAGACCAGAAACTGGTCACCGATCTCCCTCTGAATGGACGTGATTTTGGCAAGCTGGTCGCTTTGGTACCGGGCGCGACCGTGGAGCCGGCAGGAGTGGCAGCCGTGCAGGACGGCTTCGGCCAGTTCAGCATCAACGGCAACCGCGACCGATCGAATAACTACACGCTGGACGGAACCGACAACAACGATCCTTTCTTTAACAATTCCGCGCTAAACCAGACCGGCATCGGCGGAGCGCCCGCGTCGCTGCTGCCGATTGACGCGATTCAGGAATTCAATCTGGAAACCCAGGTGCCCTCGGAATACGGACGCAATAGCGGCGGCGTCATCAATATCATCACCCGATCGGGCACCAACCAGTTCCATGGCACCGCCTTCGAATTCCTGCGCAATGACGTCTTTGACGCGAGAAACTATTTTGATCGGATTCCAGCAGCCAAGAGCCCCTTTATCAACAACCAGTTTGGCGGCTCCGTGGGCGGCCCGGTTATCAAAGATAAGACATTCTTCTTTGGCGCCTACGAAGGGCAGCGGGAGCGGGTGGGATCCGACTTTACCTTCCTGGTGCCGACGCCGGGGCAGATTGCCCAAGCCCAACGCTATGTTCTCACCCAAGGGATGACTCCCAACCCGGCACTTACCAAGATGCTCAGCTTCTTTCCCCAGCCTACGGGCTTCAACGGAACCTCGGGAACGGTGGCCGGCTCGGTCAAGGATAAAAACGACGTCGACAGCTTCATTGTGAAGCTCGATCAGGCCCTGGGTGCTCGCGAACAGCTGTCCGGACGCTACGCCTACGCCAGCAGCGATCAGGTGTTTCCTTTGGGCGGTCTTGGCTCCGGCGCCGGTTCACGCTTGCCCGACTTTGCCCAACAGTCCCCCACCCGAGTGCAGGTCGTTTCCCTCAGCCTCCTCTCTACGCTCAGCGCCCAAAAAGTCAATGAGGTCCGCTTTGGCTATAGTCGCTATCGCACTTCGTTTACCTCTTTGGACGCAAGCTTCAATCCCTCGACTTTGGGAATTGACCTAGGCACGGGCAAGACAGGAATGCCGGAGGTCGATTTCGGCGGAATCTTTGAGAACCTGGGCGCCACGGCCTACAGCATCCCCCGCGGACGGGTCAGCCAGAGTTTCCAGGTGCTCGATAACTTTACCTGGACCGCCGGCCGCCACACGATTAAGTTTGGCGGGGAATATCGGCGCGCCAACGTCAATGCGTACAACGACAACCTGGAACGCGGCGACTTTGTCTTTGCCCCGGATAACCAATTGATCCCGACCAGTACCGGGGCGGACATTTTGGCTGCGTTTTATCTCGGCTACGATTCCTACGTCAGTGCCGAATCGGGAAACACCCAGCGAACAACCATCAACAACGGTTTTGCTTTCTTCGCCCAGGACGACTTTCGGGTGACCTCGCGTCTCACCCTCAACCTGGGCCTGCGCTGGGAGTATTTCGGCCCGATCAGCGAGGAGAACAACCTGCTGGCCAATCTCGCCCCCAACGGAACCCTGGCCATGGTCGGTAGCGAGGGCTTAAGCAGTGCCTACAAACGCGACCTGAACAATCTCGGCCCGCGGGTGGCCTTTGCCTGGAACCCGCTCGCGAAGACCGTGGTGCGTGGTGGCTACGGAGTCTATTACGACTACATCCCGCAGGACTTGTTGATCGCGAACTTTACTGACGATGCCGGGTTAGTGACTCCGCCGCTGGGTCCGCGCCCGGTGCTGCCCTTGAACTTCAACGGCGACCAGTGGAGCGGGACGGCAGCCGGCCCGGTGCTTACGGCGGCCACAGCACCGTTTCCCATCTTCTTCACCCCGCAAAATCTGGTTACTCCTTACAGCCAGAGCTGGAACTTGAATGTTCAGCAGGAGCTGGCGCACAACCTGGCTCTTGAAGTCGGTTACGTCGGAAGCAAGGGCACCAAACTGGTACGTTTGCGGGACGCCAACCAGCCGAACGCGTTCGGCAATCGTCCCAATCCCAATTACACCTTCATGGACGAGTTCGCGACCATTAGCGCTTCCAACTACAATGCACTGCAAGCGACCTTCAGGGTGCAGGGGTCGCACGGATTCTCGGGTTTTGTGGGTTACACGTTTTCGAAGTCGCTCGACGACGCCTCCGACGGCATCGACTACAACTTCTCGACCGTGGCCCTGCCGCAGAACTCCAATAACCTCAGGGCAGAGTATGGACCGTCGAACTTCGACGCTCGCCAGCGCTTTACCGCCGCGCTGACCTATCAGGTGCCGGCGCTCGCCGGTCCCAAGCGCCTGGCCCAAGGTTGGCAGCTCAACTCCATTTTCACCGCCCAGAGCGGCCGGCCGGTGCCGATTGTCAGTGCCAACGATACCAG
>Ga0187780_10003466_pt1 | contig 11908 bp, 12 predicted proteins | sample 1015_Q2_SP10_20__FD_132429 | JGI IMG/M metagenome (GOLD analysis project Ga0187780, IMG submission 132429) | Tropical peat soil microbial communities from peatlands in Department of Meta, Colombia - 1015_Q2_SP10_20_MG | ecosystem: Environmental > Terrestrial > Soil > Wetlands > Peat | place...
GGGCGTGCTGGTACTGTGTGGGGCTGTGCTCTACGGAGTAATGGCTATTACGGCCCCGTGGGCTTTTCATATCGGAGGACGCTGGACACCGCTGTTGTACTGGACAGGGTCTGGCAATCTGGTTACAAAGCATGGAACGTATCCCCTCTACGTTTCTATCTATCCGTCGTCACATTTTTCCCGATTGCATCTGGACGGGCTACGCCCCACTGGCGGGGTAAAAGGCACAGGCTGGCTATGCACATCGCCCGGGGTTACACAATATCTTGATCTTACCGGCACGATTTACGGCGGCTGGCAAAGCACCGAAAGCAGTCTGATGGGCGTTCGCATACTCGAGCACCAGACTTTCAGCACCGGCCAAAGCCGAGGATACGTTGACCTATATGGCCACTGGCAAGGTCCACAACTTGTGATGAATGATCGCGGTCACCCTAGCAGTCCCTTCCGGTCGGGTCTCAAAATCGAGAATGCATCAGTGACCCTGAAGTGGACCTCTTACTCCGACTTTAAAGCGAAGTGCACGACGGCAAAGAAGATCGAAATAGATTGACTTCTCTGTTGGTTTCCTTAGCGTGCCTGAACTTTTGCTCATCTAAGTGCGTAATATTCCTCATCATCATTGGAGAATAAGTTTGTGAATTCCGATAGTCAAAGTACGGAACCAAGTGAGAGCAGTAGCGTTGTGTTGCCTCCGCATCGCTCTGAATCGCTTGTAAGAAAAATCTTCACCGGCGCAGATGGTCTGCGAGCCGGCTGGAAAGTTTTGTTATTTTTCGCATTCGTTTTTGCACTTACTGTTTTTCTGGGCTGGCTGTTGCGGTTCGCCGGCAAACGAAATCCTAAATCGTCAGTATCAAGCATGGCGTTTATGCACGAGTTTGTAGCCATGGCGGGCGTACTGATGGCGACCGGCATTATGGCGAAGTGGATCGATCGAAAACCCTTGAGCTATTTCGGAATGCCTCTCCGCAATGCGTTTCGTTCGACCTTTTGGGTGGGCGGAGTCGTTGGGGTGGGCGTTCTCGCTCTGCAACTGGAAATTATGCACGTATGCGGCTGGTTTGATTACGGGACGCAGCAGCTCCGTGGGCTAGAGATCGTCGAATATGGTCTGATCTGGGCTTTGACGTTCTTGTGCGTTGGCGTCACGGAAGAAGGCGTTCTGCGCGGTTACGTGCAGCGCGTCACGACAGACGGCTTAAGTGCGTTGCCGGGTGGTTGGAGCTTCTGGATGTCCGCGTTGTTGTATTCGTTGATTTTCGGTGCCGGGCACATTTCGAATCCTGGCGAAAACAAGTTCGGCATCATCATGGTTTTCGTCGACGGCCTGACGATGTGTTTTAGTTTGTGGCGGACCGGAGACCTCTGGTTCGCAATTGGCAATCACGCCGCCTGGGATTGGGGGGAGACCTTTTTATTCGGCACACCTGACAGCGGCTTTCGTGGCCAACATGCGCTTATGGCACCATCTTTTCACGGCCCGACACTATGGTCGGGAGGAACCGACGGTCCGGAAGCCAGCCTGCTGGCCGTGCTTTCAGAAGCGCTGATCTTCGTGTCCATCGCAGTGATTTATCGTCGGCGAAAGTTCCCTTTAATCGCGAATCTTTGCGAAAGCCAGGAAGACTCGAGCGAGGGCAATGTTGGGTGATGGGAAGCAGGTATGGTGCGCGTACCGCGCTGCTCATAGCTTCACGGGCAATTACTCAAGTAGAATAAGAGCTTGCAACCTGTGCCGATTCCATGGTGCGGCCATCTCTGGCCGTGGCGCGAGAGCCAATGCGGCAACTGACTCGCCTTGTTCGTTACGTCGCACCTTATTGGTGGCAGTTGCTGTCATCGGTGCTTCTCATGGCGTTGGTAGGCCTGCTGGATGCGTTCCGCGTCCTGCTCGTCGGACCAGTTCTGGATCGCGTTCTGAATCCCTCAAGCGGCTCTAACAACATTCGGCTATTCACGATTCCGAAAACTGATCACAACATTTACTTGCAGCAGTTCGTACCCTCGCATTTGCATAATGCGTGGACGGTCGTCGCGTTCGCACTGGTCGCATCTACGGTTTTGAAGGGAATTTTCGACTACGCCGGAACCTATCTGGTGAATTATGCCGGATTCGGCATGATTACCGACTTGCGAAACAATCTGTACGATTCCGTTCTTCGCCGCTCTGCGGCATTCTTCCAGAAGCACACGACGGGTACGTTGATTTCCACGATCGTGAACGACATTGAGCGGGTGCAATATGCAATGTCGACGGTGATGGCCGAATTTCTGCAACAACTGTTCACGCTCATTTTTACTGCGATTGTAGTTGTGCTTTTGGGTGGGAAACTCGCCTGGGTGCTGCTATTGTTTGTGCCTTTCATCGTTTATTCGGCAGGAAAGATTGGCCGAAGAGTGCGGCATACAACCCGCCGGGGCCAGGACAAACTAGCTGAGATTCAAAACATTCTCCACGAGACGATCACCGGCAATCGCATTGTCAAGGCGTTCAACATGGAATCGTGGGAGATCGCCCGCTTTCACAAAGCGGCACGCCGGTTGTTCTGGGCGAATCTGCGATCGGTGGCTGCAGCGGCCATCAGTTCTCCGCTCATGGATATTTTTGGCGCGATTGCGATTGCCCTGTTGCTGCTGCTGGGGCGGGAACAGATCGCACATCAGCGTATGACGGCCGGAGTATTCTTCGCTTTTATCGTCGCGGTTTTTAAGCTCTACGACCCGGTTCGCAAATTTGCTCTTTTCAACAACAATTTCCAGCAAGCCCTCGGCGCTTCTTCAGAGCTCTTCAAGTTTATGGATGCTCAGGATGACGTGCGCGAGCGCCTGGGCGCGAAATCCCTGCCCCCATTCTCCCGCAGCGTCGAATTTGAGCATGTCAGCTTTTCATACGAACCAAACGGCGATGAAGCCAGGGGAATCCTGAGGGACATTGACTTGGAGGTTCACGCCGGCGAGGTTCTTGCCGTAGTCGGATCCAGCGGCGCAGGGAAGAGCACGCTGGTTCACTTGATACCGCGGTTTTTCGATGTAACTTCCGGGCGTTTGCTGATCGATGGTTATGATGTGCGCGACGTCACGCTGGAGTCGCTGCGATCGCAGATCGGCGTAGTCTCGCAGGACACGATTCTGTTCAATGACACTGTACGAAACAATATCGCATACGGGCAGCCGAGTGTTTCACAGAAAGATGTCGAGGCGGCGGCACACGCGGCTTTGGCGCATGACTTCATAACGGATCTGCCCTCGGGCTACGATACGGTCATCGGCGAGCGCGGAATCCGGCTCTCCGGGGGTGAACGCCAGCGCATCGCGATTGCGCGGGCGCTGCTGAAGAATGCGCCAATTCTGATTCTCGACGAAGCGACTTCGGCTCTGGACAGTGAATCCGAGTCGCTAGTGCAATCGGCGCTGGCCAACCTGATGGCGGGAAGAACGGTGGTAGTGATTGCGCACCGTTTGTCGACCGTCCGGCGCGCCGACCGCATCGTTGTGCTCGAAAATGGTTTCATTACGGATGTCGGGAGCCACGAAGCTCTGATGAAGAAGTTCGGAACTTATCGTCGGCTGTACGATTTGCAATTCGTCGATCTGGAGCCGGCGAAAGTGGGAACGGTGTCGGAGAGAGCCTAAGCGCTATGCCTGTCCGCTCCATGACCGGATTTGCGCAAGTCACTGGGCAGGTCGACAGCAATCTGAATTTCAGCCTCTCGCTGAAGTCGGTAAATCACCGATTTCTCGATTTGCATTTCCGCATACCTGCCGACAGCGATGCTTTGGAAATGAAGCTGCGCCGCAAATTGAAGGAGCAGATGGCACGTGGGCATGTGGAATTGACGCTGAATCTAAGATCTGCCGGCGGCGCCGGCTTTGCCTTAAATCGAGAGCTTGTGGCGAGTTATATACAGGCATTTCGTACCGCCGCGGAGGAATTCGGCATAGAAATGGAGCCGGATCTCAATGCCATTTTGCGAATTCCGGGCGCGTTGGACTCGGCTAGACTGCCCAGTGATTCAGAACTGGATGCCGTGGTGCTGGCGAAATTAGACGAAGCCTTGCACCGGCTGAATGAAATGCGCGAGGCCGAAGGCGAGGTTACGGATCGCGAACTCCGGAATCTTATGAGGCATGTAAAAGAAGCTTGCCAGCACATTGAGAAGCATCGACAGGCAAGCTTAAAAACTTATGCGGAGAAACTGAATACGAGGCTTCAGGAGTTGATCGGGTCACAAATCGAACCGGAGCGAGTTTTGCAGGAAGCGGCGCTGTTGGTGGACCGGAGCGACATACAGGAAGAGCTGGTTCGGCTGGATAATCACGTAAAACATTTTCTCGGGCTACTAGATAGTGGTGGGGAGATTGGGAAAAAGCTGGATTTCCTCCTGCAGGAAATGAATCGTGAAGCGAATACGCTACTTTCGAAGACTTCCGGTCTGGCCGGCGAAGCGTTAAATATTACAGAGTTCGGACTTTCCATGAAGTCTGATATCGAAAAAGCGCGTGAGCAGGTGCAGAACCTGGAATGACGAATGTCTACATCATTTCCGCGCCCTCCGGATCGGGTAAATCGACACTGGTCGCGAAAGTGCGGCAAATTGTTCCCCGATTGGACTTCTCGATCTCTTACACTACCCGGCCACCACGAGGCAACGAACGAAACAGTGTCGAATATTTCTTTGTGTCACGGGAAGAATTCGATGGCATGGTCAGGCGCGAGGAATTTCTGGAATATGCCGAGGTGTTTGGCAATTGTTATGGGACGGCAAAACGATTTCTCGATGAAGCGCAGCAGGGAGGGAATGATCTGTTACTGGACATTGATGTACAGGGGGCGGCGCAAATCAAACGTAAGATTGCTGAAGCGGTCAGCATCTTCATCTTGCCGCCGGACCGCAAAACTTTGGAGGCGCGGTTGCGACACCGTAGTTTGGATAAGGAAGATGTCATCCAACGGCGGCTGGTCACGGCCAGCCGGGAGATTGAGAAATACCGGGAATACGACTATATTTTGATAAACGACCGGCTGGAAGATTCCGTGGAAGCCCTAAAAGCCATCCTGCTTTCGGAGCGGCTGAAAGACTCGGGATCGACCAACGCAGAGATGCTGGCCATAGCCGAACGTTGCCGGTTAGGCAACGTCGGTGAGCGGGTACAACCGATATTGGCCTCGTTCGTAACCGCCGCGATGCCGGGCGGACGCTAAAGCGACAGGGAGTGATTATGAAGTTGATGGATGGTTTCGACAGCAACTATCGGTACATCCTGGTAGCCGCTCGACGCGCCAGGCAGTTACAGGGTGGCGCGCCGCCAGTCATTGATACCAGTTCTCGCAAACCCTGCCGCATTGCCCAGGATGAGATCAAGGCGGGGAAGGTGAAATGGGTGATTCCCGAAGCTCCGAAGTTGGCGGCCGACGTCGCCAACGAAACTCTTGAAAAGGGATTTGCCCCAGAGTAGGAAGAGACGATTGGTAACTGTTGATTGCTGATTCCGCTACTCCTCCGCACAATCAACATCTAAAATTAAGGACATGAAAGTCGCTCTCGGCGTTAGCGGTGGAATCGCCGCTTACAAAGCCGCGGAAATTGTGCGGCTTCTACAGGACCGCGACATTCGCGTGCAGGTTGTCATGACGCAGGCGGCGCAGGAATTTGTTCGCCCGCTTACCTTCGCTGCACTTTCCGGAGAGAAAGTGATCACCGCGATGTTTGCGGCTGGAAACGAGCCGGCGAACCTCGACTCCGCGATTGAACACATCGCGGTAGCTCAATCGATTGATGCACTTTTGGTTGCGCCTGCGACGGCTGACATAACCGGCAAGTTTGCCCAGGGAATCGCCAACGATTTCCTGAGCACGCTCTACCTCGCGACTACAGCGCCAGTTGTAATTGCTCCCGCGATGAACGTGAACATGTGGAATCATCCGGCAACCCAGGCGAATCTTGAAACTTTGCGAAAGCGCGGCGTGCGAATTGTGGAACCTGACAGCGGTTATCTCGCATGTGGTATGACAGGTCCGGGACGACTGGCAGAGAACGAGGCGATCATCGGCGCTACCCTGGAAGCACTGGGTGTTTCACAGGAACTAGCGGGAGAGACGGTTCTCATTACCGCAGGCCCTACTCGCGAGAAGATTGATCCGGTTCGTTATCTTAGCAATCGCTCCAGTGGCCGCATGGGATACGCATTGGCAGAAGGGGCTCTTCGGAGAGGCGCACGCGTGCTGCTGGTTACTGGGCCGACATCGCTGACCCCACCAGGAGCTGCCGAAGTCACGCGAATTGAGTCCGCTGAAGAAATGCGGGAAACGGTCTTGAAGTTCTTGCCCCAGGCGACGATTGTGATCAAAACCGCTGCGGTGGCGGATTACCGGCCGAAAACGGCGCAAACCCAAAAAATAAAGCGCAGCGGACCACTGAATCTGGAGTTGGAGCCGACGGCGGATATTCTCGCGGAAGTTGTGCGCCATAAGAAATCACAAGTCATTATCGGGTTTGCGGCAGAGACGCAGAACGCGCTGGAGAATGCACGGAAGAAGCTGGTTTCGAAATCGCTGGATGCTGTGGTGGTGAATGATGTTTCGCGGGATGGGGTCGGCTTCGACTCTGATCGGAATGCGGTGACAATCATCACGCAGACCGAAGTCGTCGAGGTGCCCGAAACTTCGAAGTGGGAAGTGGCGCAGCGCGTGCTAGATGAGGTGGTAAAGCTCAAAATGCGGAAACAGACATTGAGTGTTTAGACTGGGCTTTATAAACTGCCGAGCTTCGCTCGGCTGGGCAGGCGAGGGCGTCTGCCCCTACGCAAGAAGTGGGGGAGACGAAGCGGCGTCTGCCTGCGCACGACTTTTCCACGGTATTTCCTGATACTCTCCTCGCAATGACCGACGTCCTCGATTCAGAACTAAAACGCGTTTTGAAAGACAGGATCCGTTACTACAACGAATTAGGTATCTATGATTTTTACCGTCGGCCATCAACTGAAGGGGCAGAGGCGGTTGAACCCCAGCCAGAGCAGGGAGAAGAGATGCCTGGAACAGCAATGCCGGTACCAGAAGAAGACATGTTCGCGCCGGCGAAACCAGAATCGAGCGTGAGCGATGCGGTGACAGCGCTTCGGATCATCCGCGAAGACCTGGGTGATTGCACGCGCTGTGTGCTGCATAAGCAAGGTCGGAAACAGATCGTCTTTGGAGTCGGTAATCCTAAAGCGGATTTGATGTTCATTGGCGAAGCGCCCGGCGCAGATGAAGATGAGCAAGGAGAACCGTTCGTTGGGCGCGCCGGGCAGTTGCTTAACAACATGATCAAGGCCATGGGGCTACGGAGAGAAGACGTTTATATTGCGAACATCATTAAATGCCGGCCGCCGGGAAACCGAACTCCGGAACGCGAAGAGTGCCAGACGTGCGCACCATTTCTAATGCGGCAGATCGAAGTGATCAAGCCCAAGGTGATCGTGGCATTGGGAGCCGTTGCGGCCAAGACACTCCTGGCAATCAATGCACCGATGGCCGAGTTGCGTGGCCGCTGGTATGACTTCCGAAAAACCAAGTTGGCAGTAACCTATCACCCGGCATTTCTATTGCGCGATCCGCGACAGAAGAAAGAGGCATGGAAAGATCTGCAGAGGGTGATGAAAGAGTTGGGCCTCGCGATTCCCGCCAAGGCAGCAGAATAGATTCTGGTCACAATCGGAACGGAGCAGTCAGCAGGCGAGCTGGCAGCGTGACTACGGCCCAAATCAATTCCAATACGCCGTGTACGGCAATTCCGACTATTCGAAATGGCAACAGGAACAGCCAGATAAGCGGATACAACAGCAGCGCGACCAAGGCCAGCGGCCAACAAATTACGAACAATATGCACCAGACCAGGAAGGCTATCATAGTTCTCACCTACTACAGTTTACGAAGAATGCCGTTAGAGAGTTCCACAGAAACTGCAAATCCCTTGCTCCGCGCGCGATGACAAGACTTTATGCACTGATAGCGACGAGGTGTTTATTGAGAAATGCCAATGCGCGCAGACCAGCATCGCGCCAGGTTTCCGCGCTGAAGCCGTGGCCAACGCCGGGATAGATCTGAATCTCGTATGGAATGTGTTTCTTTTCGAGCAGTTGTTGCAGATGATAGGCCTCTTGCACGGGCACAGTTCCATCCTGATCGCCGTGCAAAATGAGCACGGGACAGAGTCGTCGCATGAAGAGTTTCATTTCCTTCGGAAACCCTCCGAAGAATTCCACGACGGCCTGAATGCGAGAATCGATGCTGGCGGCTGAGAGTGAAAGATATGCGCCAAGCGAGAACCCCATGAGTCCGATGCGTGCGGGATCGACTTCTGGCCGGTGAGCCACAAAGGTAACGCAATCCCAAAGGGTTTTCATCCAGGCGGGAAAGTGCCGGGCTATGGTTTGCAGGCCGTCGGCAGATACGGTGTCAGTGCGGTCGAAATAGTGCAGCACATAGACAGCAATGCCCTGGCCCGCCAGAAGGGTTGCGGGTTCAGCCATGCTGACGTGTCCTCCGCCGGAACCATGAAGGCCGATGACCGCGGGCAAACCCCCACCATCGTTTGAGGGCAGATAGCAATCCAGGCGAATGGTCTTGCCGCCGCTCAAGAAACTGAGTTGGGATTTAGAGACCGAAAACATTTAATCACATAAAGATGCAACAAGACTCTGACCGGGTTCAGGAGTATGTGTCCGGCAATGCGCCACGCTCGACTCAATAGATGCGCGAAGGGCAATTGCTCCGTCTCAGGCAGATAAACCGAAGTACCCGCAGACGCCCAATTGGTAAGCTAATCCGAGCGGCTTTTCTGATATTCTCATCCGTTTTATCCGAGGGCCGCAACCATGGAACAGCGCGGACAAAAACATCACCGAGAACGCCTCGGGGAAGCGTTACGCGAGGAAATCGAGACTATGGTGGAAGGCGAACTGGCCGACCCCCGGATCGGCCTGGTAAATGTCAGCAAAGTGGAACTTGCGGAGGATTCCCGTTCCGCGCGGGTATATGTGGAGGTGGAAGGCGGCGAGGCTGAAGCCGAGCGTACGCTTGAAGGGTTGACTGGAGCGGTTGGATTCATTCGTCACGAATTAGCCGAGCGTTTGCATTTGCGGCGCGCTCCCGAATTGTTTTTTCATCTGGATCGGTCGCAGAAGTATGAAGCGCGCATTAATGAACTTTTGAGTCGAGCCAAGAAGAAGAGCAAATAGACAAGTTATGCGTATGCTGCAAGAGATCTTGAAAGAAATCGGACAGCGTCAGCGATTTTTACTTACTACGCATGCACGCCCGGATGGGGATGCGATCGGTTCGGCACTGGCCTGCAGTGAAATCTTGCGTGTGATGGGTAAAGAAGCTGAAGTTGTGCTGCGCGACGGGGTTCCGCGGATCTATCAGCAATTGCCGTTTGCAAATACGGTGATCACCGCTGAGCGTGTCAACGGCAAGTACGAAGCGGCAATTCTTCTGGAGTGCGACAGCATTCAGCGGACTCGATTACAGGGCCTGGAGAGCAGGTTCCTCATCAACATCGATCACCACGTGAGCGGCCGGCCATTTGCGCATGTCAACTGGATCGAGCCGACAGCGGTCGCGACCGCAGAATTGATTTACAAACTTGCGCGGCATGCCGGAGTAGCCATTTCTCCTGAAATCGCTACGTGCATTTATACTGCGGTGCTCACCGATACAGGTTCATTCATGTTCGAAGGTACGAATGAGCACACCTTTGCATTGGCTCGCGAATTGGTGCTGGCAGGGGCCGACCCCGCGTATTGCGCACGCAATATCTATTTCGGGCATTCCACGGCTAAGATGCGGCTGTTGGGAGCAGCCCTTTCCAACCTGCATCGTGAAGGTTCGCTAGCCTGGATTTGGGTGACACGGGAGCAAATGGAGCACGTCGGTGCGAAGGAAGAAGACTGCGAAGGTCTTGTGAACTATGCGTTGTCGATTCATGATGTTGCGGTGGCCGTGTTCTTTCGCGAATTGCCGGAGGGCCGTTTTCGCGCAAGCCTTCGCAGCAAAGGGCAGGTGAACGTGTCGACCGTGGCAGAGCATTTCGGCGGGGGCGGTCATAAATGTGCCAGTGGCTGCTCGGTCGATGGACCGTTGTCCATGGCGGTGGCTCGCGTTGTTGAGCAACTTCGGCGGTCGGCTTTCATACCATAGGCGCCTGTTTCTACAATTAAGAATCATCAATCTACGAGCACAAATCGAAACGGCGCGCGCACGCTCGAGCTTGAATTTCCACACTGACTGGCTCCTGCTCGGCGGATTTTGCGCGTTCGTCTTCTTCTATGGACTATCCAACTTTGGACTGATCGGTGCCGACGAGCCTCGGTACGCTCAAATTGCGCGCGAGATGCTGGCGCGCCATGATTGGGTTACGCCGGTGCTCGGTGGCGAATCCTGGCTTGAGAAGCCTCCATTGTTTTACTGGCAGGCGATGATCGCGTACAGCATCTTCGGTGTGAGCGATTGGGCGGCACGGCTGCCCTCTGCGGCGGATGCGACGCTGATGGTAATCGTGATTTATTTCTTCTCCCGAAGATTTCTTCGCGGTGTTGAGCTTGATGCCGCACTGATTGCAGCCTCAACCGCTGGTGTGATTGGATTTTCCCGAGCAGCGTCAACGGATATGCCTCTGGCTGCGATGTTTACGATTGCGATGCTGGGATGGTACGCCTGGTATGAAAGCAAGGCCGGGAGCTACCTCGCGGGTGCATATGTATTTCTCGGACTGGCGGCGTTGGCCAAGGGGCCGGTAGCTTTGCTCCTGGCCGCCGCGATCGTCGGGCTCTTTGCCGCCGTCAGAAGAGACTACAAGCTCCTCTGGCGGACGCTCTGGGTTCCGGGAATCGTGATCTTCCTGATGGTGACACTTCCTTGGTATATCGCGGTTCAGGTAAAGAACCCGGATTTCTTTCACATCTTCATTGTCGAACATAACTTGGCGCGCTTTGGTACGAATCTCTACCATCACAAACAGCCGTTCTGGTATTTCATTCCAGTTACGTTGTTGGCGTTGGTGCCATGGGCGGTATTGGCTTGTGTATCGCTTGCGCGAGACATCCGGAGATGGCGCGCAGATCAGGGAAACTCGGCGCACGATTTGAGTAGCTTCTTACTAGTCTGGCTGCTTGTGCCGGTAATCTTCTTCTCTGCTTCGGAATCGAAGTTGCCAGGATACATTCTTCCAGCCGTACCGGCGGGAGCATTACTGGTTGCTCGTTATCTTTATCGGCATTTGTCAAGCGAAGATGGCCTTCCGCTTCCGGTCATCATTCTGCACTCGATCGTGGCCGCCGCCCCCATCGTGCTAGCGTTGATGATTCAATACATCGTGATGCAGCATCAGCTGCCGTGGGGAAAAGCGACGGCAATTTCATGTACATTCGCGGCCATTCTGGCGCTTGCACTGGCGTTTACTTTGCGATCACGAATTGGGTCGGGGGGAATACGTTTTACACTAGTTCCCGTGGCACTAGGAGTGGCAGCGGTGCTGAGATTAGGCGCTCCCGCCCTGGAAAGTACACTTTCGGCGCGCCCTATTGCAAATGAGATCAGCCGAATGGACAAGCAGGGATTACCGTTAGCGGTTTTTCGTGTGCCACGCGAAGTTGAGTACGGCCTGGCTTTCTATCGAAACCAGAAGATTGAGCAATATCGGTTGGGCGAAATTCCGGCAGAAGCGCACCTGCTGGTGGCGCCGGAAGGAAGTCAGGTGGAGATTGCGGAACTGCTCCCCGGCCGGCGAGTTTCTTACCTTGGCAGCTATGCGCCCCGGGGGCTGGATTACTACTGGATAGCCGCAAGCAGTCAGCACTCAGCAATCAGCAGTCAGCCACCGCGATAGCTTGGCTCATGGCTCGCACTATGCAGAACTGCGGAAAA
>Ga0187780_10003467_pt1 | contig 11907 bp, 9 predicted proteins | sample 1015_Q2_SP10_20__FD_132429 | JGI IMG/M metagenome (GOLD analysis project Ga0187780, IMG submission 132429) | Tropical peat soil microbial communities from peatlands in Department of Meta, Colombia - 1015_Q2_SP10_20_MG | ecosystem: Environmental > Terrestrial > Soil > Wetlands > Peat | place...
CGCGCTTCGATATCTTCCGCGTGCACCTGAATGGGGATATTGCGCGCTTTCCCGCTCGCAATGTTGTATTCGTAGAGCAGGCCGCCGTTTTCATAAACGATGGCGTCAGGCCCCAGGCTGGGCCACTTGATGTCAAACTCTTTGTAATCGGTGAGCTTCTTCGTTTGCTTTGAGCCGAGATCGTAGCTGTAGAGATTCATCACGCCGTCGCGGTCGCTGATGAAATAGATCGCGTTGCCGTGCCACATCGGGAACATGTCCATGCCTTTGGACATGGGCAATTCTTCGTACGTGTTGTTTTTCAGGTCGTAGATGGCGATGGGCAGATTCCAGCCGCCGTGATAGCGCTTCCAGGTGCGAAACTCCTGCGACGTTTCGATATACGCGATTTTCGTGCCATCCGGCGAAAAGGAAGTCAGGTCTCCGCGCGGCACTTGCAGCATCTTTGCGTTACCGCCCTGCGGCGAGACGAGAAACAGTTTCGTGAAGCGGCCCGGCGGTGCGCTGTAGCGGTCCGAGCGAAACAGAATGTTTTTGCCGTCGGGCGTCCAGCCAAGAACGATGTCGTTCGAGGGATGGAAGGTCAGCCGCTTGGGTTCACCGCCCTCGGCGGACATCACGTAGACGTCCGGGTTGCCATCGTACTCCCCGGTGAACGCGATCCACTTTCCATCCGGCGAAAACTTGGGATAAAGTTCGTCGCCCACAGCCGAAGTCAGCCGCCGCGCCGCGCCGCCTTCGCGCGAGGCAATCCACAGGTCGCCCGCGTAGGCGAACACCACTCGGTCCTTGGAAATATCCGCGTATCGCAGGAGCTTGGTCGGCCCCGGAGGAACCGCGTCGGCAGGTTGCGCCGGAGCCTTTGCCGGTGATGCGCTGAGAAACGCGAGAGCCGCGAGACACAACCACAGAAAAACGTTCGTTCGAATGGACATGGGCTTCATTTCTGTCGCTCCTGAAGTGTGCTTCTTGCTGAGGACACCCAACCTCTTTAATGGACGGCTGGCCGCAAAATTCGTTTCACTAAGACTTTACGGTTCTTGAGGATAAATCCCTCGTGACCAAAGAAGGCTTCCTCTCTAGCGCGGATGACTCCTCGGTCCCGCAATCCTTGTTTGCGCTGCCGTGCTATCATCAACCCGTAACCCCGTGTCCGCCAAGCAAAAACTGTCCCTTCTCCATATTTCTCTTAAGGTCTTGTTAGGCCTAATCTTCCTTTGCGCGCCGTTTCTTGCTTCAGCTGAGCCTTTTGAAGAAGTCGCGCGGGTCTTCGCCCGGAAGATTGCTTTGATGTTGGCACCGGGAGAGAGACTTAGCCTCGACGTCCACAACCTCTCGGCGCTGAGTCCTGATCAGCTTCTCTATTTCAGCCAAACGATAGAGAATGAGTTTCGCAATCGTGGCCACGTCGTCTTGCATGACGAGTCGAGCGAAACAGTCCTGAAAATTGGGCTGTCTCAAAACCTCACAAATCTCCTTATCGTTGGGGAACTCGTTCAAGGCGCGAAAACTCGCATTTCCTTAGAGCACATTGATCTCGCGGCCTTAGACATGACGGGCCAGCGCCCGTCAAAGCAGTTCACGCTTTCTAGCGAACTTGTTTGGAAGCAACGGAATCCCCTCCTCGATGTCAGATTTCTCTTGCGGGTTCAAGGACAGTCGGACCGTTTGGCGGTTCTCAGCGCGGACGCGCTTTCAATTCAAGAGAAAAAAGATGCAGGCTGGACACTTGTGAAGAATTTTCCGTTGCGTGGCGCTGATTTGGTATCCCGGGATCCAAGAGGTGAGCTGTTCCAGACAAAAGAGGATTCCGGGGTTCAACTCATTGCATCGTTTCCAACTACCCTCTGCTTCGTTCCTCTCGACAGCGCAGGTTACCCCACCAATCTGGACTGCGATACGAATTCCAAAAATGGATTGGTTGGCTCCAGTCTGGTCACTTTTGGTCCGCGTATCATCGACAACGGCGCAAAGTGGGATCTCCCCCACAACTATTTCAGCGGCGCGATGTTCGGTGAGAACGGTACCCAGTGGAAGATCGATCCGTTTTATTCAGCCACTTTCTACAGCTCCAAACCAGGTGAAGCGCCCGATTTCTTTATTGCTGCGGGCGTCGATGGACACACCCGCGTGATAAATCATGACCGCAAAGTTCTACGGACGGTTTCCGACTGGGGAAGTGATCTGACCGCCGTCCACAGTACATGCGATGACGGTTGGTACGTGTTGGCGGGCGGCAGCGGAGACTGGACTGGCAACGACCGCATTACCGCGTTTCAGCTGGATGAGAGTTCGCTCCGCTCTGTTGGACAATTTGTTGAGTTGCCCGGCCCAATCTTATCGCTTGGCTCCGAGCAAATCCCCACCGAGGGAGAAACGCCGGTTACGCGCGAAGGGGCCATTGCGGTGGTTAGCAATCTTAAGTCAGGAGAGTATGAGGCGTACCATATTTCCATCACTTGTAGCCGCTAGCCTTCTCTGTTGGCTCACCGCGCTCTCCCCGACCGTCAATGCTTCGACAAGGCCGAGATACGGCGGAACGCTGCGGGTGGAACTGCATCAAACGGGAGTTTCGCTTGATCCCCGAGAATGGAAGCTCGGCTCGCCCGAATTTGCCATCAACGAAAAATTAGCAGCGCTCGTGTTCGACCGGCTCGTAGCGCTCGACAACTACGGCCGCTTTCAACCCCAGTTGGCGGCGGAATGGTCGCACGATGCCAGCTTCAAGCGCTGGCAATTCGTTCTCCGCGCCAACGTCAAATTCTCTGACGGCACACCCCTCACGTTCACAGATGTTGTTGCCGCGCTCCAGCCTCTGCTCCCCCACGGCCAACAAGTCACCGCAGCAGGGAACAACGTTGTGATTCAATCCACGGAACCCATGCCGGATTTACTCGAACAGCTCGCCTCCGGGCCTTTTTTCATCTATCGCCCTCAGCCGGATGGCACTCTTCTCGGCACCGGACCTTTCTTTGCGTCTGACTCTTCACCCGCCGCAAACAAAACGCAAAGCCCTTCAAGCGCGGCATCGCCCAACTCGAACGCACCCACGCCGCAAACCGCTGCCTTCAAGCAGTCAGTTCTTCACTTCCGCGCCAACGAGGCTACTTGGTCGGGCCGTCCTTTTCTCGACGGCATCGAAGTGACGCTCGGCGTTCTTCCGCTCCGCCAACTGTTCGACCTCCAACTCGGCCGCGCCGATCTCGTCGAGATTTCTCCAGATCTCGTGCGCCGCGCGGTGCAGGAAAATCAGCGCGTCTGGTCCTCGACGCCTGCGCTGATGTACGGCCTCGCATTCGACGATTCGCAGCCCGCCGCCTCCGACGCGAAACTCCGCCAAGCCTTCTCGCTTTCGCTCGACCGCCAGACCATGGCCAACGTGTTGCTCCAGAAGCAAGCCGAGCCTGCGGGGGCTCTTTTGCCGCAGTGGCTCTCGGGATATGCTTTTCTCTTCAAGATGGACATGAACATCGATCGCGCGAAGGAAATTCGCGCCTCGCTTCCGTCGAACGCAGGCGCGGCCGCCGAGCCGTTGCGCCTGCGCGTCGACGCTTCGGGAGACCTCGCCAAACTCCTCGGCGAGCGCGTCGCTGTCAACGCACGCCAGGCGCTGATCCCTGTGCAAGTGCTTAACCGTTCTCCGCTGCGAGCCACTCGCACCGCGGCAACCTCGACCAGTGAACCGCCGGCAGCTCTTCATCTTTTTGTCTGGCACTATTCCTCGCTTTCGCCTAGGGTGGAGTTGGAGACTCTTGTGTCCGCGCTCAACTTGGGATCGTCTTCTGAAAATTCCAACATTTCCGCCGATCCGGAGCAGCTCTATCTGCGCGAGCAAATGTTGCTCGAAGACCGCCGCGTTCTCCCGCTTGTCGCGCTTCCCGAATACGTCGGCCTCGGCCAAAATGTCCGCGACTGGATGCCGGCGCGCTGGGGCGAGTGGCATCTCGCCGATGTGTGGCTCGATGTGCCGGAATCCGGTGCGTCCACCGGAAATGCAGATTCTTCCGCGCTTCCCACCATTCGTATGGGAGCCAAACCATGAGCTTCCGCATAAAACTGCTTCTCGTGGTATTGCTCACTATCTTCGCTTCCGTCTCGGTGGTTGCCTATAGCGTGACCTACTACTCTCGCGCCGCGTTTGAAGCAAGGGATGCGCAACAGACCGAAGCCCTTGTCGCCCAGTTCAAGAAAGAATTCGCCCAGCGTGGAGACGAAATCGCCCGGCAGGTGGAGAACATCGCCAACGCGGAAATCACTCTGCGCACCGCGCTCGATGCGGAGCGCCCCAACGCCGACCTTTCCATCTACGTTCACGACGCCAACGGCGCCGCGCAGGATCACGGCCTGGACTTCGTCGAGCTGGTCAATTACGACGGCACATTGATTTCTTCCGCGCAATACCCGGCGCGCGTCGGATACAAGAATGATTGGGTCACTACCAAAAGCGACTGGAGCGACACGACCGCCTTCTTGAAAAGGGAAGAGCTGCCCACCGAAGTGGCTCTCTCGCTTTGCTCTGTCCGCACCCAGCCCAACGCGCCAAAGCCCTTCTACATTATTGGCGGGCGTCGGCTCGACAAGAATTTTCTCGCTTCCTTGGTTCTTCCCACGGGCATGCGCGCCCTCATCTACACCAACCTGGAACCTGCCTTCGTGCCTGCTTCCTTGTTGGGTGAAAAAATCGAAGCCGATCAAGCCGACCGTTTCGCTCCGCTCGTCGAGCAGCTTCAGAAGCAGCCCCAGCCCCTCGTGCAAACTATTGAATGGACCAGTGACCCCGCCGACGCCGAAACCTTTCACGCCATTCCGCTCACCGGGCGCAACAACGAGCTGCTTGGAATCTTCTTCGTCGGTAGTTCGCGCCGCGAACTGGTTCTTCTGACGCGTCAAATCTTGAAAATCGCCGCCGCCGTCGCCGCTGGCGCGCTTCTCATTGGGTTGCTCGTCAGCTTCTGGATTTCCGCGCGCATCACCAAGCCCGTCGAAGAACTGGCTGAAGGCGCGCGCGAAGTCGCCACCGGCCGGTGGGACACGCGCATCGAAGTGCATGGCCGCGACGAAATCGGCCAGCTCGCCGGCGCGTTCAATGAAATGACCAAAACTCTCGCCGCGCAAAAAGAGCGGCTCGTGCAGACCGAGCGCGTCGCCGCCTGGCGCGAACTCGCCCGCCGCCTCGCGCACGAACTGCGCAATCCGCTGTTCCCCATGCAAATCACCGTCGAAAATCTCCAGAAAGCCCGCAAGCTGGACGCCAAGCAATTCCTGGAAGTCTTCAACGAGTCCACGGCCACCTTGAAAACTGAACTCGCCAATCTCAACACCATCGTCGGCCGCTTCAGCGACTTTTCCAAAATGCCCGCGCCGCAATTTGTCCGCGTCAACGTCAACGAAGTTCTGCGCAATGCCGTTCGCCTCTTCGAGCCCCAGTTCAACGAAGTCGGCAAGCCCACCATCACTCCCGAGCTTTTTCTCACCGAACCGCTCCCCGATATCGACGCCGACCCGGATTTGCTGCACAAAGCGTTTCAAAACCTGGTGTTGAACGCATTGGACGCCATGCCCGCCGGCGGAACCCTCACGCTGCGCACCATGGAACGCGACGGCAACATTCGCATCGAAGTCGCCGACACCGGCAAAGGCCTCACTCCGGAAGAATGTTCGCGCCTGTTCACGCCGTACTACACCACGAAGCAGCAGGGCACCGGCCTCGGCCTCGCCATCGTCCAATCGGTCGTCAGCGATCATCACGGCACGATTTCCGTCAACAGCGAGGAAGGGCGGGGCACCACCTTCCGCATCGAGTTTCCCCAGCGCCAGACGGGGCACACGGTCACCACGCGCGAGCCGGCCGCGGAGTCGAAGGACACGCCGGCTTCTTCCACCATGGCCGCAGCTTCCGATTAATCACCACTCGAAAAGGACCAGCGATTGCCTCGCAAAGCTCATCTGCTCATCGTTGACGACGACCCCAACACACTGGCATCCCTCTCCCGCGCGTTTCGCCTGGAAGGCCACGATGCCACCGTTTGCGACAATGCCACGCGCGCCGTCGAGTTGCTTCGCACCGAAACCTTCGACTTGATTCTCTCCGACGTCGTGATGCCCGGCAAAAACGGCCTCGAGTTGCTCGAAGACCTGAAAAAGTCCGGCCTCAAAACTCCTATAGTGCTCATTTCCGGCCAGGCCAATATCGAGATGGCCGTCAAAGCCACAAAACTGGGCGCGCTCGATTTTCTCGAGAAGCCGCTCTCGACCGACAAGCTCTTGGTGACCGTTGAAAACGCTCTGCGTTTGGCGCGCCTCGAAGAAGAAAACCGCGAACTGCGTCACCGCCTTGGCAAGCATGAGTTAGTCGGCTCCGGCCCCGCCATGAAAAAGCTGAACGCGCAAATCGGCCGCGTGGCAGCCAGCGAAACCCGCGTTTGCATTCTCGGTGAAACCGGAACGGGCAAAGAGCTCGTCGCGCGCGCGATCCACGAAAAATCTCCGCGCCACGATCACCCCTTCGTCACTCTCAACTGCGCCGCGGTGCCCGCGGAATTGATCGAGTCCGAGCTCTTCGGCCACGAAAAAGGCGCGTTCACGGGCGCTGCGGCGCGTCATCTCGGCAAATTTGAGCAAGCCGACGGCGGTACGCTTTTCCTCGATGAAATCGGCGACATGCCCGTGGCCATGCAGGCAAAACTGCTTCGCGTCCTCGAAGAAGGCGAAGTCGAGCGCGTCGGCGGCGACAAGCCCATCAAAGTAAACGTTCGAGTCGTCGTGGCCACGCATCGCAATCTCGAAGACTTGGTCAAGCAGAACGCCTTTCGCCGCGACCTGTTTCACCGCATTTATGTTTTCCCCCTCCCGCTCCCGTCCTTGCGCGAACGCCCCGAAGATTTTCCCGATCTCGTAGCGCATTTTGCGCGACAAGTCGCCGCGCAAAACGGCTGGAAAGAAAAAGTCTTCCCCGCCGATGCCATTGCCGAGCTGCGAAAATACAGTTGGCCCGGAAACGTTCGCGAACTGCGCAACGTCGTCGAGCGCCTCGCGCTCCTCGCCTCCGAAGACTCCGTTTCCGCCGGTGACGTTCGCCTCGTCCTGCCGGACTCTGGCCCCTCTGCCTCCTTAACTTCCTCTGCTTCTCCCTCGGGCACTCTCGCCGAGCGCACCGAAGCCTTTGAAAAAGAAACGCTGCTCGCCGAAATTCGCCGCCACAATTTCCATATGACCAATGTTGCTCGCGCCCTCGGCCTCGAACGCAGTCACCTCTACAAGAAGTGCCAGCAACTCGGCATCGACCTGCAAACCCTCCGCAAACCCGACTAGTCTACGTTCCTACTGCGTCGGCTATGCCGGCCAACAGAGAAACAAACTGGCCCCCCTTGGGCTCCTGTCATCCTGAGCGAAGCGAAGGCTCTCAACTGTTCCATCGCTAACTGCCTACATAAGATATTGAAAAACCTGATAGTTAGATGTCGTTACGATTTCTCTTGACAAATCACAAATTGCTATATAGAGTTTGCATATTGCAATAGTACGGAGCCTCCCATGAAACTCGGCGACAAGCTTCGCTCACTCCGCTCGGTCGAAGGTTCGCTTCGCGGCCTCGGACGCCCGCTCACGCAACAGGAGCTGGCCGCCGCTATGAAGCGCGAAATCGGCCGCGGGCTCAGCCAGGCTTACCTTTCGCAAATCGAAAGTGGAGCCCGGCCGCACCTGACCCACAAGACTCGCGAGCTTCTGGCACGCTTTTTCCGCGTCTATCCCGGTTTTCTCGTGGACGACCCGGAAGGCTACACGCCCGGCTTGCAGTCGGAGCTGCGCGCCGTGGACGCCAAGGTGGATTCATGGCTTTACGCTGGAGCGGGGCAATTCCTCGCTGATCCGGAGTTGCAGAACGCCATTCTGGCGATCGCTGAGAGTCCGGATTCTCGCCGCCCGCTTCTTTTGCTCGCGGAGATTCTGCGGACTCCGGGTCTACTCGACCGGCTGACGGAGGTGCTGAGTCCCGCCCGCCCTTCCGGGAGCAGGGAGCAGGGCAGCGGTCATCCGCCGCCGGGTCCGTCTCTTCGCAATTGAGTGGCGCCGCCGCCGTGAATCGCGGTTGCGCCCAAGGAGTCTCCGTCTCGAATTCCAGCTCGCGCACCACCCAAGCCCTTGGCCGGTGGGCGCTCGAGGTGAGTTATGACCTGGTCTGATTTCTACCTCTTCTGTTTCCTCGTGGGCTTTTCGCTGAGCGTGCTTTCCTTTCTCGCTGGCGCGGTCCACATCCATCTGCCGTTCAAGTGGCACCTGCCCTTTCACTTCGGGCATCACGCGGGCGGCGGTTTGCGCGGAAGCTTCAAGGGCGGTGCGCACATTTCCTGGTTTAACGCCTCGACCTTCATGGCCTTCCTCGCCTGGTTTGGCGGCACGGGCTATTTGCTAACGCGGCATTCGCATTTGTTTGCGTTGCTTTGTTTCTCGATCGCCATGGCTTCGGGCCTGTTCGCTGGCTGGGTAGTCTTTCGCTTCATGGTGAAACTGGTCCATACGGATGACGCCCCGATGACCGACGACGAACGTCGTGTGGAAGGCTCAATTGGGACCATCAGTATGCCCATCCGCGAGAATGGCACCGGCGAAATTATCTTCGCGGTTGGCGGGGCCCGGCGCTGTTCGGGAGCGCGCACCGGCGACGGCAAGCCCATCGAGAAGGGCACCGAAGTGGTCATCGAAAAGTACGAGAAGGGCATTGCGTACGTGAAGCGGTGGGAAGAGTTTTCGAAGTAACGGATTTGTCGGACTGTCGTTCGACACAAACAGTCCGTAAGGGTGGAAAAGGGAGGTTGTTATGTTTGGGTTGCCGACGGATGTGGTTGTAATCGCCGGTCTGGTTGTGCTTGCGATCGTCATGGTGATGATCGTGATCGCCAGGATGTATCGCAAAGTTGGTCCCAACGAGGCATTGATCCGCTATGGCATGGGCGGCACCGAAGTGTATTGCGGGAAGGGCGCTTTAATTTTCCCGATGGTGCAGACCAGCCGTGAACTGTCACTCGAACTGATGTCGTTCGACGTGGCGCCGCAGCAAAACCTGTACACCAAGCAAGGCGTGGCCGTCACCGTCGAAGCGGTGGCGCAAATCAAGGTCAAGTCCGACAAGGAATCGATACTGACCGCCGCCGAACAGTTCCTCAGCAAGGAGCCGAACCAGCGCGAAGGCCTGATTCGCTTGGTGATGGAGGGCCATCTCCGCGGCATCATCGGCCAGCTCACTGTCGAGCAAATCGTCAAAGAGCCGGAAATGGTCGGCGACCGCATGCGCTCCACCTGCGCCGACGACATGAGCAAGATGGGACTGGAAGTCGTCAGCTTCACCATCAAGGAAGTGCGCGACAAAAACGACTACATCACCAACATGGGCCGCCCGGACGTCGCCCGCATCAAGCGTGACGCCGAAGTGGCCACCGCGGAAGCGGAACGCGACATTGCCATTAAGAAAGCCGAAACACAGCGGGCTGCTGCCCAGGCCATCGCCCAAGCCGATCAGGAGCGCGTTGCCGCACAAACCGCCTCGCTCGCCAAGCAAGCCGAGGCCCAGCGCGACCTCGACATCAAGAAAGCCAACTACCTCGAAGCGACCAAGAAGGCGCAAGCGCAAGCAGACAAGTCCTACGAAATCGAGACGAACGTGCAGCAGCAGCACGTGATCGCTGAATCCGTGAAGGTCCAGCAAGTCGAGCGCGAGGCTCAAGTGAAAGTGCAGGAAGCGGAAATCGCGCGCCGCGAACGAGAACTCATCGCCACCGTGCTCAAGCAGGCGGAAATCGAACGCCAGCGGATTGAGACCCTGGCCACCGCCGAGCGCCAGCGTTTGATTACCGAAGCCGAAGGCCGCGCTTCCTCGATTCGTGCGCAAGGTGAAGCCGAAGCCGAAATCATCTTCAAGAAGGGCGAAGCGGAAGCCAAAGCCATGAACGTCAAGGCGGAAGCCTTCCAGGAGTACAACCAGGCCGCCGTCATGGACAAACTCCTCAGCGGATTGCCGGAAGTGGTGCGCGCTCTCGCCGAGCCGCTCAGCAAAGTGGACAAAGTCACCATCGTTTCAACGGGCGGTGATGGTGCAGCCGGTGCGTACAAGCTGACCGGTGACGTCACCAGAATCGCGGCGCAGGTGCCCGCCCTCTTCGAAGCGCTTTCCGGCATGCAGATTTCGGACCTGCTCAACAAAGTGCGCTTAATCGGCGATAAAGCGCCAAAGTCAAATGCAAAGCCGGAGGAACCGGCGCAGCCTTCGCCGAAGAAGTAACAACCATGAATTCCACGGTGCGCATCGCTTGTCATCCTGACCCTCGGACCGCAGTCTTCTGCGGACCGAGGCGGAGGGATCTGCTTTGCAGCCTCGGAATTCATCACACGGTCGAATTACTTTCCGTCCCGGTGGATCCGCAAGGGTCCACCAGGGACGCCAGATGGTCTTGGGGGATGGCCATGAGCTTGAGAGACAAGTTGCTCCTTGTTGTGATTTTGCTGGTGGTGGCCGCGAGCCTTTTCTTGAGCCACTACTGGGCTTGCACGCTGTTTGTGATTCAGCGCGCGGTGGCGTTCGGCTTTTTGCCCGTTCACGCACTCACCACGCTTGCGCCCTTCGGTTGAACAGGAGATGGAACGCAAGGCGAAGCCTTGCGGCCTTTTCTTTCCCGTGGCGCTGCGTGGCAGGAATTGGATGGCTTGAGATTCGAGTGGTTCGATACAGATTTTCGAAAGGAGACTTACGATGGGACTTTTGGAACGAGTTAGCACTTTAATTCGCGCAAACATCAACGACCTCGTTGACCGCGCCGAAGATCCGGAAAAAATGATCAAGCAGGTGATCCTCGACATGGAGAATCAGTATCTCCAGGTCAAAACCCAGGTGGCGGTGTCGATCGCCGACCAGCACATGCTCGAGAAAAAACTCCATGAAAACGTGGACACGGCGCACGAATGGATGCGCAAAGCAGAAGTCGCCGTGGACAAAACCCAGGACGATCTGGCGCGCGCGGCTCTCGACCGCTACCAGACCGCGCAAAAACTCGCGCAAAGCTACCGCGAACAAGTCGACGACCAGAAAGCGCAGGTTGAAACACTCAAGGGGGCGCTCGTGAAACTGGAGCAAAAACTCGACGAAGCGAAGTCCAAGCGCGATTTGTTGCTGGCGCGGCATCGCCGCAGCATCGCGCTCGGCAAAGCCGCCCATGCGCAAACCGTTCTCGGTGACAATTCGAAGAGCGCGACATTTGACCGGCTCCGCGACCGCGTCCATCACACCGAAGCGGTGGCCACCGCTGAAGTGGAATTGCTCACCGACGACACGGCCGAGAAGCTGACGCGCCTCGACCGCGACGCCGAAGTCGACCGCCTTCTCGTGGAGCTGAAGGCCCGCCGCGGCCTGCCCGAAAAAATTGGCTGAGCCGCCGGTCGGCCGTACCCGGTGAGAAAGGCACGGCCCCGCGGCGCCTCTACAATGTCACGGCGCCGCGTGCGAGAATAGCGGCGTGAATCCGTTTCTCGTTTCGGTGCCGGCGGCGGTGCTTGCAACCGCGGGGGTGGCGGCCTACGGCGCCGCCTATCCTCGCTCGCAAATCTTCGGACCGACCATCTGCTGGACGAATTCGCCGAAAAAGCTCGCCATCACGTTTGACGACGGGCCGAATCCCGCGATCACGCCAAAACTCTTGGATTTGCTGGACCGCTACCAAGCAAAGGCCACGTTTTTCTTGATTGGCCGCTTCGTGCGCGAATGTCCTGATCTCGTGAAAGAAACCGTCGCGCGCGGCCATAGCTTGGGTAATCACACCCATACGCACCCGAATCTTGCCTGGCTCTCGGCTGCCCGGATCGCGCAGGAATTGTGCGTGTGCCAGGAGACGATTGCCGATGTAGTTGGCACGGGGCCCA
>Ga0187780_10003468_pt1 | contig 11905 bp, 8 predicted proteins | sample 1015_Q2_SP10_20__FD_132429 | JGI IMG/M metagenome (GOLD analysis project Ga0187780, IMG submission 132429) | Tropical peat soil microbial communities from peatlands in Department of Meta, Colombia - 1015_Q2_SP10_20_MG | ecosystem: Environmental > Terrestrial > Soil > Wetlands > Peat | place...
CGCCGACCTCCTCCGAACCGTCCAGCGGAACGAACCGGACGGAGGCGAGCGGCTCGAGCGAGTACCGTACCGGGAACTCGAAGCGGTCGGTAGGGTAGATGCCGAGGCTGGCCGCGCGCCGGTTCCGACCGATCGTCGCGTGGAGAATCTCTTGGAAGCGGACGGCTTCCGCGAGAAGTCCCGCGTCGAGCGCCCGTCCCTCGGGCGCCCGGAGAATCGCCCCTCCGATCGACGGGCGGATCGTCTCGACCGATCGGTCGACCTCGAAACGGGGACCTCCCGGAGCGGAGGGAGGGGCGCGATACGGCGGAATCCCATGGGCCGTCCCCAGAACCCCTTGGAGATAGAGTCCCAGACCGCCCTCCGAGAGGAGGTCGAGGCGGTCCGGGGTCACGGACACCGTGAGTGACGTCCCCTCGTGCGCCTCGACCTCGGCCTTCGAGCCGAAGAGAAGGTCGTCGAGCTCCGGTCCCCTTAGCGGTCGGCCGGCGACCGCGCACAAACGGTCCGCGTCCAGCATCGAGCGTGGCATCGCTACGGACTCCCCCCGGTCAGGCGGGCCAGGTCGTCTTGGAAGAGCTCGCGGATGTCGTTGCAGCCGAGCGCGACCATCGCGAGACGGGTGACGCCGATCCCCCACGCCAGCACGGGGACCTCGACTCCGAGGGGAAGGAGCACCTCGGGTCGGAGGATGCCTCCCGGGAACACCTCGATCCAGCCGAGGTGCGGGTGGCGCACGTATCCCTCGATCGACGGCTCGGTGAACGGGAAGTAGCTTGGTCGGATCTTCATCTCGTGGAGGCCGATCGCCTCCGCGAGCGTCGTGAACACTCCGACCAGGTGACGGAGGTCGAGCCCTTCCTCGCCGATCACTCCCTCGCACTGGCAGAACTCGAGGTGGTGACGCGCGTCGACCTCCTCGTGGCGGAAGTTCCGGTCGATCGAGAACATCCGGAACGGCGGGCGCGGCCGACCGGCCAGGAAGCGCGCCGAGACCGCGGTCGTTTGCGAGCGCAGCACCGGACGGACGGCGACCCGAACGTCGTACGCCCCCGGCCACCCCGGGCCGAGGGGAGCGCTCATTCCGGGCAGCGGACGGCCCTCGTGCGCGGCCGCCACGCGGGCGAGGAGGTCCGGCGGGGGTGGCCGCCCCTCGACCCCCTCCACGGAGAGCGCGTCGTGGATCGACCGAGCCGGGTGGTCCTGCGGCATGAACAGCACGTCGTTGTTCCAGAACTCGGTCTCGAGGAGCGGGCCCTCGGCCTGCTCGAACCCGAGCCCCACGAGCACGTCCTCGAACTCCTCGAGCCAGGCGAGGTACGGGTTCGGGCGTGCGCCGGTGACGTACGGGACCGCCGCTCGGACGTCGTAGGGCCGGAACGTTCGGCCCCGCCACGTCCCGGACCGGAGCAGTTCCGGCGTGAGCGATCCGAGCATCTCCTCTCCCTCGGCGGCGAGGGGAAGGCGCTGCCCCTCCTCGGAGACGGACCAGCGTTTGATGGAGCGGTGGTCCCGGCGGACGAGGCCCCGCCGTTCGAGGACCTCGAAGATCGCCGGGTCGGTGTCCGGACTGCCCTTCGCCACCTGTTCGAGCACCGTCTCCTCGGGCAGCGGACCGCGCGCGAGCGGCGCCTCGCTCTTCAGCCGGAACGGGATGCCCTCGGCGAGCAGGCCCCGCCGCCGGAGGATTCCGATGGCCGCGGAGCGTTCCTCGTCGTCGAGTCCGGCTTCCGTCGCCCCTTCGGGGGTCAACGTACCAGCATGTCGCTCCAGTGCGTCCAGCAAGCGGCGCTCGGGGAGTCCACGCGCGAGCGCTGCCTCCCCCTTCGGCGTGAGCCGGGGAACGGTCTCGTGCTGCTCCTCCACCCGGGCGAGATGCTTCGATCGAAGTCGCTGGAGACTTCCGCGCACCTGGTCGGCCGCGAGTCCTACCTCGCGTCCGAGCGCTTCCTCCTCGACCGCCTCGCCGGCATGGGTCCGAAGGGCCTGGAGCAGCGAACGTTCAGGCCCCGAGAGAGCGACCGGGGCCGCCCCGACCGGGGCATCCCCCGATGCCTCGGGCACAAGGAGGCGAGAAGGGGACCGGATTAAGTCTTTTGGGGCGAGCGGCCACCGAGAGACGGAACCGAGCGTTCCCTAGGCCGTAGGGGGGAGAGGAGGACCGCCGGAAGGCGGCCCTTGTGGAGAGGGGGTCGGCGGCGGGGGGTTCGCAGGAGGAGGGGCAGCGGGGGCCGGAGGGGGCGCCGCTATCGGAGGGGGTGCAGCGGCCGAAGGCGAGGCGGGGGCTGGAGGCCCAGACGAAGGAGTAGGCGCGGACGAGGGCCGACGTGGGCGACCGAGAACGTAGCCGATCGCGGACCCGACCGCCATGATCAGGACGAACGCGACGACACTCTCCGGGTAAGACTGGATCCCGGCGAGGGACGGGACGAAGCCGAGCAGATTGACCGAGATGGTGGTGGAACTGGCGCCGTAGTAGCCATCGCTCGTCACGGTCGCGGAGGCCGTGCCGTGACCACCGAGGTAACAGACCGGCACCGCGACGGTGAGCGCCACGGCACCGGAGGCGTTGGTCGTCAGATTGTTCGAGCCCCATACGCCCGCGCACGGTCCGTCCCCGGAACTAGATGCGAGGCTCACGGCGACCGGCACGCCCGCGATCGGCGCTCCGCTCGTTCGGTTGGAGAGATGGGCGACGATCTTCACCGAACCGCCGGGGGCCACGGGCGACGGGGACGCGGAGATGGTGAGGTTGACGAAGGTCGCCGTCAGGTCCTCGTAGAGCACGAGACCGCGCGGGGAGCCCCAGCCCGTCTCGGGGTCCCAGCCGCTCGTGGCCGACCCGATGCACGTCGAGCCGCTCGTAACGTCGGCGAGCCCGATGTAATCATGGCCGATCTCCTGGCTCGCTCCGACCGCGTACAGTCTCGGCGTCAGGAATCCGAGACGGCCCTGATAGACCGCATTCATCTCGGAGACGAGACCTGCCCAGAGCGGGGTCGCGAAGCTGGTCCCGGCGGCCACGGAGTCCTGCCCGTTGTAGTAGAGGTAGTTGTACGCCGCGGCGGCCGAGACGTCCGGCACGCCCCGGTGGTCACCGTTCGCCTCGATCGGCGCCGCCGCGCTGCCGACGAGTTGCCATGACGGGGCGGCCGTCGACGTGGAATACCCACCACCGCTCCCGCTCCACGCGGATTCGCTGGCAAGACCCGTCACCTGACCGAGGCCGTTGCGCGCCAGGACCGGTTGCGTCCCTCCGACCGCGATGACGCCCGGGGAGATCGCCGGGAACTCGACCGAGGGCCCTCCGCCACACCCCGTGTTCAGGTCACCCCCGGTGTCGCCGGTCGCCGCGAGGAGCGTGATCCCTTGCTGTTGGGCGGCTGCGATGTCGGTGGCCCACGCCGCTTGGAGCGGTTGGCTCGCGTTCTCCGGGGTCCCGAACGACATCGAGACGACCGAGACGCCCGGGATACCGGTCACCGCCTGGGTGAACGCGTCCGTGATGTCGGTCACGCTGGGGGAATAGTCATCGCTGGCCGGTCCGTCCGGGACATAGACCGCGCTGAGCGTCGCTCCGGGTGCCATCGACCCCGCCCACTCCAGGTCGAGCGTCAATTCCTGCGGAGCTTTGCTCGGGTCGCTCGGGGCACTGCTCGACGGGGGAGGTGCGCCGTCGAGGTTGAACGGCTGCACCACCGGCTTCGGGAAGCCGGAGGGGTAGTCGTTCGAGAAGAACGTGGAGATGTCGCTCGGAGAGTACCCGTCACCCCAGAGGACGATGGCGATTCCCTCGCCGGTCGCAAACCGAAGGTTGTACAGCGGTTGGAGGTCGTAGATCTGCTGCGCGATCTCGGGCGTGATCAGGTCGGGGTCGGACGCGGCGGCGGAGACGCTAGCCGCGGAAGCAGGTCCGGACAGCGCGCCCGCGGGGAGGGAGAACTGGTCGACCCCGCTCGTGAGACCAACGACCGATGCGACCTCGGACTCGAGCACGGAGGGCAGGCTCGGCGCCGTCGCCGGGAACATGGCGGAGCGACCGTCGTGAACGCCGATGAGCAGATGCGTTCCGAACGCCCGGCCCATCGCGGCGGCAGTTCCGCTCACCGTGAGCGAAAGGCGGTCGGGATTGGTGTGGACAATCGAGAGACCCATCGACTCGAAGTAGGCCTCCGCCGACGCGTACGCGGCCGGGGAAGGGCCGAACCGGTCGGCAATCTCGGCCACGCTGAGACCGGGAGCGCCGAGCACCGGCGGAACGAAAAACGAGGGGGACGACGGGTAGAAGGTGACCACGGCGGTCGCAGCCCCTGTCGCGGGGGACGACACTGTGGTCGAAGCGAGAGACACCTCTCCGTAACCCGCGCGAGCCGCGAACGAGCCGTCGTAGACGGCCGCGGCTTCGGAGAGCGCAGACGAACTCCCCGAGGGGAGGACGGAAGCGACGGTGGCTGGCCTTCCGGAAGCGCCGGGGAGACTCGGCACGGTGAGGGCGAGGACCGCCACCACGCAGAGCACCGCCCAGTGGGTGCGTCGTGGGCGAAACCGCTCTCCGAGTCCCGACATCATCCCGTGTAGATGGGCCGGGACCTCGGAAAAAGGTTGCCGGCCCGACGGGACGCTCTCCGGTCAGACGCGAATGGGGGCCGTGTAGCCCGCGGGCTTGTGGAAACTCTCGGTGCCGCCGAGGGGGTCGGGACGGGGAGCGGCAGCCTCTCCGCGCTTCTTCGAGAGGTACGCGTCGATGGCATCCGCGACTTCCATCGCCGAGCCCATCGCATACACGACCGAGCGGCCGCCCGCGGCGAAGATCCCCGGAACGGCGGTCTCGAATCCCTTCCCCTTACCTTCGGGCCATCCCTGCGAGGTGAGCTTCAGGTCAAGGTCCGGGCCGAACCCGGTGAGGTCGGCCTTCTGCCCGACCGCGATGACCACCGTATCGCACGGGATGGTCTCCTCCGAACCGGGCACCGGCACGGGTGTGCGTCGACCGCCCGCATCGGGGGGACCCAGCTCCATTCCTTGGACGAGCAGTCCCTCGACCTTCTGGGTTCCCACGATCCGCAGCGGCGCTTTCAGGAAGAGGAACCGGATCCCCTCCTGCTCGGCTCCGTGGACTTCTTCGGCGTCGGCCGGCATCTCCTGCCGGCTCCGACGGTAGACGAGCGTCACGCGACCCCCGTGGGACTCGCGCAGCGCCGTCCGGACGGAGTCCATGGCGACGTCCCCGCCGCCGATGACCACGACCTCCTTGCCGACCTTCACCGGAACCCCGTGGTTGACGTCCTTCAGGAAGTCGAGCGCCGGGAGCACCCCGGGGAGATTCTCTCCCGGTACTCCGAGCGAACGGTGGGCCGGCGTCCCGATCGCGAGGAAGACCGCCTCGTAGCCGTCCTCCTTGACCAGCTTGTCGAACGGGAACTCGCGGCCGACCTTGGTCCCGTCCTTGAAGGTGACGTCGAGGTCGCGGAACCGAGCGCGGTCCCGCTCGACGTCGGCATCCGTCATCCGGTAGGCGGGGATCGTCTGCATCAGTCCACCGTACCGATGCTCCTGCTCGAAGACGGTGACCGAATAGCCCCGGACCCCGAGCTCCCAGGCCATCATGAGCCCGGCCGGCCCGGCTCCGACGACCGCGACCCGCTGATGCTTCGGCTTCGACGGCACATAGGTGAGGTCGCTCTTCCCGTAGTCGAGCGAAGCCCGCTTCAGGTGACGGATGGCGATCGGGACGCCCTTCTTCTTGACGACGCAGGCGTCCTCGCAGTAGTGGTAGCAGACCTTGCAGAGCGAGGTCGCGAGCGGGTTCTCGCGAAGGGTCACCTTCGCCGCCCCGTCGAAATCCCCGTCGGCGACCAGGCGGATGTACTCCCGGCAGTCCTGGGTGATGGGGCACGCCTCGACGCACCAAGGGCGGCGGCACTGGATGCAACGCTTCGCCTCGAGGACCGCGTCCTCCTTCGAGTACGCGTGCAACACCTCTCGAAAGTCCGTGGTCCGCTCCTTCACCGGTTCCTCGGCGATGGGGACCCGCACCGGATTCAGCTTCGGGGGAGCGGGCTTCGGGGGCGGAGCGGCCGCGTCGGGCGTCATGCTCTCCAGGGTTCCGAGCCTCGCGAGTTCTTAAGACGATTCCGTGGCGAGCGAACGACTCGCACGCTTCGAGGCGTTTCGCGGGTGCACGCGCTCGACTTATAGCCTAGCCACGTGCGGTTCTCCGGCCCGGAGGGGCGGTCCGTTCCATGGTGCTGGACTCTCTCGGAAAGTCGCTCCGCGGTGTCCTTCAGAAGATCGCCCGCGGCTCGGTGGTCGACGAGGCCCTCCTCTCGGAGGTCGTCCGCGACATCCAGCGCGCGCTCCTCCAAGCGGACGTCAACGTTCAGCTCACCCTTGACCTGACCCAACGCGTCCGTCGTCGCGCGATCGAGGAGAAGCCCCCGGCCGGAGTGAGCCTTCGGGACTTCCTCGTTCGGATCATTTACGAAGAAGTGCGGGGGATCCTTGGCAAGGACCGGCCGTTCGACCTCCGCCCTAAGAAGATCCTTCTCGCCGGGTTGTTCGGCCAGGGGAAGACGACCACCGCGGCGAAGCTCGCGCGCTACTTCCAGAAGCGCGGCGTGCGCGTCGGTCTCGTTGCGGCCGATGTCCACCGCCCCGCGGCGGTCGACCAGCTCGAGCAGCTCGCGAAGAAGGTCGGGTGCGAGTTCTACGCGAACCGGAACGAGACGCGCGCCGAACAGATCGTGCGCGAGGCGCTCGCGAAGTTCCCCCCGCACCTCGCGGTCCTCGTCGACACGGCGGGCCGGAGCGGGATCGACCCGGACCTCATCGAGGAGTTGAAGTGCGTCAAGAACGTGCTCGCACCGGACGAGGTCGTCCTGGTCCTCGACGCGGCGATGGGGCAGACGGCCGGTCGGAGCGCGGAGGCGTTCCACAAGGCGGTCGGGCTCACCGGGGTCATCCTCACGAAGCTCGACGGCTCCGCGAAGGGCGGTGGCGCCCTCTCCGCGGTCGCGGTGAGCGGCGCGCCGATCCTGTTCATCGGGACCGGCGAGCACCTGAACGAACTGGAGCGGTTCGAGCCGACGCGGTTCGTCTCCCGCCTGCTCGGCATGGGCGACATCCAGGGCCTGCTCGAGCGGTTCGAGGAGCTCTCGAACAAGGAGGCCGCGGAAAAGGCGGCGAAGGCGTTGATGAGCGGCCGCTTCACGCTCCGCGACATGCGTTCGCAACTCGATTCGCTGGGGGAGATGGGACCGTTCTCGAAGATCCTCTCCGCGTTCCCGGGGTTCGGCGCGATGAAGGTCGACGATAAGGAGCTCGACCAGACCCAGAAGCGGCTGCGGGTGTTCCGAGTGATCCTCGACTCCATGACGGCCGAGGAACTCGACAACCCGCAGGTGATCAAGGCGGATCGGGTCCATCGCATCGCACGCGGGAGCGGTCACAAACCTCAGGAAGTCCGGGCGTTGCTCAAACACTATGAGACGACCCGGAAGGCCGCGCACGGTCTGGTTTCGAACCGCCGGCTCCGGCGTCAACTCGAGAAGCAGTTCGGGGCTCCCGAGGCCCCTCCGGAGCAGCAACCGGACCGGTAGGCGATGACCCTTCTGAGCGGCCTCGAGGCGGTCGTCGGCGCTCTCCTCGTGTTCTTCGTTCCCGGGTTCTTCGTGGCACGGGCGCTCTTCCCCGAGTGGGAACTCCTTGGCAGGGCGGCACTCACCCGGCTCGTCGAGACCTTGACGCTCTCGTTCGTGCTCAGCCTGACCCTGACCACGCTCGTGGGGTACGTCCTCCTGACGGCGGCACCCGGGGGATTCCAGGCCGCCTGGTCCAACCCCGTTCTCGAGGCGGCGCTCGCAGGGGTCGCGGTCGTGGCGTTCGCTGCGGGAGTGGCTCGGGGCGCCTTCGGAGGACGAGCCAAGGCTCGACCTCGCGCCGAACACGAGCCCGGGGAATCTGGAGCCTGGGAGCTCACCCGAGAGCTCGACCGGCTGGGCCGGGAGGAGAGACGTCTCCGGCGCGCGCTCCACAGCGCGCACGGGGGCGCTGAGGAAGGAGATCTTCAGGAACGCCTCGAACGGGTCCGGTCGGAGACCGACGAACTTCGCCGCCGACGGGAGGCGGAATATGCCGAGTGACCGACGGCCCCGGGGGGTGGCCGGGGAGTACAAGATGGTCGTCGTCCTGCGCGGGGAACTTCGGCTCACCCCCGGGAAGGCCGCCGTGCAGGTCGCTCACGCGGCGGTCATGCTCGCCCGTCTCGCGGAGCGGCGGGACCCGGCCGGGCTCGATTCCTGGCTCGCTGCCGGTCAGAAGAAAATCGCCCTCGTGGTCCCGACGCTCGCGGACCTCGAGGCGCTCGAGCGCGAAGCCCGCGGTAAGAGAATCGCCGTGCTCTGGGTGGAGGACGCGGGTTTGACGGAGGTCGCGCCCGGTACCAAAACCTGCCTTGGGCTGGGCCCCGCACTGACGAGCGACCTCGACCCGGTGACAGGTCGTCTTGAGTTACTCTAGCGGTTCCGGACCGCCCTAGAACAGGGCTTGAGCCTATCGTGTAGCGGACTCTCTGAGCCCGTATATATACTGGATTCGATTTGGCTCCTCCGGTTGGCGCATCTTGCGTCACGGGGGTAACAACTCCGATGCAGATGTGGGTGTACATTGTGCGACGTGCCCTTCTGCTAATTCCAATCATCATCGGCGTGATGACTATCACGTTCATCCTGATCACCGCTCTTCCCACTGGAATTCGCTGCGTCTCGTACTTCCCGATTCCTCGGAGTGGGGATATCGGCCCGACCGGCCCGTGCCCGGGCAACCCCTCACAGAGCAACTGCCCCAACCCTTGGTGGACTCACTGCGTGAGCGTTCTGGGCCTGAACACTCCCGTCCCGGTCCAGTGGGCCACCTACATGGAGCATAGTCTCACGTTCAACTGGGGTACGGTCAACTTAAACAGTTACCTCAGCCAGCACTCCCAGTACTCGTTCATGGCGGGGGAACCCGTCACCACCGCGCTCGCCCAGGTGCTCCCCTACACGCTGGAACTCGCGACGATATCCCTTCTCCTGATTCTCGTCGTGTCGATCCCCTTAGGGAACCTCTCGGCCGCCAACCGGAACCGCCCGATCGACCAGGCCTCCCGGGTGATGTCGTTCTCCGGGTACGCGCTGGCCCCGTTCCTCTTGGGGTCGCTTCTCCTGATGGCGTTCGTCATCCTGATCGGGGCCAGTAACGGTTGGCACTCGCTCACCTGCCCCGCTTCGCCCACGTACCTCGAGTTCTACAAGTCATGGCCCGCCCAGCAGTGCTTCCCGGGCGGCAATTACCCGTCCTGGATATCGAACGGCGTCGCGACCACTCCGACCGGTTTTCCGACCGTTGACGCGGCCTACCACGGACAGTGGGTCATCGCCGCGGACACGCTGATCCGGCTCATCCTCCCGGCGTTCGTCATCGCCTACGGCTCCATCGCCGGACTCCTGCGGTACGTCCGCAACAGCATGCTCGAAGTGATGAACCTCGACTTCGTCCGCACCGCCCGCGCGAAGGGTGTGCCCGAGTCGGTCGTGATCAACCGGCACGCGGGCCGCAACTCCCTGAACGTCACGATCACGGTGCTCGGTCTCACCTTCGCTACGTTCATCTCGGGATTCCCCGTCACCGAGGATGTCTTCGGGCTCACCGGGGTCGGGCGGCTCCTGGCCCTTTCGATCGACATCCCGTTCGACTACGGAGTCATCTTTGGGTCGGTCCTGCTCTTCACGTACCTCGTCGTCGCCGCGAACATCATCGTCGACGTTCTGTACGCCTATCTGGACCCGAGGGTCCGCCTGGGGTAGGTGATTATGGAGAGCACCGGGACCACGCCCGCGGAGGAGTCCACCACGACCAAGGGCCGGGGACGACGGCCGAACCCCCACGTCGCGCAGTTCCTTCGGACGTTCTACTACCTGCGTCGGAACGGCCTCGCCATGTTCGGCCTGGCGGTCATCCTCATCCTCGTCGGCATCGCGCTGTATGCGCTCACCACCCCGATTCCTACCCAGAGTCTTGCGTTCTACTGCGCGACGAACGGCCAGCCGAACTGCGTTCCGGGGACCAACATCTGTACCTACCCTCAGGGAGTCACTGCACCCGGACCGAACTGCTATCAGACGCCGGTGGGTGGTGGTGGGGTATCGTCCTACCCGAGCATCATCGCGCCGACTTTTGACTTAGCGCATTTCACGGGGGGGCCATTGCCGCTTGGCTCCCTCACCGTCGATCCAACCCACACTGGGTTCTTCAACTTATATGACGGGCTTCTCCGCGGCTCCGATTGGTCCCTGATCATCTCTCTCTCGATCGTGCTGTCCGGGGCGGCCATCGGGGCGATCGTCGGAGCAGTCGCGGGAACGTTCGGAGGGTTGATCGACGAGGTCCTGATGCGTCTGGTCGACATCTTCCTGTCGATCCCGGCCATCCTGTTCGTCATTGTCATCATCGCGGTTCTCCAGGTGTTACCCGGATTCACTTCGTTCGACGCACGGATCGGTCTCCTGGTCATCGGGTTCGTCCTCGTCTGGTGGCCGTTCTATGCGCGTATCGTCCGGGGGCAAGTCCTGGTGGTTCGCGAGCAGAAGTACGTGGAGGCCGCCCGAGCGTGCGGAGCGGGCAAGGGGAGGATCATCATGCGCCATATCCTCCCGAACAGCATCTATCCGGTGTTCATCCAGGTCTCCCTCGACGTCGGAACGATTCCCCTGTTCGTCGGCACACTCGTATTCCTGGGGTTCGCGGTCATCCCAACGACCATCGGTTCGGGAATCTTTCCCGAGTGGGGGTCGATCACCGCCACCTCGGTCGGTCCGCTGATCGGCCTTCTCACCACGTGCCAATTCGGCCAGTGCATCGTCCCATGGTGGCAGTTCTTCTTCCCCGGGTTCGCTTTGTTCATGTTCGCGATCAGTGTGAACTTCCTTTCTGACGGGCTTCGAGATGCGCTCGACCCCCGTCTACGGAGGTAACGGAGGGCGACCATGGCGGCGGCAGTTCCAACACCTACCACGATCTCCCCCGAGACACCCTCATTGGCGGCCCTCTTGCCCGAAACGATTGCCAAACCGCTGGGTGAAGCCGCGCCTTTGACTGCGGCCGCCGGGCCTAAGAAGCAGCCGGTCGTTCTCGATGTTCGGGACCTGAAGACGTACTTCTACACGTACGACGGGGTCGTCAAGGCGCTGGACGGCGTTTCGTTCAAGATCCGCCGGGGCGAGACCGTCGGAATGGTCGGTGAAACCGGGTGTGGGAAGAGCGTCACGGCGTTCTCCGTCACTCGGCTCATCGCCGACCCTCCCGGACGGATCGTCGGCGGGACCGTACTGTATCGCGGCGCGAACGTGCTCCGGGGGCTGGAGCACGAGGCCAAGTTCAAGCCCATGAAGGGCTCGAACCGGGTGAAGGTCCGCCGGTCGTTCCGCCGCATCAAGGCGAGCCAGGAACGGATGGTCGCGGTCCGGGGCGGCGGGATCGGGATGATCTTCCAGGAACCGACCTCCGCCATGAATCCGATCTTCTCCGTGTCGAACCAACTGAGCGAGACGCTCCTCCTTCATCGGGGCGACGAGATCATGGACACGCTGCTGCAGGCGACCCCGAATGCGCCCGAGCGGCGCGCCGCGTTCGAAGAACTCGCCGATGCGGTTCGATCGGGGCAGTCGACCGACGCTGTTCGGGCGGCCGCCAAGAAGGTCGGCGACGTACTGCGCTGTCCCTCGATGGCCACCCAGTCGTTCTACACGGCCCGTGAGGCCATCGCCGCAGGCCGCGACCCGCTGCCACTCCTCGAGCGAGCCGTGCGCCGGCTGCGCCTCAGTAGGCTCGCGCGTTCGTATCTCCTGCAGCAACGGCGCCTGATCGC
>Ga0187780_10003469_pt1 | contig 11902 bp, 11 predicted proteins | sample 1015_Q2_SP10_20__FD_132429 | JGI IMG/M metagenome (GOLD analysis project Ga0187780, IMG submission 132429) | Tropical peat soil microbial communities from peatlands in Department of Meta, Colombia - 1015_Q2_SP10_20_MG | ecosystem: Environmental > Terrestrial > Soil > Wetlands > Peat | place...
CGAGACCGATGCGATTGCGTCGTATGCCACTCCCACAACTCCATCAGGCAGCGATGTAATCGAGAACGAAAGCTGCGGGTTCACAACGAGCGCAAACGACGCATTGCCCGTCCGTGACGGAGTGGAGGAATCCGTCACCTGCATCGTGAAATCGGAGGTTCCGCTCGAACTCGGCACACCCGAAATCACTCCGGTATTCGCATTGAGACTCAAGCCAGTCGGAAGAGCGCCGGTGTTTACGGACCACGAGTAGGGAGCTTGCCCTCCCGACGCATTCAAAGTCATGCTGTACGCGAATCCCATGGTACCGGCTGGTGCAGTGGCCGGCGAGATGACAAGGCGCGGCGGTGGTGGAGGCGTAGAAGTCACGTCGCCGCAGCCCGCAATCATGCCGAGCGACGAAATGAAAATCAGAAAAGAGAAAACCCGTTTCATTACGTTGTCTATCCGGGAATGGAGAGACCGCCTGGCTGCCACTCTTACTATCGGCTGCGTACATGTGGGGCTTGAGTAGCGGCAGGATGATTAGGTAGTACGAGGTTGGCTTTTGCTGTCCTTCAACTGTACCGAAGGACAGTGGCGTACCGACACGGTTGGGCTGATTCTGACGCCTTGGAAAGGCTGATGCAATTCGAGGCCGCGGTCATGAACGCGGACGGTACTCTGTTCGCTGTCGTGATTGTGAAGCCCGACGTCCTATCGAACTTGCCTGAAGCCAATTCGATCATCGCCGCGTTGGAAAGGGTCTTGGACGGTAAGCCTGTGGTCTTGATGGCGCAGAACCATTCGGGAGCACCCACGTACTACGGGCGCGGCGACATTGCTGGCTTCATGGCAACCATCCCAGTGAACTCGATCCCGTGGCAGAAGTTCACCCTCCAGTGAGGGACCCTTTGCAACTCCCCGCGTTAGGGGCATAGACCGCGGCTAGCCCTTTCCAGTTCGAACTTGAGCCAGTTCCGTTTCCCTTCGAATTCGATCCGAGTCCACTAAAGTTACCTGCAAGATTTGTCGATAGGGCTCTCAGGGGAGGGCCGAACCTCTGCGCAAGTGGAGTTTTCTGTCTCACGTTGAGAACCGACCAGAGATGAAAGCCCCGCAGCATGAACCGGCCCCTCATGTCGGGAGCTGGTTGCTGATGTGATGGAGGAGCACACTCACTCCGCCATCGCCGGGAACGGCATCCTGCGTGCGTCAAAATATATGCCTGTCATGATTCTCAGATCAGACAATTCGCCGAAAAGCCTGTTGAGTCGAACTGGGGTCGGAGCCGACACCCTTCGGCCAGCTCCATTCGGCGGGCCTTACGTGGTGGGCGCGCGGGATGAAATCGCCCACCTGACCAATCCTTAGAGGGTTTCTCTGCCATGGAACAGTTCGAGCGATCTGCTCTGAATATTGCTGCTGCACTCGAGCGCGTCGAGGGGGACCGGGCACTCCTTGAGGAACTGCTCCGACTCTTCGCTGACGAATGCCAGGCCAGCATGCGACAGATCCAAGAGGCTTGGAACTCGGGTGATGTGGCTCTCTTGGGCCGGCTGGCTCACACTTTGAAAGGCTCGTCGGCCAACGTTGGAGCTAATGGAGTGTCTGAAGCGGCCCACGCGCTCGAACGCGAGGCACGCTCGAAAAAAATGGAAAGCGCTGTAAAGCTCATCGCGGACCTGGAACGAGAAATCGAAAGATTCATCTGCGCGCTGGATACTGATTTCAAGCTGGCGACGGATTAGCTCGGAGCGGCGTACTCGCTCACAGCAGACACATGACCAAGATAGACATTCCACCCACGAGCAGGATTCTGATCGCCGAAGATGATCCTGTCTTGCGGCGCATGCTGGAGGCCATGCTTGTAAAGGCTGGCTACGATGTCGTGACGGTCGCGGATGGCAAGCAGGCCCTGCACATCCTCGAAAGTGAGGACGCGCCGTCTCTCGCTATTCTCGATTGGGTCATGCCGGGGATGGAAGGTCCGCAAGTTTGCGAACGCATACGCCAGAGGCGCGATCGGCCGTACGTCTACATACTGCTTCTCACCGCGCTCACGCAGAAAGGCAATGTGCTTCACGGCCTTGAGTCTGGCGCTGACGATTACCTGACGAAACCTTTCGACGCGCAGGAGTTGCGGGCCCGGGTTCGGGTTGGCCTCCGCATTCTCGGCCTGCAGCAAAGCTTGATCTCGGCAAGGGAGGAACTTCGCTTTCAGGCTACGCACGACGCGCTCACCGGAGTGCTCAACCGCGGCGCCGTTCTCGAAACTATACATCGCGAGCGTTCCCGCCAAGCCCGCGAGGGTGGAGCCCTCGGAATCATCCTGGCGGACCTCGACCACTTCAAGCACGTCAACGACACTTACGGCCACCTTTTTGGCGATGCGGTGCTCAAGGAAACTGCCCGACGAATGATCAGCTGCGTTCGCCCCTACGACACCGTTGGTCGCTACGGAGGCGAGGAGTTCTTGATCGTCGCTCCGACCGCCGACTCTATGGGCTCCCTAAGCCTGGCAGAACGAATGCGCGAGGCCATTGCGTCGAACCCGATCGCGACTGCCTCAGGCGCGGTAAATGTGACCGCGAGTTTCGGAGTTGCAGCAAGCGATTCGCAGGAGATGATCGCGCCAGAGGTTCTTCTCCTTCGTGTCGATGACGCGCTCTATCGAGCGAAAGAACGGGGAAGGAACTGTTGCGAGTTGGCGCGGGCATCGGCAACGATCACTTCCGGTTCGATCGCTCGCGAGCGCACTCCCGAGCCCGCACGATAGACCCTGCGTTTGGTTCGGCCGGTTCCTCCTGTTCCTTTTCGAGCCTCCTCGAGCACGACCGATCGATGCACGTATCAGCCGACGCGTGCGCACCTCGGAAGCGAGCCTTGCGGGAAACTGCGAACGCTGGATATTGGGGCGAAAATTGCATATAACTATCGCGACTGCCCCAGGGGGCACACCGCTGCCGGGAGGGAATCCGATGGCAACCAAGAAAACAGCGAAACAGGCAAAAATGGGTTCTGCGAAGCCTTCGAAGAAGAAGTAAGGGTGACGGCAGTAGACCTGCCGCTTAACAAGAGCACAAACCGTGCAGGGCTGCGACGATTCCCAAGCAGCCCTGCTCTAACCGTTGACGCGAGTCACGCCGGCAACAGGCGCTGGCGAGTCGCGGAAAATTTCAGCGCAGCGACGCGAGAGCTGTGTCTGCCTCAATTGCTCAAGGCATTTGCTATGTCGAGCATCACGAACGGCTGTGACGCGTATCACATCGCCTGGCCAAGTAGTGTAGTAGACTGCCCGTCCTTCATGCAGCCACGCCGAGGAATGCAAGCTCCGAATCAGAAGCAAACGTCCCTTTCGCGCTTGTCCGCGGAGGGTCGGCGAACGCGCCGCGAGTATTTGGACTGGATCATTTGGCGCGGGGTCCTCCTTCTCGTCGCAGTACTGGGGACGGGCGGCATTGCTCTGGCTGCTTCAGGCGGCGCCAGCCCGACGAACATTTTCGCGCCTGATTCTACGCCTGCACACTCGATCTATCGGCTCTCCGTCTTCGAGCTCGAAGTCCTGGGCGCTATCTTTGTGGTTGTTTTCAGCCTTCTCGCCTACGCAGTCGTCAGGTTTCGCGAGCGCAGGCAAGGGGACGAATCGGAGCCGCCTCAAATCTACGGCAGCAACCAAATGGAACTGGCTTGGACCGTGCTCCCAATCCTGATCGTAGTGGTGCTTTTCCTCTCAACCGCCCAGGTAATTCATCGCGTTCAAGACGCTTCTCCACCCGACGGCACGATCCAAGTGACTGCCGTCGCGCATCAATTTTGGTGGGAATACCGCTATCCGCAATACGGGCTAGTGGCGGCAAACGAGCTGCATGTCCCGGTGAGCGATCCGAACCATCCTACGCCGACGTACATCCATTTACTCTCGGCTGACGTGGACCACAGCTTTTGGGTTCCGCGGTTGGCTGGCAAGACCGACCTGATCCCCAATCATCCGAACAACATGTGGATCGATCCGCACGACACGGGGATATTTCTCGGGCAGTGTGCCCAGTATTGCGGCACCCAGCACGCAAAGATGCTCCTGCGAGTCTATGTAGACAAACGCGACGACTTTGATCGATGGGTGCATCAACAGCAGCAGCCCGCGGCCTCTGATCCCTCCGTTGCGGCGGGCGGCGCTCTTTTCATTTCCAAGGCCTGCTTTGCCTGCCATGCGGTCCGCGGAACGATCGCAGCCGGAGTGGTCGGGCCTGATCTCACTCATTTGATGAGCCGCGACACGATCGCTTCCGGGGCCGTGCCGAATACGCCTGAGAACCTGCGGAAATGGATTCGCAATCCCGACACGTTCAAGCCTGGCTCGAAGATGCCGCCGCAGGATCTGACCGACCAGGAATTGGATCAAATCGTGTCTTACTTGATGACGATGCGCTAGAGGATCAAAGAGAGAAGAGATTATGGCTTCAGAAGCCGTACCTTTGACAGTCCACAGGGGGCCGCTGGCCGTTATCTACGAATGGCTCGGCACCGCCGATCACAAGAAGATCGGGCTGATGTATATCGTCTACGCATTGCTCATGCTCGTCGTTATGGGGATCGAAGCGGTCCTCATGCGCATTCAGTTGGCCCACGCCAACTCCACGTTCCTATCGCCGCAACTCTTCAATCGACTCTTCACGTTGCACGGCACGACCGGCGTGTTTTTCGTCGCCATGCCGATTCTTTTCGGATTCGGCAACTACGTCGTACCTCTCATGATCGGGGCGCGAGATATGGCCTATCCGCGCTTGAACGCATTCGGCTTCTGGATAACGGCATCGGCAGGACTGCTGCTCTATGGCAGTTTCTTCGCGGGCGGGCCGCTGTCTCAGGCGGGGAGCGCGCCAGATTTCGGATGGTTCGCGTACGCGCCACTTACTTCGACGGCGTTTTCCCTAGGTCACACGACGGACTATTGGAACTTGTCGATCCTGCTTGGGGGCATAGGCAGCATTGCAGGAGGCATCAATTTCGTCGCGACGGTCTTGACGATGCGCTGCCCGGGGATGACGCTCGGCAAGATGCCGTTGATGGCGTGGATGAATTTGGTGATGGGCAGTCTCGTGCTGGTGACGATCAGCCCGCTCACCGCCGCTCAGATGATGTTAATGGCCGACCGCTATCTCGGCGCGCACTTTTTCGATACGGCAGCGGGCGGCTCCGTTGTCATGTGGATGCACTTCTTCTGGATTTTCGGCCATCCGGAGGTCTACGTCCTGATCATTCCATGCTTCGCCTTCATCTCGGAGATCGTTCCGGTTTTTTCGCGAAAAGCGATCTTCGGATACCCGGCGATGGTCGCGGCCACCACGAGCATCGGATTCGTTAGCCTCGGCGTCTGGGCCCACCACATGTTTACGGTTGGGATGCCTTCCTACGGTAATGCTTTCTTCGTTCTGACTACGATGGTGGTTGCTGTGCCTACCGGCATTAAGCTCTTCAACTGGCTGGCGACCATCTGGGGCGGAAAAATTCGCTTTTCAACACCCATGATTTTTGCGGTGGGCTTCCTCTTCCAGTTCCTGATCGGCGGCCTCACAGGCGTCACGCTCGCCACGGCACCGTTCGACTGGCAACTCGGAAATTCATATTTTGTGGTAGCTCACTTCCACTACGTGATTGTGGGCGGCATCATGTTCAGCATTTTCGCCGCCTTCTATTACTGGTTCCCGAAAATGACCGGCCGGATGCTCAGCGAGACTTTGGGCAAATGGCACTTTTGGATTTTCCTCATCGGCTTTCATCTGACCTTTGATTCCCTGCACGTTCCCGGTCTTCTCGGAATGCCGCGGCGCATCTACACGTACGAAGCTAGCCGCGGATGGGAATCGTGGAACATGATTGCCTCAATCGGAGTCATCTTTCAGGGCATCGCCGTATTGATTTTTGTCTATAACGTGATCGCCTCGTATATCAAAGGTGCTCCAGCAGGCAACGATCCGTGGGATGCGTGGACGCTTGAGTGGGCTACGACGTCCCCACCCCCTGAGTACAATTTCGCCGTGGTTCCGGCGGTGCGGAGCCGCAGGCCGCTATGGGACATCAAGCATCCCGACGACCCAGATTGGAAGTACGAATGAAGATCGCAGGAGAGGCGGGGAAATCCCGATGAGCGCAACGAGCATGGATGTCACTGCGGGTGCGGAGTGGCACGTTCCCTCGCGAGGAAAGGTCGGCATGATTTGCTTGATCATTGCCGAGTCCGCGATTTTCACAATTTTCGTCGCCGCGTACATCTTCTATATTGGCAAAAGTCTCAGCGGACCCACGCCCCGCGAGGTGCTGCAGATTCCGATCGTGGGGACGATCTGCCTGCTCTCGAGCAGCTTCACAATGCACTGGGCGATCGCCGCGCTGCGCAAAGGCAAGACAGGCTTGTTCAGCGCCTTTTGGTTCGTCACGCTCGCCCTTGGCGCGATTTTTATCATCGGCACAGCGTTGGAGTGGCGTCATCTAATCTATCAGGACAACTTCACGATTCAGACGAGCCTCTTCGGCACCACGTACTATTCTCTCGTGGGCCTGCACGCTTCACACGTAATCGTCGGCCTTATCGGACTATTACTCGTGATGATTCTGGCCCTCGCTGGCAAAGTGAAGCGTGAACACTCGGAGCGCTGCGAGGTATTTTCGCTCTACTGGCACTTCGTTGATGCGGTTTGGGTCGTAGTTTTCACAACGGTTTACATTGTGGGCCGATGACTCAGCCCCCAAGCAGCTGCGGATCGGCGCGAGCAATGAGGACGACATGACATCGGGACGCCAATCGAACCCCACAACCGGTTCTGCTCCGGAATACGTGAATCTTCCGCAGCCGACTCTCTGGCCTCTCGTGCTGGCGCTCGGCTTGGTGCTCATGGCTATCGGGCTGCTCACCACCGGCAAACTAACCTGGGTCGGGGCGATCCTGGCGCTGGCGGGCTGCGTCGGCTGGTTCCTGCAGGTACTGCCCCACGAGCATCACGAGGCGGTTCCGGTGGTTCCGACGCCCGTACCGATCGCGACTTCGCGGCGCAAAGTGGCTCGCATCGTTGCGGCAGAGGTTCCCCACCGCGCGCGGCTGCCGCTCGAAATTTATCCGATTTCGGCGGGCATCAAAGGAGGGCTTGCAGGCGGTGCCGCCATGGCCGCGCTGGCGATGCTCTACGGATTGTTGAGCCACGGCAGCATCTGGTATCCGATCAACCTTCTCGGCGCGGTTGTCTACGAACACGTCGACGTCAGCACATCGCAGATCGTGGCTTTTCATATCGAACTCTTGCTTGTGGCGACGGCCTTGCATCTTACGACCTCGATACTCGTAGGCCTACTCTACGGCGCTCTTTTGCCGATGCTTCCCCGCCGTCCGATTCTCTTAGGGGGTCTCTTCGCGCCGCTGGTATGGACGGGTTTGCTTTACAGCGTGCTCGATATCATTGATCCAATTCTCAATCGGCGAATCCAGTGGGGCTGGTTCCTGGCGTCTCAGGCGGCTTTCGGAATCGTGGCCGGCTTTGTGGTCCTAAGGCAGGTGCGGATACCCACGTGGCAGTACCCTCTGGCCGCTCGAGCTGGCGTGGAAACGCCCGGCATGATGGGCGAAGAGGGCGGGGAGCACCGCCAAGCGTGAAGAGCGGTGCGGCGGTTGTCCTGCGTTCACGAGCCCTCCTTCGGTAGCACGCGATGTCCCCAGCTGCTCAAGCTATTCTCGCGTCCTGGTCTTTTCCAACCTACGCGACAGCGCTTAACCTTCTAACCGCTCTGCTCTACCTTCGCGGGTGGTCTGTCCTTCGAGCCACGATGCCAACTCGGTTCACGCTCGGACGGCTACTTTCCTTTCTCGGCGGCCTGGCCCTGCTGGAGTTCGCCCTTGCTTCCCCGATCGACGCGCTGGATCCCTTCTTCTTGACCGACCACATGATGCAGCACATGTTGCTGATGATGTTTGTGCCCCCGCTCATCCTTCTCGGCAATCCTGAGATTCCGTTGATGCGCGGCCTTCCCCGCTGGGCTTCGCAGAAAGTGCTGGGTCCCTTTCTGGGCGCGCGCCCGGTGCGCTGGATTGGCCAGCGCTTGGTTCATCCCGCCGTCTGCTGGCTGCTGATGGCGCTCGCTATGCTCGGCTGGCACATCCCCGTGGCCTACGAACTGGCTTTGCGCTCGCCCGGATGGCACGAGGTTGAGCACGCGTGCTTCCTGGTCGCATCACTTCTCTTTTGGTGGCCTGTGATTCAGCCTTGGCCCAGCCGCGCGCACTGGCCGCGCTGGACAATGCCGATCTATCTGCTGCTCGCCGATTTCGTGAACTCGGTGCTGTCCGCCTTCTTGGCATTCTCGGATCGGGTGCTGTACCCGTCCTATCTGCGCGTGCCACGCCTCTGGGGAATTTCCGCACAAAGCGATCAGGTCGCCGCCGGGGTCAGCATGTGGGTCGTAGGCTCGTTCGCCTTCTTGATTCCTGCGGTGTTCATCATGGTGCGGTTGCTGTCCCCTTCCGGCCCGCAGCCTGAGCCGCGGCCGCAAGCACCGCTGCCCGACATGCGCTTCAAGCGCCCTCTGCTCGCTGCCCTAGCCTTAGTGCTACCGCTTGGTGCCTTGGCGTACGGTTGGTTTGCACCCGACAAGACCGACATCGACGAGGCCGTGGTCCGATTTCAAGGCTCCTCCGGTCCGTTTCACATCACGATCTTTGCGCCGCCGGATCCCGTGGAGCCTGAGAATTGCGACGTGTCGGTGCTGGTGCAGGACGTTAGTTCGGAAGAGCCGATTCTCGATACGGACGTCGATGTGACGCTCCAGCCCACGAATGGCGGCGAGCCTGCGGTCCTCCGCGCAACGCATCAACAGTCCGCAAACAAACTCCTGCAGTCCGCTACCGCCCAATTGTCGCAGTCGGGCTCTTGGCAACTGAGCGTCGCCGTGCGCCGCGGCGGCGAACAAGCGTCCCTGTCCACGACCATCGAAGTGGCAGCCTCGGCGTCGTCGCATCCGAAAAGTCCTTCCTAGGTCCGAAAAAGAAGTTGAACGTCAGCGCGACTTATTACAGACTGCGCTCCGCTTCGCGGGTGCCGCAAACGCGCTCGTTTGTGATTTCATCGAGCGAACACTGGGACGTAGGGACGCGTATGCCTCAAAATTACGACATTGTTGTGATTGGCTCCGGCCACAACGGATTGGTCGCCGCCGCGTACATGGCTGCGGCCGGCAAGAGTGTCCTCGTGCTCGAGCGAAATCCTTGGTTCGGCGGCGGCGTCGTAACGGCAAAGCTGACCGGTCCCGACTACCTGCACGATAGGTTCAGTACCGGCCACATCTTCATTCAGGGCAATCCGCTCATTAAGAATGACGAGCTGAAGTTGCTCTCGCGCTACGGCTTGAAGTACGTCTATCCGGAAATTCCGTTCATGGTCGTTTTCGACGACGGCTCGTCCATCGGTCTCTATCGCGATCGTCAGAAGAATTACGAGGAAATCGCCCGCTATTCGAAAAAGGATGCGGATACCTATCTCAGATTCGCAGACACGGCGATGAAGTATCTTCCCATGATTTCGGCGTCGTTTTATACGCCGCCCCCGCCGATGGGCGCGATGCTCGCGATGATGGACCAGAGCGTGGAGGGTCGCGAGCTGTTCGCCCTCATGCAGAAAAGCCCGTACGACATCATCGTGGACAACTTCGAGAACGAAATGGTGCGCCTCTTCTTCGTGCGCATGGTTTCCGAAAACTTGACGGGTCCCGAGGAAAAGGGCACGGGCCTCGGCATATTCGTCTTTCTCGGCTTCATGGAAACCTACGGCATCGGCGTGGCCGTGGGCGGCAGCGGCGCTCTGACGGCGTCACTCGTTCGCTGCATCGAAGACCACGGCGGAAAAGTCGTCAACAACACTTCAGTCGAGCAGGTCCTGGTGAAGGGTGGTCGCGCCGTTGGTGTGCGAACCGCGGACGGGACCGAGTACGCCGCCAAGGACGGCGTCATCGGTTCCATCCATCCGCATTTCCTCGGACGATATGTTCCCGGACTCGACGCCAGAGTCACGCGGGACGCCGCGCGTGTCGAGTTATCCGCGAACTCATGTTTCACGGTGCACGGCGCTTTGAACGAGCCGCTTCGCTTCAAAGCCGGAGCGCACGTCAGCAAGGCCTACTTCACGGATCTCGTTTCCACAAGCATGACTGTGTTGCGGCAATACTTCGACACGCTGCGATACGGGCGCATCCCGGACACCGCGTTGCTCGGCGTTGCGTGCCCCTCGAATTTTGACGCCACGCGCTGCCCTCCCGGCAAGTCCACATTCCACATCTGGGATTACGTGCCCTACTCGCATCCTGACGGTGGCCCGCAGCATTGGGACAAAGTGAAAGATGCGTTCGCCCGCCAGATGATCGAACGCACGGCGAAGTTCTGCGAGAATCTCATGCCCGAAAACATCATCGCCTACGTCTGTGACAGTCCGTTGGACCTCGAACGCTGCTCGGAGAGCTTTCAGAAGGGCGATCTGCACGGCGCTGCGCCCTATATGTATCAGTCGGGCGCGCACCGGCCGACGCCTGATCTCGGGCACAACACCGTGCCCGGCGTCGAGCGCCTCTACTTGGTCGGGCCATTCCAGCATCCGGGTGGCGGCGTTTTCGGAGCGGGCCGCGCGACAGCGATGAAGATGTGCGAGGACTTGAAAATCGACTTCGACAAGATTGGCAAGCAGCGATGATGAAGATTTTTGGACCGGATAACAACGAATTGATGCAGATCACGTCTCTCGAAGCCGAGGATGGCAAGCTGGTGATGAAGGGCAAGGTGTTCGGCTCCATGCCGCTCACTGCCAAGCTCACAGGCACGGAGGCCCGCAACGCCCTGAAGCTGCTGAACCCTAGGTTGGTGGTCTTTCTCCTCACATTTCTCTTTCGAAAGTGACGCCGGCAGGTGGGCGATTCAATGATTCTTTCTGAGCCCACGTCGAAGCCTCGTATGCATATTCACACACCTACTTCCTTGCGTCTCGCATGAGACACTGCGGGCGCCGCATGTTTCCGGATCTTGAAACGTGCGGTTTTTCACGACCTTAGAAGCGACAGGGTCCGCTAATCCGCGTATACGTACTTTCCCCGATGGACAGCGAACCAAATTCGAATTAGCGTGAGTCGGGGAGCTTTTTCGCCCCGCTGGCACAGCAGCTTGTGCCGCCGCTCTCTCGACGAGAGCCGCACGCTCTTCGAAAACTGAACAGTCAAACGCGATGTCGAGGCAAGGCCGCGCGGTTCCCTCGACCGGTGGAAGGGCAGGGCTTCAGCCCTGCCAAACAGACGGCGCGGAGCGCCGCACCTTTGCGCAGATTCTCTCGCAGCATGTACTGGTTTCTTGCAAGGTAGCCTGAACACACCGCGCCTCGCCGACGAAAAGACCGCGCGCGGATGCAAAATTAAGTGGGACACCGTCGCACTTAATTTCGAGGCTAAATCCATGAAAACAGAAGGAGGACCACCCGAAGAAGTGGGACACTTTTTCATGCCCCCAAACCTCACTTTGATCGGCACACGCCTTGCGCCGCGTCCTAATGCGTGATACATCACAGCAAGAATCCGGCGATCTTCAAGGAGCACTTTCATGGATCCATTCAACGAATCAGCCGTCGCGCGGCATGCCGCCAGCCCGCCTACTAGCCATTCCGGCTCCGCTCCCGCCGCTTCGAGCAAGAAAGGCGAGTCGCGCATTCGCCGATGGCAGGTCGGCGATGTGAAAGTCACGAGCATCATGGAATCGGCCGACCGGATTCCCTGGGCGCCGCTCTTCCCTGCCGAAACCGCCGATCATTACAAGAAATACGACTGGCTCGTCCCGAAATTCATCACGCCTGAGGGCCAGATCATTTTGGCGGTCCAGGCGTTTGTGCTCGAAATCCGCGGCCAG
>Ga0187780_10003470_pt1 | contig 11896 bp, 9 predicted proteins | sample 1015_Q2_SP10_20__FD_132429 | JGI IMG/M metagenome (GOLD analysis project Ga0187780, IMG submission 132429) | Tropical peat soil microbial communities from peatlands in Department of Meta, Colombia - 1015_Q2_SP10_20_MG | ecosystem: Environmental > Terrestrial > Soil > Wetlands > Peat | place...
GAGCCATCCTAGCCGATTACTGATCTCGTTTGGTACGGGTTTCCAGACCGTGAAATCTTGGGCCCAAATGCGTGGGAGAATTCTCTTATCACCCATTGTAGTTAGCGAAGCGTTGACTGTGCTCTCGTACCGCCCGAGTTTTGCCGAGATATGGCTGGATTGCTCCACTGGTTGAGCACGCTTCTTGGATTGTGGCAATCATGGCCTGAATCGATTTCTTGAATTTATTGATGCCTTCCGCCTCTAAATCTGGGGTTACCGTCTGGAAATCAATAGTTGAATTCGAGAAATCAGGCTGAGCTCCGACAGTTAGCGGTCAAGCGAAAGATCCGCAGACGTAGATGGTGCAGAGGATGAGGTTTTATGTAAGAGGCCTTTCCTTGGGTAACAAGTCTGATGATCTGATATGTCCACACAGGGTATACCGGTTATGATTCTGAGAGAAGGCTCTCAACGTACTACGGGAAAGGATGCGCAGCGGAATAACATACTCGCCGCGAAAGTAATCACTGAAACCATAAAGACCACGCTCGGGCCGGAGGGGATGGACAAAATGTTGGTCTCGGGTATGGGTGACGTAGTCATAACAAACGACGGGGCTACCATAATGAAGGAGCTGGATGTTCAACACCCCGCCGCCAAGATGCTCGTTGAGGTAGCGAAGAGCCAAGACAGTGAGGTGGGGGACGGTACGACAACCGTCGTCGTTCTCGCTGGCGAACTCTTGACGAAAGCGGAGAAGCTTCTTGACCAAGAAGTCCACCCGACCGTCATCGTTGAAGGTTACAAGAAGGCTTCAGAGAAAGCTTTGAAGATCCTCCAGAGCCTTTCAATTGACATAAAACCTGACGACGAAAAGATGCTCAAACTCATTGCAATGACCTCGATGGCCACAAAGGCAACTGTAGGAACGAGTGAGCACCTCGGAACGCTAGCCACGAAAGCCATCCGTCAGATCATGGAAGAGAGGGACGGCAAGATTACTGCAGACATAGACCGAATCAAAGTCCTGAAGAAAAAGGGGGAGAGCATGGAGCAAAGCGAACTCGTCAAAGGCATCGTTGTCGACAAAGAGATCTCACACCCTCAGATGCCAAAACAAGTAAGAAACGCGAAGATTGCTCTGCTCAATGCGAAACTTGAGATTGAAAAGACCGAGTTCGATGCTAAGATTAACATCAATTCTCCAGACCAGATGAAAGGCTTCCTCGACGAAGAGGAAATAATGCTCCGCGAAATGACGGACAAAGTAGCAAAGAGCGGGGCCAACGTGATCTTCTGTGAGAAGGGCATTGACGACATGGCTCTGCACTTCCTTGCCAAGAAGAACATAATGGCGGTTAAGAACCTCAGCAGCGGCGACATGGAGAAGCTCGCCAAAGCCACAGGCGGAACCATACAAGCTAGCACAAAAGACATACCCGCCGCAGGGCTCGGTGAAGCAAAACTCGTCGAAGAACTGAAGATCGCGGACGACAAACTCGTTTACGTCCGAGATTGCAAAGACCCTCACTCGGTAACCGTGATGATCAGGGGCGGTTCCGATCACGTTGTAGACGAAGCTGAACGCTCCTTCCACGACGCCCTATGCGTGGTCCGGAACGCCGTGGAGGATGGCAAGATTGTTGCCGGTGGAGGAGCCCCCGAAGCTGAAACAGCCAAGCAGCTTCGCGACTACGCTCTCAAGGTCGGAGGCCGCGAACAACTCGCCATCGAAGCCTACGCCGAAGCACTGGAAGCCATCCCTCTCACGATAGCTGAAAACAGCGGACTCGACCCAATCGACATAATGGTCGAACTTAGATCAAAACACGCGGACCCAGAAAACAAATGGTTCGGCGTCCAAGTCAAGACCGGCAAGATCGCTGATATGCTCGCGGATAACATTGTCGAACCGCTCAGGGTGAAGCAGCAAGCTGTTAAATCCGCCACAGAAGCCGCCTGCATGCTCCTGCGAATAGATGACATCCTCTCTTCAAAAGGCGCGAAGGAAGGGGGCCCACCAGGAGGCCCCGGAGGAATGCCGGGAGGCATGCCCGGCGGAATGCCACCAGGCATGATGTAACCAAATTCAAGAACGAATAGCTGATTACGCGTTTCTTTGCTGATTAGCTCTAAGCAAATCCATCCGTTCTGGGCCTATCGCCATTAGAGGATCTTCTATTCAGGGCCAAATCCGCCGGATACGCTAACGCCAACGTACCGGGGACTTCGGTTTGCTCCGCCCCAGTTGTTGTCGCTCGGGAGCTTTCAATATTCAATCGTGGAAAAAGAAGCATGTGTATTAAGGACAATTTCTTTCCAAATCCTAGAAAGTAACATGTCTGACAAGAAAGCAGACTTGGCCGGTCCCGGCATTGGCAGTTACGATGAGCTTGAAAAGGTTCTTCCACGGGATTACAACTCACTCCTATCACCAAAGGACACACAGAGAGCTATCTTCGCGGTCAAGAGCTACATCGAGGAAAACCTTTGCAAAGAACTCAACTTAATGATGGTTCAAGTCCCACTGATTGTCGATGTAGAGAGTGGTGTAAATGACCTGCTCGATCGGGACGGGTCACGCACGCCAGTTCAGTTTCACATCTCAAACGACTACAATAAGCACCCAATAGATGCGCAAGTGGTCCAAGCTGCAACTAAGTGGAAACGTGTTGCGCTGAAGCAATTCGCGATGAAAGTCGGGGAGGGGATCTGCACCGACATGCGAGCGGTGCGCAAAGACTACTTCCTAGACCACGACCATAGCGCCTACGTGGACCAATGGGATTGGGAGAGGGTGATAACTGAGGACCAACGGAATTTGGAGTACCTTAAGGAGACGGTTCGCAAAATCTGGAAGGCTCTCAAGGGTGCCGAAAACCAAGCGGAAAAGCTCTTTCCTCAGCTTAGGACAGTGAAATACCCGAGCCTGCCTGATGAGATTACATTTCTTCATGCTGAAGATATCCTCGAAAAGTACCCGGACATGCCTCGGAAGGCGCGTGAGACCGCGATACTGCAAAAGTACCCCGCCATATTCATAATTGGAATTGGGTGGGTGTTGAAGGACGGCTACCCGCACGAGATGAGGGCCGCGGACTATGATGATTGGGTTACGGAAACAAGGTCTGAGGACGGAAGGCCTATGCACGGCCTCAACGGGGATATTCTAGTCTGGAACCCTGTGACAAAGCGACGCCACGAACTAACGTCCATGGGAATCCGCGTTAATTCCAGCTCACTCAAGAAGCAATTGAAAATTACTGGGCAACTGGATTTCCTCAAATTCCCATACCATCAAGGCATCGTCAACAAGGAATTGCCGCTCACTATCGGGGGCGGCATTGGTCAATCACGGACCTACATGCTCCTGCTGAAGAAAGCACATCTAGGTGAGGTTAGCGTCACGGTTTGGCCAAAGATCCTCAAGGACCTATGTGATGAGAAGAATATCCATGTATTACAGTAAGCTTCTACTACGGAGCGAAAGCTTGGAAGCGCTTAACGGTCTCCGCCATTTCGCGTAACCGTTTGTCTACACGGCCGTAAATGGAGTTCTCCTCGTAGTTCCCGTTCGGCAACCGCTTTCCCGCTGGGACACCTGTGAGAAGTTCTATCCCTTCCTCGATGGTCGTCACGGGGTAAATGTGAAACTTCCCCGCCTTCACTGCGTCCACCACATCCTGTTTCAACATAAGGTTCTGAACGTTACTCTGAGGAATGATCACGCTATGCTCTCCGTTGAGGCCTCTCGCTTTGCAGATTTCGTAATAGCCTTCAATTTTCTCGTTGGCGCCTCCGATTGGTTGAACGTCGCCATTTTGGTTAACTGATCCCGTCACCGCGAAGCTCTGCTTAATTGGAACTCCTGAAAGTGCCGAAAGCAGCGCGTACAATTCCGTGCTTGACGCGCTGTCGCCTTCAACTCCTTCATAGTTCTGCTCAAAAACAATCCTAGCTGACAGCGTCAATGGCTTGTCGTAGGCGAATTTTGAAGCCAAGTAGCCAGCAATTATCATGACGCCTTTACCGTGTATGGGGCCGCTCATGTTGACCTCTCTTTGCACGTCAATCAACCCCTCCTTTCCTAAGCCAACGGCAATAGTGATTCGTGATGGGGCGCCGAAGGAGAAGTCGCCTACGCTCAGAACCGACAACCCGTTAATCTGACCGACTGCTGCTCCGTCCGTTGAAATGAAAATTACATTCCGTTGAATGTATTCTCGGATTTTGTCTTGTATTAGGTTTGAGCGGTAGAGCTTAGCCTCGATTGCCTTCTCAACATGGGATGCCGTTATATATTTCGCATTTTCTTCCGTAGCATAGAAATGTGCTTCGCGCACCACGTCCGCCACAAGCCCAAACCGCGTTGAAAGCTTGTTTTGGTCTTCGGCAATCCTGGAACTATATTCTAACAATCGAGCCACCGATGAAGTGTCGAGGTGTTTCAGGTTTTCGTTTACAACTAAAGTTGTGAAGAAGCCTGCATAACTCTTGAGATTGCTATCTGCTTTCTCCATGGTGGAGTCGAAATCTGCCTTTACCTTGAAGAGTTCGCGAAATTCGGGGTCGTAAGCAAAGAGAAGCTGGTACGTGGAAGAGTCCCCGATTAGTACAACCTTTACCTCGAGAGGTATGGGCTGGGGGGAAAGGCTCCTTACGTTCGCGTAACCAATTCGTTGAGGCAGTTCTTCGATAGTTACCTCTCCTGTCTTTAGCGCACGTTTCAAACCCTCGTAAACATTTAGATCGCGAAGGAGCTGCTCGGCGCGAATAACCAAAAACCCGCCATTTGCCTCATGTATGGATCCGCCACGGATCAGGGTGAAATCGGTTGTTAAGGTCCCGAGCTGGCTCTCTTTTTCAATGCGGCCGAGCACGTTATCATAGGTTGGGTTTTGCTCTACGATCATAGGGGCTCCTTTGACGCTTGAATTGTCAGCGATTACATTCACGTCGTAGACTCGGAAGGCCAATTCATCAGCCCAGGCTTCCTGAGCATCCTCTTTCTTGTCTCCGCGCCGTGTCCTGAACCTCTCCAGATCCTCGACGATATGTGCCTGAATCTCATGGAGAAAATTCGTAATTTCACTATGCTGCTTATACTTCTCAAGCAGATTTGACATCAAAGTTTCAATCGCGTACAATGTTACGTCCCGATCGAACTTAACCATCTCATCTCGCGCTTTCAACTCGACATCGCGGAGTTCTCTGAGAAGCGGCTGAAGTTTTTCCCTAACCGTCTCGCGTTTTTCCGTGAATTTCTGTTGCTCGTCTTTTGGTAGTGAAAGGAAGTCCTGTTCCGACAATGCGCGGCCTTTCACAACGGGGACTAAAGATATTCCGAGGGCCGTGAGCTGCATTATGAATCCCTCGCCTTCCGCGACCTGCCCCATGCGTGTAACTACATCCTGCCTCCGCTGATTCATTTTTCGCGCCATCTCATCTCGTTTTGTGGCGTAATCATCCCCTTCGAATAATTGCGAGATCGCGATTCGCGCTGCTTGGACGAGTTCACGCATGTCCTGTTTGAGTTCCTTTGCCAACCCTGGGGGACAGCGAAGCGCTTTCGGTTGGTATTCGTCCTCGAAGTTGTGAACATAGCACCAGTCTTGAGGGGTAGGCAATTTCTTGGCCATGTCCTCGAGGAAATCGGTCGTTGTGGTTGTCTTTCCCGTAGCTGACGGGCCGGCCGCGAATATGTTGAATCCTGCTTCTTTGATGCTAAACCCAAACAACAATGCTTGGTAGGCACGCGGTTGGCCAACTAGTACGTCGAGAGGCTTCAATTCCTCTGTTGACTTCACTCCGATGAGCTTTGGGTCGCAGGTCCATCGTAGGCTTGCGGCTGGAAGTTCGGATGGCAAGAGAATCCAGCAGGTCTTCCAAAGAGTGTAGGCTAATTACTTTACTGAGTACCTCTGGGCTCCTGATAGTTGACGGGGCGGCTACCGGATTTCGTTTCCCGCACATTGTCTGGAGGTCTTTCCCACAGCCCTTCCACACCTTGAGGCTCCATCATTCGTTTTGGTAACGCGTTGGCAAGTCGCAATTAGAGGACATTATGCATCTACTAAACCGAGGGTTTCACTTCGTCGAGCATTACGGGGCTACGGGTTTTTGGGTCAATCCAAATGAAGGGGTCGTACCAACTGTCTGTGAGTTCGATCTTAACGAGGTGGTTGCAACGCGGGCATCTTGGTCCTTTCGACTCAAAAATAGTATCCGGGCATTTGCAGAAGCAATCCACATGTTCCAATAGAAGTCTACGGCCCTCATACCTAGGGATTCTGGGCGGGCTGCATGCTTCGCAGAAGGCTCCCACTTCCTTGACAACGAGCTTAGGATGCCGAAGCCTATTACGCTAGAGAGGTGAGTGAAACTTCTGCGCGCTATTGCGGTTTGCCAGGAACTCGTCGGCCACTTGAGCTTTCCACAAGGAGGCCGTAATGTTCCCGTATTTTTTCAGCGAGCTTCAACATATCAAAGCCGAAGACCTCTCTCAACTCGTCGAGCGACAGGTCTTCGCTTTCCGCTATTTCACTGACCGTCACATCCCTGAACAGCTTTCGTTTTCGCTCTAAGACGTCGCGAACATGCTCCTCCACAGTGCCTTTGACGACGAAGTTTACCGCTAGAACTTTGTTGGCTTGGCCGATTCGGTGCAGACGAGCGATGCGTTGTTGCAACCGCGCTGGGTTCCAAGGTAAGTCGTAATTTACTACGACGTCGGCGGCTTGGAGGTTTAATCCGAATTGTCCCGCGTCAGTGCTAGCGAGGACTCGGTATTCGGTTTGTTCGATGAATTGTCTGAGGTGCATGCTTCGGTCGTCGCCGGAAAGCTGCCCGTGGTAGACGAGGGTTGGAATTCCTAGGTTCGACAGTTCTTCCTGGATCAGGTTAACGACGGGCACAAATTGTGAGAACACAACTATCTTGTGGCCTTGCTCGGTAAGCTCACTTACTAATTCTTTTAGCTCAACCAATTTGGCGTTTTCTGGTTCGAGGTTTGCCAGTATCCGGATAAGTTTCTTGAAGATGGGCGACTCCCGTAGGGCATGAGCGTCCTCGGTGTTTTCTCGTTGCTTGCGGCGAAGGTAGCCCGCTATCATGCTGATGTCTGCGCAGGCTTCACGCAAGAGAGTGTAGAACCTGAGGCGGTTTGCGGTGAACGGGTTGGGTCCTTCCTGGTCGCTGGTGCTGTAAGCATACTCTTCTAGAACGGTTTCGCCTAAGCTTTCTTGGAGTATGTCGTAGATCATTTTCTGGTTCTTTGCCGGCTCCGTATACACGTATTGAGTTGTGAGTGCCGGCAGTTGCTTCAGAACTTGGGCCTTTGTTCGTCGAATGGAAACCAGCCGTACCTCTCTTCTGAGTTCGGGTAAGTTTTCGGGATTAACGATTGGGCGCGAACCCTGCCATCCTTGACCAGAAAGTTTCAGAGTGAACCGGGCAAGGAAATCTTCGTTGTAGCGTCCAAAGAACCCGGGTTGAACAATGTTGACGATGTTGTAAAGTTCTCCAAGATGATTTTCGAGTGGCGTTCCGGTTAAAGCGATAACGTTTCTGACGATAAGCTTCTTCGCCGCTTCACTCGTTTGCGTGTCCCAGTTCTTTACTCGAGTCACCTCATCGAGGATTAACGTGTCAAAGTTTTTTTGAAGTATTAACTCCAAGTCAGTTCTAAGTAATTCATAGTTCATCACGATGAGCGGGTCATTGTATAGTTCCATACGTTCGCTAAGCGTGCGCCGGGATGAGACCAATGTTGGCTCAAGGTTGAATTTCTCAACCAATTCCCCGTGCCACTGTTCAACTACCGCATTTGGGGTAACGATGATGGCCCTCGACGCTTTCTTCTGCTTGACAAGTTCCAGCAATGCTGCGGTGGCGGTGATAGTTTTCCCGAGCCCCATCTCGTCGAAAAGGCAAGCTCGCCCATTGTTTCTGAGGATGAACTCCACTGCTTTGCGTTGAAAAGGATAGAGTGTAACGTTGACTTTTCGCGGAAGCCTAATGACCGCTAGTCGAACTTCGGTTTCCGGGAAGTTCTTGAGTAGGACGCGAACACCCTCATTCTCAAAGGCCTGTTTGGCGAACTTAACCGATCCTGCTTGCCGGAGTCTGTACGCGTCATAGTATGGGCTCCAGATGACATATGTTTTGAAGGTTCGGTCGTCGAGAATTTCTTTCAATGAATCGTCCTTAAGCGGCCTAGCCCAGACGACGCCGTCTCTGTCGTACTCAAGAATCACCGTTCGGTGTTCCCGAATTAATCTGAGGGCGCGGGGCGAGTACAGCAGCCTCAAGCCGGCTTGACGATAAGTCTCCTTCGCGACTTCGGGGTTAAGAGTGAGCGGGTAGCGAAAGAATCCATCCTTAAAGGGTGTAATCTCAACCAGCGACCCGAAGCTAGGTTGAGGCACGTGAACTTCAGGTTGGATGGCCATTGAGGGCTGAACGAGGACTCGCTGTAGACGTACTCGTTTTGTCTTCTTTTCTGGATTTGCCCCCAAGCCCTCTGAACGCCTCGTCTCAGTTCAAAACCAACGACAATTGAAAAACCACAATATGAGTGTCTCGGAAACGTAGTCCGTTACTTGGAATACGGCCTGTTTTCCTCGGGGGGCTTGATCCTTCGGAAACTTCTGTAGATTAACCCGTCATAAGCCAACTTGAGGGTCCCCGCCGCAACGAAGATTGAACCGATCCAGAGCGTTGCCATGGCGTAGCCCGCAACCGTTGGACTCACCGACTGCGCTACGCTACGAGTGACGTTTGTAAAGCCGGCAGCAGGCGTCCTGTCATTCTCGTCGACAACGGCCATGACATACGATTGTCGTGTTGGGACGTCCATTTGTGAGAGGGATTGCCTGCACAGCAGCAGAGCTATGGCCCCTAAGGCAGAAGGCGCGAATGGAACCGCGGTTAGGAAAACGTTGGAGGGAATATGGCTAAAAACCATCGTCCTCAGCAACCCTATGCGTCTCGCTATTCTCTCCGCGGCTAGGAAGGACATGGCCGTCACGATTTGTGTCGCCGAAAAAATCAAGCCTAGTGAAGTCAGTTGGAGCGAAAACCTCTCGTAGAAATAGTAAGACAAGATGCTCGTCCCTATGAAACCTCCACCAAAAGCATCTATCGCAAATAAGGCGGACAATTTCTGAACAATAGGTTTGGATTTTTCGGAGAGAAGCGCACGCTTCACAGTAGTGGTTGTTCGTTGAATTTCTATGCCCTTCGATAGTTTGCCATACAGGACGCTGCCAACGAGTCCCGACACAAGGTACGCAGCGAACAGCGGTCGGTAAGCGCTTAGCCCCGAACCGAAGTATTGAGGTAAGCCTGCGATCAATGCCCCAACTGATGTGGATGCATAGCCGACCAAGTTATACCAGCTGAAGGCGAGCGTTCTGTGGTGAGAATCACAAGTTCTTGGAATAGCTGCTTGCTCTAACGACAGGAAAGGCCCAACCTCACCTGCTCCTACTGTCATGTTCCCGACAATGCCGGCAACAACTGGGGCCCACCATTTTGTTGAAATGAACAGAAAAGTTCCTGCGATGAAATCCATTAAGGCAAAGAACACTAGGGTCCTCCTCCTGCCAATTCGGTCCGCGACAAAACTCACACAGAACGTATACAGAGCACTCGAAAATACCGTGGCCGTTAGGACGACGCCTATTAGCAACGAGTTAAACCCTAGTTGGGACAAGTATACGGCGAACAATACGCCCAGAAAACCATAGGGTACTGTGCGTACCGCTTTTTCTACGAAAATTAACTTTCCGTCAAGGTCTATCCAATTAGCTAGGTTCAAAACCGTGCCACCGCTTCGGCAATCCGTAGTGGAAGCTCAGTCCATGCTTTGGGAGTGTTGCAAACTTACACCCTGCTTAACCTTCAACTGGCAATACTTGTACAAAGCATCGTACAGGGAGAATTGAAGTTTCATGTTTTCGGAGTCGTCCTTCGCTAGCGTCCTATAGCCAATCGCCGCAGCTTCAAGACCCGCCGATTCTAGCGGCGGGTTAGCGATATTTGCATCGGCGCCTCGAACAATTTGTGCCAGTACCTGTAATGCGTCGTCCCTGATGCGATATTTCCTAATAATTGCGTCGAAACTGACGAACTCACTTCCGTTTTCCACATAATGAGTTAGTTCCACGCCAGGCGCGTCGAATGGAATTGCATTCTCTTTGCTCGCAATCTTTTGGATCATCTCTTTCCGAACGAAGAGAAACTCAGGATTATGATCGACGAAACGGGTTATCAGCCATGGGCAAGCTATCCTGTCGACCTTCGCCCCTTCTCGTGTCACCCATTTCATTCAGCGAGCCTCAAATCAGTTGGGATGCCATTGTACTGATTTAAGTACGAGGCTTCGCTACGTTGCGTTGCAATCGAGTTCGGATTCCGAGGAATCAGCTATGAGTTCGCCATTGAAAACTTACTCTTACATTCTCGCAGTCATAGAACGCGGGCAGATAGCTGACGTTGTCAAAGCGGTTAAGGAAATTAGCCAGATTGAGGAAGGGGCACTTCTTATCGGCAGGTACGATTTGCTCGTGCGAGTGTCGCATTATGACCGTTCTGATCTGTACAAGTCCGTTTCACAAATCCGAGATATGCCGGGAATCAGGGCCACAAGCACCCACATACCCTTCGAAGGTTTCACGAAAGAATACACTGTTAACGAGAATGACGCCCTAGCAATTTCGCTGTTACGGGCACAGGGTTCGCTCCCCGACGTTTTGTCCCAGGTTAGAAAACTGGAACATGTTGTTGAAGGGCACATCATTCCAGGGGATTGGGACCTGCTCACGATCCTTCACAGCAAGAACGTTAGCCAGATTCTTGAAACGGCCGTAAACCAATTTGAGGGAGTGCAGGGTATTTCTAAGACCGAGACTCTGATCGCCCATCAATACTTCCGTAGAGCCCACGACGAGACCGTGTCCGTCGGAACGTACGTACCACAGTATGCATTTGACCGGTTGAAAGATAGTACAGTTCTAGGAACGCAGAGCGTTTCGTGACTGAAGGAAGCTTAAGAATTGCCTTTTATCGTTTCAAACCCTGTGCAGTCCCCAGTTGGTCCCTAGTTGCCAACCGAACTAAGTAAAGAATCACAAGCCCAGGCTGGGAAAAACCCATCTGTTCAACAGATGCGGAAGGAGCTGGAGCAAGTTACTGAGGAGAAGGAGCAGAGCGAGAAGAAGGCGGCTGATTACTTCGAGCGGTTACAACGTCTTCAGGCAGACATGGAGAACCTTCAAAAAATCACAAAGCGCCAAGCTGACACTGCAATTAAGCAGGCCTCTGAAAGACTACTAGTTCACTTGCTGCCGGTTTTGGACGCTTTGGAACAGGCCGGAAAGCTGGCCAAATCTGGTGACTCGATGCCTACAGACGAGATTGGGGTGGGGCTAAGGATGCTACATCAGCAACTCGCAGAAGTCCTGTTCGCCGAAGGTTTAGAGGAAATTCCGACCGTGGGGGGCTTACTTGACACCGAGCGACACGAAGTTGTCGGCTACTTGGAAACAGACGATAAGCCTGAGAACACAGTTGTTGAGGAAGTCCGTAAAGGATACTTTTTGAATGGGAAAGTGATTCGGCCGAGCCTAGTCATTGTTACTAAAGCAAAAAGACCTGAAGTTAGGTCAGAAGGAGAGGCAGAGGGAGACTCGGATTGATCTCCCATAATGTTTTTGAACTCATTGTTCCTGTTACGTCAAGTAACTAATAGGGGCGCAATATATGCCAAAGATCATAGGAATTGACCTCGGAACCAGTAATTCAGCGGCTGCAGCCGTAATTGCTGGGCGACCGACAATTATCCCAAGCGCTGAAGGTACTTCGGTGGGTGGGAAGGCGTTTCCGTCATACGTGGCGTTCACCAAAGACGGGC
>Ga0187780_10003471_pt1 | contig 11895 bp, 18 predicted proteins | sample 1015_Q2_SP10_20__FD_132429 | JGI IMG/M metagenome (GOLD analysis project Ga0187780, IMG submission 132429) | Tropical peat soil microbial communities from peatlands in Department of Meta, Colombia - 1015_Q2_SP10_20_MG | ecosystem: Environmental > Terrestrial > Soil > Wetlands > Peat | place...
GCGATCCGGGCGGCGACCTCGGGGCCCAGCTCGACCGCGCTCATCGGCCCCCTCCGACGCCGCTGGCCTGCAGGAAGGCGACGATCCGTTGGGCGACCTCGGCGGGGGAGCGATCGGTCGAGTCGACCTCGAGGTCCGGCCGTTCCTGGTCGAGGTCGATCCCGTAGAAGCCGAGATAGCGGCTTCGCTCGCTCGCCTCCCGGCGGCGGATCGCCGTTCGGGCCTCCTCGAGGCTCTGGTGGTCGCGCCCCGCGATCCGGCGGGCCCGCTCCTCCTCGGAGGCGGTGACGACGACCCAGAGCACCGGGACCCCCCGGCGCCGGCAGAGCGCCCCCTGGACCCGTCCCTCGAGGAGCACGCCCGGACGGGCGAGCGCCTCCATCGCGCGGTCGAGCTCCCGGTCGACCTCGGGGTGCCGCTCGGCGTACCGCCCGAGCTCCTCGAGGGTGAGGCCCCGGCGCTGGGCCTCCCGCCGGAACTCCTCCCCTGCCGAGCGGTACTCCAGCCCGAGCTCGGACGCCACGAGGCGGCCGGCCGTCGACTTGCCGCTGCCCGGAGGCCCCCCGAGGGCTACGACCGACCGGATCACGCCGAACCCCCGGCCGCCCCCGAAGCAGGGGCGCCGGTCGCCGGCGGATGCTCCTCAAGGTACCGGCGCAGCCACCAGTGCTTGAGGAGGCGTCGGAACACCATCGAGAACGGGATGGTGTAGACGCTGAAGATCAGGAACCACCACGGCACCGGCGGCCAGCTGACCACCCTCTGCGTGAGGACGATCGTGGAGCCGTTGAGGGTGAGCGTCTGGGCGGACGCCGGGGCCGCCGCGATCGTGAGCCCGACCCAGGTGTAGATCAGGATGAGGAGGAAGTAGGTGATCGCCATCCCCTTGAACTGGCCGATCGACACCGACCCCGACATGCGGGCGAGCCGCTCCTGGTGCGGCTTGAGCGCCTCGATCCGGTCCTTCTTGCCGGAGCGGATCGCCGCCATCTGCACCTTGCGGAAGGCGGCGCTCCACTTCTGGACCTTGGCGGCCTTGATCCAGTCGGTCGTGTAGTTGTAGGCGACCGCGGTGATGAGCATCTCGAGGGCGGCGGCGAGCGCCATCGTCAGCATGAGGTAGCTCGAGCCGAAGCCGATCAGGTCGTAGAGGGGGCCGGGCGAGGACGGGCTGATCCCGAGGAGGCCGGCGATCTGGTTGCGGGCCTGCATGTCGACCAGCATCCAGAGCCCCAGCATCCCGAGGAAGACGTAGACGAACGTCGTCCAGGAGAAGCTGAACGTCGGGCCCGGGGGCCGCGGGGGCGGGGTCGCGGGCTCGGGGCCCTCGTCGTCGTCCCCGTCCTCGTCCTCCGGCTCGGAGGGCAGCGGAGCCGCCTCCGATCCCGACATCAACCTTCGCCCCCGAGGAACCTACGGAGGAGCGGGTTCATCTCCATCAGCTGCTCGCGGCCCATCGCCTCGTAGAGGTTGATGATGATCCCGACCATCAGCAGCACCCCGGTGCCGCTCGCGTTGCCCAGCGTTCCGATGAGGTCGGCCCCGGCGGCCAGGGCCCCGACCGACGCCCCGCTGATCACCGTGATCACCGGGATGTAGCGCTCCAGCACGCGGCGCAGCACCCGCGGCTCGCGCCGGAAACCGGGGATCTGCATGCCGGTCGCCTCGATCTGGCGGGCGACCGCCTCCGGGCCCATGTTCGTCGTCTGGATCCAGAACTTCGCGAAGAGGATCGAGCCCCCCACCATCGCCCCGAAATAGACGGCGACGTGGATCATGCCCTCCCACCACGTGTGGCTGTAGAGGAAGACGTGGTACTGCCCGAAGTTGATGATCGGCAGCAACCAGGACTCGAGACCGTTCGGTGTGGAGAGGTAGTAGGCCCCTCCGCTGATCGGCTGGGTCTGGCTGACCCCGAGCGTCTGCGCCTGCGACGCGGTGTAGTACGAACCGACCCACCACTGGTGGCCGAAGACCGGGAACCGCGAGAGGGTCGGGTTCGACCAGAGGAGGATCGAGATCATCGAGACGTTCGCGAGCAGGGCGCTCATCAGGATGACCGGGATGTTCGACGCGTAGATCAGACGCAGCGGGTAGCGGCCCCGCGCGCCCCGCGCCTCGGCGTGCGAGAGCGGCAGCTCGATGCGCGTCGACTCGGTCCAGGCGACCAGGAAGAAGATCGCCGCGGTGCCGACCAGCGCGACGATCGGGTTCGGCTGACGCAGGAGGACCTGCTCCCAGCCCCCCGCGGCCATCTGGGAGGCGCTGTAGTGGGTGAGGAAGTACAGCGTCTTCGGGATCGTGCCGCTCGGCGGATTGGTCGGCGAGACCGGGTTGGAGGGGGTCTGCGGGAGCCAGTTGAGCGTGCCCTGGATGATCTGCTGCGAGACCCCGGCCGCGATGAACAGCGAGACCCCGCTGCCGATCCCCCACTTGGAGACGACCTCGTCCATCAGGAAGACGAGGTAGCTGCCGAAGACCAGCTGCGAGACGATCACGAGGTCGGCGAGGAGGTTGCCGTTCCCCGGCGACGCCGTCCCGAGCCGGGTGACGATCGACACGGACGGGGTCAGGTAGCCGAACACCTGGGGGACCGCCTCGACGAAGATCATCGCGACGACCAGGACCTTCTGGGTCCCCTGGTACATCCCCTTGTCCTCGTCGTCGGTGAGGTCCAGGTCGATGATCTTCGCCCCGGTGAACAGCTGCATGATGATCGAGCCGGTGACGATCGGCCCGATGCCGAGGTGCATCAGCGTCCCCTGGGCGCCCGCGAGGATCGCCCGGTAGCTCTGGAACAGGTCGATGACGGTCGCCTGGTCGACCCCGAAGAGGTAGATGTTCGCGAGGAGGAAGTAGAGGAGCAGGACGCCGATCGTCCAGAACAGCTTCGTCCGGAAGTGGACGTGGCCCTTCGGCTGGGAGACCGCGGGCATCCGGCTCGTCACCGGCTTCAGCCCGTAGAGCCTCGACTTCGGCCCGGCGTAGGAGAGGCCGAGGTAGATGAGCCCCATGATGACGAACATCCCGACCGAGATCAGGCCCAGGGCGAGGAGCGTCGGGCGGTCCCAGAACCAGACGAGCGCGACGACCAGGAAACCGAGGATGGCGAGCGGAACGGCCCACCTCGGGTCGCGAGGGATCTCCTCGTCCGCCATCGGGAGTTGGCCCAGCCGGCGGGCGCATTATATAGTCTTTGGACGGCCGCAGCCGCCGGAGGACCGACGCCGGGGCCCCCGGGGTCGCGCCGGCCGGCGCCGCCGGCCGTCCGAGCGGCGCACGAACGGCCCCGGCCCCCGGGGGCCACCGACCCGTACGCGTAGCGGTGTTACGATTTCCACGTTCGACATAACCGTTAAGCCTCCCGGCGGTGCCCCCGGGCGATGGCGGTCCCCGAGCCCGACCTCGCCGCCACCCTCTCCGGAGCCGAGAAGGCGAAGGTCGTCCTCCTCTACGCCGCGATCGCGGTGGCGACGGTCGCCTCGTTCCTCGGCGCCTACCGCTTCCTCCCCTCGCACTACGCCGGCCAGGTCACCGGGGGGACCCTCGTCTTCACGGGGCTCGCGATCACCGCCTATGTCCTCGGCGTGCGCCATGGCTTCGACGTCGACCACATCGCGGCGATCGACAACACGACCCGCAAGCTCCTCCACGACGGCCGCCGACCGCTCACGGTCGGCACCTGGTTCTCGCTCGGCCACTCGACGATCGTCTGCGGGATGGTCGTCGCCCTGGTGGTGGCGGTCGACGCGATCCGCCGCAGCTACGCGGCGTTCTCGAGCATCGGCGCCGTCCTCGGCACCGTGATCTCCGGCACCTTCCTCTTCCTCATCGGGATCGTGAACCTGATCATCGTGCTCGAGGTCTACCGGCTGTTCCGGGGCCTCCGGACCGGGGCGCTCGACCACCGCGCGCTGGACGAGCAGATGAACCGGCGCGGGTTCCTGGCCCGCTACTTCGGCCGGCTGTTCCGGGTGATCAACGAGCCGTGGCAGATCTACCCGGTCGGCGTCCTCTTCGGCCTCGGCTTCGACACCGCCACGGAGGTCCTGCTGATCGGCCTCGCGGTCGGCGCTGCGTACACCGGGGTGCCGCTCTGGGCCGTGCTGTTCCTGCCCGCGCTCTTCACCTGCGGCATGGTCCTCTCGGACACGACCGACGGGGTGTCGATGCGCTACGCCTACGGCTGGGCGTTCAGCCATCCGATCCGCAAGGTGTTCTACAACCTGACCCTCACGGTGATCAGCGTCCTGGTCGCGTTCGTCATCGGGGGGGTGGAGGTGCTGCAGGTGCTCGGGAGCGAGCTCGGTCTGGCGGGGCCGTTCTGGGGGACGATCGAAGGGGTCGACTTCGAGACCCTCGGGGTCGCGGTCGTCGTGCTCTTCCTGGCGGCCTGGGGGATCGCGCTCCTGATCTACCGCTGGAAGGGCTACGAGCGCGAGGGGTTCGGCTCGGCGCTCCCGCCGGCCCCGCCCGGCGGGTCGGGCGCGGGGGACGGCCGGTGAACCCGTGAAGGAGAAGGTCGTCCGTCTCGGTGTCTCCCTCGAGCCCGACCTCCTGCACGCGCTCGACCGCTGGGTCGAGCAGCGGAACTCGGCCAGCCGCTCCGAGGCGATACGCTTCCTCGTCCGCAAGGAGCTCTCCGAGGGGGCTCTCGCCGACCCGGAAGCGGACGCGGTCGGCACCGTGATGGTCCTCTATCGCCACACCTCCCCCCGCGTGCTCGAGCGCCTGACCGCCGCCCAGCACCGCTGGGGCGAGCACCTGCGGTTCTCGACCCACCTGCACCTCAGGGGGGACGCGTGCCTCGAGGTCCTCGTCCTCGCGGGCCGGCGCCGCGAGGTCGAGCAGGCCGCCGAGGACCTGCGCGGGGTCAAGGGGATCCTGGAGGGGGATTACCTGGTCGGGACCCCGGTCCTCGCCGGGGGCGGGACCGGCCACCGCCACCCGCACGCCGGCGTCCCCTCGCCCCGCCGGAGGCCGCCCCGCAGGGTTCAAGCCGAGCCGGGCGGTCGCCCCGGCGGAGCCGACGAGGGAGGTACCCCAGGATGAGCGACGAGGGCCTGGACGAAGCGCTCGGCGAGATGAAGAAGGCCGCCAAGGACCTCGCGCGGGAGAGCACGAAGCTCGCCCGGGGCCTGCTGCGGAAGGCCGAGGCGGCGGCCAAGGACCCCCGTCAGTCGGTCCGGAAGGCCGCGCGCACCGCGGCGAAGGAGCTCGAGTCCGCGGCCCGCGAGATCGACGAGATCCTGAAGAAGCTCTGACGGGCGGCTACGCCGTCTTCGCGGCGGGCTTCCCCGCCGGGGCCGGCTCGTCCGAGAGGATCTCGACCTTTTCGCGGGCGTGCCGGCTCGCATAGGGGACCTTGACCTTCCACGTACGGTCCGTCGAGCCCCCGCCGAGCAGCCGGTCGACCCCCGCCTTCGCGAGGTCGGCGACGTACGCCTCGCCCTCGCGGGAGAGGGCGCCGGCGGCCTCGAGGACCGGGACGAAGCCGGCGAGGTCGCCCACGTTGAGCGCCGTCGGCCGCTCGGCCACCGCGTCCGGCCGGACGAACCCGTGCCGGCCGAAGTGGTCCGGGGCGTAGATCAGCATCGACTTGAACTTGTACTTGTGCAGCCCCGCGTTGCCGCGGCCCCCCTGCTTACCCGCGCCGCGGCCGGCCTTGATCCCCCGCCCGTGGGTGCGGAGGCCCCGGAACTTCCTCGTGCGGGACGGCATGGCGGTCCCTACACCATCCTGCGGACGAGCTCGTTGATCGCCGGGCCGCGGTAGCCGAGCGCCCCGCCGAGCGCGAACGGTTTCTTCGTCGACCGCCAGCCGCCCTTCGGCGCCTTGAGGCGGAACAGCGGCCGAACGCCGTGGGCCCGGGGGAGCCCCTTCGCCACGACCGTCTGCGCGAGCTCGGCGACGTTCGGGGCGGCGCCCTTCTCCCCCGCGCCCGACCCGGCCGCGAGCGGCTTGCCGTCGTGGGTCCTCCCGCGGGTCTCGAGCAGGAGGCCGACCGTCGCCGCGTCCGTCTCGCCCCAGGTCACGTAGCCCTGCACCCGCGAGAGCATCCCGCGGAAGGCGGGCTCTTCCGGGACCACGGTCGCGTGGTTGGCCCGCGTCAGGTGGAGGAAGCGGAGCGTCTCCACGATCTCGTGCTTCGCGTGGATCGACCCCCGGACGCGCACGACCATCCACGTCATCGGCCTACCTCCGGCCCCCGCCGCTGGGCGGGGGTCCGCGCGTTCCGCCCGGTCCGCCGGGGCGACCCGGACCGCCCGGTCCGCGCCGGGGCGGCGGCCCGCCGCGTCGGCCGCGGCCCCCGCGCATGGGCCGGGGCGCGCCCTCCTCCTTCGGGGGGAGGATCGACGTGCCGGTCGGTCCGCGGACGATCTTGAGCCGGGAGGCGTCCTCGGCGGGGACCTTGAGCTCCGAGAGCCGCACGAGCGCCCCGAACGCCGCCTGGGCGTAGTTGACGGTCGTCTTCGTGTGCCCCTCGGTGAACCCCCAGGCGTCGGTGAACCCGGCGAACCTGAGGATCGGCTTGGCGACGTCCCCGACCGCGAGGCCGACCCCGCGCGGCGCCGGCTTGAACGTCACGTCGACCGAGCCGGCCCGCCCGTGGGCCACGAACGGCAGGGTGTGGGCCCGGCCGCAGCCGCACTCCCAGCTACCGCAGCCGCGCTGGACCTCGACGATCTCGAGCTTGGCCCGGTCGATCGCGCGCCGGATCGTCGGGCCGACCTCACGGCCCTTGGCGCGGCCGAGCCCCACGAACCCGTCGCCGTTCCCGACGACGACGGTGACGGCGAACTTGAACCTCCGGCCCGAGTCGGTCATCCGCTGGACCATGTTCACGTCCAGCACCTCGTCGTGCAGGCCGGGGAGCAGCTTGTCGACGATCGGCGCCTCCCGGAGCGGAAGGCCGGTCGCGAGGGCGTCGCTCATCGTCGCGATCTCGCCCGAGGCGACGCGACGCCCCAGCTCGGTCTTGGGGACCCAGGGTGGGGCCGCCGGGGGAGCGGGCGGGCCCGCGCTCGGGCCGCCCCGCATCGGGGGTCCCTGGACCGCGGCCGCGCTCACGCCGTCGCCTCCTTCCGTTCCATCAGGCTCGGGAGCTTCATCTTGTACGATTCCAGTGGCTCGGGAAGCGGCTTGGGGAGGTGGGCGCCGCCGAGCCGTTCCGCCGAGGGGAAGCGGTCCCCCCCGTGCGGGATCTCGACGCCGGCGTCCAGGAGCCCCTTGAGCGCGGCGGCCAGGCGCCCGCCCGGGGTCGGTCGCCGGAGCCCGGCGTCCAGGACCGCCTCGACGGTCCCCTTCGACTTCGCCCGCAGGCCGGCGAGGTAGCCGGTGAGGTAGGCCGCCGGGGTCGACGCGAGGCTCGAGGCCGGGAAGGCGATCCGGCCCAGCTCGGAGGAGTCGGCGCTGACGACCACGCGGTCGCCGGTCGGCTCGAAGTCGACCAGGGCGACGCGGAACCGTCGGCCCGACAGGCGCACGACCGCCCTCGAGCGGCCGGAGGCGAGCAGCCGGAGCCGGACCCGGTAGTCGGTGCGCCCCTCGCGCCGGCGCCGGAACGGCACCCGGTAGCGCGGGCCGATGCTCATGCGGAGCCCTCCGGGAGATGGCCGGCGAGCCGCAGGTTGACGAGCAGGTGCGAGCGGCTGCGGAACATCCCGCCCTTCGCGCGACGGTAGAACTCTCGGTAGACGGCCGGCGGGATCCTTTTCCCGTCCCGCAGCTCGCGGAGGAGCTCGCGCTGCGCGCGGATGCGGCGCATCCAGCGTTCCTTGCGGGGGAGGCGCGAGGCCGGGCTGCCCCGACGCGACCCCGGACCGGCGTGGCGGCCCCGGGCCAGCTCCTCGGCACGCCGTCGCGCGCGGCCCCGCGAGGTGCCGCGGACCGCCTTGCGGCGGATCACGCCGGACTTGATCGCGCTGCGGATGTCGGCCCGGGTGACGGCGTCCTCGAGCTCCTCCTGGCTCGCGGGGTCGATCCAGACCCGGCCCTCCCCGCAGCGGAGGAGGGCGGCGGCCAGCCGTCGCTGGTTGGCGAGGTCGGGCATCGGCCTACGTCTCCTCCTCGCTCTTGACGACGGGGTTCAGGACGCGGATGCCGAGCCGGCGCGCCTCCTCCTCGAGGACGAGGCGGCGGCGGGTCCCGACCGTGCGGGCGATGACCGCGGCGTCGCGGGCGGGCTCCAGCCCGTCCAGCTCGGCGCGCGTGCGGACGAGGACCGGACGGAAGCCGCTCGGCACGAGGCCCCGGACCTGGGCCGGGGACCGGTAGCCGATGCGCACGATCTGCGAGCGGTAGCCGTAGTGACGGCGCTGCTTCGACTGGAGGCCCCGGGGCCGGCGCCACGCCCCGTCGCGGCCGACCCGCCGGTAACGGTGGGCCGCCTGGCGCACGAACCGCGGGCGCTTCCCGTCCAGGAGCCCCCGGGTCCCGAGAAGCAGCTGGAGCTGCGGGGCGAGCGTCGCGCGGCGGGGCGCCTTCGGCCCCTCCGCCTTCTCCTTCTTCGCCGGGACCTCGGCGGTCGCCGGCTTCGTCTCCGCCACGGGCTCGGTCGCCGCGGCCGGGACCCGGCGGCGGCGGGCGGGCTTCGGGGCGGGCGCCGCCTCCTCCGCGGGAGATACCGGGGGTTCGTCCGGCGTCACGGCTAGCTCGCCTCCTTGAGATGGGCGCGTTCGATGAGGTAGATGCCGTCCTGGAAGACGCGCGGGTCGTAGTCGCGGATCCGCGTCGTGCGTTCGATTGCGGCCGCGCTCTGGCCCACATGCTCGATGTCGTAGCCCTCGATCACGACGAACTCCCCGTCGACGCGGGCGGTCGTCCCGCTGACGAGGTGGGTCGAGCGGGGGTACTTCTCCCCCAGGAAGTTCTCGATGACGAGCTCGTCGCCCTTCACGGAGACCTTCATCGGGAAGTGCGCCGCGACGACCTTGAGGCGCGCGACGAACCCCTGGCGCAGACCGGCGGAGATGTTCTGGAGGTGGGCGACCCAGGTCCGCAGGAGGGCCCGCGAGCGCTTGCGGTGCGCGGGCAGCCCGAGCTCGAGGACGAGCTTCTCGCCGTGGACCGAGAGGTGGAGGACGTCGGCCGGGAACGGCCGCACGACCTTCCCCAGGGGGCCCTGGGCCGTCAGCGTGCGCCCGGTGACCTCGACCTTGACCCCCGCCGGGAGCGCGAGCTCGACCCGCGGGGCGACCTCAGTAGACATAGGCGAGGAGCCGACCTCCGATCTTCATCTCGCGCGCCTCGGCCTGGCCGACGACGCCGCGGTTGGTGGAGAGGACGAGCAGGCCGAAGTCCTGGGCCGGCAGGAACCGCGACTCGAACCGCTCGAGCTCGTCGACCCGGACGGAGAGACGCGGCTTGACGACCCCGCAGGAGTTGATCCGGCGCGAGAGGCTGACCTCGTACTTGCCGCCGCGGCCCCCGGGGACGAAGGCGAACTCCGAGAGGTAGCCGTGCTCGCGGAACAGGCGCAGCACCTCGCCGATCAGCTTGGAGGTCGGGGCGATCTCCACGCGCGGCCGGCCGTCGCGGTCGGCGTGGCGCAGCGCGGTGAGCGCGTCGTTGAGCAGATCCCTTCCCATCGTCCTCGCCCCCTACTGGTACTTGCGGAACCCGAGGTCGTAGGCGACCTCGCGGAAGCACTGGCGGCAGAGATGCAGGCCGTAGCGGCGGACGATCCCGCGCTTGCGGTCGCAGCGGAGGCAGCCGTCCTTCCTCCCGAAATGATGCTTCGGCTTCATCGTCCCTCCGGTCCCCTCACTCGATGATCGTCACCTGGAAGGTCCGGCGCAGGAACTCCCGCGTCTCGTCGCCCGTCGAGCGCAGGCTCTTCGGGATCGGGCGCGGCTGGCGGCGCCGGTCGCGCACGCGGTAGCCGGCCCGGCCGAGCTCGACGGAGACGTCCATCCCATGGATGCCGATCGCCGGGTCGTACTTCATCCCGGCAAAGTCGGTGTAGTCGGCGATGCCGAACGAGAAGTTCCCGTTGCGGTCGATCGAGTCGCCGTCCAGCTGCTTGTCGCGGGCGTCGAACGCGCGGCCGAGGAACGCGACGGCCGCCGCGCCGCGGAGGGTGACCTTCGCGCCGATCGCCTGGCCCTTGCGGATCCCGAAGTCGCGGTTCGTCGACCGCGAGCGCGTCTCGACCGGCTTCTGGCCGGTGACCATCTGGAGGACCTTGGAGGCCTTCGCGAGCGGCTCGCCGGACTCGCCGACGCCGACGTTGATGACCGCCTTGCGGACGCGGACGGCCCGGAGCGGGTTCTCCCCCGTCGGCGCCGGGCGCGGGGCGGCGGTCTCGGCCGGGGCGCTCACCGGTCGACCCCCTCGCCGAGCGTGACGCCGGGGCTGTGCTCGCCGACAACGAAGACGTACTCCTTGATCGTCGAGAACCCCTCCTTGAAGTGGACGAGGTTCGGCTGCGGGGAGTTGCGGACCTCGACCCGCTCGACCCGGGCGAGCTCGCCGACGTGCGAGCCCCCGGCGACGAACGCCAGCGCCCCGGGCTTGAGCGGGAGGTGCTCGAGCACCTTCTGCTTCGGCAGCTCGATCTTGAGCGAGTCCCCCACGCGGTACGGGCTGGAGGCGGCGACGAGCAGGTTGCGCCCGTCGTGCAGGGTCACCTCGACCTGGCCGCCCGGGACGGTGTGCTTCGCCCGCACCCGGCCGATCTTGACGGTCGCCTCGGTGGACGGGATCGACGCGAGGATGAGCTTGCCCCGGCGGTCCGTCACGAGGCGGAAGTGCCGGTCGAGCGGCGGCGCGAGCGAGACGGTGTCCATGAGCCCGATCCCCCGGGCGAGGTCGTCGGCGACCTTGCCGTCGACGAGCACGGAGCCGCTGCGCAGGAGGACCCGCGCCTCGCGCGTGCTGGCCGCGACGTGCTGCAGGTCGCGCAGCACGAGCAGGAGGGGGATCGCGCGGTCCTGGGCGTGCGGGCCCGGCCGCGGGCGCAGGATCCACTTCGTCCCCTTCCGGGGGACGGTCCAGGCGCGCGGGGCGGCGCGCCGCTTCAGGCGGAACGTCATGGGCTCGCCTCCTTCGCCGCCGGTCGCCGCCGCTTGGGCGCAGGAGCCTCCTTCGGGGTGTCCGACGCGGGTGGGGCCACGGGCTCCGGGGCGGGGGCTTCGTTGGCCGGCGCGGCCGGAGCGGCCCCCGCGGGGGGCGTCGGGGCGCCGGCGGTCTCCTCGGCCTCGGGGGCCTCGCCCTTCTCCTCGGGGGTGACGTCCTCCTCGCGCACGCGCAGGGAGCGCCGGCGCCAGGGGTCCGCGAGGTTGAGCCGGGTGATCACGAGGTGCGCCGGTCGCAGGCCGAGCGGCTTCAGCTTGTCCTCGGCGGTCTTGAGCGTGACGTTCTCGAGCGTCACCGAGTAGCCGCGGCGGGAGATCTTCGCGACCCGTTCCTCCCGGCCGGCGTAGCTCCCCGACAGGACGCGTACGGTGTCGCCCTTGCGCAGCGGCAGGTTGCGGCGGCGGAACCGCTGGCGGAGCTCGCGAGAGAGGAGCGCGGTCATCCGGCGGCGCCGCTCGGAGGTCGGCGCGGTGTAGAGCGCGCGTCGTTGCCGCCGCGGGGACCGGGAGGAGACGCGCACGACCGACCTCCTACAGGATGATCGAGGACGCCGCAGCGATCCGGGGCCACCGCTCGGCGGCCTCCTTCGCTACGGGTCCCTTGATCTGCGAGCCCTTGATCTCGCCGGTCTCGGTGGTGATGACGGCCGCGTTGTCCTCGAACTGGAGCCGGAGGCCGTCGGGCCGGCGCATGGGCGAGCGGGAACGCACGATGACGGCGTGCAGCACCTGCCGCCGCATCTCGGGCGTCCCCTTCTTCACGGAGACGATGACCAGGTCCGCGATGCCGGCGCGGGGATAGCGACGGTGCGTCCCA
>Ga0187780_10003472_pt1 | contig 11895 bp, 7 predicted proteins | sample 1015_Q2_SP10_20__FD_132429 | JGI IMG/M metagenome (GOLD analysis project Ga0187780, IMG submission 132429) | Tropical peat soil microbial communities from peatlands in Department of Meta, Colombia - 1015_Q2_SP10_20_MG | ecosystem: Environmental > Terrestrial > Soil > Wetlands > Peat | place...
ATCCCGTCGGTGACGCACGTGGACGGAAGCGCGCGGCCACAGACCGTGGAGAAGGAAATCAATCCATTGTACTGGCGGTTGATCGACGAATTCGGAAAACGCACCGGCGTGCCGGTGATCATGAATACTTCCTTCAATTTGCGCGGGGAAGCAATCGTGCACACGCCGACGGACGCAATCCGCACATTTTACAGCTCGGGGATGGACGGGCTGGTGATAGGGAGCTTCCAGGTCGAGAAATGAGAGTTGGGAAATGAGCGGGCAGCGCATCATCTCGCTCCTGGGACGACCCGACAAACCCACTGATGCCGTGGAAGAGTATTGCCGCTACTTGGGCCAGGCGCTCGAGCGGCACGGATGGGATTTGAGCGTGGGGCGTGTCCGGTGGGATGAAAATGGCTGGGGTTCCGCACAGCGCAGTCTGCAGCGGCACGCGAAGCGCTGGCGAGAAACGTGGGTGCTCGTGCAATACACAGCGCTGGCCTGGTCGAGGCGAGGATTGCCGCTGCGCTTTCCGCGAATCTTAAGAATACTAAAGAGCGCCGGGGCCAAGGTAGGGGTCGTGTTTCACGACGTCGAGCCGTTTTACGGAAATCGAGTGGTCGACCGGTTGCGGCGAGGAGCGCAGTTGCGAGTGATGCGTGAAGCGCTGCGCACGGCGGACATTGGGATTTTTACGGTTCCTTTGGGAAAGCTGTCCTGGGTGAAGCCCCATTCCGGAAACGCCGTTTTTGCGCCGGTTGGTGCGAATTTTCCAACAGCCAGCGATGCTGTTTCGAGAAATGGAATTGCCCGAGACGGGAGATTGGGCATCGCGGTATTCGGAATAACCGGAGGAGGGTGGGGCCGGAAAGAAGTAGACGAGATTGTCGAGGCAGTGAGATTCGCGGCCGCGCGGGTGAAGGAGCTGAGGCTCATCGTTCTCGGGCGCAATTCGAAAGATTCCGAGGCGGAGCTGCGGAAGCGGTTGGCCGATACTTCCGTGGAGCTGCATGTCTTGGGGGTGCTTCCGAGCGAAGACGTGGTGCGGAGCCTGGCCAACTCGGACGTATTGCTGTTTGTACGGGGACATATTTCCACGCGGCGAGGCAGCGCCATCGCGGGGATTGCCTGCGGCCTGCCGGTGATTGCCTTCGAGGGACCGGAAACAGCGCCGCCGATCACCGAAGCGGGCATTGCGTTTTATTCGCCGCAGAGGAAAGGCGATCTTGGAGAAGTGTTGCTGCGCGTGTTGCAGGACGAATATTACCGCACTTCACTGGCGCAAAAGAGCTGGGTGGCACAGCAGCAGTACTTTTCATGGACGGCGATTGCTAAAAAATATGCGGAGTTTTTGAAGGATAAGAGATGAACGGCGTCGTCGATCGGGAGGAACGTCCCACATTTCTTGGAACGTTGCCATTTTATTTGCACAGCACTTCGATCAGAGATTCCCTTTTCTTCTCTGCAAGTTTCGACAACGGATCGAGCGAAGCGAAGTAGCCGGCGACAGCTGCAGCAGCGAATAAGACGAACGCTTCCGTGGGAACCCAGGGATTGCCCGTCCAGCGGCCGCTGAAAAGAATCACGCCTGAGATGCTTCCGAGCACGAGTTGCGTGCCGAGGGTTGTCAACGCGGCCATGCCGGACTGCCGCTGGCCGCGCATCTGGCCAAATTCGAGCTTGCGCGGAAAGTTGAGCGAGGACCAATTGGCAATGGTGAGCTGGCTGGCAATCGCAAAGACAATTCCAACAAGGGTGGCCACACAGATGGGAAGCGAAGGCAATCCCACGCGCCAGGCGAGCATGGCGAGCGAAAGGCCAATTTCGACCATCAACACAAAGACAAGCATCAGATTTTTGCCGAGAAAGATTTCGCGGAAGCGTACCGGCGCCATGAAATACGTTTGAATGCCGCGGCCTTCGTAAGCAAAACAGTTGTAAGAAGGTGCCATTAAAATCAGGATGAGATAGGCCGACATCGCGGGAAAGAACGTGTCGGGAGAAACTGAAAACGAGCGTCCCGAAGAAGTAGTGTGCATTCCAGCGAACTGCGCGCTGAAGATCAAAACGAGCAGCGGCGGCAAGAGCAGGCTAAGAAATGCGAAGCCGTTGCGAGTGAGATAGCGGAATTCTTTGCGGACGACCGCTGCCACTTGAGGCGACAAAGCGCTGAGGTGATCCGAATCGTCGGCTGCGGTCAAGGCGGTACGAGCAGCAACGCGAGCAGGTGCGGCGCTTTCGCTGAGTTCTTCGCCCTGAAATTGCGCTGCAAATCTGCGCCAGAGAAGGACATTAAGCACGATTGCATAAAGCAAAAGTCCCGACGAGCCGAGCAGAAAGGCGCCCAGTTGCGAATCCAAAGCTCCCACGAGAGCGCGGCCGGCCAGAGATGGTGGAAGCCAGGAGAAATAGGGAATCAGCTGGAACACGATCGGCCGCAACAACGCGCGATAGCGCGCTAACAGAGGGTTGACAAAGTTGAGGGAAACCATGGAAAGAACGAAGAGGCCGAGAAAGATCTCACGCGTAAGGCGGCGCGACAGCAAGCGCTCCAGCCAGGAACCAATAAGCCGCTCGAGCGCCACGTTAAGGACCAGGAAGAGCGAAACAACCAACAGCATAGCCGGGAACACTTGCGGTTTTGCGGAGATGGCACCGGCAGCCAGAGAGAGCAGCCAGCAGAGCGCAGCGATGGAGGAAAAATCGGCAAGGCCATAGGCCAAGCCCACGATGTAAAACGCAGCCTGACTTAAGGGAAACCGCAGGAGCACACGAAACTCAAAGTTTGCGCCAAAGCCTGCAACAAAAATGGGGAAAACTTGCCAGAAAACAAAGACGCCCCAAAAAAGCAGGCTGAGCCAGGCAGGGCGGCCAGTGGAAAGGAAACCATAGGATCCGAAGTAAAAAGCGAATGAGACGCCGAGGACAAAGATCCCACCCAATGACCCAACAAGAATCAAGCCCAGCAAATCGAGCCGGCTGTTTTTCCTGCGCATGCTGTTGCGAAGCAGACGCCAGCGGAGGCCCGCAACCAGCCGAATCTGTTCGAGTACGCCGGGAAGGCGGGTTACATCAGCCATGACAGTTCTTCGAGTTGCGGGCGGGCCGCGCCGTCCTGACCGACGATGGAGAGGAAAATCTGTTCAAGGGTGGTTTTGTTGCCGGCTTCACCGGAGATACCGGCACGTAATTCTTCCAGGGAGCCCTGTGCGACAAGGCGGCCTTTGTGAATGATGGCGACGTGGCTGCAGAGACGCTCGACGATCTCGAGCACGTGGGAAGTGAGAAAGATTGTCGTGCCGCGTTCGGTCATCCGCGCTAGCAGAGCTTTCAGCGCGCCGGCCGCAAGCGCGTCGACTCCTTCGAATGGCTCATCGAGGAACAGGATGCGCGGGCCGTGAATGACTGCGGCGGCAAGGGCGAGTTTTTTCTGCATGCCGTGGGAGTAGTCCACAATCATGCTCTTCGGGGGGTCGGCGAGTTGCATGAAATCCAAAAGTTCGTTGGAACGGTGCTGGGTGGTGGCACGGTCGAGCCCGCACATGCGGCCGACGAACTGTAAGTATTCCGCTCCCGTCAAGCGTTCGAGGAGACCCATGCCTTCCGGCACGACGCCGATCTGGCGCTTCACGTCAACGCCATGCGCGGCGAAATCGAGGCCGAGAAGTTGCATGCTGCCCGAGGTGGGTGCAAGCAAGCCGGTGAGCATTTTGATGGTTGTGGACTTTCCTGCTCCGTTGGGCCCCAGAAAGCCAAAGAACTGACCGGCTTCCACCTGGAGGTCAATGCCGTCGACCGCCGTGAGATTGCCGAATTTTCGGGTCAGTTTTTGCGTTTGAATGGCGATTCCGGGCATCGTGAGTTCCCGTCAGACACGAAATTGGGAACCAAGACTGTAACACGAGTTCTATTGGGTTCCGTAAACTGCCATTCGGTTTCAGAGGCAAACAAATCTAGGGGGTTTTCTGCGAAACCGAGCCTTTCGCGGTGAGCTGTTGGAGCTCCTTTGCCGGCAAAGCCGCCAGCACCGCGGGAAGTTCCACACGGAAAACTGCGCCGCCTTCTTGGCGGTTGTAGCAGAGAATTTTTCCGTCGTGCTCCTGAACAATTCCGAAACAGATGCTGAGACCGAGGCCGGTGCCTTTACCAACAGGCTTGGTGGTGTAGAACGGATCGAAAACGCGATGCGGCTCCTTGATGCCGGGTCCGGTGTCGGAAAATAAAATAACAACGTTGCCGCGGTCGCGGAGAGTCTTGATGGTCAGCACGCCGCCTTTATGCGTTTCCATGGCGTCAATGGCGTTGCTGATGAGGTTGAAAAAAACCTGCATCAACTGGTTGCCATCGCCGCGAACACCGGGGAGAACGGACTCAAGCTGCAATTCGATGCGCGTGGTCGAAGAACGAAGGTCGAGCGAACGAAGCTGTACGGAATTCGTCACCACGGTGTTGATATCGAGCAGAGTGCGCTCCTGAGGAACCTGCCGTGCAAAGCTGAGTAGATTTCCGACCAGCGTCTTGGTGCGGCGGGCTTGGTCACGAATCTTGCCGGCGATGGACCTCGCCTTGGACGGAAGTGATTCGTCGTCCGCCAACAGATCTGAGAAGCCGAGAATCGCGGCGAGCGGATTATTGATTTCATGGGCCGCGCCGGCAGCCAACTGGCCCAGCGAAACGAGTTTTTCGGTTTGCACGAGCTGCGCCTGAAGCCGTTTCAAATTGTCCAGCGCTTGCTCGGACTGCAGTAACAAGCGCGCGCGGTCTGCTTCGGCGAAATGGTTGCGCACAAAAATCAGCACTGCCAAGGGCAAAGCGGCTGCAATCGTAGTCACAAGGCGGAAGTCGCGCACGGTTGATTCGTTGTGGCCGATATAGAGGCTGTACAGAGCTAGAATCGGCAGAGAAATTACCGCCGCCATAGACAGCCGGCCGGACCAGCGGTTTACGTTTTTGGCGGGATCATCGCTGGAGTCGGAGAAGTCTACTGCTGGAAGCGCCTCCAGCTTTGCGCGGTTGAGATAGGCAACCCAACCGGCAAAGGCGAACCAAAAGAAGGAAGAGATCAGCGGAATGTCGTACAGGCTTCCCGTGTAATACTCGCCCGTGTCGGTGCCAACGTCGATCACCAGGGAGATAAGCAGGTATAGCGTGGATGCTCCTAGTAGGTTCGCGTACACCGTCTTCCAAGCATCCTTGCTTTGCAACCAGTAGACGATGAGTCCGATGACGATAACCGTGTTTTGAATATTGGTGATGACGTTGTAGTTGTGGTTGTACTGGGGGACAGACGGAGTGGCATAGACCCAGGGCAGCACGAAGAAAACATAAACGAATGTCCACCATGCAAGCAGCAGGGAGAAGTCCAAATAGCCTAATTTGGCGTGCAGTTCGCCGCGCTTGCGGTGCGGCTGCATGGCCAGTGCGGCCATAATGGGAATGCCGCGCAAGAAAAAAAGAATGTCGCCGGGAAACAGGCTGGGAAGAGACTGGTGCTGGTAGACCTCGTAATAGGTCCACTGAAGCTCTCCGACCATCCAGAGCGTGCAACCCAGGGCGAGCAGCATCCAGAAAAGATTTCTGCGCCAGTGTGGCGTTCCGGCGTTCAAAAGCAAACCGGCGTTGGCGATCAGCGGAACAATGCACTGAACCACGTTGCCAAACGTGGTCAACGAGTGCGAGCCGCGGACCAGCGAAAGGGAGACTGTGGCGTACACTGCGAGGACGAACAACCAGATGCCAACCGCCCAGATGATCTTGCGGGATAGGAACATAACCTTCTTCAATCTAGTGTAGATGCGCTGGGCAGGGGTGCACTCGCCGATACTTCGTGAATTGGCCTAAGGATTAACCAAATCCACGGGACGCCGGAACTTCGATGCCACTCGCAGCAACAGCAATTCTGGCGGAGGAGGAGGGATTCGAACCCCCGAGACCCTTTCGAGCCTAACGGTTTTCAAGACCGCCGGTTTCAACCGCTCACCCACTCCTCCGTTTTTAATTCTAACGTACTCTGTGAGTTAGCGGCAGATTTGTGACACTCTGGGTGAGGACTGCTGCAAATTGGTGCACGCTGTGGCTGGATGGTAGCTGTTGCCCCGAGTTTTCCCACCGCCGCAACTTTGGAATCTCTGGATTGAACTCGCAGAGTCTTCCTCCGGCGCAGCGTTCAGAGGCGAGGCGGCGCGACACTTGAGTAGGACAACGAAGAGCAACAGGCAACTGGGGAAGGCCCAGGCCCTGACTGCTTTGGACATGCGGGCATGGTCTCTTATAATTCTGGGTCGTTAACCGGATTTTATCGCTCGTATATCTTGTGGCGAGGATACGCCTCCGCTGGACTCCAAGGAGGATCGTTGCAATTCGCAAGAATGATTTTGGCTGTTGATGCGCATGCCTGCGGTGAACCGGGCCGAGTGATTGTCGGCGGGGTGCTCGATGTTCCCGGGAAAAGCATGTTCGAGAAAATGAAGCATCTCGAAAAACATGGGGACAGCCTGCGCAAGCTGATGCTGAGGGAGCCTCGAGGCTATCCAGCTTCGAATTGCAATCTGATTCTCCCACCCACCATTCCGGAAGCCGACGCCGGGTTCGTCATCATGGAACAGGTGGAATATCCGCCGATGTCCGGCACGAACACGATATGCGTCGTTACGGTGCTCCTCGAGACCGGGATGATTCCTATTCGAGAGAGCGTGACCAAACTAAAGCTCGAGACTCCCGCTGGTCTGGTGGAAGTTGAGGCCGAAACGAACAACGGAAAAGTCACGCGCGTTACCTTTCGAAATGTTCCGGCGTTCGCCGTGCATCTCGAGCAATCCATCGAAGTTCGCAATCTAGGAACGGTGAAAGTCGATGTAGCTTATGGCGGCATGTTCTATGTGATTGCGGATGCCGCTCCGCTCGGCCTGCGCCTGACCCCGGACGAAGCTCGAGACATTGTGCGAGTCGGGGAAATGATCAAGGCCGCCTCACAGGAGCAATTGCCGGTGCAACACCCGGAGAATCCAGCCATCGCAGGTATCACAATCGCCCAATTGTCCGGTCCACCGCTGAATCCGAAATCCCATCGAAGGAATACCGTGATTGTTTCTACTGGAAAACTGGACTGGACGCGGCCTTCTTCCTGGACGGGGGCGCTGGATCGCTCACCGTGCGGGACAGGAACCTGTGCGAAGATGGCAGTCCTTCATGCAAAAGGGTTGCTTCCTTTGCAACAGGACTTTGTGCACGAAGGAATTCTTGGCACGACCTTCACTGGCCGTTTGCTAGAAGAAACAAGCGTCGGCCCCTACCAGGCCGTCGTGCCTGCCATCAGTGGCCGCGCTTGGATCACTGGGATAGCCCAGTACGTTGTGGACGAGACTGACCCATTTCCCACCGGATTTGCCGTGGGGGACATCTGGGGGGCCTCCACCTGATTTCGCAGCACTCTTGAGGTGCGCGGCCACCCCAGAACCAGGATGGCTCTCAGCGCCTAAGGTCCTGCGGTTCGGTCGGTTGTGAAGGAAACGCTGCAAAGCGCTGCGCCGCCGGCGATCCCGGATTCCGCGCCATAGCGCGCCATCACAATCGGAATCTCCAGGCAGCGCGAATTCAAACACCACGCGGGCAGCCGCTTGCGAATTTCTTCGACAAACGGGCTCAGCATGGCGGCCACGCCTCCGCCCAGGATCATCACATCGGGCTCCAGAAGATCGACCATGTTGCCTAGCCAGATGGTCAGCAACTCGACGGTTTCCAACAGCACTTTCTTCGCCAAAGGATCCCCCGCAGCGTAGGCCTTGCCAACGCTTTCGCTAGTTACGTCATTGATGTCTCCACCAGCCAATTGCAGCATCACAGACGCAGGTGTGGCTCCTTCCGCGAGTTTCGCCCGCGCTCGTTTTCCGATGGCCGTGCCGGAGGCCAGAACTTCAATGCAGCCCTTTTTTCCGCACGAGCAGCGAGGCCCGTTGTAATCGATGCTGACATGCCCGCCTTCCGCGGCGGCGCCGGTTCGACCGTGATAGATGTGTTTGTCAAAGAGAATCCCGGTTCCGATGCCCGTGCCGAGTGTCGCATAGAAGACATTCTTGTATCCACGTCCGGCACCCCATAGCGCCTCCGCGAGTCCTGCCGCTTTGGCGTCATTTTCAACCTTCACGATGCCGCCGTAGCGTTTCGCGATTTCTGCGGCTAACGGGAAATTGCGCCAGCAAGGCACGTTCGGCGGGTTGAGGATCACTCCGGTGTGCGGGTCAAGGGGACCTGGGGCGCAAATCCCGATTCGCCGCGTTGCGCCGCCGGCATCCGGCGCGAGCTTCAGCACTTCATCGATTGCCGCCGCAACGGAAGCGAGGCCTTCTTCCGCCGTGCCGTGCGAGTTCATCGGTACTCGAACGTGCTTTTGGATTTGCCCCTTCCAGTCAACGAACCCCGCGGCAACTTTCGTGCCGCCCACATCCACACCAATTGTCCATGTGCTGACTTCCGTCTGACTCATCGCCATCCGAGAAAATCGATCTGCTATGACTTGGAAAAGCGCTCACTATTGGGTTTCGAGCCACTCACGGCGAAGAACAAAATATAGGCGTAGCACAGCGCTGCGGCAATCAACGCATAGTGAATTCCCTGGCCCCAGCTCGTCTCGCCCTGAATCATCGTTGGGTAGAAGCGGTGATTGATGATGTCGCCGGCCTTGCCGACGATCCACGGGATCACTGCTCCGCCCACGATCGCCATGTTGAGTATGCCGGAGGCGTCACCTGTCAGCGGCCCCAGCTCCGCGATGCCCATCGTGAAGATGCACGGGAACATGATCGAGTTAAACAAGCCCACGGACAGAATCGTCCACATCGCCACGTGTCCGGACGCAAGAACCGAAGTGGTGACGAGCAAAGCGGCCATGATCGCGGCGAACGCCAACAGTTTCCCCGGCTTGATTTTCTGCAGCAGCGCTGATCCGATGAACCGGCCAATCATGGCCCCCATCCAATACAGCGAAATGTACTTTGCTGCCACGCCTAGCGCTGCGCGATAGTGGCTCGCCTCGTCTGGAAAGCTGGACGCTGAGAGGAATCTTCCAATATTGGGCAGAGCGAGGTAATTAGCGATGGAACTGCCGATGGCGACTTCCCCTCCCACATAAACGAAAATTCCAATCGCTCCGAAAACCAAATTCGGGTGTTTCCAGACGGAGTCGGCGACCTTCTCCCCGATGTGGTGGCCTGCAGCCTCCATCTTGGGGAGCCTGGACATGCCAAAGCCGATAGCCAGCAGCGTCAGCGCCGTCGCAAAGAAGTAGACGTAAAGCCGGATAACCGCATTCGCCGATTGTTCGGCGCTCTGGCTCATTGCCGCACTCGTCGTTCTCAGAATCAGGTGAGCGCCGATCCATGGAAAGATGGTTGTTCCCAGGGAATTGAAAGCCTGAGTTAGATTCAAGCGGCTGGATGCCGTTTTTGGTCTTCCCAGCACGGCGACGTACGGATTTGCCGCCACCTGCAGGATGGTGATACCCGTGGCCAGAAGGATCAGCGCTGTAAGAAAGACTGGGAACGAAGGCAGTTTTGCTGCGGGATAAAACCCGAGGCACGCCACAACCATCGTTAGTAGCCCGACCACGATGGCGCGCTGATAGCCGATCCAGTCAATAATCTTTGCCGACGGAATCGAAAAGACGAAATACGCTGAGAAAAACGCCGTCTGGATGAGCATGCTGGCGGCAAGCTCGACCTTGAAAACGTGCTGGACGTATGGAATCAGGACGTCATTTAACGAAGTCAGCGAGCCCCACATGAAAAAGAGCGTCGTCAGAATTGTCAGGGGGCCGGTGTAGCTGACTGACGTTTCATTCGCTATCGCGGGACTCGTAACGCTCACATTTTCCATCGCAGGTCACGTCCATTTTCAAAGTCTGCGGAAGTCCGCATATTTGCGCCGCGAAGGATGATGCCATACTCGGCCCGCTTAGAAAACCGTTTGCCCCTCCTACCGGCGCCCGCCCGGGGAGTGGTATAAGAGGCAAAAGAATCGTTATTCTAGGGACATCGAGCGCCAAATGAAAACCTCAAAATTACTTGCTTTTGCCTTTTGTGCTGCGCGTTTTTTCTTTTCCGTATCTTCCGCGCGGGCGCAACAATCTTCTTCCCTTGTCGTATTTCAGGAAACCTCGTTTCCCGCGGCGGATTCGCCGGCATTCCCGCAGCAGCAGTTAGAGCAAGCTCTCCCTGGCGCTCGTTTCGCTTCTAACGAGCAACTTGCATCCGTTCTCGCGGATTCGAACTGCCGCCTGCTTGTGTTGCCCTACGGCTCCGCTTTTCCGGAAGCCGCTTGGTCCGCCATTCGCGAATTCCTCGAACGCGGCGGAAATTTGTTGATTCTCGGAGGCCGTCCGTTTACCCGTGCTGCGTATCACGACGATTCCGGCTGGCATCTTCGCGATTACAGCGTTCGTTTCATCCGGCAATTGTCCATCGACCAATTCCAAACCACACCCGGTTCTGCGGGCATGGAGTTTCAGAACAATCCGGATGTCACTCTGAGCCTGCCGCGCTTTTCCTGGCAACGCGCCTTCAGTCCCATCATCCGTCTCAGCGCCGTCGACCTTTACAACCGCGGCGGCTCGGCTGGCTCGATTGATGCGCGCCTCGATCCCCTCGCCTGGGGCGTGAAAGATGGCCGCAGAGTGTCCGCCCCGGCCATGGAGATCGATCATCTACGAAACGCGTTTGACGGCGGCCGCTGGATTTTCCTTTCGGCAGAGCTCGATCCGCAATTGCTCGGAAACAGGGATGTTGTCTCACTAATTCGGACCCTTGCGGAACGCGCCGGTCATGGTTCGGAAGAATTCACGGCGCGCCCCACGTTTCCCCTGTATCTTCCCGGCGAGCCGGTTGAAGTGGAAGTCCTCTGGCACGCCGCCGAAAAGCCGTCCGCGCCGCTGGCTGTTCGAATCAGCGAATACGCGGAGGCCAATCCCTCCCAGCGTGCCGTCGTGACGCAAACGCTTCCTGCCTCGCAACTCGCGCAGTTACCGCCGCCGAAAGGAAAGGGCTTTCATCTCATCGAAGCCGAGCTTCTCGATGGTGGCAAGGTCCGCGCCGTCTACCACTCCGGCTTCTGGATACGCGACGAAGAGTTTCTGCGCTCAGGTCCCCACTTGACCGTCAATCACGATTTCTTCGAGCTCGACGGCCATCCTCTCGCCGTCGTTGGCACTACTTATATGTCCAGTGAAGTTCAGCGCCTCTACTTCGATCATTCCAACGCCTATATCTGGGACCGCGACATGGCGCAAATTCAAACCGCCGGCCTCAACATGCTGCGCACCGGCTGGTGGACTGGTTGGGACAAATTTTGCGATGAAAATGGCCAGCCCTACGAGCGCACTCTGCGCACGCTCGAAGCCTATCTGATGACCGCCCGCAAACACGGCCTCCCCGTGCAATTTAATTTCTTCGCGTTTCTCCCCGAAGTGCTCGGTGGCGTGAATCCTTATCTCGATTCGAATGCCGTTCGCAAACAGCAAACGTTAGTCTCCACAGTCGTTGCGCGCTTCCATGATGTCCCGTTTCTTGCCTGGGACCTCATCAATGAGCCCAGCATTTCGAAGTTCCTCTGGCGAACCCGCCCGAACGGCGATCCCGTCGAGCTTGCCGCGTGGAACGAATGGCTTTCGAAACGCTATCCCGACCGCGCCGCGCTCGCGGCCGCTTGGAGCCTGCCGCCCGACTCCATCGCCGGAACGATTTCACTCCCTCAGGAAATCGAATTCGACTCGCGCGGCATGTACATCGGCCACAACTCGCTCCGCGTCTACGATTATTATTCCTTCGCGCAAGACACTTTCCTTGCGTGGGCTAGTGCTATGCGTGAGAAAATTCGGGCGACCGGCTCGCAGCAGCTCATCACCGTTGGGCAGGACGAAGGTGG
>Ga0187780_10003474_pt1 | contig 11892 bp, 8 predicted proteins | sample 1015_Q2_SP10_20__FD_132429 | JGI IMG/M metagenome (GOLD analysis project Ga0187780, IMG submission 132429) | Tropical peat soil microbial communities from peatlands in Department of Meta, Colombia - 1015_Q2_SP10_20_MG | ecosystem: Environmental > Terrestrial > Soil > Wetlands > Peat | place...
CTTCCCCAGCGGCGCTTTCGGCAGTTGAGGCCGCGGCGGACTCTCCCTGAGCAGGAGCGCCCGTATTGGTACCCGGAGCTGCCGGTGATGCAGTGGCGGGGCGAATAGTCTCGTCGGTAATGACCGTAGCCGGTTTGGTGGAAGCTTGCTTTTGCTGGCGGGCCCGTCGGGCAGCCTCGGCCACGGAAGGCGCGTCTTGGGCGGCCAGGCGCACGGACACGAAGGTCAGGGCCAGAGCCAGAAGCGCTAAGAAGAGTGAAATCGTTTTGCGCGACATAAAAGACCTCCTCCAGTTTGATCCGGTGTGCGGCACTTCGCTGCCTGAGGCAAACGATGCCGCAGCCCGCCATGGAGGCTTCGCTCTAAGCATACGACCTGGGGCAGCAAGGCTCAACGGAGAAGAGAAACGCGCGGCGAAACAGGTAACGGGCGAATGGAATCAGGGCAAACTCTCCCGCGTGTTCCCCACTGCCACGCCTTCATGCCAGGCAGATGGCAAAAATCTGAGGCGTCGCATAGGCTATTGGATATCCGAATGCTCGAATTGCTCTAAGGCGGAGGAGTGCGATGGCAAATGCTTGTGGGGACCCGAGAGAAAGTTCACGTTCGAAGAGGTGTCGCAAGCTGGTTTGGCTGATATGGCTTTTCCTGTTGTGGGGTGGCGCCGCAGGTCTATGCGGGCCGAGACTTGCGGCACAAGAGCAGGCTAAGCCAGAGACGACCGGCACGGCCGAAGCTTCCAAACAAAACACAGATCGATTCCGGCTCAGCCGCGATAGGTATCAGAAAGCGGTTGCGTACTCCCGTGCCGGGTACGTTTTGCATTTTGTCGGTGTCGCGTGGGGAATCGTGGTGTTGATAATTCTGTTGCGGCAAAAGATCGTGGCCGGCTTGAGGGATTTTGCGGAGGCACGGAGCGGAAAGCGGCTGTGGCAATCCTTGATCTTCGTGCCGGGGCTCATCCTGCTGCTGGGCGTGCTTGATTTACCGCTCGAAATGTACTGGCACCGCTTATCGCTGCGATACGAGCAGTCGGTACAAGGCTGGGGATCGTGGTTTTGGGATTGGACCAAAGGTGAACTGATCAGCTTTGTCTTCGGGCTCATAGCCGCGTGGATATTGTTTGCGGTGATTCGCTGGAAGCCACGGCGGTGGTGGCTGTATTTCTGGTTTGCGGCGATCCCGCTGGTGCTCTTTGTGGTGCTGATTGCGCCTTGGGTGCTGGATCCGATGTTCAACAAATTCACACCGCTGGCTGAAAAACATGCGGATCTGGTCGAGTCCATCGGGAAGCTGACAACGCGCGCCGGAATGCCGATACCCGCGGAACGAATGTTCTTGATGGAAGCGAGCGCAAAGACGAATCAAATCAATGCCTACGTCACGGGGCTTGGCGCATCGAAGCGCGTGGTTGTATGGGACAACACCATCAAGAAGATGGCCCCGGGCGAAGTGCTGTTCGTGGTGGGGCACGAAATGGGACATTACGTGTTGGGCCATGTGGTGAAGGGCATCGCGTTCGGGCTGGCCGTGATCTTCATTGGGCTCTACCTCGCCTATCGAGCTCTCCAGTGGTTACTCCGAAGTTGGGGGGAGCGGTGGGGCGTGCGCGGGCAGGACGATTGGGCCGCGCTAGCCGTGTTGCTGCTCATCGCGAGCGTGCTGGGATTCTTCGCCGAACCCATCGGAAACGGGTTCAGCAGGACTCAGGAGCACGCCGCGGACGTTTACGGCCTCGAAGTGACCCACGGCATCGTCCCGGATTCGGCGGAAGCCGCGGCGCACGCCTTCCAGGTGATGGGGGAGCTGGATTTGGCGGATCCGAATCCCTCGCGATTCATCACAATTTGGCTGTACAGCCACCCGCCGCTCGTGGACAGGCTCAAGTTTGCGCATGACTACGATCCTTGGGGGAAAGGAGTTTCACCGCAATACGTGAAATGAAGTTGTAAGTGCTCGGGTTTAGGTTCTAAGGTCGAAGAACGGCAGCATATGGGAAAAGGAATATTTACGCATGGCAGAAAACCGCGTATCCGTAGGTTTCACTTGGAACCGAGAACTGGAAACTTACTACTTCTGTGCACGGCGGGAAGAATGGCGCCGGAGGAAGGCAGCGACCTTATGGCGATTGCCGCAGACGGCCATGGAACACCAGCGACGGCGATGGGTGCGAGAATCGTCATAGAAGAATAGACGGCAGGAGGGATTCGCGCAGCGGCGGATGGGAGCGCGAGGGCCCTCGACGAGCAATTCGGCTGCGGAACGAGCGATTGCCGCGAGGAGCCACTCGAGTCTACTTTCGCGCGCGACGAAATGAAGTGTCCAGGAGGACTCACGGTGAATGAGTTCGTCGTGGCCTTCGGTGATGCGAAGAATTTCGTTGATGGGCTCGACCCAGGAGGCGGGGAAGGACTTGCCCTCGACGACCGCGGAGAACATGGCGCGCAGCGATTCGCGAAGGCGCAGAATCCGCAGCAGAACGGCGTCGACGGCGTGAGGCTCGGTGGCGGGGAGCGGACGGAGGCGGGCGGCGCGCTCTTCGGAGACAAGCCGGGCATCCTCGAGGAAGCTGACGAACTCGTCCCAGGACAGGTCGTGCGCCGAGGGAGAGGTATTGGCGAAATTGAGGGCGAGGCGGCCGGAAATCAGGGGTGTTGGAGCATGGTGATTGGCGCTCATGGAGCAAAAGAATGCTAACCAGCAAGTTCTCCTGAACTGGTTATAGCACAAAACGACGAATCATGCCGCGTATGAGGGACAAGATTCTAGAATAGGAGTCCGGATGGAGCCGGGAAAGCTTACTGAAGACAGAAGGCGTGCGGAGGTCGAACTGCAGCCTCCCAGGTTCTCCCTCGAGCCGGCCCGGGCACCTCGCGGTATGCAGCAGGTCAACACGCTGTGGAAGCTGTTTCTGTTTTTGCTCATTGCCGGGGAGTTCGGCCCTTCGTTCCTTTCCAAATTGGCCACCAGCGTTTTGGGCCGGGAAAGCTGGCCCCTTCCACCTGCATTCGTGCTGATCGTGGAGGTGGGCTCCTTCGGAATCGTGCTCGGTCTTACGGCGGTGCTGGCCCTAGCCGAAGACAGGCCATTTGGTGACTACGGCCTGCCGTTCAAGGAAGCTTTCTGCGGGAATTTTTGGGTCGGCTTCCTACTTGGACTCGCAGAGGCCTCGGTACTGGTTGGGGCTATCCTCATCTTTGGCGGATATTCGTTCGGGACATTTGCGTTGCAAGGGTCAGGCATCGTGCGCTGGGGGTTCGTGCACCTGCTGTTGTTCGTCTTCGTTGGACTTTACGAAGAGTTCCTTTTCCGGGGCTACGCACAGGTCAGCTTGACCACACTGGCAGGCTTCTGGCCCGCAGCGATTCTGTTGTCCATTGGTTTCGGCCTGGTACATCTGGCAAATCGGGGAGAAAACTGGGTAGGCGCCATGAGCGTGGCGCTTGTGGGACTTTTGTTTGCGTTCACTTTGAAGCGCTCAGGAAATCTCTGGTACGCCGTGGGATTGCATGCGGGTTTCGATTGGGGAGAAAGTTTTTTGTATTCCGTGCCCAATAGCGGAGAGATGCTCAATGGACACTTGTCTTATGCGGTGCTGCACGGCCCAAGGTGGCTCACGGGAGGCAGCATCGGCCCGGAAGGCAGCGTGTTCTGCTTCGTGACGATGGGGCTGCAATTCTTGGTGGCTGCATGGCTGTTCCCGGCGAAGAAAGCCCAAAGCGTGGCGCAAAACGAACCAGCGCAGAATTCAACCCCACAGAATTGAGCTAATGGACTAGGTCTGAGGCATGAACGAAGCGGATGCCCTGAGCTTCGGCCTGAGGAAAGAATTCGCTTAACGCACGCAGGGTTTCCGGATGGGGGTGGCCGATAGCAATCGCCTCGCCTTTGTCGCGAGCATCTTTCGCGGCGAGATCCAGTTGACGCCGAATCGCGATAGCATCCCGAACATCATCCAGAAAGGGAACGTTGCGATACGCGCTGGGAACACCGGCGGATCGGGCCGAGTCATAAGCCACGGTGGCGGCGGTGGTGCGGCTGTCAATGAAAAACAGATGGCGGCTGCGGAGCAGAGGCATAAGCTCTGCCATGAGGCGCGGATCGGAAGTCGCGAGCGAGCCCTGATGATTGTTAACGCCCGCGGCGTACGGGACGCCGGCTAGCATGGCGTCCAACTCGGTCGAGATTTCAGCCGAGGACATGCCGGGGCGCAGCTCCTGGACTTCGGGGATTTCGTTCGCCACGGATTCCATGGGCAGATGCAGCATGACCTGATAGCCACGGCGGTGCGCTTCGCGGGCGATTTCAGCGGATTGAGGATGATTCGGAAGAATGGAAAGCGTCAACGGGTAGTGCAAAGCAAAGATGGCATCGACAGCGGAGGAGTCACTCGCCACATCGTCGAGCATAATGGCGAGCCGGGGGCCAGACACCGTGTGAGAGGTCCGCGCTGGCGTACGGGCCTTGGCTGAACGGCCGGGATGAAAGAGAGAGTCAAAGGCGGATTTGATCCTGCCGCATCCCGAAAGCGAAGCAATGAGCGCAAGGGAGATTAGGGAAGCGAATGCTCTGGCGATTAGAGCGGATCCAGGAAAAGTAAAGTTCACGAACGAATTCAGGCAGCCTTCTTTGCGGGAGCCTTCAAAAGTTCCAGAGCCTTGCGCAACACGGGATCTTCCTGAGACAGCGGACGCGCGGCGGGCGGCGCTTGCTTCTGCGCGTTGGGGGCGGCCGCGGCGCCATCCTCGCCATCGTCGGTGTCGTCGCTCGGAGTAGCGGCGGCGCGAACGACTTCCGTCGGGAGCACGCCCTCCTCCAAGATCGATTTCCCGTCCGCGTTGTAGTAGTTGGCCACGGTGAGAATCAAGCCCGCGCCGTCTTCCATCGGGATGATCTTCTGCTCAGAGGCCTGGCCGAAGGTGCGCTCGCCCACGATGTCGCCCCGCTTGGTGTTCGCAAAGGCAGCCGCGAGAACTTCGGAGGCCCCAGCTGTCGAAACGTTAGTCAGCACGGAAACAGGCCCTTTCCAAAGCAACTTCGCGGGGTCTGCGGCAAAAGCCTGTTCGGGAACGGTCTGCCCTCTTAGGGTGGTCAGCTTGCCCGAAGAAATGAAAAGGCGCGCAATGGCGATGGCTTCGGAATCCAGTCCACGGCCACAATCACGGACGTCGAGAATGAGGCGAGTGACGCCCTGCTTCTGGACTTCAAGAAGATGACCGCGAATTTCGTCGGCGCGGCCCGCTTCGAGTGTGGGAAAGCGGAACGCGACTGTGTCGTTATCCACCTTCTGGATAATGAGCTTGGCGGGCGCAAGTTTCATGCGAACTAGCTCAACTTCGTCGGGCGTTGGATGCGCACGGCGGATTACACCAATCTTGACCCCGGTGCCGGGCTGCCCAGCAAGCAGACTTTTGGCCTGGCCAGAAGACATTTCGCGCGTGGTGAAACCGGCGATGGATTCCAGAAAATCTCCTGTGTGGAGGCCCGCTTTTTCAGCCGGGCTGTCCGCGAGTACAGACACGACAACGATATAGCCCGAGCGCTTGCTCACATTCATGCCCGTTTCGCCGATGCCGGGATTGGCCAACTTGTCTTTGTATTCCGTGTACTCCCGTGGGGTGAGGTAACTGGATTCCGGGTCGAGCGATTCGAGCAAACCGTGGAGAGAGCCGGCGGTGACAAGGTGCATGTTGGGCTCGTCCACATAGTCCTGCTGGATTTTCTGCAAAACCTCGCCATACACATATAGGGACTTATACGCCTTGTCATTCGCAGAGCGACCAAGCACATGGCCGATACCGACCCAGCCGACGATCAGTACGGAGACGGCCAAAATGCTGAAGCGTGCGAAACGGTTCATCCAGCACCACCCTCTGTGAGATACAAACCACAACTATACCATTCGGATGGGACGGCCATGGCAAAGAGTTGGATAGCCACGATTCCAGAGGAAAAACATTGAGGGGCAAGCGTTTACTGGGACCGGGAGGATAGAAACTGTTGCATAAAAGCCACAGCAAGGTTGAAATTGTGTGGTTAATTGTCCATAACTGTTTGAAAACACAGGAGAAACAAGCACCCTATCTGCTGACAATGTGCTATCATTGAGGATAGCAGATGTTCCAGACAACAATTCATCGGGAAGTGGCCACGCACGGCGTCGGGCTTCACACGGGAGTTCAGAGCACCATACGACTGGTGCCAGCACCTGCGGATACGGGTATTGTGTTCCGGCGCGTGGATCTGGATTTCTTTCAAATCGAAGCGCAGGGACACAACGTGGCGCGCGTGAGTTATGCGACCAGCCTGATGAAAAAGGGAGTGCTTCTTTCCACCACGGAGCACCTTCTGGCGGCGATCTATTCCTGCGGAATTGACAATGTTTTTATCGATACGGACGCGATTGAAGTGCCGATCCTCGACGGGTCCGCAAAGCCGTTCATGCAGTTGCTGGACCTGGCGGGTTTGCGAAAGCAACGAAGGAAGCGCCGCTATTTGAAAGTGCTAAAACCCGTGGAAGTGTTGGAAGACGGGCGGCGCATTGGGATTTATCCAGCGGAAGAATTCCGCGTGCGCTGCTACGTGGACTTTCCGCATCCTTTGGTTGGCCAGCAAGAAGTGGAAATGGCGGTTAACGCGGACAGCTTCCGCCAAATTCTCTCCCGCGCCCGGACCTTCTGCTTTGAGACCGATATCGAGCCGCTGCGAGCGATGGGGCTGATTCGCGGCGGTTCGCTCGAGAACGCGATTGTCTTGACCAAAGATGGCATGATGAACGGCCCGCTCCGCTATCCGGACGAGTTCGGCAGACACAAGGCGCTGGACCTGATCGGAGACCTCGCCCTGGTTGGTCTGCCCCTCTTGGCAAGGGTGGAAGCGCGAAAAGCAGGCCACTCGCTCCACACTCAGTTGGTAAGCAAGCTGTTGGCGGATCCGTCCTCGTGGGAGATTACGACGCGCGAACTCAGGTCGGAGACGGAGGGTCCAACGCAAGAAGCCATCGTGCCGGCGACCGCGGCGGACTGACGCGAGCCGTCAGGAAGGCTCCCTCCGAACTAGACGAAACGAGCCCATCAGTACACGTTTTTGTTCTTCCTCTCCTCGTCTCTCCAAAAGTGAATCCCGAAACTGAAGACTGGCGGTGAGCTTCGCAATTCCACCCCTCCGGCTAAATGTGACGGCGGTGTGCAGGAAATCACAGAGATTCAGCGGCAGGGTGGCGTATGCTTGAGCCAAAGTAAGTATCCAGGAGCATTTATGCAGACAAGTCGAGAACGGTTTCTTGCTGTGGTGTGGACAGCAGCGCGAGCGGGGGCATTGCTCTTGAGTCTGGGTTTTCTGATGGGCATTCCGGCAAAAGCGCAAAACTGGGGTACACCAGTGTGGTTCGACGAGTTTACCGGGCCGCAAGGGACGCCGATTGACACGACAAAGTGGACCTACGACACCGGAATCCTCAATGTGAACAACGAGGTGGAGTATTACTGCGCACCAAACGACACAACGCACGGATGCAATCCGTCGGCACCGAACGCATACATCGATGGAAGCGGCCACCTGATCATCCAGGCCATCGCGCAGGGTCCTAATCCGAGTACCGTGCCCTACAGCGGAAGCTGGACGAGCGCGCGCCTGATCACCAACGGGCTCGAGTCTTTCCAGTACGGGCGCGTGGAATCGCTCATGTCACTTCCCGTTGGGCCGGGAATCTGGCCGGCATTCTGGGCGCTCGGGAGCAATATTGGGAGCGTAGGCTGGCCGACGTGCGGCGAAATTGACTACATGGAAAACGTCCCGGCATCGGCCGGGCTGGGCCCAACGATCATCAGTTCCACACTGCACGGTAATTCTCCAACTGGCGTCTATGGGGTGGGCGGGAAGTACACCTTTCCGAGCGGCGATGTCACCGGCATGCACGCCTACGGAGCAATCTGGTCGCCGGGGATGGTGCAATTCTATGTGGACGATCCGACGAAAGTGTTCAATGTGAAGACCGCCAGCGACATGACGGGCGGGCAGGTCTGGGCGTTCGATCACCCATTTTTCCTGCTATTGAACCTGGCGATTGGCGGAGTCGGTTCCTGGCCGGGACCGACAGATTCCTCAACTCCCTCCCCCGCCATCATGACCGTGGATTACGTACGGATTTACAAGGCTTCCGCAGTGCCCGCTCCCACTTTCGGCACTCCTCCTTCGATCACCGTGAAAGCAGGATCGGTGACAGGGAACACCAGCTCATTCACCATCGGCAATACTGTGGGGTCGGGGCGAACGTACCTCGTATGCACGACAAATGCGCCAAAGGCGACGTGCCAGTTGAGCACGGACGATACGATGAATGCTTATACCGCGGATTTCACGACCAACTCCTCCGCCAAGGTGACGGTGACCGTGGCCACGACTGCGAATTCGGGAGGTGTTACTGCCCTGCTGCACTGGCGGGGTCCGATATGGGGAAGCGTGGCGTGCATGCTCGTCACCGTGATACTACTTTTTGTCGCACTACAAACCTCGGTGCAACGGTTGTCGCGGGTTTCTGTGGTGGGGATTGCATTGTTCCTGGCTGCGGGAATCTTGTTAGGCTGCAGCGGCGGCGGAAGCAGCACGCCCCCTCCCCCATCCGGTGGAACGACTCCGGGCAGCTACACAATCACGGTGAATGCTTACACCTTGAGCGGCAACGGCACAAACGCTGACGCGACGGTTAGCATTCCTCTCACCGTAAATTAGCTCGACCCAAGCTGCCGGTGGGCAGAGTCGTTGCCAAATATCCTGACTCACGGGAAAATGCTGGCGTCATGGCAAATAACAAGGACGTGGCGATTGTGGTCCTGGCGGCAGGAAAAGGGACGCGGCTGAAGTCAAGCCTCGCAAAGGTGCTGCACGCAGCGGGAGGACGGCCCCTGGTGGAGCATGTGGTCCGTGCATGCCCGCCTGTTGGTGCAAAGAAAACAATTGTGGTTGTGGGCCACCAGGCGGATAAGGTACAAGCCATCGTGGAACCGATGGGCGCGGACACGGTGTTGCAGCATCCTCAAAATGGAACGGGGCACGCGATGCTGGTGGCCAAGCGGGCCATCGGAAGCGCGAAGTTTGTGGTTGTGCTGCCCGGAGATGCGCCGCTGATCCGCGCCGAAACGTTGAAAGCGTTAATCCGCAAACACAAAAACGGGGCAGCCTCTGCGACGATTCTGACGGCGGTGCTGGCAGACCCGTCTGGCTACGGAAGGATTCTGCGCAAGGGCGGAGACGCCGTGGCCGCAATCGTCGAAGAGTCGCAACTCACGGCGGAACAGCAGGAATTGAACGAAATCAATTCGAGTATTTACTGCTTCACGTCGGCGAAGCTGTGGCCGGCGCTCGGAGAAGTGAAGCCGAACAACAAGCACCGGGAACTTTATTTGACCGATGCAATTGCGGTAATGAACGCGAAGGGCGAAACGGTACTGGCTGAGGTCGCGCAGGATTCGCGCGAGATGCTTGGCTGCAATACGCGCGCGGATCTGGCGGGGGTGGACCACACCTTCCGCGAGTGGAAGCGCGAAGCGCTCATGCGCGATGGCGTAACCATTCAACTTCCGGAGACCGTGCTGATCGATCCGGATGTCACGGTGGGCGAGGACAGCATCATCGAGCCGTGCGTGCAGTTGCTCGGAAAAACGAAAATCGGGGCGCGGTGCGTGGTGAAGACAGGCTGCGTTTTGCACGAATCAGTGGTCGAAGATGAAGTTACCATTGAGCCGCATTGCGTGATTACTCAGAGTCGGATCGATTCCGGCGCGATTGTGGGACCTTTTGCGCGGATGCGGCCGCAGTCGCATGTGAAGAGGGGAGCGAAAATCGGAAATTTTGTGGAATTGAAGAAGACCGTCGTGGGCGAAGGATCAAAGGTCCCGCATCTTTCGTATGTCGGGGACACGAAAATCGGAAGCAAATCGAACATCGGCGCAGGAACGATTACGTGCAATTACGACGGGTTTCACAAATATCCCACGACGGTTGGGAACAAAGTGTTCATCGGAAGCGATTCAGCATTGGTAGCGCCCGTGAAGATTGGGGACGGGGCGTATGTAGCCGCAGGCTCGACGATTACGGAAAACGTGCCGGCCGATGCACTGGGCATTGCGCGCGGACGGCAGGTGAATAAGCCGGGTTGGGCCGGCAAGAAGCGCCGCGAACTCGCCGCCGCAGAACACTCCACGAAGAAGAAAAAATCGAAGCGCCGATAGACCGGAGTACAATGGGCCGCCCGAACAGGGGAAGGATTGGTGGCCCTGTGACCAAAAGCTGCAGAGTGGTTTTCCTCACCGTACTTGCCGTCGAGCTGAGCGTTTTTGTGCCTACGCTGTGCGCGCAGACGCCGCACGACGCAATCCAGAAGTTTTTCAATGACTATTTCGATGCCAGATTGAGGGATGAGCCCGAGTTTGCGACGTTCACGGGGCACTATGAGAACGCCGACCGGTGGAACGACTCGTCAAAGACGGGACGCGAGCATCGCCGGGCGAGCGCCGCGGACACGCTACGCGCCCTGGACGATTTTCCCCTGGCGAATCTCCCCGACGAAGACCAACTGAGCGCGCGGCTGCTCCGCTATCAGCTGCGGGCAGAACTGGACTCGATGGACCTGGAGACGTACCTGCTTCGCGTCGGACAAATGACTGGGGCGCACAATCGCGTGTTCACCACGATTGACCGCATGCCGGCGCGAACGGCGCGCGACTATCACAACCTTCTCGGGCGGCTGCATGGTGTTCCCACTTACGTGGACCAGCACATTGCGATTTTGAACGAGGCCATCGAGCACGGGTTGGTTCAGCCGCAGGTGGTTGTTGACCTCGTTGTCAAGCAGATTGCCGCCCAGGCCGCGCAGGATCAGGCCACGACTCCCTTGCTGATTGCTTTCAGGAAATTTCCCTCGAACTTTCCGGAAGATGAGCAGAAGAAGCTTCGCGAAGAAGCCGTCGCGTCCTACGAGCACGAGTTTCTGCCGGCCTGGCAAAAACTGCTGGACTTCATGAAAACGACCTACGCGCCAAAGGCGAGACCCGGAGTGAGCCTCAGCAGCCTGAAAGGCGGTAAGGAGGATTACGCAATCCTCGTGCGGCGGCTGACGACGACAAACGCCTCCCCCGAGGAGATTCACCGCACGGGCGAAGCGGAAGTGGCACGGCTTGAGGCGGAGATGCTTGCTGCAGCGCGCGAAACGGGATTCACGGGAACCTTGGACGAGTTTGAAAAGAAGCTCGATGCCATGCCCGATCAGCATTTTCGGTCGAAGGAGGAAATGCTGGTCTACTGCCGGAACATAGCGAAAGTCATCGAGCCAGAACTGCCGAATCAGTTCAAGCACATTCCGTTGCTGCTGTACGGAATTCGCGCGATCCCGGAGGACCGCGAGCAGGCCTCGGCATCCAACGCGCAAGCGCCCGCGCCTGACGGGAGCGTGCCGGGCTGGTTCAATTTGAATGCCTACCAGCCGGAGAAGCAATTGAAGTACGACAAGGAGTCGTTAGTTCTGCACGAAGCCGTGCCGGGACACATTTTCCAGACGTCGCTGGCGCGCTCGCAGCAAGGGCTTCCGGAATTCCGGAGATTCTACGGAAACAGCGCGTATCTGGAGGGCTGGGCGCTGTACGCGGAGTCGCTCGGTTCGCAATTGGGAGTTTATCGCGACCCGTACAGCCGATTTGGCCGGTTGGTGAGCGAGCGGTTTCGCGCGGTGAGGTTGGTCGTGGACACCGGCATCCATCAGATGGGATGGACACGGGAACAGGCTCTGGAATATTTCCAGAAACATGCGCCGCAGGAGTCCGTCGCGGAGGTGGACCGGTACATTTCCTGGCCGGGACAAGCCTTGGCTTACAAGATGGGGCAGTTGAAGATTCTGGA
>Ga0187780_10003475_pt1 | contig 11890 bp, 14 predicted proteins | sample 1015_Q2_SP10_20__FD_132429 | JGI IMG/M metagenome (GOLD analysis project Ga0187780, IMG submission 132429) | Tropical peat soil microbial communities from peatlands in Department of Meta, Colombia - 1015_Q2_SP10_20_MG | ecosystem: Environmental > Terrestrial > Soil > Wetlands > Peat | place...
GACGCCTGCGTGCCGCTCGGCCATTCGGTCAACGCCAACCTCGCCATGGTGTCGAACTTCTCGGTGCATCGCGACCGCGCCGAGGCGATTGCGCGCGGCCACGAGGGCTTCGAGTTCTTCGGCTTCGCGGTCAATGCGCTCGTCGCCCACGACGCCGTGCCGGGGCGCTCCAATCTCTGGGCCGACTACATCGAGCAGCGCGGCAACCGCACCCAGGAGATCATCGAGGCGACGCGGGGCGTCGAGACCTATTCCTCCGGCATCGGCACGCCGGACGACATGCGCAAGCACTTGCAGGGTTTTCGCGACAGCGGCGTCGATCAGGTGATCTTCCTGCAGCAGGCCGGGCGCAACCGCCACGACCATATCTGCGACTCGCTCAAGCTGTTTGCCGCCGAAGTGATGCCGCAGTTCAAGGCCGAGGCGGCGGCGCGCGAGGCCCGCAAGGCGGAAGAGCTTGCGCCCTATATCGAGGCGGCGCTCAAGCGCAAGCGCTGGATGGCGCCGCTTGCCGACCACGAGATCCCGGTGGTCAAGGCCTCGGCCGACCGCGCCCAGCGCGCACACACGCTGCGCGGCGTCGTCAACCGCTAGCGCGCGCCCGCTCCATTGAAGCGATGGCGCTCTAGGGCGCGCACTCACAAATGCCCGCGGTCCTGATGCCGCTTTCGGGGGACACCCGGACATCGTGGGTTTCCACTTGGGGTGGGAACTTCGAAACTTCCACGATGTTCTATTGGGCTATTGCCTACTCGCCTCAAAATCCGGCGCCGGGCGTGGCGCGCCGGCGGAAGCGCGCTCTCTAACTCGGATCACCAACTAAATTTGTAATTGAGGCCGGCGCGGACAATGTTCTCTGTCAACGATACTGAAGCGGCTTGTAGAGGTCCGCAGGTGCCGTCCAGTGGACAAGCGTTTGTGCCCAAATTCACAAAGAGATATTCGACCTTGGCCGTCAAGTAGTTTGTAAACGCATACTCAATTCCGCCGCCAGCGGTCCACCCAAGCTGCAGTGGGAGTCCGCGGAAACCTCCCGGTGGATTTAGGCCAATCTCAAAGTCTCCGCCTGCTGCGCCGGCTGTGCCAAAGACAAAGATACGATTAAACGCGTACCCTATGCGAACTCTACCAGTGCTCAGCCAATCGCTTTTAGTTCGGCAGGCCGTCCCTGCGGGCAGCGCTCCCAGACCTGTGCAGGCGGCAATGGAGCTGCTCCCGAGCACTCCCGACCAATCGGCGTCGAACTCAAAGCCGAACAGAAACCCGCCGCCATTCGCAAAATTTATACCGAGCGTGCCACCCGCAAGGCCGCCATTGGCACTAAAGTTGCCGGTAGACGCTGCGCCATTGGTCCAAACACTCGTACCAAAGGCGTAGCCACCATTGACGCCGAAATAGAGGCCGCCCCAATCCACCGGAGCAGGAAAATAATTCGCCGGTACACTTGGAGGCGGCGCTGCAGGTACCTCAATGTCAGCGGCCACAGCGTGGACCGTGCCTAAAAGAGAAAATACGGCGGCGATAATGAACGCACGCGTCGCTTTTTGCCGCCCATCAATACTCATCGCTGTCCCTCAGGAAACGCAAGCTGGCGCGGCTTAGGATATTACAACCCTCCGCCACCCGCTGTTACAATTCGGCCACAGCGAGAGGAAATCGCAGGATTTCCACTTCGTCGGTGCGGTCGCTCTGATGTCCGAAGTCGGGGGCAAAGCAGACATGGCGGCCATCGCTTTAATTGGTAGCGATTGACCCGAAGCCGACTTCAGCCGGGTCGAACTCCCGCACTGCAGCGAACCCCTGACTTTTACTAGCCCATCGGTTATGCTTTCGCTGACTAGGTGGCTGCGGTCAGTGAATCCCGGTCGACAACCTTGGCCGCCGGACCAAGATAGAGATGAGGCAAAAGAAGATTTTTTCTGTTGTGACAGGATCGTTCTTGGATGCGTCGTTACCCGCCCGGCCCCGGCGATAAACTCTTCGGCATCACATTTTTTCAACCGCTGAAAACTGACCCCTTAGCATTCGCTACCAAAGTAGCGAAGGACTACGGCGACTTTGCTTACATCCGCCTGGGGTGGATCAACCTGTACTTCGTCAACCGCCCCGAGCTGGTCCGGGAAGTTCTTTCGGCCAAGGTGAAAAGCTTTCGAAAGCTAGGCCGGCAGATGCGGGCGCTGCGCAAGATCGAGGGCGATGGCTTGGTCACCACAGACGGCGAGACCTGGGCCCGGCACCGGCCGGTCGTCCAGAGCATCTTCCATGCCCGCCATCTCCCGCACTACGCTCGCATCATCGTCGAGCATACTCGCCGTCGGCTCGATAGCTGGGTACCCGGCGCTCCCTTCGGCATGGCCTCGGAGATGAACGAGCTGGCGCTGGAGATCATCAGCAAGCTCATCTTCGGCGCGGACCTGTCGGGCGAGGCGGCGCGTCTGCGGCACGCAACGAACGTCTTTCGCACCGAAATGCGGCGCGAGATCAGCGCTCCATTCAACCTGCCGGATTGGCTACCTCTGCCGAACAAGATCCGCCAGCGCCGAGCCGTGCGCACGGTGGACGATCTGATCTGGAAGCAGATCCGTGAGCACCGCAAGATTGGACTCGTGAGGATCGGGATGCTCGCACAAATGCTGGAGGCCGCTGCCGCAGTTCACTCCGATTCTCCCATTACGGACGCCGAGATCCGCGACCAGGCAGCCATGCTGTTCATCGCTGGCCACGACACGACTTCGGCCGCCCTGGCCTGGTTCTGGTACCTCCTTTCCCAATACTCCGAAGTCGAGCGTAAAGTACTGCACGAAGTCGATACGGTTCTCGGCGAGCGGCCTGCCGTCAACGATGACGTGCCGAAGCTGAGCTATCTGGAGATGGTCGTACGGGAGTCGATGCGTTTGTGCCCGGTAGCCGGCTTCCTCTACGGACGGGAGGCGGTCGAAGACGTGGAGCTGGGTGGTTTTACCCTGTCGCGCGGCAGCTGGGTCTTTATTGCGCCGTATATCGTGCACCGCGACGTGCGGCTGTTCCCGAACCCCGAGGTTTTCGACCCCGACCGCTTCGCGCCTCATCGCATCGACGAAATCCCACCAAATGTCTTCATCCCTTTTGGCGGCGGACCGCGCATCTGCGCCGGCAACAAGCTGGCTTTAATGCAGATCGTCTTACTCGCGGCGACCATACTGCAGCGGTTCCGGATCGTGCTCGATCAGGCGCCGCCGGAACAGGAATTGGGAATTCTGCTCCGACCCAAGGGAGCACTGCGCATGTGCGCGCTGGCGCGATCGAGTAGCGGAACACTGCCGTGAGTCATCCGACTTTCAGCATTCTGAGCTCTTCGGACCTTGCTTCGCCCGCCGAAGCGCGCTTCGCGAAGGCGGGAAACCGGTTCCCACCCCCGGATCACGTCCGGGCAGGCTTCTTCCGCATGACGCTCTTTAGTGGATCATGATCTTTTCGGACCTTGCTTCGCCCGCCGAAGCACGCTTCGCGAAGGCGGGAAACCGGTTCCCACCCCCGGATCACGTCCGGGGGCAGGCTCTTTCCGGATCATGCTCTAGAACAGCGACGGCTGATCGTCGGGGTCGGGCTTCTTCCGCTTGGCCGCCTTTGCCGGCGCGTTGGCCGCAGGTTGCGCGTCGCGATCGGCGATCGCGGGCGCCGGTGCGATGAGGTCGGCGGTGTCGTTTACCACGCGGTTGACCGCCGGCGAGACCTCGTAGCATTCGAGCAGCGCCTCGGGCGCCGGCGCGATCAGCGCCGCAGCGGTCGTGGCGTCGACGTTGGCGCAATCGAGCCACAGCGCGAAGGCTTCCGGCGCAACGATCACCGGCATGCGCTCGTGGATCGCCGAGAGGAGCCGGTTCGCCCGCGTGGTGACGATCGCGGCGGTGTCGACCTCTTCGCCGTTCGGGCCGATCCAGGTCTCCCATAGCCCGGCGAAGGCGACCGGCGCGCCGGATTTTGCCCGCACGAAATAAGGCCGCTGCGGCTCGCCTGGCCGCCAGTCGTAGAAGCCGTCGGCGGGAATGAGGCAGCGCCGCCGGCGCATGGCGTTGCGGAACGCCGGCTTGTCGTTGACCGATTCGCCGCGCGCGTTGATCATCAGCGAGACCGTCTTCGGGTCCTTGACCCAGCCGGGCACGAAGCCCCACCGCATCAGCGCGAAACTCCGCTTGCCGCCCTCGAGGCGCACCACCGGGATCGGCTGCGTCGGCGCCACATTGTAGCGCGGCGGGAAATTCGGCTGCTCGCCATAGCCCAACGCGGCGCGGAACTCTGCCGGCGACGATTTGATGACGTAGCGTCCGCACATTGAGATGACCCGCTCCGCGGCGGCGAAGGGACGATACCGATGGCGGCCGCCCTGCCTGCCGATCATAGCCAAATAGGAGCGGCCTTTGCCGAAATCCATGCTCGCATCTGTGGCGAGGGCTCGCAGCCGATGCCACGCGGGCTGCCACGGCTCGGCTCTTTTGTTTGATCGAGATCAAGGAAACCGCGCTGCGATCAGCTACGTTGTGTTACCCAATAAGGGCTGGGCGGCCTTGACCGAACCGAAATAGCTCCTGGGCACCTATTCGGCTCCGGTCTTGGCCGCTTCGATTGGCCGCCTCAAATGAGAGCGATGGGGAGCGACAAGTGAGTTCACACCCAGACGCGCGGACCTCGGGGTTCGTTTATCGCTGTCCGATTACGGGCAAGCTCGTCCAGGGCTGGACCGCTGAGGATCCTTACGAGAGCGAGGCGGACGCGTATGAGTCGGTGCGTTGCATCGCCTGCAGGCGCGTGCACATGGTCAATCCGATTACAGGCAGGGTCTTCGGTGAGACGACAGGAAGTGTCTCAGCCTGAATCTTGTAGGGCTTCGCGGCTTGCCACGTGTGCCTCGCAGCGCCGCCTTTAGCCGGCCAACAAATCCGCTGGCTGTGGAATCAAGAGAGGACCCGGGCACAACCCCCGTTGCATGCCCGGTGCCCCCCGTCGAGCCGTCCCCAAGCACTTGGGCGAAGCCGGAACGCTCGGAACGCGCATTCCATAGTATCCGAGCGCCCCAGCTCTGCCTGGGGAAGCCCCCCGACTTTCGGACCGTCGGCGGGCAAGGTGGCGCTCGTGGGGCGTGATCTTGGCGGCACTTGGGCTATCCACACCTAATTACCGGTTCTTCCGGGACGATGTCGCGCGAAAGCTGATGCGATTGATCGACGGTAAAGGGGTCGAGGACGCGGCTAGCCCGATGGTTTTCACGAGCGATCGGAAACACCGATATGCTTAAAAGCAGGAGCGACGAATGGGAGCGGCCTTTGCCGAACGAGCGCGCCGAGCCGCGAACTTATCCGACGCGGCCCTATCTTGCGGTGAGCGCCGCGATCTTCCGCGCCGAGCGCGTCCTGATCGTGCGCCGGGCGCGGCCGCCGGCGCAGGGCCTCTATACGCTTCCGGGCGGAGTGGTCGAGCTCGGCGAGACTCTCGTTGCGGCGGTCATCCGCGAAGTGCGCGAGGAGACCGGGCTTGCGATCGAGCCGGTCGCGCTCGCCGGCTATCGCGAGGCGCTCGTGCGCGACGCGGCCGGGCGGATCGAGCGGCATTTCGTCATTCTGCCGTTCGCGGCGCGCTGGCTGTCCGGCGAGGTTGCGCTCAACGCCGAATTGGCGAAAGCGCGCTGGCTCCTCCCGTCGGAGCTTGCCGGCCTCACCACGACGGAGGGCCTCGCAGACATCGTCGCGGCGGCGCGCGAGCGGCTCGCCGCGGCGTCGTAGAAAGGTACCGCGCGCTGGCGCCCCGACCCGCGGCATCAGACTCCCTTGGCGTCGGCGGCGTTCGCCGACTATGCTTAAGGCAAGGCCATGCTTCGCATCGTCGTCGTTGTTGCGCTCGCGACTTGCCTCGGCGCGGGGCAAACGCGCGCACAGTTTTTCCCGCAACCCCAAGTTCAGCCGCGAGCCCAGCCGCAACCGCCGGCGCAGGCCCCGGCTCCGCCGCCGCCGCCGCCGGCCTCGGCGCCCTATGATCGCGAGCTGCAGCGGCTCTCCGAAATCCTCGGTTCGCTGCATTTCCTGCGCGACATTTGCGGCTCCAATGAAGGGCAGAAATGGCGCAACGAGGCCCAAGCGCTGATCGATGCCGAAGCGCCGGGCGGCGAGCGCCGCGACAAGTTGGTGGCGAGCTTCAACCGCGGCTACCGCGCCTTCCAGCAGAGCTATCGCAGCTGCACGCCGGCGGCTGATTTTGCCATTCGCCGCTACCTCGAGGAGGGCGCCAGAATCGCGCGCGAGATCACCGCGCGCTACGCCAATTGAGATTGCCGCCGTCATGGCTGGGGCTCCGCCGTCAGACGTCGATGCCTCGCTGCAGAACCTGATGGAGATCGAGAACTCGACCGCCCTTTTTGGGATCGAGATTTGTTTTATGATTTAGCTCGGGCAATCGCGGGCATAGGGCGCCGAGTTTAAGCTTGCTGCCGAACCGTCATTGCAATACGGGCGCGGCACCGTTATATAACGGCCATTCGCGATTGCGCCTGACCTTGTAGTCTCGGCCTTAGCGGCCTTTGCCAAGAACACGCAAAATCCGGATATGTGACCCATGCGAAATGGTTTGTATGGGCAACGACGCCTTTGCGCGTTTTTATAAGGAGGCCATTGATGGCCACAGGTACCGTTAAATTCTTCAATGCTCAGAAGGGCTATGGCTTTATCGTTCAGGATAATGGCGGCCCAGATGTGTTCGTTCACATTTCGGCCGTCGAACGTGCCGGCATGCATAACCTCAACGAAGGTCAGAAGCTTTCGTTCGATGTGCAGGCCGATGGGCGCAGCGGCAAGTCCGCTGCGCAAAACCTGCAAGCGATCTAAGCCTCGCTCGGAAAGACGCCAGCGCGCAAGCGCTGGCGTCCTTCGCGAAAGGAGATTGCCAGTCGAGCTGCAACGCGCTCGATCCGATCCAGTACATGGGAGGATGACGTGGGCGTTCACAAATTCAAGATCGGTCAGTCAGTAAATTACACGTCGGCGCCGCCCGGCGCCGCTCGTGGGAGCGGCATCTATAAGATCACGCAACTTTTGCCGCCCGAGGGCGATGACTTCCAGTACAGAATCAAAAGCGCCGCCGAGCCGCATGAGAGGGTGGTCAAGGAAAGCCAGCTTGATCGCGCCGGATAATTGCCGGAACGCTGATCCAAGGATATGAATAACGGCGTTTAATCGCGCCGTATTTGATTGCGCCGTATCAGCCGAACTATTCATGCCGAAGCGCAGAGTGGCCCGCGTCAGCCGCTCAACGACCGTCGTTTTGCCGCCGCAGCATCATCCCCCACTGCAAAACGCGACGGCGTCTCGAAAACCGCTGGTCGACGAAACGGTTTAGTAATTCCAGGCTCAGATCGATCGCGTTAACCCTGCCTCAAGGTTCGACCTAGGCACCCGGCCCGTCATGATAACGTGCTGCGGATGGGGTTGATTTGCCACGCCGTGGCGGCAATGTGATTGCGAGAACGGGCGATGCAAATTCTCGCGGCTCGCGAGCCAGTGGCAGATCACGAGCAGAAGCGCCAGGCGCTCGGCTATCTGCAGGAAGCCTGGGCCGAGGCCCATCACGACGGCATCGACGGCGATTGCCTGGCGCAGACCGCGCTGTTCCTGGCGCTGGCCGAGCTCATCTCGACCTATGGCGAGGAGGCAGCGGCGCGCTACGCCGAAAACCTCGCGCCGCGCATCCGCAACGGCGAATTCTCGGTCGAGCAGTCGCGGCAGTAGCCGCCGGCACGCTTTAGCCGGGTACCGGTCAGCCAGGGCCGGCCTCGGACCGAGCGCCCGCAATCCGTAGAAGCCGCAGAGCACGTTCTCGACGTCGGTCAAGGCGATGCCGCGCGGATTTGCCTGCGGGCGGCGGCCGGCAAACCCTTGAGGGGAACCGCCAGGGATCCTAGTTTTGCCGCATGGCCCGAAAGTGGCTCGCATGAAAGCCGCCCTTCTTGAGGACCGCGGCGTGGTCAAGGTCGCCGGCGAGGACGCCCGGCACTTCCTGCATGGGCTGATCAGCGCCGACGTGCTCGATCTCGCGCCGGGCGCGGCGCGTTACGGCGCGCTCCTGTCGCCGCAAGGCAAGATCATCGCCGATTTCATGATCGCCGAAGCGCCGGCCGCGGACGGCGGCGGCTTTTTTCTCGACGTGCCGCGGGCGATGGCGCCGGCGCTCGTCGCCAAGCTCAACCTCTACAAGCTGCGCTCGCGGGTCATCGTCGAAGACCTCTCCGACGTGCTCGGCATCGTTGCCGCCTGGGACGGCGGCGGCGCGGCCTCCTCCGGCCTCGCCTATGCCGATCCGCGCCTGCCGGCGCTCGGCTTGCGGGTCATGGTCGCCCCGCATCGCGCCGCGGAGGTGGCGGCGGCCCTCGGCGCGCCTCTCCGCGACGCCGGGGACTATGAGGCGCAGCGCATCGCGCTCGGCGTTCCGCAAGGCGGCCGCGATTTCGGCTATGGCGACGCTTTCCCGCACGAGGCCGACATGGATCAGCTCGGCGGCGTCGATTTCGCCAAGGGCTGCTATGTCGGCCAGGAAGTGGTGTCGCGGATGGAGCATCGCGGCATTGCCCGCACCCGCGCGGTCGCGGTGCGCTATGCCGGGGCGGCGCCGCCGGCCGGCGCCAGCATCACCGCCGGCGAGCGCCAGATCGGCACCATGGGCTCGGCCGCCCAGGGCCGCGGCCTTGCGCTCGTTCGCCTCGACCGGGCGGCCGACGCCTTGGCGCGGGGCGAGCGGCTCCTTGCCGGCAACGCCGCGATCGATCTGGTCAAGCCCGACTGGGCGCATTTTGCCTTTCCCGGCGAGCCGCCTCCCGGCGCCGGCCAGTCCAAGGCCGCCCAATGAGCGCGGCCCGTTCCGCCGATGCGCTGGTGCGCTGCCCGTGGCCGAGCGACGATGCGCTCTATATCAGCTATCACGATGAGGAGTGGGGCGTGCCGGAATATGACGACCGCGCGCTCTACGAAAAGCTCGTGCTCGACGGCTTCCAGGCTGGCCTCTCCTGGATCACGATCCTGCGCAAGCGCGAGAATTTCCGCCGCGCCTTCGATGGCTTCGTGCCGGAAAAGATCGCGCGCTACCGGCCGGCCAAGATCGAGCGGCTGATGGGCGACGCCGGCATCGTGCGCAACCGCGCCAAGATCGAAGGCGCGGTCCTCTCGGCGCGGGGCTGGATCGAGGCGATGGAGAAGGGCCCCGGCTTCTCGAAGCTGCTGTGGGACTTCGTCGACGGCAAGCCGAAGGTGAACCGCTTCCGCAGCGTGCGGCAGGTTCCGGCGGAGACCGCGATCTCGCGGGCGATGTCGAAAGAGCTGATCCGGCGCGGCTTCAAATTCTGCGGCCCGACGATCGTCTACGCCTTCATGCAGGCGGTCGGCATGGTCAACGATCATCTGGTCAATTGCTACCGGCACGAGGCGGTGCAGAAGCACGGCCGGAAAGCCTGATCGTCATTGCCAAGCCGGGACAGCAAGCCGGCGGACGTTCGCGGAGCCGACGCCCGCTTACAGCATCGCCGTCGCGGACTTGCGCCCGCTCGGCTCGAAGCCGAGCCGGCCGTAGAATTCGCTCAGCCGATGGCGCTGTTCGCCAGCCGGCGTGATCGTCACCGAGACCGCCGAGCAATCCTGCGCACGGCACCAGGCCTTGGCGCGCTCGATGAGAAGCCGCGCCAGGCCGCGGCGACGAAATTCCGGCAGGACATAAAGGTCGCCGATCTCGCCGAGCCGACCCCACTCGACATAAAGGACGGTCGAGACCGTGATCACCGCCTGCGCGTTGCCGTCCTCGACCGCGAGCGCGCACCAGCAAAACGGATCGGCAAGCATGCGGTCGAGATTTTGCGCGATGCGCGGCCGCGGCGTCGCAAAACCTTCCTCGCGGAAGAACCGCGTCAACAGCGCGATTGCGGTCTCGCGCTGTTCGCCGCTGACCGGCCCGATAGCGATCGACATTGCCTATTCCCGGTTGGCGGAGTCATTGGCACCGATAAGGCGCGCGAGGCAATCGCGCTCTGGCTTGCGAATGATCACAAGGAAGATAGCCTTAAGTGATGCCGAGGCTGCCGCTCTCCCCCGCTCCCGCCGCCAAGCCGCATGCGCGCCCCGCTCGGGCCCGACTGCCGCGCCGCAAACCCAAGGCGGCCGCGAGCGCCGGCGCGGCCGCGCGCGCCTGGCAGCGGATGCTGTCCGGACGGCGGCTCGATCTTCTCGATCCGTCGGCGCTCGACATCGAGATCGAGGATATCGCGCATGGGCTCGCGCGCGTGGCGCGCTGGAACGGGCAGACCCGCGGCGCCCACATCTTTTCCGTCGCCCAGCATTGCCTCCTGGTCGAGGCGCTGGCGCGCGCGCGGGCGCCGACTCTCGATCGCAGCCGTCGCCTCGCGGTGCTGCTGCACGACGCGCCGGAATACGTGATCGGCGACATGATCTCGCCGTTCAAGGCGGTGATCGGCGACGCCTACAAGGCGGTGGAACGGCGCTTGCTCACCGCGATCCATCTGCGCTTCGGCTTGCCGGCGAAATCGGCGCCGGAGCTCGACGACCTCATCAAGGCCGCCGACCGCGCCGCGGGCTATCTCGAAGCCACCCATCTCGCCGGCTTCGACGCCGCCGAGGCGCGGCGCTTCTTCGGCCGGCCGCCGGTCTATTCCGCCGCGATCGAGCGCGACTATCTGACGCCGTGGCCGGCGCAGACCGCGCAAGCGCGCTTCCTCGCGCATTTCAAAAGGCTGTTTGATCCGTCACGGCCGGGACCAGGTCCAACCTGAGCGGCTGCGGCCGAAGGTCATACTTGTGTCGCGCCCGATACCCATATGAGATGCAGAAGCGATTCCACCGGTAAAATCGTTCGATGATCCATGTCTGCTCGCTGGCGCGCCTCTATGCAACGGTCGAAGAGACCGGGGCGCGGCACGTCGTGTCGCTCATCGGCGATGAAGCCACGCTCGAGCGGCCGCTCGCGATCGAGCCGGAGAACCATCTCTGGCTGCGGCTGCATGACATCTCCGCGCCGCTCGACGGCTACATCATGCCGGACGAGCGGCACATCGCTGAGCTCCTGGATTTCGTGCGCTTATGGGATCGCCGCGCGCCGCTGGTGGTACACTGCTACGCCGGCATCAGCCGCTCGACCGCGAGCGCCTTCGCCAGCGTCTGCGCGCTGAGCCCGCATCGCGACGAGGCGAGCATCGCGCAGGCGCTGCGGCTCGCCTCGCCGACGGCAACGCCGAATATCCGCATCGTCTCGCTCGCCGACCGCCTGCTCGGCCGCAGCGGCCGCATGGTCGCGGCGATCGAGACCATCGGCCGTGGGTTGCTCGCCGCGGAGGCCGAGCCATTCCGGCTTGAGCTCGAGTGAGTTGAGTGCGCGGTGATCCGCGACGATGGACTAGGAATGCGCCTTGCTTATTCGCCGGACGGTCCGGCCCGGACGATATTCATCGGCTGCGCCGCAGTCGCCGGGTGGCCGAACATGTGGGTGCGCGGGTTGCTGCGCTGGTAGAAGTCGCAATAGGCGAAGCCGAAGCCGGCGAGCGAGCCGCGGAAGCTGCGATAGTCGATCTTCTCGACCCGGAAGCACGGCTCGAGCGGCAAGCCGTTGAGGTGAGCGCAGACCGAGTTGCTGTTGACCCGGATGGTGCCGGCGGGCAGAGCGGCAAAGCGCAAGTCGCCGCGGCCGCCGGGCCGGATGGTGCCGACGACCGAACCGTCGGAGAAGATGCGGCCCATGCCGGCGGTGCCGTCAAAGCAGGTGTAAGTGAACAGCTTGCCGACCACGAACGCCCTGGCCTGCTCCGGTGAAAGCTGCTCGGCGACGGCCGATGCGATACCGAGAACACACGCACAGACGACAACGGCAACGCGCA
>Ga0187780_10003478_pt1 | contig 11883 bp, 13 predicted proteins | sample 1015_Q2_SP10_20__FD_132429 | JGI IMG/M metagenome (GOLD analysis project Ga0187780, IMG submission 132429) | Tropical peat soil microbial communities from peatlands in Department of Meta, Colombia - 1015_Q2_SP10_20_MG | ecosystem: Environmental > Terrestrial > Soil > Wetlands > Peat | place...
ACGCGACGTGTCGGATTCACCCGCGCGATCGCGTTCTTCGCTGATGGCCCAGCTGTGATCTGCGGTCGCGCATGCGCACTGACAGGCTTTGCCCTGGCGAGCGCAAATCCCGTGGCCGTACTGGGTGATCTTGAAGGCCGTCCAGTGATGCTCGGAGAGGGCCGCAATCAGTCCGGCGACTACACTGGTTTTGCCCACGTCGCGGGAATGTCCGCCAATGACGATAACAGCCATCTGCTTTGACCCAACCGCTAATGAGAGGCCGTTCCCATCCCCCCAGGCTAGCCTTTCTTTGCCAAGTGCGCCAAAAGCGCCAGCTGTTTCAGGTACTCGCGAAGCGGTCGCGCCGGCGTTCCCCAGAAGGTGACGCCCCGGCCGCGAATCACTTTCTTGGGGAGAATACCGCTCTGCCCACCCAGAATGGCGCCGGCTTCGATGCGAACATGATCGCCGATGCCGACCTGGCCGCCGACCAGCACCTGACTCTCGATCACGGAGCTGCCGGAAACGCCGGTCTGCGCCGCGATGACCACGTCTTCTCCAATCTGCACGTTGTGGCCGACATGCACCAGGTTATCGATCTTTGTGCCTCGGCCGATGCGGGTAACCTCCAAAGCGCCCCGGTCGATGGTCGAATTCGCGCCGATTTCGACGTCGTCTTCGATTTCAAGTCGGCCTACCTGGGGAAATTTTTGGTAACGGCCGCTCGCCTTGTCCCGCACATAGCCGAAGCCATCGCTGCCGAGCACCGCCCCGGAGTGGACAATCACCCGGTTTCCCAGGCGCACACCGGGATACACGGTCACCTGGGGATAGAGTTCGCAGTCCTGTCCCAGGATGGCGTGCGCCCCGATCACGCTGCCGGCTCCGATCCAGGTTCGTTCACCGATCTTCACCCCTTCCCCAATCACCGCCCGCTCCTCGATGGTGACGCCGGCACCACACCCGACGGAGGGATCAACCAAGGCACTGGCATGAATGTTGCCTTTCCGTCCGGGTTTGACGCGCAGCACCTCCGCCGCGCGGGCAAAGGCCAAGCGAGGCTGATCGCACAGCAGCAAGGGTTTCAGGCTTCCTTCGAGGGCGAACTCGCCGGCGATTACTGCCGCCGCGCGGCTTCGCATCGCCTTTTCCAGATGTTTTTCCTCTTCGACGAAGACCAAATCCCCCGGCGACGCTTGCCGAATGCTCGAAATTCCCCGGAGCTCGACCGACCCGTCCCCCAGGAGGCGGGCCCCAATCCGATTGGCGATCTGTTGGACGGAACACACCACACGACAGTTTTATATGTTTGCTGCCAGAAAGGAAAGCAGCGGCTAGAATCAAGCTATGCAGCGAAAGGTCTTCTGGATGAGCTTTGTGCTGCTCGGGCTCTTGGCGGATTTTACCCTGCCCCTGACCTGGGCCCTCGTCGCTACGATTCCCATTGCCTGGGTAAGCTGGTGGCTGGCGTACCGCAGCGACTGGTTTTGATTGAGGCGTCCGGCGGCGGTCGGCTCGAGCGCCAGAAGGTTAGTAGAACGGCGGCTGGCCCTCCGGCCGAGTCTTCCAGCGACGATGTACCCAGAGCCACTGCTCCGGATACCGGCGAACATATCCTTCGATAATGTTGGTGAAGCGGGCGGTATTGGCCACGGCGTCCGCGTCGTCGTCCCCGCTGCGGATCAGCGGAACCGGGGGATCAAACCGCAGGCGATATTTCCCCAAGCTGGCATCCCAGATGGTGAACCCCGGAACCACCGCGGCATCGGTGCGCAAGGCGATCCTGGCCAAGCCGCTGGCGGTGCAGGCGGGAATCCCGAAAAAATCGACAAACACTCCTTGCGGCGGGGTCATGTTGGTGTCCATGAGTATTCCCACCGTCTCGCCGGCTTTGACCGCCGCCAGCAGGCCGCGAACAAAATCGTCCTTGTCGACCATGGTGTTCCCGTGCATGGTTCGATATTGGCGAACCAGGCGATCCAGGCGAAGGTTGTCCATCGGTCGCATCACCACATGCAAGGGATAACCCTCTAAGGAATGAACAAAGGCCGAGAGCTCCCACCCGCCCAGATGGGCGGTGAGGAACAGCACGCCCTTGCCTCGCTTGAGGGCGCACTCGAAGTTCGCGAATCCGTCGTAGACCACCACCTCGCCCACGTTTTCCCGGGTGTATCGGGGGAGAAGGCAAACCTCGGCGGCTTGTCGTCCGAAGGAAACGAAGACACCTCGCAGGATGCGGGCGCGCTCGCGGCGACTCTTTTCTGGAAATGCCAGCTTGAGGTTGATTCGACCTACCCGTCGCAGGCGGCGATGCACGAGGTAAACCGCTCCCGCCAGCGCGATGCCCATGGCGCGGGCCAGAGGACGAGGCAAGGCCCCGATGAGCTTAATCAGGATCCAGGCCAGAGCATACTGCAGTCGCTGACGCATGGGCGACAAGGGCCGACGGTACAACGACCGCCGCCTGATGTCAAACCCGCTCGATCGACCGAGCTATCGGCGCAGTCTGAGCCCTAGGAGTTCTTTCCTCCTTCTTCCGACCTTCTGCCCAGCGCCCGTATGCGCTCAATCTCCTCCCGGCGCTCCTGCAACCGTTTTTCCATCCCTTCGCCCGTGGGGTGGTAATAGACTCGGTTGCGCAGATTGTCGGGTAAGCATTGCATGCCGGTGATCTTGCCTTCGAAGTCATGCGCGTATTGGTAGCCCTGGCCGTAACCCAGCCCTTTCATCAGGCCGGTGGGAGCGTTGCGCAGGGGGAGGGGAACCGGGGCAGCGGCCGTGCGTTCCACATCCTGTACGACCTCGGCGTAGGCCGCATATAAGGCGTTCGACTTAGGCGCAAGCGAAAGATAAACCACCGCTTCGGCCAGGGCGAGATTGCCTTCCGGCATCCCGATAAAGTCCACGGCGTCGCGTGCGGCCATGGTCAGAGAGAGCGCACTGGGATCGGCCAGACCGATGTCTTCGACCGCCATTCGCACCAGCCGCCGGGCAATGTAAAGAGGATCTTCGCCGGCCTCGAGCATGCGTGCCAGCCAGTACAACGATGCATCGGCATCGCTGTTGCGGACCGACTTGTGAAGCGCCGAAATCAGGTTGAAGTGTTCCTCTCCGGCTTTGTCGTAGAGGAGAACCCGCTTCTGCACGGCGTCCTCGACCATCGCCTCGCTGATCTCGGCTCCCACCTCCGCCCCCCGGCGTTCCCGGGCCAGCGTGGCGGCAACCTCGAGCACGTTATAGGCGCTGCGGGCATCGCCGCTCGCATAGGCGGCAATCTTCAGGAGCCCCCCCTCGGAGGCGGTCAACCGCATCGTCCCAAGACCACGCTCCTCGCGAAGCGCCCGCTGCAACAGCACAACAATCTGCTCTTCGGTCAAAGGCTTGAGCAGGTAGACTCGGCTGCGGGATAACAGCGCCGAAATGATCTCAAAGGACGGGTTCTCCGTCGTGGCGCCGATCAGGCGGATATTGCCCTTCTCCACGTGGGGAAGAAATGCGTCCTGTTGCGCTTTGTTGAAACGATGAATCTCATCGATGAACACGATGGTGCGGGTGCCGTATTGCCGAGCCCGCTCGGCATCCGCCATGACCTGTTTGATTTCCTTAATCCCGGAGAGCACCGCGGAGAATTCGATGAACTCCGCCTTCGTCATGCGGGCGATGATCTTGGCGAGCGTCGTCTTGCCGGTTCCCGGCGGCCCCCAGAAAATGAGGGACCCGAGATCGTCGCGCTCAATTTGGGTGCGCAGGGGTTTGCCCGGCGCCACCAGATGATCCTGGCCGACGAACTCGTCGAGCGAGCGCGGGCGCATGCGATCGGCGAGCGGGCGGGTCCGATCATTGGCCGGCTCAGCCGGCGGCGTTGGTTGAAACAGGCCCATATCAGCGTCCTTCGCCCCCAGGATACCGTGATCCGGGTCGGCCGATCCTGCCCTTCAGGTTGCCTTCCGCTGTCTCCAAGCCTCATAGAGAAGGAGGCTGCCGGCCACCCCGGCATTCAAGGACTCCACCCTCGCCGCATGGGGGATGGTGACCACCTCCTCCAGATTTCGCATCAAGTCGCCTCCGAGACCAGCGCCTTCTCCGCCGAGGAAGATGGCCAAAGAACCGGTCATGACGGCCTCGGGCAGCGGTGTTCCTTTGTGGGCGGCGGTGGCCAGCCGGCGAATCCCGCGTTCGCGAAGCTGGCCGAGTGCCTCCGCGATTTTGACCTTGACTACCGGAAGCCGGAACAGAGAGCCCGCGGCGGCACGCACGGCCTTCCCGTTCAGCGGGCTCACCGTACCTTCCCCCAAAAGAACCCCTGCGGCCTCGAAGGCCTCGGCCGAGCGGATGATTGTGCCCAAGTTGCCCGGGTCCTGCAACCCGGCGATGACCACGATGGGGCCAAACTGCGATCGCTCGAGCACATCGTCCAACCGGAAGATTCGGGCCCGCACCAGTGCGGCCACCCCTTGCGGTGTTTCCGTCCGCACCGCGCTCGAAAACAATGGGTCGGCCAGCAGCACGGTTTCCGTGTGAGGGCCGATCTGCGGTAACAACCGCTCGGCCTTCCGCCCGGCCGAGGCGCTGAAGAACACGGTTTCGAGCTTTAATCCGCTGCGGATGGCTTCCTCGACGAGGCGCAATCCCTCAATGGCGAAGTAACCCTCCGGGGAAACATCCTGCCGGGCAAATGCCTGCCGCAGGCTTTTGACCAGGCGGTGATGACGGCCTTCAATCCTGCGCAGGCGGCCCTCTCGGTCCATGGCGGGCTTGGGGGCAGGTTTCGCCTTGGGCCGTCGTTCCCGCATGCTACGTGCATAATACGCTCGGCTTGCAGAACTCCGGCATGGTATGTTAGGTTTCGCGTTCAAACAAAGTCCACAAAGGACTCGCGTGCGCGCGGAAATCGTCAAGATCAGCAGCGAGAAACCCGAAGCTTCTCTCATCCGCTATGCGGCCGAGCAGATTCGTGCGGGCGAAATCCTGGGCATGCCCACGGATACGTTCTACGGGCTGGCGGCGGATCCCTTTAACCTGCGCGCCGTCGACCGGGTCTACGACATTAAATCCCGCTCCCGCCACAAGCCCCTTTCCTTGCTGATTGAGAGCGTGGATCAGGCCGAGGAGCTGTGCAAGCCTCTGCCCGAGGAGTTTTACCATCTTGCCCGCCGCTACTGGCCAGGACCGCTTACCATCATTGTCAAAGCCGCGCCCCGCTTGCCGCTGAAGGTTACAGCCAATACGGGAAACGTGGCCCTGCGGGTTCCGAGCGCCAAGATTCCGCTCGCTGTGGTCGGAGCAGCGCAAATTCCGATTACGGCCACTTCGGCCAATTTGAGCGGCGAGTCGGAGTGCACCACCGCCGAAGCCGTGCGCGAGCAGCTCAAGGGACGGATTTCCATTATCGTGGATGGCGGAACCTCGCCCCGGGAGGTGGCTTCGACCATTGTCGATCTAACCGACGAGGAGGCGCGTTGGCGGGTTCTGCGCGATGGTGCGATTCCTTCTCAGGAGATTTCTGAATTCTTCGCACAGGGATGAGCGAAGGCACTCTGAAGTCGACCTCTCGAAAACATTGGTTGCGCTGGTTCGTGATCCTGGCCGCAGCTCTGCTTCTGGTCAGCCTGCTCAGCATTTGCCTGGGAATCGAGCGAGCGGCCGGGGAAACCGAGATTCATCCGGCCGACGCTATCGTGGTGTTCGGGGCGGCCGAATATGCGGGCCGGCCGTCGCCGGTGTTTCGCGCCCGGCTGGACCATGCCCTGGAGCTGTTCGAGCACGGCGTGGCGCCGGTGATCATTACGACCGGCGGGGCGGCGTCCGATCCTCAGTTTAGCGAGGGCGGGGTCGGTCACGACTACCTGATGCGCCGCGGAGTTCCCGATCGAAGTCTCATCGCCGAAACCCAGGGCGCGGATACGGCGCAATCGGCGCAGCGCGTGGCCGTGATCATGCGCGCCAATCGTATGCACAGTTGTATCGCGGTAAGCGACGCCTATCACGTCTTCCGCATTCGCAAACTGCTCGAACACGAGGGCGTCCAGGTCTACCTTGCGCCCCGCCCGGATTCCCTGCCGCACTCCGCCTGGCAGAGGGCGGAAGCGGTGCTGCGCGAAGCGGTAAGCTATGGCCTATGGGAACTGTACCTCCCCTTCAGCCGCCTCCCCGGGTTTTCCCGCTAGCCTACCCCAGACCAGGCGGAGGTCGCAGTCACCATCCCATCCGTTTTCGCAACTGGGTCACATGTGCCACGTGGTGACGCCCGTGCCAGGCATAGAGAGCCAGGCTCTTCTCGAGCGACACCACTCCCATCTCGGGGTGGTGGAAATTGCGCTTCCAATCCTCCGGCGTCAGCGAGCGCAAGAGGATCACCCAACGACGGTGCAGGGAGTCGAGGAGGGACAAGGAGACCTCGAGCGGCGTGGACCCCACGTCATTCAGTTTCGCCCAGCGGTCCTCGCGATAGGGCTTGATGGTGGGCTCGTCCTCGGTCAGCGCCAGCTTGAATCGAATATAGGCATTCATGTGGCTTTCCGGGACGTGGTGAACCACTTGCCGCACCGTCCACCCTCCGTCGCGATAGGGTGTTTCAATCTGCTCTGGCGTCAGTCCGCGAATCGCAGCCCGCAAGGCTTCGGGTGTCTCGTCGATCTCGTCCATGAATTTTCGCCGCTGGGCTTCGCCGACTGGACCTGTGAACGTGAATTCTCCAATGGGATACCGCGGATCCGCCATCTTGCTCTCCCCCTGGTTTCACCCGCCGGGATTCGAGCCAACGCTCGCGGAGAGTGAAACTGCGAGTTCGATGTAAGGGGAGGGGGAAAAGCTGCAAAAATTCTCCTCAAGCCAGCAGAAGCGCAACGCAAGCGGCGATCAGCGTGCTGAGAAAGTTCACCCAGTTGTTATCGAGTAGCTTGCGCTGCTCCAGGGTCACCCCCATGTAGCTGTCCGCCATCATGCCCACCGCACCGGCGATGATGGAGTCTCTCGCCCCCTCGAGTGACACCAGACCTCCCAGATGGGAGACCGTGCTCACAATGGCCGCGGCCAGGATGCCGCTCAGACTGCCGATCAGGCTTACGCCGCCGTTGGTGCCCGCCGGCACAACTTCCCAGGTAGTGATCAGTCTCGGTGTATCGCTCAGCGCCTGGCCAAATTCGCTGGACACGGTGTCGCCTGCCGCCTCGGATAGAGCGGCGACCGCTGCCAATAAGAAAAGGCTCCTGCGGCTGAGAGCAGAGAGCACAACGAAGGCTGTCGCGGTCGCGAGATTGGCCAGGACTTGAGAGCCAGTTCGTCCGCGTCGATTTTCGGCGGTCCCCAGCGCTTGCTTCCTCTGGTAGCCAAACCGGGTGGCGAGCCAAGTTAGGACAAACACGGAGACCAACGCCGCAAATGCCCCGACTCCGGCGATGGAGTACAAAACCAGACAGATCACCCCACCCGCGATCGAACCGGAGAAGCTGACTCCGCGCAACCAGCGGGCGACGGCCGTGAAAACCAGGGTCACCAGCAGGGCCAACCCGAGGCGCCGGACTTCGATGTCCCAGCCGACCAGAAACCACGTACTCACGATGTTAGGCATCGACGCGACCCAAGCTCACTCCGAGCACCCACAAGGTATAGCCTGCGGCCAGCCATCACCCCAGATATTGTTGATTCTACTCTGGGTTACCACCTACCTCTCGGTGCATCCAACCCTGGTTATAATTTAGCCTTACGCTCCCAGCGCGGTTTGGGCGCGCTGGCGGCACAGGTGAAACTATGGCGGCTTCGGTTTGGTCCGGATATCTTACCTTCGGCTTGATTTCGATGCCGGTGCGCTTGTTCTCCGGCGCTCGCAGTTCAGGCATCTCCTTCCACATGCTGCACCGCGATGATCTGCAGCGGGTCAAACAACAGCTCTACTGCCCGGCTGACAATCGCGTGATTGAGCGCAGCGAAGTCGTGAAAGGCTACGAGTACCGCAAGGACGAGTACGTCGTGGTGGAGCCTGAGGAGATCAAGAAAATCGAGCCGAAGACAGCCAAGACCATGGAGATCCTCGAATTTGTCAAAGCCACCGACGTCGACCCCGTTTATTTCGAATCTTCCTACTACATGCTGCCGGAGGAAGCCGGTCGCCGTCCTTACGCACTTTTGACCAAGGCTTTGGAAGAGAGCGATTACGTCGCCATTGCCAAGCTGACGATGCACAACCGTGAGTACACGGTTTTCCTCCGCCCGCATGAGGGCGGGTTGATGCTGCATACCATGTACTACGCCGAGGAGGTTCGCGCCGTCGAGGGCTTCGGTGCGCCCGAGGTCGAATTGAAAGAAGCAGAAGTAAAAGTCGCCCATCAGCTTATTGAGGCCCTGGCCGCAGACTGGGAACCGGAGAAATTTCACGATAGCTTCCAAGAGAACCTCAAGAAACTGATCCAAATCAAGCTCGAAGGCGGCAAGATTGCAGAAGTAGAGAAGCCGAAAAAGCTTGCCCCCGTCGTCGATCTGATGTCCGCCTTGAAACAAAGTCTGGCGCAAATGGAAGGAAAGAAGAAGCCCGCCGCGGCGGCCCGGGAAGCCTCGGGCGCCAAGCGTGATCGAGTCTAAGCCGCCTTTGCCGCATCAAGCCGGAGTGTCTAGGATTTTGCTCCGGTTTTCTGCCGCCGGCCCTAGCCCAACCTATCGCCACAACCCGGGCGCATCGTAACTTGCCAGGTTATTCAGCCATCCTGCCTGGAATCGGTGGATGGTGTCGGCCGGAGGAAGAGCCTCCCCTCCCGCTCGCTTTGGTGGCCGAGCCATCCCCGGCTCTGCAGTTCCCATCTGTGCGCGTTACGCTGATTCCGCATCTTCTATTATTAGAGCGGTTCGCGATTCGATGGCCGAGGAGCGGATGCTGATTCACCCTCAACCAGGCTGGGCGTAGAGTTCGATACCCGATTCCCGTCCGATACCTGGCCTCGATAAAATGGTTGCAGCGAGTTTCGAGGGCCAAGGGACTCGAGCGGCTGGTGATTGCAAACCAGAAGATGAATGTCCGAATCTTTCCCGACCTCGGCGGCTTAGCGGTTCGAAGCCGGGGAAAGGAAGCGGCCAGCCGGTGGCGCGGAGGGTGGCTAGCCGTTACAATAAGGAACCTCCGAAATCCTATGTCGATTTTCGATCCCCCGCCGGCTCGGCCTGCGAATTTCGTGCGCTCCCTGGGCGCGGCGACGGTTTGCCTGCTTGTCCTGATGTGGTCCGGGTGCGGCGCATATTACCGGCCGGTGGCGACTCCGATCATACCCACTCTGCCCAACCCAGGATTCAGCAACGTGGCCGTGGTGATCACGCAGAATGGGGCGAACCAACCGGGTGCGAGCACGACCATTGATGTTTCGGGCGACAGCGAAACTTCCGAGTCCATCGTCGGCATGAAGCCGGTATACGCTCTCCTGGCCGCCAACTCGACCAAAGTCTTCGTCGCCAACAGCGCCGACAACACGGTTTCGACGTTTACGCCCAGCATTCTACCGACCACCACCAGCACAACCCCGACTTCGTCCTCCGGTTCCTCCTCCGGCTCCGGTTCTTCCACGGCGCCCCCACCCCCGCCGCCGGTCCTGAATGAGGTCACGACCATCAGTTTGCCCCAAGGTTCAGCACCCGACTTTGTGGCCTCGACCGAATTCGCGAACGTCTATGTGGGTAACGCTGGGAGCGGGACGGTATCCGCGATCAGCGCGGGCACCAATGCGGTCACCAACACGGCCCCGGTTGGAGGTTCTCCCGTGGCCATGGCCGAGATGCTGAACGCACTGAAACTTTACGTCGTCAATGCCAATCCTTCCTCGGTGGTGAGCGTCAACCCCGTCAACTTAACCGTGAATCCCCCCATCCCCGCATTTACCGGCACCTCCTGGATCACTCCCGTTTGGGTGGTAGCGCGATCGGATAACCAGCGGGTGTACGTGCTAGACCAGGGCGCAGGCAGCGTGTCGGCAATTGACACGTTTTCTGACACCGTGGTCGCTGCTCCGGCTTCGGTTGGGGTAGGAGCGAACTTCATGGTTTATGATCCGAACCTTGATCGGATCTACGTAACCAACCCGAGCACGAGCACGGTGACGGTGCTCGATGCCACGACCGATTCGCTTCCGGCGACCCCGCTGACGGTGCGAAATCCTGTCTCTCTGGCGACCCTCCCGCCCTATGGGACTAGAGTCTATGTGGCGAGCGCCCAGTTCACCGGCACCGCTCCCAGTCAAACCGTCACGGCTACGGTCACGGTCGTCAACGCGCCCGATCTCAGCCTGCTGACCACGATTCCGCTGAGTTCGCTCGAGCCGGCGCCAGGATGCCCGAGCCAGACCTGGTCTGAGCTGTCCATCGCGGCCTCGGCCGACGGCTCTCGGGTTTACGTGGGGAACTGCGACGCGGGGAACACCGCCGTGATTCAGACATCGAACAACACGGTGTTGCTCGAGATGGAGGCACCGATCAGTGCCCAACCCCCGACCCGCCTGCGTGTCAGCTCCGTCTCGCAAAGCGGGTCGACGACCACCTATGGCTTCAATCCGATTTCGGGTCCGACTCTGCGACCAGGTATGAGCGTTACCGTCAGCGGGCTGCGCAACTCCGGAAACAACGGAACGTTTGCGGTTACCGCGGTTGGCGCCGGAACCTTCACGGTGACGAATCCAATTGGCGTTACCGCCGGCGGGGAGAACGGCTCAGGAATCGCACTCAGCCCCCAGAGCCCGGTACTCGTGCTCGCCGGTTCCTAGGCGCAGCGGATTTTGGCTGTCGACTCGGCTACTACCGCAGGCGGGTCGGGCGGTGCGAACGATTAGCTTTTGGGGAATGCTGCAGCTCGGCTGACTGATTCTACTAAGGCAGATAGGACGTGGACGGTAGTCTTGGGAGTGGTTTTCGCGCGCCCCGGGGGAGTTCCTCTGCCGCCCTTCTAGCTGTGGCTGCCTGCGGCCGCTCCCTTTACCTGGGCACAGCCATACTGCATGGCGATGTTCATAAAGACATTGCCGCTGGCGGTCTCAAAGTACATCACCAAAGCTTCGGTGTCCTCGCTGCTTTTCGCACCGTGTTCGGATGCGTGGAGCACGGGAGGATGAACCCGGAAATGAAAACCTTGGTCGTTTAACGTTGTCACCGCGTTGCCAATCACCTGATTGGCGAGTTCGAAAACCGTCTCGCGCACCAAGTCATCGGATTCCGGCAGTTCGGCTCCGGCAAAGCGCCGGGCGACCCGTACCGCGGTTTCCTTATCGAGATCGAAAATGACTCGCCCTTCGATGTCGCCTGTCAGACGAACCATGGCCGCCATCCCCTTGCGCCGATAGGCTTCTTCCTCCATGCTCAGATTGCCAATCGACAAGGGAGATGCGAGACTCTGCGCCAGCACGGCGTCGGCCGCATTAATGAAAGGCTGAATCAGCTCCATCTTCATTGTGCCCCTCCCGCGCCCCCCGGGGCGCCTGCCGCTGCGGCGTTCGCCACGGCACCATCCTCGCCCATCACGTACTTAATCACTTCATACAGCACTTCCGGCTTGACCGGCTTCTGTACAAAATGGCGAGCGCCCCGCTGCAGAGCAGCCACGATGTTTTCCTGGTATCCGACCGAGGACACCATGACCACACGTGCTTCGGGATGCTTTTGTACGATTCTCTCCGCTGCCTCGATCCCTTCCATCTGCGGCATGGTGATGTCCATGAGCACGATGTCCGGGTTGGTGCGGTCGTACTCGGTGATGGCTGCGGCACCGTCGCCCGCTTCTCCGGCAAGCTGGCCACCGAAAGTTTCAATCATGCGGGCCAGGTTCTTGCGGGCAAAGACGGAATCATCCACCACCAGGTAGCGGATCGGTTGACCGTCCTTGCTGCGTTTCATTGTGGCAAACTGCTCCATAAAGCACCCTCCTGCTCCAAACAT
>Ga0187780_10003479_pt1 | contig 11881 bp, 11 predicted proteins | sample 1015_Q2_SP10_20__FD_132429 | JGI IMG/M metagenome (GOLD analysis project Ga0187780, IMG submission 132429) | Tropical peat soil microbial communities from peatlands in Department of Meta, Colombia - 1015_Q2_SP10_20_MG | ecosystem: Environmental > Terrestrial > Soil > Wetlands > Peat | place...
CCACCATTCACCAACGCGAATTGCACAGCGATACACCGAGCATCGTGCTGGCCTTGCAAGCGGCGCAGCGGCAGGCTCCCAACGTGATCTTGGTCAGCGACCTGCGGGATCACCAAACCATGGAGATGATCCTCGAGGCGGCCGAAACTGGGCACCTGGTTTTCTCGGCGTTGAATACCCCGGATGCGGCGAAGACCCTGGAACGCATCCTCAGCCTGTTCGCCGGGTCGGAACAGGCCACCACTCGCAAGCGCCTGGCCAAGACCCTCCGTTTGGTGGTCTCGCAGCGACTCATGCCGCGTCAGGGCGGAGGCGGAAGGATCGTCGCCGCCGAGGTTCTGAGAATCAACGCTCAAGTCCAACAATGTCTGGAAGACAACGATTTCTCCAGCTCAAGGTTGCTCGACGTGATGAAAGGCGGCGCGCGCGAGGGAATGCAGCATTTCGACGGAGAAATTGAAAAGCTGGTGCGCCAGGGCACGATCAGTCCGGAAACCGCGATTTTGCACTCGACCGACCCCGAGGGCCTGCGCCAGCGCCTGGCGCAGCCCGTCTGATGCGGCATGCTTCAGGTATTGAGGACGGCCGCATAACATCGACCCGCCACCCAGCAAAAGTCGAGTTCTTCGTTTTTTCCTCGTATCATCTCTTCCATGGGGTCCGACGGCCGAATGTTGAGCTTTGAACAGGCACGTCATGTGGTCGAGGAACATGCCTCCCGTCTTCGTCCCCAAGAGAGCGAACGGCTCAGCCTCGTCGACAGCACCGGCCGGATTTTGGCCGAGCCCCTGGTGGCAGATCGCAACTTTCCACCCTTTCCCCGCGCCACCCGCGATGGCTACGCGGTCCGGGCTGCCGATCTCAGCCCCTTGCCCGCGACTCTTGCCGTGGTCGGCGAAATCAAGGCAGGAGCCAAGGTCACGATCCAAGTGGGATCGGGCCAAGCAGCAGCGATTATGACCGGCGCGCCTGCACCACCCGGGGCGGATTCGGTCGTCATGGTGGAATATGCCTCCCGCGAGGGCGACAGGGTCGAGATCCGCCGGGGAACTGCCGTCGGGGAAAATATTGTGCCGCAAGGTGCAGAGGCCAAACGCGGGGAACGGTTGCTTTCTCCCGGCGTCCGGCTCGATGCGGCGGCGATTGCCCTGGCGTCATCGGTGGGAAGGTCCCGTCCGCTGGTTTACCTCAAGCCGCGCGTGGCCGTCCTGGCTACCGGAGACGAGGTAGTCGACGTCGATGTGCCCCCCGCTCCCCAGCAGATCCGCAATTCCAACAGTTATTCCTTGGCGGCCCAGATTCAGGCTGCGGGAGGAGAACCCCGGCTGTTGCCGATTGCCCCCGATGAGCCTGCGCGGTTACGCACGCTGATCTCCGACGGACTGGACGCCGACCTGCTGTTGCTGAGCGGCGGTGTATCGGCGGGAAGATACGATTTCGTGGAGCAGGTGTTGGGCGAGTTGAAGGCGGAGTTCTTCTTCACCGGGGCAGAGATCCAGCCGGGACGGCCGGTTGTATTCGGGCGGCTTCCGGCAAGGGCTGAGGAGACCCCGCGGGGCCGAGGTTCCGACGGCAGGTATTTCTTCGGCTTGCCGGGAAATCCCGTGTCCACGATGGTCACCTTTGAGCTGTTCGTGAAGCCGGTGGTGGAAGCTTTAGCGGGAATGACCCCGGCGAAGCTGGTGTTCCTGCACGCCAGGCTCAAATCGGAGGTGAAGACCAAGACCGGACTGCGGCGATTCTTGCCCGCCGTCCTCTGCGGGGAGTTTGACCGGAGCGAGGTTGAATTGCTGCCATGGCACGGGTCGGGAGATATTGCCTCGACCGCCCGGGCCGACTGCTACGTCGTGATCCCCCCCGACCGGGAGCGGATTGAAGCGGGGGAATGGGTGCCGGTCTTGCTCCGATGAAGGCTTGAACCGCCACAATTCGAGCAACACCGTTGGGTTTGGGACCTTGTTTTGCCCTAAAATTTGGGCTGACGACGTTGGATCGGCGGCTTGCGCCTCTCGCGGGATCGTTCGCCAGGTAAGATGGGAATTGGCTATGTCGAACAAGCTCTCCCACTACGATTCGAGGGGAGGCGCCAGGATGGTCGATGTTTCGGCCAAGGCGCCCAATAGGCGGGAAGCCGAGGCTAGCGCTTTTGTCGTTTTGAAGCCGGAGGTGCTGCAAGCGTTACCCAAGAATCCCAAGGGGAATCCCTTCGAGGTCGCGCGGGTGGCGGGGATTATGGCTGCAAAACGAACCTCCGAGCTGATCCCGATGTGCCATCCTCTGCCCCTGTCTCACGTTGATGTCACTGTGCGGCTGTGCGAGAATGGCGTCGCTATAAGTTCCAAGATCACGACCTTGGCGGCAACGGGCGTGGAAATGGAAGCGTTAACCGCGGTCAGTGTGGCGGCGCTGACCGTGTACGATATGTGTAAGGCTCTCGACAAGGCTATCGCCATTCGCGAAATCGTGCTCGAACGCAAGACCGGAGGCAAGGGTGGTGGCTACGTTCGCAAGCACAGCCCGAAATAACACGGTGCATGGCAGATAAGGTCAAGGTTCTCTTAGTTGATGACAATCCCATGATCCTGGGAATGCTGCGGACTGCGCTCACGCCTTTGGCGAATGTCAGTACCGCATCCGATGCCGCCGATGCCTTGCTAAAGGCGGTGGAGGACCCTCCGGACCTGTTGGTCGCCGACTACCGCATGCCCGGGATGGATGGCCGCCAGTTGGTCGAGAAACTCAAGAGCCGGCCGAAAACGGCGGCAGCCTCCGTCATCTTGCTGGCCACCAGAGCCGACATCACCGAGAAACTGAGCGCCCAGGAACCGGCGATCGACGATTTCGTTGAAAAGCCATTCTTTTTACGAGAAGCTACCCAGCGCCTCAAGCGAATCATTGACAAAATCGCGCTGGAAAAGATGGCGAAAACCTCCGCTGCTTCCGATGGTGTGCTGCGCGGGAGTATCGCCCAGATGAACGTGATTGACCTTGTGCAGTCGCTCGAAATGGGAAGGAAGAGCTGTGCTCTGACTCTTACCAACAAAGCAGAAACCTGTGCCCTGTATTTCAAGGAAGGACAGGTGACGCATGCCCAGTATGGAGCGCTGCTCGGTGACCAGGCGGTCTTTCAGGTGTTGCGCTGGACCGATGGTAGCTTCCAAATCGACTTCGAAGGCAAGACCACGAAGCAGACCATCACACTCAACACCCAGGGTCTGCTGATGGAGGGCCTGCGCCTCTTGGACGAGGCCCAAAGAGACGCGGGAAAGGTCGTGGAGGAAGAAGAAGATGTCCTCCTCGACCCGTAAGTCATGGACGGCCACGGTTCTCACCATCAGCGATTCTTGTGCGCGCGGCGAACGCACCGACCGTTCCGGTCCTGCGGTTGCTGACCTTCTTCGCCGGCGCAAGTTCCTGCTGGTAGGAACCGAAATCGTTCCCGACGAACAATCGGCGATCGAGAAAGCCCTGATCCATTGGGCCGGCGAATCTCACCTGGTAGTGACCACCGGAGGAACGGGCGTCGCCGCGCGCGATCTAACGCCGGAAGCCACGCGGCGAGTTTCCACGCGGTTGCTCGAAGGGGTCGCCGAAAGGATGCGCCTCGAAGGAGCGAAGAAGACCCCGTTTGCCGCTCTCAGCCGCGGCGTGTGCGGCATTCGCGGCGAATCGCTCATTCTCAACTTGCCCGGCAGCCCCAGCGCAGCGGTTGAGTCGCTCGAGGCGGTTATTGATTTGCTCCCTCACGCCTTGCAGTTGCTCGGTGGGGACACCGAGCACACGGAAGATCCTCATCCTCCTGCCGGCTGACCTGAGCCCATGGCGCTCGGACTCATTCCGGAAGGCCGGGCGGCGAAGAGGCCGCGGGCACCCGAGTGCCGCCCCCGGTAGCTTCGGGTGCGCCTTCTCTATCCTCGATTCTGGCTTTCGCTTACACTTTAATTCCGAATTTTGAATACGCTCAAACACATCTTTTCACACTACACCGCCTGGCTGTGGGCACTGCTCAAACCGCTGGGCGCCTGGGGCATCATGGCGGTGGCGGCGATCGATGGCGCCTTTGTGGGGCTTCCCGTCGACGCGGCCCTGGCCGGCTACGTCTACCAGGACAGTTCCCGTTTTCTTCTGTATGTCCTGCTGGCATCGTCAGGATCGGCGCTCGGTAGCCTTGTGATTTATGGCATTGGCTACCAGGGGGGTGAAGAACTTCTTCGCAAGCGCATCTCGCGCGAGCGCTTCGACAAGATTCATGCCGCATTCGACAAACATCCCTTCTGGAGCCTGATGTTGCCGGCGATGCTGCCACCGCCCACGCCCTTCAAATTGTTTGCTTTGGCTGCGGCTATTTCTGAAATGAGACTGGCTCACTACGTGCTTGCCATCTTCTTCGGACGGGTGGTTCGCTTCTTGCTGCTCGCGTTCCTCACGATGAAGCTGGGGCCCGGGGCCGTACACCTGATGAGCGCGGTTTTCCGCAAACATCTCTCCCTGGTCGTGTTGCTGATCGCCGCCGTGGCTGTAGTTTGGCTGATCTGCTACGCGCTGAAGACACATAGGCTCAACCCTTCCCGACCCGAGAATTCCCACTGACGGATGAGTTAGACCGACGGGCAGAACCGAACGACAGGCCGGCTGCCCTGCGCGCAGGAGACTAAGTAGCTGCCGTGTGATCTCCCAGATTCTTGAACATCCCGCTCAAGGCCTCGAAGGCGAGCGGCGCGGCAAACATGGCGATGGTAAAAAGCAGATCACCCTCCAGGGCACGGCGGAAAAACGGCAGGCCAGCCACGTAAGCCACTTCGAGCCCCTTCAGGTTCATGGGAAAAGGTTTCCAATACGCCCAATAGGTGAAGTTGCTGAGGAGGAAAAACGAGATCGAGCCGGTCAACGCCGCGGCAATCACCCAACGTGGCTTTTGGTGGCGCCGCAAGCCGGTCCCTAGCCCTAAGATCGCTGCGTACCACGCCCAGGTCACCAGATAGTCCCAACCCATGGGGAAAGCATAGACCAGCTTCGTCAGAACCACATCCGAGGCCGCCAGGCACGCCAGCGCAATCCAAAGCTCGCGGCGGGAGCGGTGCGCGCCAAAGAACAACAAGGATCCAACCACGGGGGTAAAGGCCCAAGGATGAGGCAGGAACCGCACGGCTACGGCAAGCAGCAGGAAAAGATAAGCCATCATAATCACCTGATTGTGCCGTCGGGCCCGGGAGTACGTCAAGCCCGCAGAATCCGCGTCCTGCCCGCGACTGAGCACCCTTTGGGCTTTCAGCCCGGCGGGAAGCTCGAAACCCAACCGGCGCAAGCGGTCTGATCGATTAGGTCAGGATCGGAAGGGCACGAATCCGCTTCTTCGTTGCCGCATAAATGGCGTTCGAGAGGGCGGGAGCCAGCGGCGGCACCGGCGGCTCTCCCGCGCCGGTTGGAGGTTCCGAACTCGGCACAAAGTAGGCTTCGACCACGGGTGCTTCGCGCATGCGAATGGGGGCGTAATCATCGAAGTTGCCTTGCACTACTCGTCCCTTCTCGATCGTGATCTGGCCACGCAGCGCATTCGTCAGCGCGTAAATCACGCCGCCCTGAATCTGCTGCTCGAGGATGTTGGGATTGACCACCTGCCCGCAATCGATGGCGGCCACGACCCGGTGCACGCGCGGCTGATTACCCTCCATCGAGAGTTCAACCACCTCTGCCATATACGAGCTGAAGCATCCAAAGCAGGCGATGCCCCGATAATGTCCGGGCGCGAGCGCCTTGCCCCAGCCGGCTTTTTCCGCTGCCAGCTCTAAGGCGCCCCGCAGGCGTGCCGTACGCCAAATCGTGTCAAAGTACCTGATGTCCTCGTCCTCTTTCAGCAAGTGCAGGCGATATTCGAGTGGATCCCGCTGGGCTGAGGCTGCGAGCTCGTCGATGAAGGATTCACTGGCGAATGCGACCTGAAGAGCGTACACCGAGCGCATCCATCCCAACGGGACGGGAGTTTGGCTATCCACGTATTCCAGGGTGGCGTTCGGAAGCGTATAGATCAGAGCAGCTTCGTCCTTCAGGTCCGGATCCACTCCTCCCTCGCCAGGAGATCCCTTCTGGCCGCTGATCGAAGGTGAGACGATGCGGTGCGAAAAAGCGGCGGGCCAGCCTGCGGCGTCGAGTCGAGCGCTGAGCTGGTGATAACTGGCGGGACGATAGGTTGAGTTGCGCATATCGTCTTCCCGCGTCCAGAGGACTTGGACGGGAGCATGGGCGGCCTTGGAGACGAGCGCAGCCTCGACACCGTAATCGTGTTCGAGACGGCGACCGAATCCACCACCCATCAGCGTGACATTGACCCTCACCTGATCTGGAGCTAGGCCGATTGCCTGGGCTACGGAATCACGGACATCCTGGGGAACTTGCGTGGGGGCCCAAAGTTCGCAACGGTCCTCTCGGGACTGGGCGGTGCAGTTCCCTGGCTCCATGGGCGCATGGGACATGAATGGGAGCTGGTAGGAGGCCTCAAGACGTCGCCCCGAAGCCTTCGAGACATCTCCCCGGGAGTAGAGAGTCGCGGCTTTGCCCGCGGCGGATGTTTTCAGCGCCTCAAAGATCGTGACGCTGCTCATACTGCGATTCGGTCCTTCATCCCATTCGACATTCAGCAAGCGCCGTCCTTCCATGGCGCCCCAGACACTATCGGCCACCACCGCAACCGCCGCATCGCCTACCTTCCCGGTGTAGGTGACGCCGGCCACCTTTCGCGACTCCTGGTCATCGAAACGCACGAGCTTTCCGCCAATGATGGGACAGCGGGCGAGGACCGCATATTTCATCCCTGGAAGGCGGCAATCAATTCCGTATGCTGCCGTCCCGTCCACCTTGGAGGGCACATCGAGGCGGGGAATCATCTTCCCGACAATCTGGTAGTCCTTCGCCGCCTTGAGCGGTGGATCGGTGGGCACGGGTAGGCTCGCGGCCTTGTTTGCCAGTTGCCCATAGGTCAGGCGGCGGTTGGATTCAGCATGGATCACCGCCGAGTTCTGGGCTTTGCAACTGGCACGAGGCACACCCCATTCCAGCGCCGCCGCGCTGATCAACATTTCCCGGGCAGCGGCTCCCGCCCGGCGCATGGGATCCCAGGTGGTTCGCACGCTGGCACTGCCGCCGGTCGTCTGATCTCCATAGAGGGTGCTGGCACCCGCCTGCTCGATCGCAATCTGCTTCCAATCGGCTTCGAGCTCCTCCGCCAAAATCATGGGCAGCGAGGTCCAAACTCCTTGCCCCATTTCCGAGCGCGCGACCACGATGGTGATCTTTCCCTCGGGAGAGATTTTCAAATACGCGCTGGGAGCCAATGTGCCTGACTCACCGTGCGACCCATGGGGGAGATAAAATCCGATCACCAATCCGGCGCCGGCCGCCACCCCGACGCTCAGAAACTGGCGGCGCGAGAGCGGACTCATCGCGCACCTCCGGCAGCCCGGTGAATGGCCCGCCGAATCCGCTCGTAGGTCCCACAGCGGCAAAGATTTCCGTTCATGGCCTCGATAATTTGCTCATCCGACGGCTGGGGAATGCGTTCTAGAAGAGCCGCCGCCGCCATGATCTGCCCGGCCTGACAGTACCCGCATTGCGGTACCTGCTCGGCAATCCAGGCCTGCTGCAAAGGATGCAATCCGTTCGCCGATAGACCTTCAATGGTGGTGATCGTCTTGCCCGAGGCTTGGGAAACTGGGGTCGCGCAGGATCGGGCTGCTTGGCCGTCGAGGTGCACCGTACAGGCCCCGCAAAGCCCGGCTCCGCATCCGAACTTCGTACCGGTGAGTTGCAGGGTATCCCGCAGTACCCATAGTAGTGGTGTCTCCGGTGCGACGCTGACGGTGCGCTCCGTGCCGTTGATGCGAAGAGTCATGGATGCCATAGGATCTCGTCAACCCGTGAAAATAGAACCCCTATGGTAAAAGAAATCCCCGGCAAGCGGAATGCTTCGCCAGCAAATCGTGGCCGCGGCGCTGCTACACTGTCCCGGTGTTCGAAGGGCACGCCGATTCCCAAGGGACAGCCGAGTACCGTGCTCGGTTTCCCTCTCTGCGTGATGCCGGACATTTCCGGCGCGCCGAAGATGTGCCCGGCGCAGGTGAGCTCTGGCTGTCTTCGATCGGAGTCGGAACCTACCTGGGGGAACCGGATGATGCCGTCGATCAGGAATACAGCCAAGCGATCGTTACGGCTCTGCGCTCCGGCGTGAATGTGCTCGACACGGCGATTAACTATCGCCACCAGCGCTCCGAGCGCGCCATCGGCGCCGCCCTGCGACAACTGATCGGGGCGGGCGAGCTCAGCCGCAATCAGGTTCTGATCGCGACCAAAGCGGGCTATCTGTCCTTTGATACCAACCTGCCCCCCGACCCGCGGGCCTACATCCTCGAGGAGTACGTCAAACCGGGCATCCTCGATCCCAGCCAGATCGCCGGGGGAATGCACGCCATGGCCCCGGGCTACCTTGAAAACCAAATCGAGCGATCCCGCCGCAACCTGGGAATTGAAACCATCGATGTGTTCTATCTTCACAATCCAGAAACCCAGTTGCGCGAGGTGTCGCGAGATCTATTCCTGCGCCGGCTGGATGACGCCTTCGCCGTGTTGGAGCGGCAGGTCCAAGCCGGCCGGCTCGTCTACTACGGATTGGCAACCTGGGATGGGTTTCGTTTACCCCAGGGCTCAAGAGACTTCCTCGACTTGGAGGAAATTGTGCTGCTGGCCGAGGATGTTGGCGGCAAACAGCACCATCTTCGCTTTCTCCAACTTCCCTTCAACCTGGCCTTGCCGGAGGCTTATACGTTCCCGAACCAAGGCTCCGGGAGGAAACAGTCTTTGCTGGCGGCGGCCTCGGAACTGGGGATTGCGGTCATCGGCAGTGCTACCTTGCTCCAGGGACAGCTCACCTATGGCCTGCCGGACCCCGTGGGTGAACTTCTGGGCTTGAGGAGCGATGTGGAGAACGCCATTCAATTCTCCCGCTCCGCGCCAGGATTGACGACGGCGCTCGTTGGCATGGGCCATGAAGAGCATGTACTGGCCAATCTTAAAGTCGCACAGACCTCCCCTACCCCCATCGACCGTTGGAAGGAACTATTCCATACAACTTAGTCTCTTTCAGGCAACTTCTTGGGCCGAAACGGCTGCGGATTTTGCAATCGGAAACATGACCCGAATAGTGGTTCCGCCTTCGTCGGATTGGATGTCGAGTGTTCCTCGAAGCTGAAGGACACGTTCACGCATGCCTCTGAGACCAACTCCTACTGGCCCAGTCCCTAGCAAGAGAGATTTCTTCTCTGGCGCTATGCCCTTGCCGTAATCTTGGACTTCGAGAAGAAGGGCATCCTGAGAGCGTTTCAGCCGTACGATGGCTTTTGAGCTACCAGAATGCCGATGCACATTGGTGAGGCATTCCTGCACGACTCGAAAAATCCCAATCTCAAGGTCTGGATCTACTCGTCCGAAATAGGCTGACAAGTCCAGCGCAGTGGCAATCCCACTTCGCTTGGTGAATCCATCAACGTACCATTGGAGCGCAGACGACAAGCCCACTTCGTCCAATAGCGGAGGATGCAACAGATGCGACATGGTGCGTAGCTCTTTATTGAGATTTTGCAGAAGGGCATCGCTATCTGCGAGCAGGCGTGCTCGTTCGCCACCCTCGCTGTGCGTTTTCTTCAACTGGTCAATATTCATGATGAGAGCGGCAATCATCTGCCCCGCACTGTCATGAAGCTCCCGTGCTAGTCGTCGGCGCTCCTCATCCTGCATCTTGAGCAACCTTGCACTGAGTTGACGCGCTGCGTCCTGCGCTGCCTTGCGCTGGGTGATGTCTCGCACGGCACTGGTAAACACTAACCCGTGCTCTGTTTCGAGAGGACTGAGGCTGATTTCCACTGGGAACTCCCGACCGTCCTTGTGTAAAGCGTATAGCTCCAGACCTTCCCCCATGGCTCGGAAACGTGGCTCGGAGGCGAAATCGTTCCTGTGCTGAACGTGGTGATGGCGGAACCGAAGTGGCATCAGCATTTCAACTTCACGACCCAATAACTCGTCCCGCCTGTGCCCAAACGTCTTTTCGGTTTGCGAGTTGACAAGGATGATTTTCCCAGCTTTGTCGGTCACGACCATCGCATCGGGTGCTGACTCCAGAAGTTCCCGAAATCTTGCCTCTGCACGAGCGAGTTCGGCCGTGCGATGAGCCTGTTCTTCAGCAGCCGCCTTCCGAGCTAGTGTTCGGCGGTATGACTCACCCAGACCGATGATGACGCTGCCCACCAAGGCGAAACTCAGGATTCCATAAAGGTCACCCCGATCCTCGATCCGGAAACTCTTGTAGGGCGGGACGAACCAGTACCAGATGCCCAACGTTTCGACGGCTAAAGCGACGATAGACTGCCAGAATCCGCAGTACCAAGCAGAGAAAACCACGGCCAACCACGCAAAGCGATAGGGATTACCCTCTCCGAACACTGGAATCAGTGCCTCACGAAGCAGGAGAGCAGCAATGGCTGCCAGAATTGCCAAAGCGTAGCGGATGGCCCGCTGGTCAGTGTCGGTTAGTAGTGCCGGCTCGAAAGCCTGCTGCCAACGTTTTGAGATTTGAGATTTGGAACTCAAATTACCCACAGTGGCCTCCATCCCAGTCCAGCGCTTTCAAGAACGAAGACCGGCCACCGCCATGAGGCAGCAGCATTATAAAAATTTAAGATATTGTACTTCGCGCCCTGCTGAGGCGGACTGCCAAAACACGCCGTTAGGCCCGTGATTCAAAATCACACTGCGAGGTCGGTCGATGTTATGGAGAACGCAATACTTGGGGCGATGGCTGAACTGTGGCTGGAAATCTGAAAATTACTGGTTAGCCTGTGCGTCTGCCCGTTCCACCATCCCGGCCATTCTTCTAACTCATTGATTCTGCTAGGCATGCATGGCAACTGGCCATTTTGGGCAGAGACGGGAGTGGCAAGTACGGCGAAGCTGGCGGTCGAGAGGCGACCGGGGATGCTACTTCAAGGCTTGCAGTTTTGTCGAGGCCATCTGGGCAGCCTGGCTCGCCGGGTTCTCCTTCTGGATTTGCTCATAGGTTCGCTTGGCTTCCAGAGGTTGGTTCGCTGTCTCGTAGGTCGCAGCCAGCTCCATTTGTGCCATGACTTTGTTCACGGTGGAGCTGGGCTTGGCGATGATTTCCTTGTACAGACTGATGGCGGCGGAGTCGCGGTTCGTACTGCGGTACACCGACGCTAAGGCAAACTTGCCCAGGGCAGATAGATCGGCATTGTGATAGGAGGCCACTCCCTGGAGTTCGCGTTCGGCGGCGGCGTTGTCTCCCATCTGCGCCGAGGTCAAGCCCAGAAAGTAATGAGCGAAACGCGCCGCATGAGTGTGCGGATATCGGTCGACAATTTCCTGGAATTGCTTATGGGCCGTCGTGGCCCGCTCCTGCAAGCCGGCAAAGCTCGGGTTATCCGGTTGTGGCGGCATGTTCGGCGGACGCACCGGCGTATCGAGCGTTCGCACCGCCCGGCTAAACTCGAGGCTGGCCTCCTGGTCCTTGAGATTCAGGTAGTACCATGCGCCTATTCCTAGTCCCACAACCACCAGTGCAACGATGCCGGCGAAGATCAGCTTGCCGCGGTGCTCGACCGACCAATGTACGGTTTTTTCCGCCACGTCGAGGGTGGCCTGGCTAAACCGGTCCTGTTTCAACTGATGACGGGTTTGTGCGCGCACGAACTCCCTTTCTGCGGATTGCAATGGGTGGGAATGACCAGAAGTCAGTCTAGCAGGGGAAAATCCGCAGCGTCAAAACCGGAAGTGTGGGGCCTCTGACGCCTGCGACTCGGGCTGAGGTCAGGAAGAGGCCCGA
>Ga0187780_10003480_pt1 | contig 11876 bp, 11 predicted proteins | sample 1015_Q2_SP10_20__FD_132429 | JGI IMG/M metagenome (GOLD analysis project Ga0187780, IMG submission 132429) | Tropical peat soil microbial communities from peatlands in Department of Meta, Colombia - 1015_Q2_SP10_20_MG | ecosystem: Environmental > Terrestrial > Soil > Wetlands > Peat | place...
CGTTTCGGCCCCTACACGCTGCAGGCGGCAATCGCAGCGGTACACGCCGAGGCACGCGACGCGGCGGCGACCGATTGGGCGCAGATTGTCGGCCTCTATGACGTGCTTGCCCGCGCCGATCCCTCGCCAGTGGTCGAGTTGAACCGCGCGGTGGCGGTGGCGATGCGGGACGGTCCAACTGCAGGGCTTGCGCTCATTGACGCGATCTTCCGGCGCGGCGAATTGGAAGATTATCATTTGGCGCACTCGGTGCGGGCTGACCTTTGCCGCAGGGTGGGCAGAACGGAAGAAGCGCGAGCCTGCTACGAACGCGCACTTGCGCTCGCGCGGCAGGAGCCGGAACGGCGATTTCTCGAGCGTCGGTTAGCCGAGCTGCACCGCTGACCCGACGCTGTCGATTTGGCATCCCGCAGAACGACTAGTGCGGGCAGCCCTTGCCCTATCGACGGTCGGGCCGGCGCGGTTCAAACTCAACCCAGAGGAGATGCAACGATGCGATTCATGATTATTGTTAAGGCCACGAGGGACTCGGAGGCCGGGGTGATGCCGGAGGAAAAGCTCATTGCCACAATGGCGAAATACCACGAGGAATTGATGAAAGCCGGTGGACTGCTGGACGCCTCCGGGCTCAAGCCGAGTTCTAAGGGTTGGCGCATCAAATATTCGGGCGACAAGCGCACACTTATAGACGGACCTTTCGCCGAGACAAAAGAGCTCATTGCTGGATACACGCTGATCCAAGCCAAGTCGAGGGAAGAAGCAATCGAGTGGACCAAGCGCTTTCCAAATCCAGCAGGCGACGGCAAGGAGGCCGAGATCGAGGTGCGTCAGTTGTTTGAGTTGGACGATTTCGGTCCCAGCGAGGCGGTCTCGCGCTTTCGAGAGATGGGCGTAGGCACGGGGAAGAAGTAGCTTTCGCCTGGCCGCACCGAATACCGATGAAAATAAAAACTCACGCCGCCGCGTGCATTTGGCGGAGAACGTACGACCCGATAGGAGCGCGGTGCCGATGTTTGACAGGAAGCTGATGATCGCTGCCTTGGCTACAGGTATCTGTGATGTAGCTTTCGGGGCGGTCGAGAAGTACATCATCGATCCGAACCATACGTATCCGAGCATTGAGTTTTCGCATATGGGAATCTCGATCTGGCGCGGCAAGTTCGATCGGACCAAGGGCACCGTCACCCTTGACCGCGCGAGCAAGACAGGAACCGTGGACATTGCGATCGATGCGGCCAGCATCGATTTCGGTTTGGATACCATGAACGAGAAAGCGCGTTCGGAGGACTTCTTCGACGTCACAAGATTTCCTACGGCTACTTATCGAGGCAGCGTGCAGTTTGTGGCGGACACTCCGAGAACCATCGACGGCCAAGTGACGATCATGGGCGTCACGCGATCGATGAAGCTCATCATCAACAGCTTTAATTGCATCCTGCATCCCGCGATCAAAAAGGAAGTGTGCGGGGCCGACGCAGAGGGCGATCTTAACTGGTCGGAGTTTGGCATGAAGATGAGCAAATACGGCCAGGGTGACGCCGGCAAGGTTCATCTGCGCATTCAAGTCGAGGCGATCAAACAGGACTGAAGAGCAGGCGACGCCGGCTCACCTCGATACTGGCCACCGCGAGAGAGCTCGCGGAGGACGCGCGCAAGGCGGGCGGTTTGGGCCTTGTGCGCGTACGCGCGACCCCTTTGTCGCTGCGGCCAATCGCTCGTTCGCGAATCGCACCGTTATCAAGCCTTACGACTGAACGTCGATGCTCGAGGTCAGTCAAAGCTTGATATGGAAGGAGCCCAAACGATGATCCGCGAATACTTTCTACCGCTGCCAGTAACTGCTTTGGCTCAGCCCATCAGGGTGGGCCGCCCAACTCAGAATCTCCCTGAGCGAGTGACGCTGGAGAGTCCGGCGCTGGAGGTCATGACCGATCTGAAACAATTCGCGCCTCTGACAATCGAGCCTGAAGCGTCCATCGGGGCCGCCAACGCGGAGATGATTCGCCACGGCGTGCGGCTGCTGTTCGTCATCGACTCGCAGGATAGTCTCCTCGGTCTGATCACTGCAACTGACATCCTTGGCGAGAAAGTGGTGCAGGCGATGCAGGCGAGAGAAGTGTCCAGGGAGGAGGTGCTGGTGCGTGAAATCATGACCGCGCACGCGTATCTCGAGGCAATCAACATGGCTGATGTGCGTGGGGCTAAGGTTGGACATGTCCTGTCCACCCTGCGGCGGGCCGGTCGTCAGCACGCGATCGTGGTGGAGGTGCACGAGCCGACTTTTCACGAAACGCTCGCCGCACTGCCGCAGCCGCTCCCGACGCAGACGGTGCGCGGGCTTTTCTCCACGACTCAGATCGCTCGTCAGCTCGGTCTGCAGCTTCAGAGCCTCGAGGTTGGCGCAACCTTCGCCGAGTTCGAAACCCTGCTGGCGCACTGACGCAGCTTGGACATCGAATCTACGGCTGCTCGCCGGGTTCGTGCGGCCGGGGCGTCTGCTCGTGGTCGATCCAAGGGGGCCCGGCTAGAGCTTGCAAAAACGGCTCGGGGACCGAAGCCGGGTATCATGTTTCGTAAGAATCTGAGATGCCGCGGACGCGAGCGCGGGCGCCCCGCTTATTTGGAATCCTCACCCTGAACATCGGAACTGCTGATCTTGGGCGTTCCGATCGTCAGATGTGCGCTCAATCGGTGAAGCGCCTGAGTCACTAGGGCGGCGGGCCCCGTCCAGCTTGCAAGCACTAGAGCGGCGCGTGCGGTGGAAAAACCGCCCGGCTTAGCGACGCTAGATAGGAAGCCTAGGCGTGAAAGGGAGATGATCATGCAGCTAGAGGGCAAAGTAGCGGTCGTAACCGGTGGGAATGGCGGTTTGGGGCAGCGGATTTGTCACGCCCTTGCGCGCGCAGGGAGTGACGTGGTCGTGGTCTATGCGCACAGCCAAGAGAGTGCTCAAACGGTCGCCCGGGAGCTGAAGAAAAACGGCGTGCGAGCGGAGGCGATGGATTGTGACGTGACCAGTGTGGCACAAGTACAAGATTTGATTTCGCGTGTGCTTGACACCTTGGGACGCGTGGATCTCCTGATCAACGACGCCGCGTACAACAAGTGGATTCCTTTCGACGACCTTGACGCATTGACTTATGAAGAATGGCAAAAGATTCTTGAGGTCAACCTGACCGGACCTATGTTTTTGATGAAGGCCGCGGCGCCAGCGATGCGGCGGCACGGCTCCGGGCGCATCGTCAATATCGCCTCGGTCGCCGGGCTTGGACCTTCGGGGTCTTCGATCCCTTACGCTGTTTCCAAAGCGGGGCTTATTCACCTGACCCGCTGCATGGCGGTAGCTTTGGCGCCTGCGATCCTGGTGAACTGCATTGCGCCGGGATTTCTGGAGGGCACTCGGGCGACGGCCAACCTTAACCCCGCATACAGGGAACGTGCAAAGGAGGCAGCGCTGCTCAAGCGGGCGGCAGACAAGGACGACATTGCGAATCAAGTCGTGGCTCTATGTCAAACCGACAGCATCACCGGCCAGACCTTGGTGATCGATGCCGGGCGTTTCTTTCATTAGGAGAACCCATCTGCCCCCGAGGGCCGGTCTCGCAGGAAAGAGAGTTCGATGGCGATCAGAATTGGTTTGATCGGGGCAGGCGTGATGGGCGCCGAGCACGCTCGGATTCTAACGACTGCGCTGTCCGGCGTGCAGCTCAGTGCCGTGTCGGACCCAGACGCCGAGCGCGTCGCCCGGATTGTCGAGACTTGCCAGGGAGCGCGTGGGTTCGCAGATCCGGTCGAGCTTATTCGCGATATAACCGTCGATGCTGTGATTGTCGCGTCGCCCGACCAGACTCACTGCAACCTGGTTTTGGCTTGCCTCGACATCGAAAAGCCGGTGTTGTGCGAAAAGCCGCTTTCGCCTTCCGTCGAGGAGTGTTTGACAGTGATCGGAAGGGAGCAGGCCCTGGCCAGAAGGATAGTGACGGTCGGATACATGCGCCGCTTCGACCCGGGCTACATCGAGATGAAGCAACGGCTGGACCAAGGCGAGCTGGGCGCCGCCCTTGTTATGCATTGCATACACCGCAACGTCGCAGCACCGTCGTTCACGACGGCGCAGATGCTGATTACCAACTCCGCGGTTCACGAGATCGACATCGCCCGCTTCGTCCTGAGCCAAGAGGTCAGCCAGGTGAGCGTCTTAACTCCGCGAAAAAGCCGTCTGTCGAACGTGCAGGACCCGCAAATCATGCTTCTCGAAATGGACGACGGCGTGGTTGTAGATGCCGAAATCTTCGTGAATGCGCAATACGGCTACGATGTCAGCGCGGAATTGGTATGCGAGAAAGGAACAATTGCGCTACACCCGCCGAACGATGTGAGGTGGAAACACTCGGCCAGGGAAAGTTATGCCCTCCCGAGCGACTGGCGAGCGCGCTTCACCCTTGCTTACCGCGCAGAGCTGCAAGCCTGGGTCGATGCGCTTCCACGCGGCGCAGGCGTGGGGGCAAGCGCGTGGGATGGTTACGTCGCAACGGCGGTAGCCACCGCTGCCCTGAAATCGCTGGCCTCCGGGCGACCGACCGAGGTCAAGCTGGCGTCGCGACCAGCGTTGTACGGCTAGCTATGGGGCGGTCTGTTTGGGCGGCCTTCCGATTGGAGGTCGGTGGCTTTGGGTGCAGACTTCCCACTGTCCCGCACTGCGAGCCGGAGCATCTCACGAACTCGATGCGCCTGGGATTGAGCGGCTCCGATAGCGTACTCATCGACTGTTCGGCCATGCCAGCAAAGCGACCCCAACCTCGCGCAGACTGTGTGGCATGTCGAGGCTCGCAATAAGCTCGTGCAGCACATCTACGGCATCCTTACCTGGATCACCCAATGCCTGACGATCACGCCGTCGTCTTTGAAGACTAACTCAGAACTTCTGTGTGTCTAGGTGCCGACCAGCGCCTGTCATCCGAGAAACTCTTCACCGCCGTCGGTTGATTCCGCATGAGCATGCGGGTGGACATGTCGCCTGGTGATTACCTGCGCGCGCTTAGCGTGGTCGTGATCTGGGGGTTGAATTTCGTGGTGATGAAGATAGGCCTGCAGGGTCTGAGCCCGATGCTGCTTGGTGCTCTGCGTTTTGCGGCGGCCTCGCTACCCTTTGTGCTGTTTGTACCTCGGCCGATCCTTCCTTGGCACTTTGTCGTGATCTATGGGCTCGTGCAAGGCGTAGGGCAGTTTGGTCTGCTGTTCGTTGCCATAGCGCTCGGTATGACGGCCGGCATGGCATCGGTAGTGATGCCAACGCAATCTTTCTTCACCATGATCCTCGCTGCGCCCTTGCTCGGTGAACGCGCTCGCACACATCAGTGGGCAGGCCTTTTGGTCGCAGCGTTCGGTCTTATCGTCATCGCGTCAGCACACGGCGAAGCTCAAGGACAGATGACGTTGATCGGGTTCCTCCTCACGTTGGGTGCAGCACTGATGTGGGCGACGTCCAACCTTGTCGTACGGCTTGCGAATCGGGCTGGCGATTACGACCCATTTTCCTTTATCGTCTGGAGCAGCCTCGTGCCAGTCCTGCCTTTCATCGCCCTGACCGTCGGGTCCGAGGGACTGGCACATAGCTGGCACACAGTGAGGCAGATGAGCTTGCGCGAGAGCCTTGCTGTCGCCTACCTCGGGCTGTTTGCGACGGTGGTCGCCTATACGCTTTGGACCCGATTGCTAAAGCGCCATCCCGCCGGTCGAGTGGCGCCCTTCTCTTTGCTGATGCCAGTGGTTGGTCTCTGGGCGGCCTCGGAGGTGTTTGATGAGCGACTGCCCACGGCTCAGTGGGTCGGCACGGCGGCTGTGCTGCTGGGTTTATTGATCAACCAGGTTGGCTCCCGCCTCGTTCGGCGGCGGTGATGAAAAGTCAGGCGAACAGCGGATAGTGACCGCGATGCGCGGGGCAGCCGCGCGGTACAGACGTCTTTAGAGCAAGTCATATTCCCTGCGGTAGAACTCGTACCATTCCAGCGTCCGCTTATCGTTGGGTAGATGCTCCGAGAGGAATTTTAGCTCGGCGAGCGACTTGTCTGCCCGCGAGGCGTTCAGGTACAGATCCATTAGGCGCCAGCGATATTCAAGCTCATTCGGAGCGAGCGCTTCCGCTTTCTCGTACGAGGCTATTGCTTTGGTGATCCAGTTCATCTCGAAAAAGTAGAGATCGCCGAGTGCCGCATAACCCGAGGCATCGTCGGGCGTGGCTCGGATGCGCGTCTCAAGCGCATTCGCCATCTGCTCCAGTGCAAAGGGATAGCCGGGACGGACGGCGGTCCGTGCATGGTTGGCATAAATCACCCGCTCTGCGTTCGGAATTCGCAGCGCGCGCAACTCCGAGAGGAAAGGATTGTCCGCGTATTTTACGTAGAAGTTAACGTCGTCTTCGAAGCGATGGAAATAGGTCCAGGCTTTGGGCTCATCGACGTACCATAGACCGTCCGTGCCGCGACGCAGCACGACCGGTAGATTCGATTTCCCGGGTTGCGGGACGAGCAGAGCGAGGTCATCCGCGTACACTAGGCGGTGCGGAGCGGCGGCTTGCAGAAACTCGTAGATCCTTCGCTGTTGTGCCTCATCGCGAGGGACCACGGCTCGGAATATTCGGCTGCCTTGGGTTAGCAGAGGCAAGCGCGGATCTCCGATTCCTTGCGCGAGCGACAACAGATAGCGCTGCATCGTCGTGGCCGCGTTTTTTGATGCCTGGAACGCGTTCAGTCGGGCGACCGGAAGATGTCGGATTGCGCGTTCGTATTCCTCGAGCGTTCGTCCGTATCCGTGCATGAGCGCGCCTCCGCCACCCGACAGGAATTCGGCGTTGAGCCATTCGGGGCGGGTCATGGGAATTGCCTGGTCTCTTGATCCCATGCCACGAAGATTGGTGGTGATGACGAGCTCGGAGATGAAATCCTGCGGCACTTCGGACAGCATGTAGGTCCTCGCAGCTTCCTCGAGGCGCCGACAAAGCACATCGGGGATGTCCCCCTCCAGGGCGTAGGAGACCTCGATCTTGAGCAGATTTTCTTTGGCACTGTAAAGATAGAGAATCCCGCGCCCATTGCGGCGCGCGCCAATCTTGAGTTTCGAGAAAAGCTCGGCAGCCGTTTCCTCGATGCCCTTGTCTTGCGGCAGCTGCGGCAACAATACCAAAGCGTTTTCGATTCCGGATTTCTTCTCGGCGAGCTTGAGGCTCATCTTAAACGCGAGGTCGAAGTCGTGTTGGTCGGTTTGGTTGATCAGCACGTATCGGCCGCGCTGCGGTTGGTGCGGGTGCTGCCAGAGCAGCGCCACAGCGACGATTGCCGCTGACAACGCCAGCACAACAGTCACGCGTTTTGTCATCACTTTGGAGTGCCTCAAGAGTTCGCGCGTAGCTGGGCGCTAGCTCCGCGGCACTTAGAAATTGCCGAACGCGCTGGTCTTCTTGCCATCGCTTGAATAGTTGACCAGGAACGGCTCTATCGAACTTGGGTTAAGACCATAGATGGAACGATCCTGCCCTTTGCTCTTGAGCACTACCACCGGAGTGTCCCGCCCGCCGTACAGTCGAAAAATGCCAGCCGCCTGTTGCTGCGCGTCATTGAGGACAACGAACGGATATTCACTTTCCGCCGGGGAGTACAACCCCAGTACGAGTCGGTTTCTCCCTCTACTGTCGTAGAAGAAAATTCCTGGTCCCCCGTCCGGCGACATCGCGAATTCCGCACGCGCCCGGCCTGCAGCGTCGAGTAACCGGATCCTGCTCGCGGAAACCACATCCTGCTGCGTCGCCGCCGCGGCCGATGCGAGCGGCGCCCATGGCCCTAGCGGTTCCAAGTGAACCAGGAGGCACGCGCCGATCAGCCCGCCAACAAACCCGGAGAGAACACCTGCGACATAGGAGTTACGCATGATTGGAGACCCTCGTCATGAGTTATGCGATCGAAAGGTGCCGCCTCAGATGTCTTCGACCGGAATCTTCCCCGCCCTTGCCGCCCCCTCGAGCGTTTGGAAGTCGGCCTCAGTTTGATCTGCGTAAGCTGCAGCAAATCGACTCACCGCGATGTCGAACGCTTCGCTTCGTCCCAGGTACCCGCTAATGGCGGCTGCGTCGCCCGCCTTTGCGTGCGCGCGCGCGAGCGCTTGGCCACAGTGCTGGGCGTAGTCGAATAGCTGCGCAAAATCCATCGCGTCCACATCCGCACTCGTTTTTCGGTCGCGCAACTGGCGTATGTAGAAGTCGGCTTGCACACTCTTGATGCGCGACCACCCCAAAAAAATATCGCTGGCTGACTGCATCAGGCGTTGCCCCTCCACCACTCGCTGACCATGATTGGGATAGCGGCTGCGGCGAGCATACGGCTCTAGCACCGAGGCTCGCGCTTCCTTGAACTGCAGGAACAGCGAATCACGCTCGTCCGCCATGAGCAGAGCGACCGCACAGCGTGTGCCGACGCTGCCCACGCCAACCACCTTCACGGCGACGTCTACGAGACTGTATCGCTCCATTAGGACACGACGATCGTCGGGGAGCGTCTTGCGGTAGCTGACAAGAAACTGTCGCACGTGATCGATGATGCGATCTCGCCGAGCAGGATGGAACACGAGCGGAGGTTGCTCCTTGATTCGCACTGCCACCCCTGCCTGCTCGGTCAACTTTGGGAAAAGGTGCTCCGTAACCGGGTGGGCTGGCGCCTCGCCGCCACGGCGTTTGTCTCGCAGCGCAAGTTCCACGACCTCGGTGGCGTCGATCCTTTGGTACCAGCGCTCGAGCGCTGGCATCCCTGCGTAACGTTGCATGCTTTCACGGTAGGCGCTCAGCGCCGCCAGGGTAGCCTGGCTGGAGCGTGTTTTGGACAAGCTCAAGTGGCGTGCGGCGACTGTCACACTCGCTGCCAGCCGCTTCACGTCCCATTCCCAGGGCGCGGGCAGGGTCTCATCGAAATCGTTGACGTCGAAGACGACGTGCCGCTCGGGCGTGGCGAAGGCGCCGAAGTTCATCAAGTGAGCGTCGCCGCAAGCTTGTACCCGCAAGCCGCTCACCGGCGTGCGGGCCAAGTCGGAAGCCATGATTACGGCCGCCCCGCGCAAAAACGCAAACGGCGAATGCAGCATGCGCCCATAGCGGACAGGGATTAGGCTCGCCACTCGGCCGCGGTTCGATGCCTCGAGCATAGCTACAACGTCCCGGCCTTTGCGCCTGGGGTGCCAGGCCGCATGCGATGCCCGCGGTACCTTTTCGCGCAACCTCTTGCCTGCGCTCTTGCTGGCTTCGACCGAATGGGTTGGTGGCTTGCGAACAGCAATCTTCATTGTCCTGTCCTTTGCAATCACGGTGTTGCCCCTGAAAACTGTAGGGGGGACTCCAAACTTTTGCCGTCAAAACCCGCTTGGGAGTGCCGCCCCCTGGAGGGTCGCTTCGACAAAAGTCAAGCCGTGGCTGAATTATGTCTGCTTTGGGCGCAGAGTCGTGGGCGCCATCGCGCGCAACTCCAAGGGATTGCTCTTCCGAAGCGTTCAACATGCTCTTGCCCCGGAAGGTCCTAACGCTGGGAGTATGGCGGACAAATAGAGGTAGCCATAGGTACGGCGGGCAACGCTGCTTTTAACTCCTAGCGTGGGCGAGGCTTCAACCTAGTATTTTTTCTGTTCGGCGCCGCGGGCATCACTGGCAGTTCGCGGTTAGGGTAGGCTGGTAGGCTACGAATCTGGAGGATCGCCGCTGGAGGGTCGCCGCATGAGCAGCGGACCAAATGAACCTGTGTGCGTCGTCGCGCACCGCCTCGCGCCCGGGGGCGCAATTCCGAATCACCCGCGCTGGCCGCTTCTGGTATACCCCAGTGCGGTCGCAGTCGAGGGCACGGACCCGGCTGCGATGTTCGAAGCGCTGTTCCACCGCAACCGATGGCCAGCAGCGTGGCGCAACGGTGTGTTCCCGTTCCATCACTTTCACAGCAACGCTCACGAGGCGCTCGGCGTCTATAGCGGTGAAGTGACAGTGCAATTCGGTGGTGAAAACGGCGTGATCCTCACCGCGCGACCCGGTGACGTGATTGTTTTGCCCGCAGGGACCGGTCACAAGAAGCTCTCTTCGCACGGGGCGCTCGGTATCGTGGGCGCCTACCCGGCAGGTCAGCATCCCGACATGCGCACGCCCCTGTTGTCAGCCGCTGCAAGCAGCACGGAGGCCGTGGCGGCCGTCCCGCTCCCCGAGTGCGATCCGGTCTACGGTGCCGGCGGACCGCTGTTCAGGCACTGGGTTTCCTAGTTTGGTTGAGGCATTGCTTATAGCCCACTCACGCGACACCGAATAACGGTCATGCTCCTCGGCCATCACGACGTTCAAGAGCGCGCACTTGGTGCGAAGGGTGGGGGCCAAGCTGGTAACGCGACAGTGTGGCCACGGGTTCAGGCCAAGACGCGCTGACGCAAAATGTTGCTGCCAGAAGGCTGCGTTCAGGTTGTTGACACGTTGTATTTTCGCCGGGTTTGTAGGACTCGATACGATGACCACCGAGCTGCTATTCAGAGACGATGCCTACCTGAAGACGGGGAGCGCGCGTGTGCTTGCCGTGCATGGCGACGGCATAGAACTCGACCGAACCATTTTCTACCCGCTCGGCGGCGGTCAACCAGGTGACACCGGCGTCCTGCTGCGCGAGAGCGGAGAGCGCATTGCCATCGCCGATACGCGCAAGGGCGGCATAATCGACAGCGTGCTGCATGTGCCGACATCTGGTGTGCCGCAGCTCGAGCCAGGAGAGATGCTCGCACTGCAGATCGACTGGCAACGCCGTTACGCGCTGATGCGGCTACATACTGCTTTGCATGTGATGTCCTGCGTAGTCGTCGCGCCCGTCACTGGCGGCAACATCTCGCCGCAGAAAGCCCGCCTAGATTTCGACATCGACATGAGCTTGCTGGATGCAGACCGGATCGAACGCGAAACGAACGAGCTCATCGCGCGCGGGGCTGCGACGCAGACCGTGTGGATCACGGAGGAAGAGCTCAGCGCGCGACCCGACTTGATCAAGACGATGAGCGTTCAGCCGCCGCGCGGCGCCGGGCGAGTGCGGCTGCTCAGTATTCCAGGTATCGATTTGCAGCCTTGTGGAGGGACGCATGTGAGCAACATCGCCGAGATTGGCGCAATCCGAGTGCTCAAGATCCGAAGCGAAGGCAAGCGCAACAAGCGTGTAGAGATCGCACTGGCGACCTGATCGACGCCAGCCTACGTCTTGTTGTAGTAGCGCCGTGCGCGCAGCTCCGCGCGAGCCGCTGCCGCCTGTGGGCTCAACTGCCCAGTTGCGGCCTCCGCTACCATGTTTACGATGATGAAATCTGCTATGCATGCGGCCGAGGCTACGCCTTCCTTGCCAGCGTACCCGGGGTGCAGCGTCATGCTTGGTCCGTCTCGAAACGGCGCGTATTGCGGATCTTCGGTCCACAGTGCATCGGATTCGTAAGCGCGAAGCGTCTGCGCAAAATAGCCGAGCGATGCTCTTTCCCACGCCTCGTACTGATCGCGCTCGAGCATGAAGCGCAAGTATTCGCGTGCAGCATTCGGGTAAAGCGTGTACTTGAATACCCAGGCAGGAGCAAACGGCGATAATTCGGTTGGCCGACCGATCGGGCCAATTGGGAAATGCGCGTGCTGCATGTCGGCTGCGATTGCTCTGAGCGCCGGGTCGGTGGAAGTCTTAGCAACGTAGTAGATCGACATCCCGTTGTAGGTCAAACTGATCTGGCCTGCAAGGAATGCCTTGTTGTTGCTTGGGTCAAGCCATGACAGCGTCCCGGGGACAAATGTGGGATACAACTCCCTGGCATACTCGAGTGCGGCTACGGTTTCTTTGGAATTAATC
>Ga0187780_10003481_pt1 | contig 11873 bp, 9 predicted proteins | sample 1015_Q2_SP10_20__FD_132429 | JGI IMG/M metagenome (GOLD analysis project Ga0187780, IMG submission 132429) | Tropical peat soil microbial communities from peatlands in Department of Meta, Colombia - 1015_Q2_SP10_20_MG | ecosystem: Environmental > Terrestrial > Soil > Wetlands > Peat | place...
ACGTTCGCCATGTCCTCGATGAGCGTGCCGACCATTCTGCACCCCGGGTGAGATTCAAGTCGGAACTCGAAGATCATCTCAGCTCAAGTGACGCGGAGCGGACGCTGCAGACCATTATCCGGTGGGGACGATACGCCGAAGTGTTCGATTACGACGACGAAACACGCACATTTAAGTGCAGCCCCCCTGCCACATAGTCCCCCGGTGGAACCGGCTCACCACATCGCATGAGCCGCGTTGACTTTTTCCCCTCCGCACCCTAGGATTTTGAGTTCGCAAAGAACCCTGCAAGTCTTTCACGCAGGTCATCCGTCATCCTGACCACTTTCCGGAGGAGACATGTCGGTTCGTGTAGGCATCAACGGCTTTGGGCGCATCGGTCGAAACGTCTTCCGCGCTGCTCTCGGCGACCCGGCAATCGAGATGGTCGCCGTCAACGACATCACAGATTCGAAAACTCTCGCACACCTGCTGAAGTACGACTCGATCCTAGGCAATCTGCCGAACCGCGTGACTCACACGGACGACACAATCTCCGTCGACGGGAAAGCTTTCAAGGTTTTCCGCACGAAGGATCCCGCCGAACTCGACTGGGCTTCGGTGGGCGCGAGCATCGTCGTCGAATCGACGGGCTTGTTCACGAAGGGCGCGGACGCACGGAAGCATATTCGAGGGCCCGTTAAGAAGGTAATCATCTCCGCGCCGGCGACCGATCCCGACCATACAATTGTGCTCGGCGTGAACGACAAAACTTACGATCCAGCCAAGCACCATGTCGTTTCGAACGCTTCCTGCACTACGAACTGTCTCGCGCCGGTGGCGAAAGTTCTCCAGGATACTTTCGGCATTTCCGTGGGGACGATGACCACGATTCATTCCTACACCAACGACCAGAAGCTGCTCGACCTGCCCCACAAGGATTTGCGGCGTGCGCGTGCCGCCGCGCTCTCGATGATTCCGACGTCCACGGGTGCGGCGAAGGCTCTCCATCTCGTGATCCCGGAACTCAAGGGAAAGCTCGATGGCTATGCCATGCGCGTTCCGACCCCGAACGTGAGCGTGGTCGACCTAACCGTCATCACGGAAAAGCCTGCGACAGTGGAAGCCGCAAACGCCGCTCTAAGGGCCGCCGCCGAAGGGCCCATGAAGGGAATCCTCGAATACACAGATGAGGAATTGGTCTCCGTCGATTTTCGCGGCAATCCGAATTCGTCGATTGTTGACAGCGGCTACACACGCACCGTCGGTTCGAACTGTCTGAAAGTTCTCGCATGGTACGACAACGAATGGGGCTATTCCTGCCGCTGCCGCGATCTGATCAAGTTTTTCGCGGCCAAGCTCTAAGAGCAGCCCAACTTCCGCCATGAACAAGCTTTCCATTCGCGATCTGAATCTGATCGGCAAGCGTGTTTTCATTCGCGTCGACTTCAACGTCCCGCTGAAAGACGGAAAGGTTTCCGACGACACGCGCATTCGGGAAACCTTGCCCACATTACGGCTCGCCATCGAAAAAGGCGGGCGGCTCGTTCTTGCGTCTCATCTTGGGCGGCCGAAAGGGAAGGTGGATCCCAAGTACAGTCTCGCGCCCGCGGCGGAGCGGTTGCGGGATTTGCTGGGAAAGCCTGTCGAGTTTGCGCCGGATTGCGTAGGCCCGGAGGCTGAGGCAAAGAGCCAAGCGTTGGCAAATGGCGGCGTGCTGCTGCTCGAAAACGTTCGCTACTATCCGCAAGAAGAGGCGAACGATCCGGAATTTTCGAAGAAGCTTGCAGCGCTGTGCGACCAGCTGTTTGTTTGCGACGCCTTCGGCTCAGCGCATCGAGCCCATGCCTCGGTAGTTGGCATCACGAAATTCGTACGGCAGGCTGCCGCCGGGCTGCTGATGGAAAAGGAGCTTTCCTATCTCGGAAAGGCGATCTCGAATCCGGAAAGGCCGTTTGTTTCCGTCCTTGGCGGCGCGAAAGTTTCCGACAAGATTGAAGTCGTGCAAAATCTGATGAAGCTGGCCGACGCGATGCTGATCGGCGGCGCGATGGCCTATACATTCTTGAAGTCCGAAGGCAAACCGACGGGGAAGTCGCTCGTCGAGGACGACAAACTCGATTTGGCGCGCGGTTTGCTCCAGGAGGCTCGCGCGAAGAAGTTCAAGTTGCTGCTCCCTGTCGATCACGTCCTTGCGGAATCCCCGGATTCCACGACAACGAAAACGGAAGACATCGGCACCAGTCCCGACGGCTGGATGGGGCTCGATGTCGGCCCGAAGACAGTCGCACTTTTTGGCCAGGAGATCGCGAAGGCGCGGACGATTGTCTGGAATGGCCCGCTCGGCATGTTCGAAAGGCCCGCATTCGCGCAGGGAACGCTCGGAATCGCAAGAGCTGTCGCGGCGGCAACCAAGGGGGGCGCGACATCTATTATTGGCGGCGGCGATTCGGTCGCCGCAGTCGAGCAGGCGGGTGTGGCCGGTCAGATTTCGCACATATCGACCGGAGGTGGCGCGTCGCTCGAGTTCCTGGCGGGCGAAAAGCTGCCCGGCGTCGAGGCCCTTACCGATAAAGCCGGCGGCTAAGGAGATTTGATGCGCCGCCCGGTAATCGCTGGAAACTGGAAGATGTACAAAACGGGCGCGGAGGCGCGCGCCTTCTTCGAAGCTTTCCTTCCGTTGGTCTCGGCTTCCAAGCATTGCGACATAATCGTCGCCCCTCCGTTCACTGCTCTGGCTGCGGCCATCGAGGCCGCGCGCGGCAGCACAGTCGGCATCGCGGCGCAAAATCTGCACTGGGAAAAAGAAGGCGCGTTCACCGGAGAGGTCTCGGCGCGCATGATTTTGGAAACTGGATGCTGCGGCGTGATCATCGGGCATTCCGAGCGCAGACAATATTTCGGGGAAACCGACGAGTCTGTGAATCGCAAGACGAAAGCCGCGCTCGCAGCCGGGCTTACTCCAATCGTCTGCGTGGGAGAGACGCTGGCCGAGCGTGAAGGAAATCTCACAAATGCCGTGCTGAAGAGGCAATTCGAGAGGGGCTTCGCCGCGTTGACCCCTGAGGAGTTCTCACGTATTCTGATTGCCTACGAGCCGGTTTGGGCGATCGGAACGGGCCGGACCGCGACGCCGGAAATGGCAGCGGAAGCGCATCGATGCATCAGAGAGCTGGCGGCTGCTCAGTTCGCGAACGAGCAGGCATCTGTCCTTCGCATTCTCTACGGTGGCAGCGTCAAACCCGATAACATCAAGGGATTGATGGCTCAGTCGGAGATCGATGGCGCCCTGGTCGGCGGCGCGAGTTTGGATCCGAAGTCGTTTGCGGCAATCGTGAATTTCTAAGCGGAGTTCGAAATGCCATCATGGGGTAAATGGGCCATATCGCTGCTTGTGGCGGTGGGGCTTATCTGGGTGGGCTGGCGCGTTCTTGCGGTTCTCGTCGCGCTGCACATCCTTGTGTGCTTTGTGCTTGTTATCGTCATCATGCTGCAGAGCGGCTCGGCAGCGGACTTGGCGGGCGCCTTTGGAGGAGCCGGGAGCCAGACAGCTTTCGGGCCGCGAGGCGCCGCCACATTTCTTTCACGGGCCACCACCTGGTGCGCCATCGTTTTCATGATGACTTCGCTGACGCTTTCCGTGAAGCGGACGCCGACGGAAGTGAGTACCGGCTCGATCCTGGAGCAGACGCAAAAGTCGGGCCCGGCGCCGTCGAAACCGGCGCAGACGCCTCCAGTTCAGGTTCCTGTACAGCCGACTCCTGCGCCGGCACAGCAAACCCCGGCGCCGAGCGCTCCCCAGAAGTAACGGCCTTCTGATAGAATTTGGCAGTTTGGTTCAGTATTGCGGTCGTGGCGGAACTGGCAGACGCACCAGCTTGAGGGGCTGGCGGTAGCAATACCGTGGTGGTTCGAATCCACTCGACCGCACCATCTTCTTTTCGTCCCTGAATTTTCCACAGGTTGTCATTTCCTTTTTCGAGTTTTCACAGATTAGGAAAAATCGATTATCTTGTGGAAAATTTCGAGAACTAGGAAGCCTAGTAGTCGTTCTGGGGAAACGAAAATCGAAAAAACTCTGCAGGTCGCATTGGTCCGTCCGGGGCGCTTGACAAATAAAATCAAGCAAATCGAGCGAAAGTTCTAAGACTTCTTGGTACATCACTGCTAGTACGCTTAGGAAGGCTTCGGCGCGCCTCCGAGTTCAGTTTTGTTCTCTCCGTTTTCCTTAGTATGAAATCTTTTGCGCAAATTTACGGCCTTCTAAACTGGATCGAAACGACTTAAGCGTGGCAGGGCAGGTGCACTGCTTGTGCACGTATTGCTCGTGTTTTAGGAACCGGCCCTGCATGGGTGTATTTGCGTGATTGGAGCCCAGCGATGGGACTCAAAGGGCGTAAGCGCGTTCTGTCGCAGGCGCATAGCTAACCTGAACGAGAGCGACCCGGTTATACGGCCTCTTGGTTCTGGGAAGTCAGACGCAGGTTGATCCAAAGCATCTCCTTGCCTAAGGGAGGCAGCGTGTCCGATTCGAACCTTTCCTGGTATGCGATTCGAGTGAAGTCGCGGTGCGAACGGGTGGTTTCACAGGCTCTCCGCCAGAAGGGGTACGACGAGTTTCTTCCAATGTATTGGTCGCGGCGCCGTTGGTCCGACCGCGTCAAGGTGATGCAGCTCCCACTCTTTGCCGGATACCTCTTCTGCCGTTTCTCCGCCGCCGACCGTGTGCCGATACTCGCGACCCCAGGCGTTGTGCTGATCGTCGGCCAGGGAAGGACGCCACTCCCGATCGACGCGGATGAAGTCAACGCGATTCGAGTTGCTGTCAACTCCGGCCATCGCGTTGAGCCGTGGCCTCAGCTGGAAGTCGGCAGGACGGTCCGCATCGAAGAAGGTTCGCTGCGGGGACTCGAAGGTGTCCTCTTGCGGTTCAAGGGAACGAACAATTTGATCCTCGGTGTGAAGCTCTTGCAGCGCTCCGTGGCCGTAGAGGTTCCTGACAAATGGGTCGTCCCATGCGAGGGAACCGTTCCCGTTGTGAGCGCGTCGGAGCTGCGTTCCGTTCAGTGATCGTGCAGGCCCGACCGGGAGCAAATGCGCTTCCGCGTTCGTTATTCGTGTGCATCGAAAATCCGCGAACTGGCGTCGCGGGGTTCTAAGAATCGAGCGGGTTCGTAGCCAGCGCCGACCCGCAACTTGAGAAAAGCTCTTGCATCAATCACCTAGACCGCCCCGCGGCGAACTGATCGTTCACCCTACGAATTCACAGCGTGGACCTTCCACGGTTCTCTATCTGGAACCGGTGGGAATGAACATGGGAGGGGAGGAAGGCCGCTCCGTCGTATACGAAGCCTGGCGAGTTATTCGCCAGAAGCTTCCCTGGTTTATCGGCCTTGTGCTGCTCGGCCTGCTTGGCGGGTTCATGGTGAGCCTCAGCGAGACACCGATCTACGATTCCACCGTGTCTCTCGAAATTCAGAATCCCAGCGAGGGAGCGAATCTCCAGATCGGAGGAGACGGCGCCGCTATCTCCCCCGAATCCTATCTGCCAACGCAGGTGGAAATCCTGCAAAGCCGCACGCTTCACAAGCGCGCGCTCGCGAGACTCGCCAGCGAAAATTTCCGTGCGGAATCGCAGAAGCCGGGGAAGCTGGATTCATTGCGCCACTTGTTGGGCCTCGTTGCCGCACCCCCGCCGGCAGGTTCGCAGCACATCCCTCCGGTGCATGTCACGGTGCAACCGACAATCAATACACGAATCGTTCAGATTCACTGCGAGTCGACCAATCCGGCGGCCGCTGCGGCCTACGCCAACGCTCTCGCGAATGAATACATCGACTCGAACCTGCAGGCGCGATGGGACGCGATCAATCACGCACGCCAGTGGCTGGCGCAGCAATTGGACGAAACGCGCGCGAAACTGCAGACCTCGGAAGATCAGCTGCTGGCCTACGGCCGCGCCTCGAACCTGATGTTCACAGGCGACAAGGAGAATTCCGAGGAAGAAAAGCTGAAGCAGATTCAGGCTGCGCTCTCGGAGGCCGAGGCGGACAGAATCGCCAAGCAGTCCGCATTCAAGATCGCTTCCTCCACCCCCGCAGATTCGGTGCCGCAGGTGATCGACAATGCCCGGTTGAGCGACTACCAGGGACAGCTGGCTGACCTGAAGCGCCAGCTCGCGGAACTCGAGGCCGAGTACACGCCCGAGCATCCGAAAGTGAAGCGCGTGCAGGCACAGATCGATCAGCTCACTTCGACGATGCAGACGGACCGCAACAACGTCCTCACGCGGATTCGCAGCGAATATCAGGCCGCAGTGATGAAGGAAAACCTGCTCAGCGCGGCTTACAAGCAGCAGGCGCAAGTCGTGCTTGAGCAGACGCAAAAGACGATCAACTACAACATTCTCGAGCGCGACGTCGAAACGAATCGGCAGATGTACGACACGCTGCTGCAGAAGTCGCGTGAAGCCGACATCGCCACTGCGATGCGCGGCAGCAATGCGCGCATCATCGATACTGCGGAACCTCCTTCCGTGCCTTCCAAGCCCAATTACATATGGAACACACTGATGGGTGCCATGGTGGGGTTGTTCGCCGGGCTCACTTGGGTGATTGCGCACGAAACTCTCGATCGCAGCTTCAAGGTGCCAGGCGATGCCTCTCTGCACCTGAAGGTTCCGGAACTCGGCGTGATTCCCGCCGGAAATCTTGTGGGCCGTGGCTATGGGAGGTATCAACGCATTGCCAACCTGGCGTCGGCTCCTCAGGAGCCCCCTGCCGGACCCGTGGAGCTTGTTACCCTTCGCGACAAGACCTCTGTGATTGCAGAGTCGTTCCGAAGCGTTGTGACGTCTGTTTTGCACTCGGCGGAAAATGGCGCGGCGCCGCGTGTGATTCTGGTGAGCAGCGCGATCCGCGAAGAGGGCAAGACAACAGTCGTCAGCAACCTCGGTATCGCGCTGGCCGAAATCGAGCAGAAAGTATTGCTTATCGACGGCGATCTGCGAAAGCCGCGCCTCCACGAGGTCTTCAACGTTCCGAACGACTGGGGCTTGAGTGACTTGTTGCGTGAGAAGAGTTCGCTGCGCGACTGCCCGCTCGAAGCTCTTGTGAAGCGCACGGCCGTGGCCGACCTCAACATCCTGACGGCCGGTCCGGGGACGGCGAGCATTTCGAATCTCCTTTACTCCCACAGGATGCTCGAGCTGCTCCAGCGCCTGCGGTCTGAATTCGACATCGTGTTGATCGATACTCCTCCGCTGCTCGACATCACGGATGCACGCATCCTAGGCCGTCTGGCGGACGCTGCCGTGTTGGTGTTTCGCGCAGGCAAGACCAGTCGCGACGCTGCGATGGTCGCAAAACGCCGCCTGACCGACGACGGCATCCCGGTGCTTGGCACGATTCTGAACGGCTGGGATATCAAAAACGCCGGCTCCTACGGCTACAGCCCGTACGACTACTACACACCGTCGTCGTAGCCGATCGAGAGCAAAACTCCCCGGCATCTGAAAAACAAAATTGTCAGATCGACTGAATCCCAAGAGTGGAATCCGGTTGCTGGACGGTTGTCTCTCGGCCGTCGCTCTCATCGTACTATCGCCGGTTCTCGTCGTAATCGCGCTGGCGATTCTGGTGGAAACCGGATGGCCAGTTCTGTTCTCGCAGACTCGCGTTGGCCGCAACGGAAAGCTTTTTTGCCTGCGGAAGTTTCGTACGATGCGCACAGGTAAGGGCGGGGCTGCGATCACGGCGCGCGGCGATTCGCGTGTGACACATGTCGGCCGCTTCTTGCGGAAGTCCAAGCTGGATGAGCTGCCCCAGCTATGGAACGTCGTTTGCGGCGATATGGCCCTCGTGGGTCCGCGGCCGGAGATACCTCAGTTCGTGGATATGAGCCGTCCGATATGGCGCTCCGTGCTTGCGGTTCGCCCGGGTATCACGGACCCTGCGTCGATTGCGTACCGCAACGAGGAAGAGCTCCTCGCCAGGTCATCTGACCCGATTCGCTGCTACCGCGAAAGCGTACTGCCAGCCAAGCTGGTGCTGAACGTGGAATATCTTCAGAAGCGGTCGTTCTGGCTGGACACAAAAGTGATCCTGCAGACCATTCAGTGCGCGCTGTTTCCTGCAATGTCTGACGTGAAAAGGATCCCTATCGCGGCACCGGAAGACTCGAAATGAACAAGCACCCATTCATACCTTTCAATCGCCCTGAAATTGACGACGCTGAAATCGGAGAAGTCGTCAGCACTCTTCGTTCGGGATGGCTCACCACCGGCGCCCGGACTGCCCAATTTGAGAAGGAGTTCAAGGAATATGTCGGCGCGAGACACGCGCAGGCCGTAAACTCCTGCACCGCGGCCCTTCACCTGGCCTTGGCGGCGCTGAGAATCGGCTCTGGCGATGAAGTCATCACGACGCCGCTCACGTTCTGCGCCACGGTAAACGTAATCATCCAGGTCGGCGCCACGCCAGTGCTCGCGGACGTTCTGCCGGACGGCAACATCGACCCTGCTTCGATCGCAGAGCGAATTACTCCCCGCACGAAAGCAATTATTCCGGTCCATCTGGGCGGCGCTCCGTGCGATATGGATGCCATCTGGAAGCTGGCGAAAGAGCACGGGCTGTTCGTAGTCGAGGATGCCGCGCACGCTGCGGGAACCGAATATCGCGGCAAGAAAATCGGGTCAGGCGATTTTCCGAGCGATGCGGTTTGCTTCAGTTTCTACGCGACGAAAAACCTGACGACCGGCGAAGGTGGAATGATTACCTCCAACAGCAAGGCACTTGCCGATCGCATCAAGATGCTGACACTCCATGGCATCAGCCGCGACGCGTGGAATCGTTACAGCGAAGATGGAAGCTGGTATTACGAGGTGCTGGAAACCGGCTTCAAATACAACCTCAGCGATCTCCAGTCGGCCGTAGGAATACATCAACTGCGGAAACTCGACCGGTTTACTGCAAGGCGGATACACTTGGCCGGCCTCTACCATGAGGCGCTTGCCGGGCTGGATGAAATCGAACTTCCCGAAGAATCCAAATGCGGCCTTCATGTGTGGCATCTGTACGCATTGCGTCTCAATCTCGACTCGCTCAGCATCGATCGCTCTCGCTTCATAGCTGAATTGAAAGCTCGGAACATCGGTACAAGCGTTCACTTCATTCCAATCCAACTGCACCCATTCTTCAAGGAATGGGCCGGCCGGCCGGAAAACCAGTGTCCGCGAAGTCTCGAACTTTATCCGCGACTCGTTTCGATTCCTCTCTATCCGTCGATGAAGGAAGAAGAGGCCCAGTACGTCGCCGGAGCTGTACGCGAAATCGCCCGCCAGTTCAGGAACCGCAGGCTTTCGCTTAATGGCTCGTGGCATCCGGAAAGAAGAGTCAAAGTCGCGCAGGGCGGTGCACGATGAACTCTAGAGGAATATTTCTGGCGGTTCTCCTCTGCCTGGCGGCTCCGCGTAGTTTTACGCAAACGTTCCAGCCGGGTCAGCAGACCAAGCAGCAGAGCGAGGATCAGTTCAAGGACATGACCGGTCCCGCGACGATACAAACGGGTTCCGTGGTCATTGGCCCGGAGGACAGCGTAACAATCGTTGCTTTGGATGCTGAAGAAATCAGCAAAACGTGGCGCGTGAGCAGCACAGGTGATCTGAATTTGCCGATGGTCGGCACGATCCACGCGGCCGGCCTCACACCAAAACAATTGGAAGACAAGCTCACCGAGGGCTTGAAAAAGTACATTCGCGAACCCCAGGTCACAGTCTATATCGCGAATTTCGAGAGCCAGCCGGTTACGGTGGCGGGAGCGGTCCACAAGCCGGGAACGTTTCAGCTGGAAGGGCCGAAGACTTTGCTGTCTGTCCTGATGATGGCGTACGGCCCCGATGCTTCCGGCCCAACGCTCGTGGTTTCGCGCCCGATCGAGTCCGGCCCCATTCCTCTGCCGGAAGCGAAACTCGACTCAACGGGGCAGCGCAGCACCGTCGAACTCAGGATTAGTGACGTCCTCGACCCGAGTACGCCCGGTTCCAATCTCATCATCAAGCCCAACGATGTAATTTCAGTCTCGTCTAAGCCGCGGCTTGTTTACATTATCGGCGAGGTGGCACGTCCGGGCGCAGTCGAACTCGTCACGCAGGACCGTGTTTCCGTGATGCAAGTGCTGGCGGCGGCCGGAGGGCTCACGAAGATCGCATCCCCACGGCACAGCGAGATCATGCGCGTCGACGCGCAGGGAACCTACAAGCGAGTTGCCTCAATCGACCTGAAGCAAGTGATGACTGGTAAGTCCGAAGACAGGCTGCTGACAGCCGGCGACATTATTGTCGTGCCGTCCAGCTCCCTGAAGCCGTTGGGACAGGTTGCGACCTTGGGTGCAGTCAGCACGGGACTCTACATCATCACGCGGTTTTGATCGAAGCCGCACCACGGCTAACCCCTAACACTTTCCTTGGCAATGAATCTCAAGACATCGTCTGCTCCCAATACTCCTGAGCGAGTTCCCGGAGTCTTCTTCCGCTGGGAAATTCCGGAAGAGCAGATCTTTGTTGACATGCACCTGAACGTCATCGAGCTGCTCGAACGGGATGCGATGCGGGCGCGTGGCAGGTCCGCCGGTGGGCTGCTCCTGGGCAAGGTTAATCGTGCGCGTGGGCTCACCATGGTGATTGAGCATTACGAGCCCCTTACTTCCGAAAGAGGCGTTTTGGGCTCTCCTTTTGCGAATCGCGAGCGAATGGAAGAGATGGTGAGCCGCTGGCGCCCCGGACATAGCCGTCTTTCATTGATTGGTTTGTACCGGACGTGCAGTTCGCAAAGCAATTTCGTGACGAACGACGATTTGGCTGCGCTCGCCGCCGATTTTCGCGTCCGACCGGAGAGCGCGATCGGCAAGAAACTTGAAGGATCGAGTTTTGCGGAAGAGGCCGAAGAGGATCTTGCAGAAAATCCCGGCGACCCGGAACGCGTTTTTCTTCTGATTGATCCTCTTCTCGGCGGAGCGACCTGCAAGGCAGTCCTTCATTTGGCGCGTGGCGGAAGCGTCGTTTGGCAGTCGCCCGAGACACCCTTCAATCGAAACGAGCTCTCCCGGCGGCGCGCTGCCAGTCAGTCGCCCGCAGCGGAGGGGCGCTCTCCTTCATCGGCGCCGCAGCAAAGGGCAGGTCAGCAGCAAGAAGCCCCGCAGGCCGAGGAAGCTGCGCCTACAGCGCCAAAGGCCGATTCGAAAAAGCTGCAGATCATCAAGTGGAGCGTCGCGGCTGTGGGCATTGCTGCATTTCTGACGATCGGGTTCCTGCGGTTCCGGTCAAACTTTCAAATCAACTCTCCGCTCGCCACGGCGCCTTCTGCTGCCGCTCCGACGGATGAGCGCCTCGGATTGAAGCTGGACCAGACTGGAACCACGTGGCGGCTTTCGTGGAATCCGGACTCCCTAGCGGTTGCGAACGCAACAAAGGGCCATCTGCTTGTGACCGATGGCGGGATACACAAGGACATCGAACTCGATGCGTCCGACCTGCGCGGTGGAACAATCATCTACACGCCGCTCACGCAGGACGTTGTTTTGAAGCTGGAGGTGGAAGACAACGATTCGTCCGGGCCAGTGAGCGAATCCGTGCGAACAGTCGGTGGCATGCTGTCGTCGCCAATGCCCACGCAGTCCGCAGACGCGGCTTCGCAGCTTGGTGATCAGCAAAATGCGCAGCCTTCGGCGGATTTGAATCCGGACGCAGGAGTGCAGAGCGGCATCCCGGATTTGTCTCCCGCCGTGCCTCCGGCAGCTTCCATGCCATCCCGCGTGGCGAGCACACAATTGCCGCCTCAGACTCAACCTGTGATCACGAAGAGCGTCGAGTCGACGGCTACCATCGTTCACCCGGCGCC